>ULWY01028632.1_pt1 | contig 109659 bp, 75 predicted proteins | sample 1960761 | NCBI WGS metagenome assembly ULWY01 (sample SAMEA4835824, study PRJEB28245) | human gut metagenome | biome: gut microbiome; material: fecal sample | place: Denmark | collected 2008 | reverse complement strand
TGAACTCCATCAAGCCCAAGATGATCGAAGAAGCGACCAAGAACGCCCGCGCCGCTGCCGAAAAGTTCGCCAAGGACTCCGACAGCAAACTGGGTAAAATCAAGAAAGCCTATCAGGGCCAGTTCTCCATCGACGACCGCGACGCCAACACGCCTTACATTAAAAAAATACGTGTGGTGACCACCATCGACTACTCGTTGGAAGACTAAGCCTCACAAAAAAGCTAAAATAATCGGCGCAACTATCACAAAATTGAGTGAATAGGTGCGCCGATTCATTTTTTTGCAGTATCTTCGCGGCCGATTATTATAGCGATATAATGTCTAACCCATTTAATTACTAAAAACAACTTTATCTATTAATGGAAAATCTGAAGAACGTAGCTCCCTTGGAAGACTTCAACTGGGATGCGTATGAAAATGGCGAGGCTACTACCAGCATGAGCCACGACGAGCTTGAAAAAGCTTATGACAACACCCTGAACAAAGTCAATGACCACGAAGTTGTTGACGGAACCGTAATCTCAATCGACAAACGCAACGTCGTTGTCAACATCGGTTACAAATCAGACGGTATCATTCCTTTGAATGAGTTCCGTTACAACCCCGACCTGAAGGTAGGTGACACCGTGGAAGTGTACATCGAGAATCAGGAAGACAAGAAGGGACAACTCATCCTCTCTCACAAGAAAGCACGCGCAGCCCGCTCTTGGGACCGCATCAACGCTGCTCTCGAAAACGACGAAATCATCAAGGGTTACATCAAGTGCCGCACGAAGGGCGGTATGATTGTCGACGTATTCGGCATCGAAGCCTTCCTGCCGGGTTCTCAAATCGACGTGAAGCCCATCCGCGACTACGATGTATTCGTCGGCAAGACCATGGAATTCAAGGTTGTCAAGATCAACCAGGAATTCAAGAATGTCGTTGTTTCGCACAAGGCTCTCATTGAGGCTGAACTGGAACAGCAGAAGAAAGAAATCATCAGCAAACTTGAAAAAGGCCAGGTTCTCGAAGGAACCGTTAAAAATATCACCTCTTATGGTGTATTCATCGACTTGGGTGGCGTAGACGGTCTGATCCACATCACCGACTTGTCTTGGGGCCGCGTAAGCGATCCGAAGGAAGTGGTTCAGCTCGACCAGAAGTTGAATGTCGTTATCCTCGACTTCGACGACGAGAAGAAGCGCATCGCCCTCGGTTTGAAACAACTCACCCCGCATCCTTGGGATGCTCTCGACCCGAACTTGAAGGTCGGCGACCACGTGAAGGGCAAAGTTGTCGTGATGGCAGACTACGGTGCATTCATCGAAATCGCTCCGGGCGTAGAAGGTCTGATCCACGTATCGGAAATGTCCTGGTCACAACACCTGCGTTCCGCTCAGGACTTCATGAAGGTGGGCGACGAGGTAGAGGCTGTCATCCTGACTCTCGACCGCGAAGAGCGCAAGATGTCCTTGGGTATCAAACAACTCAAGGCAGACCCCTGGGAGACTATCGAAGAGAAATATCCGGTTGGTTCCAAGCACACTGCCAAAGTGCGCAACTTCACCAACTTCGGTGTATTTGTTGAAATCGAGGAAGGCGTTGACGGCCTGATCCACATCTCCGACCTCTCTTGGACCAAGAAGATCAAACACCCGTCAGAGTTCACTCAGATCGGTGCGGACATCGACGTGATGGTGCTCGAAATCGACAAGGAAAACCGTCGCTTGAGCCTCGGCCACAAGCAACTCGAAGAGAATCCCTGGGATGTATTCGAGACTGTCTTCACCGTTGGTTCCATCCACGAAGGTACCATCATCGAAATGCTCGACAAGGGTGCTGTCATCGCTTTGCCTTACGGCGTAGAAGGTTTCGCAACTCCGAAACACCTGGTGAAGGAAGATGGCTCACAAGCTCAGCTCGACGAGAAGTTGCCGTTCAAGGTCATCGAGTTCAACAAGGACGCAAAACGCATCATCCTCTCTCACAGCCGTATCTTCGAAGATGCTGCAAAGGCTGAAGAAAGAGCAGAGAAGAGAGCTTCCAAGAAGGCTTCCAAGAAGGAAGAGACTCCGATGATTCAGAACCAGGCTGCTTCTACAACCCTGGGCGACATCGACGCTCTGGCTGCATTGAAAGAGCAGATGGAAGCTGACAGCAAGAAGTAATAGCAAGACGCATTACATTCATTACAATCTGATAAAGGCAGGTTCACTCCCACAAGGTTTGAACCTGCCTTCTTTTTATAGCGGAGTGCAAGCCAAACCCAATTTTCTCCCCCTCGACGGACTGAAAACACAAAAATCTTGTGTATTTTTGCCACACTATGGAAAAGTTCGAGGTCAACATATTGGGATGTGGTTCTGCACTGCCCACCACCAGGCATTATCCAAGCTCGCAAGTGGTGAACATCCGCGAAAAGCTGTTCATGATCGACTGCGGTGAAGGCACACAGACACAACTGCGCCGTTCACGGCTGAAATTCACCCGGCTGAACCACATCTTCATCTCCCACCTCCACGGCGACCACTGCTTCGGACTCATCGGATTGCTCTCCACCTTCGGACTGCTGGGACGCACTGCCACCATGCACATCTATGCCCCCGCCGAACTGGAAAAGCTCATGCAACCCCAACTGGACTTCTTCTGCAAAGGGATGGACTACAAGGTGGAGTTCCACTCCCACGACACCCGCACCCCGGCAGTCATCTATGAAGACCGTTCGGTGACCGTGAGCACCCTTCCGCTGAAGCACCGCATCGACTGCTGCGGCTTCCTCTTCCGCGAGAAACCGACTCCCAACCACATCCTCCGCGACATGATCGACTTCTATGAAGTCCCCACGTATGCCATCAACCGCATCAAGAACGGTGAAGACTACGTCCTGCCCGACGGCACGGTTGTCCCCAACGGAAGACTGACCCGCCCCTCCGACCCTCCACGCAGCTATGCCTACTGTTCCGACACCATCTACCTGCCGGAACTTGCCGGACTGGTGCACGGCGTCGACCTGCTCTACCACGAAGCAACCTTTGCCAACAGCGAGTCGGCACGAGCCAAAGAGACGTTCCACACCACCGCTGCCCAGGCAGCCCGGCTTGCCAAGGATGCCGAAGTCAAGCAGCTCGTGATCGGGCACTATTCCGCGCGCTATGAAGATGAGAACATCCTCCTGCAGGAAGCACGCGAAGTGTTCCCCTCGACCCTTGCCGCCAAGGAGAACCTGTGCATTGCCTTATAACCTCTGTCTAATCTGACGCAACCCCGACTGCATGAAGAACTACGATGAACACATAATCATAGAGCAACTCCGAGACCCCGCCACACAACGCGCTGCCTTCGAGACCATCGTAAAACAGTACAGCGAACAGCTCTACTGGCAGATACGCCGCATGGTCCTGTCGCACGACGACGCCAACGACCTCCTGCAAAACACCTTCATCAAGGCATGGATGCACATCGACTACTTCCGGGGAGACGCCAAGATTGCCACCTGGCTCTATCGCATCGCACTCAACGAGTGCCTCACGTTCCTCAGCCGTCAGCAGAACAACCCCTCCATTCCGCTGGATGACCCGCAAGCGGGCGTGGTCAACCGACTGGAAAGCGACCCGTTCTTCAACGGAGACGAGACGCAGCTCCTCCTGCAAAAGGCCCTGCAGACCCTGCCCGAGAAACAACGCATCGTGTTCAACCTGAAATATTTTCAGGACATGAAGTACGAACAGATATCGGAAATCCTGGGCACGACAGTGGGCGCACTGAAAGCTTCCTATCACTATGCGGTCAAAAAAATCGAGCGCATTTTGAAAGACTCTCTTTAAACCATCCCCCCTGCCGACGGTCTAACCAATGAAAACAAGACAACAACACGCACATAATGGATAACGACATGGAAGATAAGAAACTGAAAGATATTTGTGGTACCGGCAACCCCTTCAGCGTGCCTGAAGGCTATTTTGACCGGGTCACCAAGGAAATCATGGACAGGCTTCCGGAGAAAGAGAAGGTCATCCTTCCTCCCACCCCCACCACCTGGCAACGCATCAAGCCGTGGCTTTACCTGGCTGCCATGTTCTGTGTCATCATGGGTGGAGCACGTTATTTCGTCGGTCCGTCCCTTCAGCAGAAGATTGACAAGTCGCCGATGGCAACCACGGCAGCCGAAGCACAGGGCATCTCCTACGACGAAGAATATCTGGAAAACGAACTGATGAACTCGCGCATGGACGACTATTCCGTCTATTGCTACCTCACCGGCACTGACAGTGAAAGTTAACATTGTTTTAACCTAAACTAAAAGCATATCCCATGAAGACGTACTTACTCACCCTCATGCTGGTCCTGACCAGCTGTCTTGCCTGTCAACCGACGGCATCCGCACAGACCAAACACAACGAAAGCATATCCAAGGAACAATTCCGCAAGAAACAGAGAGACTTCATCATCCGCGAGGCACGTCTGAGCCCGAAGGAAGCCTCCTATTTCTTCCCCCTCTTCTTTGAGTTGCAGGACAAGAAGAAGCTCCTCACCGACGATGCCGACGCCAAGCGCAAAAAGGCACTGGAGGAAAAGCTGGACGAGAAGCAATACAAGTCGGCTGTCGACCAGATTCTCAATGCCCACGTGAACCTCGAGCAGCTGGAGCGCGAATACGTGGACAAGTACCGGCAATACCTGAGCAACAAAAAGATATTCAGCATCATGATGGCGGAGATGAAGTTCCGCAAACAGCTCATCAAGAACACCCGGCAGGAACAACGATGACTCCGGAGAAAAGCTGCGGGAGCCGTCCGTCTGTCAGTAAAAACTCCTAAAAATCTTTTGTTACTAATGAAGGATTGCTTACCTTTGCAGCCTGAATAAAGACCATTACACAATATTTTTGTTACCAGCAAAATATTAACCAACCAACAAAAAGACAGACACTGATATGAAAAAAGGTATTCATCCCGAGAACTACCGTCCGGTAGTATTCAAAGATATGTCAAACGGCGACATGTTCCTTTCACGTTCGACTTGCGCAACCAAAGATACCGTTGAATTTGAAGGTGAAACTTATCCGTGTGTAAAGCTCGAAATCTCCAGCTCTTCACACCCGTTCTACACCGGTAAGTCCAAATTGGTCGACACCGCCGGTCGCGTAGACAAGTTCATGAGCCGCTACGGCAATGCCAGAAAGAAATAAGAAATACTCCTTATAGAGCATACGAGACAAGAAAGCTTCCCGATACGATTTCGGGGAGCTTTTTTTGTATCTGCACCTTCACAAGCAAGAGCATGACAGTTCCACGGCGTGGAACTCATATTCCCACGGCGTGGAACTCGCAGTCCCAGGCTGTGGAACTCGAAGTCCCAAGCCGTGGAACCCGAAGTCCCAAGCCGTGGGCACCTTATTGGGAACCTCATCCGAAGGTAAATGTTCAACCCATGCCGTTACCCCAACAGGTTGTTGATGGTGCCCGTTCCGTCCATTAAACAAAAAAACATGGCGTGTAAAGCGGAAAACAAACTTCCGGCTTTACACGCCATGACTTACAGGAAGGATGGGCAGGCTTACTTAGCCACGCGCTCCAGACGTTTCATGATTGAGAAGATGAACAATGCCGAGAGCAGACAGAGTGCCACGAGAACACCCCATACCACCAAGAGAGGCAGGTCGCCCCACAACCAGGCGGCTACGGCAGTCAGGTAGTTACCGATGGCAGTAGCCACGAACCAACCACCCATCATCATACCTTTATATTTGGGAGGTGCAACCTTCGACACGAACGAAATACCCATCGGAGAGAGCAACAGCTCACCGAAAGTCAATACCAGGTAAGTCGATACCAACCAGTTGGGAGACACGAACGATGCTGTTCCGGCTTCCAAGGCAGCCCCTTGCTCATTCGGAGTCAGCAGACCGAACGAAGCGAACATCATCAGGATGTAACCGCAGGCTGCTACCAACATACCCAAACCAATCTTGCGCGGAGCGGAAGGCTCTTTTCCCTTACGTGCCAACGAACCGAAGATTGCCATGGATACCGGAGTCAGAGCCACCACAAAGAAGGGGTTGAACTGCTGGAAGATGGGAGCATCTACCGGAGTAGCTCCTTCAATGGCCGAGTAACGATAACCCAGAAAGGCGAGTGCAGCGACAATGACCAGGGCTGAGATACCCTTGCCTTTGCCGGTCTTCGACTGGAAGAGGGAGAACAACGCATAGACGATGAAGATGACAGCCACAAGGTTCCATACACTGAACATCATGCTTTCCAGACCTTCGGAACTCTTAGCCGTAAATTCGTCGGCGAAGTAAGTCAATGTCAGACCGTTCTGGTGGAATGCCATCCAGAAGAAGATGACCACGATGAACACAAGGCAGAGGGCGACAATGCGCTCCTTGGTCTCACGCGGAGAAATCTCTTCGACTTCGGCCTTCGCACCCTTGCTGTCCTTCGCCTGCTTGGTGCTGCCTTCCACGTGCTTGAACGTGCTGCGGAAGCCATAATAGATGGCCATGGAGACAATCAGCGAAACACAGGCCACTGCAAATGCGAAGTGATAAGAATCATTGACACTCACGCCCCACGTCTTCTGCGCATATTCCATGATGGACACGGCAGCCGTCGGTGCAAACAGGGCGCCGATATTGATTGCCATGTAGAAAATGCTGAATGCGGAGTCGCGCTTGGAGGCATACTCGGGAGCATCGTAGAGGTTACCCACCATCACTTGCAGATTGCCCTTGAACAGGCCTGTTCCGCTACTGATGACTATCAGGGCGGCAAACATGCCAATCATGCCCAGTGTACCGGTGCCCAACGGCAAAGCCAGGAGCACGTAACCGGCAAACATCGCAATGATACCGATGGTTACCATCTTCCCATAACCGAATTTATCAGCCAGGATACCTCCGATAAATGGTAAGAAATAAACTAACGCTAAGAATGTGGAATAAATCGTTCCGGCTACGCCAGGCGATAATCCGAAGTTGGCTTTCAGGAATAACACGAAAATAGCCAACATGGTGTAATACCCGAAGCGTTCGCCGGTATTTGCGAGCGCCAAGGCATACAGTCCTTTTGGTTGTCCTTCAAACATAAGTTAAGATATTAGATAATTAATAGTAGGTTTTTTTAATGGTCACAAATATAGACATATTTTTCAACTCTCTACACAAATAGCGCACAAACTTCAGCGCGTGCCTCACGAATTAGGTCCTGCGGTGCCAATTTTATCTGCAAACCGCGCACGCCGGCGCTTACATAGATGTAGGGGAAGGACAAACAGGTCTCATGGATATAGGTCGGGAAGTGCTTCTTCATCCCGATGGGGGAACAGCCACCACGGATGTATCCGGTGGTGGGAAGCAGTTCTTTCAGGGGGAGCATCTCGCACTTCTTGTTGCCGGACGCCTTGGCTGCCATTTTCAGGTCCACCTCGTGCTCGCCGGGAATGACACAGACGAAGTGCCCGGTCTTGTCGCCCCGGAGCACCAGCGTCTTGAACACTTGCTCGATGTCTTCTCCCAGACTTGCCGCCACATGGACGGCACTCAGGTCGTTTTCATCCACTTCATAGGGAATCAGTTCGTAGGGCACTTTTGCCTTGTCCAGCAGACGTGCCACATTGGTCTTGTTTATCTTGTTGCTCATAAGTCAGCGATTCTGTTTTTTCTGTGATTGGTCTGTTCCGCAGGTCTCCCCCGACGGGGTAACCGCCTGCGTCAGTTGCTCATTGTCGTGCCAGCTCTTCGCGGAGGAACCTGGCGGTGTATCCTTCCGGGCATTGTGCCACTTCTTCGGGCGTGCCGCTGCACAGCAGACGTCCGCCTCCCCGTCCGCCCTCAGGACCCATGTCGATGAGGTAGTCGGCAGACTTGATGACGTCCATGTTGTGCTCGATGACGATGACCGTGTTGCCTTTGTCCACCAGTCGGTTGAGGACGGTGAGGAGGACACGGATGTCCTCGAAGTGCAGTCCGGTCGTCGGCTCGTCGAGGATGTACAGGGTCTTGCCGGTATCCCGCTTGGAGAGCTCGGTGGCGAGCTTCACACGCTGACTCTCCCCGCCCGACAAGGTGGTGGAGGGTTGCCCCAGCTTGATGTATCCCAGGCCGACTTCCTGCAGGACCTTGATTTTATTCAGTATCTGCGGCACATTCTCGAAGAACTCCACTGCCCGGTTGATGGTCATGTCGAGCACGTCGGCAATGGACTTGCCCTTGAAACGCACTTCGAGCGTCTCGCGGTTGTAACGCTTGCCGTGGCACACTTCGCAAGGGACGAGTACGTCGGGGAGGAAGTTCATCTCGATGGTCTTGTAACCGTTGCCTCCGCATGCCTCGCAGCGTCCGCCGCTCACATTGAAGGAGAAGCGGCCCGCCTTGTAGCCGCGAATCTTCGACTCGGGCAGCTCCACGAAGAGCGAACGGATGTCGGAGAAGACGCCCGTATAGGTTGCGGGATTCGAACGCGGCGTGCGTCCCAAAGGCGACTGGTCGACATCGACCACCTTATCTATATACTCCAGCCCTTCAATGGCGGTGTAGGGCAAGGGGTCACGCAGCGAACGGTAGAAATGTTGCGAGAGGATGGGTTGCAGGGTATCGTTGATCAGGGTGGACTTGCCGCTGCCCGAGACGCCGGTGACACAGATGAACCGTCCCAGGGGGAACTCCACGTCGACGCCTTTCAGGTTGTTACCCGAGGCACCGCGCAGCCACAACGACTTGCCGTTGCCCTGACGGCGCACCGCCGGTATCTCTATCTTCATTTCCCCGTTGAGGTATTGCGAGGTGAGGGTGTGGGTCTTCAGCATCTCTTCGGGGGTACCGGCGAACACCACTTCACCGCCCAGGCGTCCTGCCTTCGGTCCCATGTCGACCACATAGTCGGCATTGAGCATCATGTCGCGGTCATGCTCGACCACAATCACGGTGTTGCCCATGTCCCGCAGTTCCTTGAGCGAGTTAATCAGGCGGATGTTGTCACGCTGGTGCAGACCGATGCTCGGTTCATCGAGGATGTAGAGCACGTTGACGAGCTGCGAACCAATCTGTGTGGCAAGGCGGATGCGCTGGCTCTCACCGCCCGACAGGGTGACCGACGAACGGTTGAGCGACAGGTAGTCCAGTCCCACATCGAGGAGGAACTTCAGACGGGTACGTATCTCCTTCAGGATTTCTTCGGCGATGCGGAGTTGCTTGCCGTCGAGGTGTTCTTCCACATGGAGCATCCAGTCATAGAGTTCGCTGATGTCCATGGTCGCCAATTCATAGATGTTCTTGTCGTGGATGCGGAAGCTCAGCGCCTCGCGGTTCAGGCGTGCCCCTCCGCAATCGGGGCAGACTGCCGTCTTGGCAAACTGTTCCGCCCACTTCTGTTGGGTTGCGGACGCATCGCTCTCCTGCAGCATCTGGATGTATTTGACCAGTCCCTCAAAGGTCGTGAAATAGTCGGACGAGGAATGGAGCAGCGTGCTCTTGATTTTGATGCGCTCATCCGAACCGTGGAGTATCTCGTCGATGGCTTCGTCGGGCAACTCGCTCACGGGTGTCTTCAGCGTAGCCTCATACTTCTCCAGCAAGGCGGCAATCTGCCAGAATATCATGGCATTCTTGTATTTTCCCAGGGGGACGATGGCACCCTCGTAGATGGAGAGGCTGCGGTCGGGAATCACCTTGTCCACATCAATCAGGTTGACAAAGCCCAGTCCCTTGCAACGCGGGCAGGCTCCCTGCGGAGAGTTGAACGAGAAGTTATGCGGTGCCGGCTCCCGGTAGGACAGTCCCGTGACCGGGCACATGAGCCGTTTGCTGTAATGACGGACGGTATTCGTGGCGACATCGAGCACCATGAGCAGTCCCTCGCCCTGGGTCATTGCCGTCGCCACACTCTGCGTCAGTCGTTTGTCGTCCTTGTCACTGACGGCAAGCTTGTCGACCACCACCTCAATGTCGTGGTTCTTATAGCGGTCCAGCTTCATCCCGTGCATCACTTCGCGCACCTCTCCGTCAACCCGTACGTAGAGGTAGCCTTTCTTCCGCACTTGCTCGAACAGCTCCTTGTAGTGTCCCTTCCGGGTACGTACCAGCGGGGCTAGCAGCATGATGCGCTTGCCGGCATAGTCGCGCAGGATGAGGTCAATAATCTGTTCTTCGGTATATTTCACCATCTTCTCCCCCGACAGGTAGGAATACGCCGTACCGGCTCGGGCAAAGAGAAGTCTCAGGTAGTCATAGATTTCAGTGGTTGTCCCCACGGTGGAGCGCGGGTTCTTGTTGGTTGTCTTCTGTTCGATGGAGATGACGGGGCTCAGTCCCGTGATCTTATCCACATCGGGACGCTCCATGCCTCCCAGGAAGTTGCGTGCATACGCCGAGAAGGTCTCGATGTAGCGGCGTTGCCCTTCGGCGAAAATCGTGTCGAAAGCCAGCGACGACTTGCCGCTTCCGCTCAAACCCGTAATGACCGTCAGGCTGTTGCGTGGAATCTCCACGTCAATGTCCTTCAGGTTGTGTACGCGGGCACCGTACACGTTTATCTTTTCCGTTTCGTCTGTCATAGTGTTGTCTTGCTTCTGAATGAAAGTGTCTGGCGAACCATATCCCTGCAAAAATAATGCTTCAAGGTGAATTTATGGACATGAGACCGAAGAATATTTAAGCGGAAGCACTCGATGCCGGGAGTTTTTTTATACTTTTGCGGACAAATCGTGGCTCACTCAAGTTTCGCATACGCTCAACTTATCAGTTGTCAATCCGTCAACTACCTCTTGGGTCTGCGAGAGTTGAACGGCTCCTAAAACAAGTAAGAATGAAACTCCTACGACGTTGGTTATGCATCGGTCTGTTTGCCGGCCTCTCCTTCGGTCTTTCGGCACAGACAAACACCTATTTCCTTCATACAATCGCACGGGGCGAGAGTCTGACCTCCATCGCCGCCACTTACAATGTATCGGTTGCCGACATCATCCGCCTCAACCCGGGCAGCGACAAGCTGATCAAGGCGGGCGAGCAGCTACGCATCCCCCAGTCAGCCAACCAGAGTGCCACCCGCTACCACACCATCCAGCCGGGCGAAACGCTCTACCGCCTCATGCAGCAATATGGGGTGACGGTAAAGGCTATCTGCGACGCCAACCCGGGACTGAGCGCCAGCAACTTCCGCAGCGGACAGGTCATCATCATCCCTCCGTCGGACGCGTCCGCGACCCCCGCACAACCACAACCGGAGAGCAAGCCGGTCCAGGTGACCCGGCAGCAGGAGGTTCAGGATATCCACAAGGTGAAGCGTCGGGAGACCATCTACAGCATCTGCCGCGAATACGGCATCACGGAGGAAGAACTGATTGCCGCCAACCCGGAACTGCGCAGTGCCAGCCTGAAGAAAGGCACCTACCTCCGCATCCCTTATCACAAGGAGAGTCCGGTGACACCCACAGTCCCCACCACCATCCCGACGGACAACGAACTGTTTGCCAGCGTACGTCCGGACACACAGAGCAAGAGCCGGCTGCGTGTAGCAGTGATGCTGCCCTTCATGCTCGACGGCTCGGGACAGGGGGAACAGGCACGCATGGTGGAGTATTACCAGGGATTCCTGATGGCAATCAACGAGCTGAAGCAGAAGGGGACGTCATTCGACATCTACACCTACGATACCCGCGACGATGCCTCTACCATCCGCAACATCCTAGCCAAGAACGAGATGAAGCAGATGGACCTCATCATCGGTCCGGGACACTCGACCTACATCCCTGCCATCTCCGACTTCTCGAAGGAGAACAAAATCCGTCTGGTGGTGCCCTTCACGTCAAAGTGTGACGAGGTGTTCACCAACCCCTACCTCTACCAGGTCAATACGCCGCAATCCTACCTCTACTCCGAGGTGTACGAGCACTTCCTGCGCAAGTTCCGCGGACAAAACATCATCTTTGTGAATGCAGCCGATGGCGGAACGGACAAGCGTGACTTCATCGCAGGCTTCAAGCAGGAGCTGAAGAATCAGGGAGTATCCTACAAGGAGATTCTTGCCAACAGCAAGGAGAGCATCGAGAGTGCCTTGAGTGCCGGCACGGAGAACATCCTCATCCCCACCTCGGGCAGCAACATTGCCCTCATCAAGCTCCTCCCCTACCTGAAAGCCCTGAAGCTGTCGTGGGAGGCTGACGGCACGCCCGACAAGTACAGCCTGCACCTCTTCGGCTATCCGGAATGGCAGACCTACACCGCCGACCACCTGAACGACTTCTACACGTTTGACACCTACTTCTACACGTCGTTCTATGCCAACAACCTGTCGGTAGATGTCGTCAACTTCCAGCAGGAGTTCCGCCGCTGGTTTCACAAGGAAATCCTCAACACCTACCCGAAGTATGCCATCCTGGGCTATGAGACGGCGAACTTCCTCCTGCAGGGACTGTCACGCTACGGCAACAACCTGGAGGACAACCTGGACAAGATACGTGTGACTCCCATCCAGACCAGCTTCCGTTTCGAACGGGTGAACAACTGGGGCGGATTCATCAACAAGAAGGTATTCTTCATCCACTTCACCAAGGACCATGAACTGATTAAAATGGATTTTGACCGATGAAGCAGACACTCAAAAGCACCCTCCTCCTTCTCGCCGTCCTTCTCCTGGGCGGTCTCCTGCCTGCCCGTGCCCAGGTGGGCGAAGCACGCAGCGACCTTGCCATCGGTGTCAACGGCGGTATCAATCTGAGCAGCGTGACGTTCAACCCGACCATCAAGACCACCAACCTCATGGGTATGTGCGGCGGCTTGACCATCCGCTACACGTGTGAGAAATATTTCACCGCCATCTGTGCCCTGCAAATGGAAATCAACTACGCCCAGCGCGGATGGAAGGAAGACATCGAGGACGGCAGCGGCAATACCTACCAGCGCACGACCAACTACCTGGAAGTGCCGTTCATGTTCAACATGGGTTGGGGACGCGAGCAGCGCGGCGTGAAGTTCTTCATCAACGCCGGTCCGCAGATGAACTTCTTCCTGAGCGAGAAAGAAGAGTACGGCGGCGGAACGTGGGACACCTCCAACCGCCCGAACAACGTGGTGGAACAATACGGGAAAGACACCGAGAACTCGTTCGACTACGGAATCTGCGGAGGCGGAGGCATCGACTGGAGCACGAAGGTCGGACATTTCGTGCTCGAAGGACGCTACTACTACGGCCTGGGAGACATCTTCAAGAACACCAAGAAGGACTATTTCGGTCGCTCGGGCAACTCCTCCATCACCGTCAAGCTCAGCTATCTGTTCGATATCATCAAGACAAAATAAAGTGAACCCATGCAGGGACAGGCGGTCTGCACGCCCCTGCATGGGTTCACTGTATCCGGCTTGCTCCTCAACCCAGAAAATGCTGCAAGGCACGAAGGACCCCGTCCTCATCGACCGAGGTCGTGACATAGTCTGCCTGCGACTTCACGGCATCATTCGCGTTGCCCATGGCCACACCGATGCCGGCACGGCGTAACATCGCCACGTCGTTCCCGCCATCTCCGAAAGCCATCGTCTCCTCAATCCCGATACCGAAACGGGCAGCCATGCGTTCGATGCCCTTCCCCTTGTCGGCTCCGTCGGCTGTGATGTCCGTGAAGGCAGGATGCCAACGTCCGGAGATGCAGCCGGGCAGTTGCGGCAGGACGATGCGCTCCGTCGGTTCATCGATGATGGGGGTTATCTGAATGATGCGCTCCTGAAAGATGGTATCCAGCGGCGGATTCTCGGGCAGGTGCTGCACGTTGAGGTACTCGTAGAAAATCTTATAGAGCAGGTCGTTGGGGTTTTGCAGGACGATGTGCTTCTCGCCCACATAGACGCAGGCAAAGTGCATCTCGTCGGACAGACGCGCCATGATGCGCACATCCTCTGCCGGGATGGGATTGCACGCCACCACCTCTTTGCCCACGAAGCTGAATGCCCCGTTGGTAGTTACGTAGCCGTCAATCAGATGCTCGATGGCACCCAGGTTGTCGATGATGGCAATGGGACGTCCCGTCGCAATGAAAATCTTTACACCCGCTTTCTTGGCCTGTTCAAGCGCCGCTACCGTGGAAGCCGGTATGGCATGTGTACGGAAGCTCACCAGCGTCCCGTCAATATCAAAAAACAATGCTTTTATCATAATCCAAAATCTTTTCCGTCCGCAAAGATAGACAGAAATAAAGACATGCCCAACCCTCCTCCCATGAACAAAATGCTACAAAAAAGCAGACAAACATTTGCACACGTACAGGCTTTTGCCTACTTTTGAAGCGAAGAAAAACACCTTATTCAACTTTAATATCATGGAACATTTACTCTTCTGGCTTGTGCCGGTATCGTCGGTACTCGCCTTGTGCTATGCCTATTACTTCTACCGTCAGATGAAGACGGTGAGTGAAGGCACGCCTCAGATGGCGCACATCGCAGCGGCTGTCCGCAAAGGCGCCATGTCGTATCTCAAACAACAGTACAAAGTCGTCGGATGGGTCTTCGTGGGACTCGTCATCCTCTTCTCCATCATGGCTTATGGCTTCGGTGTACAGAACTCCTGGGTGCCTGTCGCCTTCCTGACAGGCGGTTTCTTCTCCGGTCTTTCGGGCTTCCTCGGCATGAAGACTGCCACGTATGCATCGGCACGTACCGCCAATGCAGCCCGTGAATCACTCAACAGCGGTCTGCGTGTCGCCTTCCGCAGCGGTGCGGTCATGGGACTCATCGTGGTCGGACTGGGCCTGCTCGACATCTCGTTCTGGTACCTGTTGCTGAACGCCGTCATCCCCGAAGACGCCCTCTCCCCCACTCAGAAACTCTGTGTCATCACCACCACCATGCTGACCTTCGGTATGGGAGCCAGCACGCAGGCACTGTTTGCCCGTGTGGGCGGTGGTATCTATACGAAAGCTGCCGACGTCGGTGCCGACCTCGTGGGCAAGGTGGAAGCCGGCATCCCGGAAGATGACCCGCGCAACCCCGCCACCATCGCCGACAATGTGGGCGACAACGTGGGCGACGTCGCCGGTATGGGCGCCGACCTCTACGAGTCCTACTGCGGCTCCATCCTCTCGACCGCCGCACTCGGTGCTGCCGCCTTCCTGCACTCGGGCGACACCGTGATGCAGTTCAAGGCTGTCATCGCCCCGATGCTGATTGCCGCCGTGGGCATCCTGCTCTCCATCCTGGGCATCTTTGCCGTACGGACGAAGGAGAAAGCCACCATCAAGGACCTGCTGGGTTCGCTCTCCGTGGGCACCAACCTGAGCTCCGGGCTCATCATCGTCGCCACCTTCCTCATCCTGTGGCTGCTCGGACTTGAGAACTGGGCACTCATCAGCTGCTCGGTCGTAGTCGGTCTGCTGATGGGCGTTATCATCGGACGTTCCACCGAATACTACACTTCGCAATCCTATGCTCCGACCCGCAAGCTGAGCGAAAGCGGCAAGACGGGTCCTGCCACGGTCATCATCTCGGGCATCGGACTGGGCATGCTGTCCACCGCCATCCCGGTCATCTCGGTGGTCATCGGCATCATCCTCTCCTACCTCTTCGCAGCTAACTTCGACCTGAGCAACGTCAGCATGGGTCTCTACGGCATCGGTATCGCCGCCGTGGGCATGCTGTCCACCCTGGGCATCACCCTGGCAACGGACGCTTACGGTCCGATTGCTGACAACGCAGGCGGTAATGCCGAGATGTCCGGTCTGGGCAAGGAGGTACGCCAACGCACGGATGCACTCGACTCCCTGGGCAACACCACAGCCGCCACCGGCAAAGGCTTCGCCATCGGTTCTGCCGCCCTGACGGGACTTGCCCTGCTGGCTTCCTACATCGAGGAAATCCGCATCGGTCTCGACCGCATCGGCACGGATGTACTGACGATGGCTGACGGACGCACGGTCAACACCGCCGACGCCACCTTCACCGACTTCATGTACTACTACGACGTGACCCTCATGAACCCGAACGTGCTGGCAGGCATGTTCATCGGCAGCATGATGGCCTTCCTCTTCTGCGGACTCACCATGAACGCCGTGGGACGTGCCGCCTCACACATGGTGGCTGAGGTACGCCGTCAGTTCCGCGAAATCAAAGGCATCCTCTCGGGAGAAGCCGAACCGGACTACGAACGCTGTGTGGAAATCTCCACACGAGGTGCACAACGTGAGATGGTACTTCCGTCCCTGCTCGCCATCATCGCTCCGGTAGTGACCGGCTTCATCTTCGGCGTGCCGGGCGTGCTGGGTCTGCTGATTGGCGGACTGGCAAGCGGCTTCGTGCTGGCAGTCTTCATGGCCAATGCCGGCGGTGCCTGGGATAACGCCAAGAAGTATGTCGAGGAAGGCAACTTCGGCGGCAAGGGCAGCGAGGTACACAAGGCAACTGTCGTCGGCGACACCGTGGGCGACCCGTTCAAGGACACCTCCGGTCCGAGCCTCAACATCCTCATCAAGCTGATGAGCATGGTTGCCATCGTCATGGCAGGACTGACCGTCACCTGGAGCCTGCTGTAAGGCGGACGCTCCCGCAGACAGACGACATCCGCGAAGAAGAGCCGAGACAGACACGCTCTCCTTCGCGGATGTTCCATGAATATCCTTACCTTTGCACCCCGACAAACACGAGACACAATGAAAAGACTACACTCTCTGCTCGCGGGGGCACTCCTGCTCTCCGCCATTTCACTGACGGCAACGGCACAGACCCCGTCCGCTTCCGCCTCTACTCCCGAAACAGACTACTACCTCTCCACCTCTTTCCACGAACCGGCTGACGAAGGGCTCCGCCTGCTCTACAGCACCGACGGCATCCGCTGGGACAGCATTCCCGGCACGTGGCTTGCCCCGAAGCTGGGTGCCGGCATCCTGCGCGACCCGTCCATCCGACGCGGACCCGACGGGACGTTCCACCTGGTGTGGACCATCGCGTGGAAAGGCGACACGGGCATCGGCTATGCCTCCTCGAAGGACCTGATACACTGGAGCGAGCAACGGCGCATCCCCGTGATGGACCACGTGGCGGACACCTACAGCGTGTGGGCGCCGGAGCTGTTCTACGACGAGGTAAAAGGGCAATTCCTGATTGTCTATACCGCCGTCGTGAACGACGGCACCTGCACCGGACGGCGCAATGAACACGGTGACTACCACCGCCTCTACTACGTCACCACACGCGACTTCACCGAGTTCTCCTCACCCCGCCTGCTCTATGATGCGGGCTACAGCTGCATCGACGGCTTCATCGTGAAACGGGGCGACGGGGACTATGTGCTTGTGGCGAAGGACAACCGCAAGGCAAACAGCAACCTGCGCGTAGCCTTTGCCCGGAATGCCGAAGGTCCGTACACCAATCCGCTGTCGCGCCCCTTCACGGGCATCTTCGCCGAAGGTCCGTCCGTCAGCCGGGTGGGCGACACCTACTACATCTATTACGACCTCTACCGCCGGCACATCTACGGTGCCAGCACCACGCGCGACTTCATCCACTTCACCGATGTCACCGACCAGGTGTCCTTCCCGCAGGGGCACAAGCACGGCACGACTTTCCGCGCACCGGCTTCCATCGTGGAAGGGCTGCTCCGTGCAGCACAACAACACGGGGATTGACCTCGTCAAACCCAGGGACAGACAATGAACAAGCCGGACTTAGATGGACCTAAGTATAATACTTTGGCACCCTAAGTATAATACTTAGGTAGGCTAAGTATTATACTTAGGTCCATCTAAGCCGGCTTCATTGCCTGTCTCTCCCCCAGGATGAGGAGGGAGAAGGCACGTGTATCCGTTCACTCAGTCCCTCACCTCGGAAGTCTGTCCGTCCTCGGTGATGCGGATGTCCATTTCGTAATTGTCCAGGTCAACCAGGTAATAGCTCTCACCGGATGCCGTCTCCACCCAGTCGCAATCATCGATGCGGTAGCCGACGTACTTGCCACTGAGCGCATGCGTCACGACAGCAGGGATGTCCCGTCCGCAGTCCGTCTTACTCCACAACCAGCTGTAGGAGGAGTCAAAACGCAGCTCGATGCTCTTCCCGTTATAAATCACATCCACCTCATAGCCGCCCTGTTCCCGGTCGATGTCCACGATGCGGGCACCGGCATAGCGTCCGTTGATGAAGTCCTCGATAGCGGAAGGCTTCTGTGACGGGAGCAGGCTCTCGTTGCGGTCGTCGTCCTGGTCGGTCACGTCGCGGAAGAGGGTGCCGTTGGTATCGAAGTACAGGTCATGGTCCTGCTGACCGCGCTGCTCCACCTCAATCTTGAAGATTGCCTCGTAGTCGGGACGCTGTATCTCGTCGATGTCGTCCACCACCCACTGAGCATACGCGCTGGCATAGAACCCGTCGCGTACGGCCTGCGTCAGCGCGTCGATGTTGCGTCCGTGGTCAATCTCGGTCATCATCCAGCTGCCGTCTGCCGTGTACCAGGCATCGTGCTCCTTGTTGTCCTTCCAGAACTCTGCCACGATATAGCCGCTGCGCTCATACTCCCACTCCACCCGTGTAGCACCGGAATACTGCTGGCTGAAGGCTGCCTGGACGGCTTCGGGGGCAGCAAACTTGTCCTCGTCGTCATCGCATGCCGTGAATGCGAACATACCTGCCACACACAGCGTGGCTACTCTCATCCATTGGATACTCTTCACAGTTGTCAGTCTTCTTGTCTTCATAGTCTTGTTGCTTTTGGTATTTCTGAAGGCAAAGCTAGACGGCAATTCTGAAAAGAATTTGAAACGCACGACAATTTTCACTCATTGTCCCAGCCGCAGTGGGGACAGACGCCTTTCCGGGACAGACGGGCGCCGCAGTGACCGCATACATAGGTAGAGAAACTGGTGCGCAGGAGGTAGCGCACGGTGTAGAAGAAGAAGGCTGCCGACAGGGCATAGCCCACGTAGTAGTAGACGCTCCACGTGACAATCATGTAGAGGAACAGGCACAGGGTGCCCAGTCCGAGCAGGTAGAGCAACGACGTGGAGAAGTCGAGCTGATGGAACAGGTCGTCGACCAGTGCCAGGGCAGACAGGAGGACCGCCCACACCGACGAGATGAACAGTGCCAGCAGGAGGGGCAGCCCGAAGGGGTTGAGCGTGGGGTTGAAGTAGTAGTGCACCCACGTCTCGGGCACGAAGCGTTGCATGCTGGCATAGAGCGTCGCCGACAGCACGATGCAGATGCACAGCACGGCGGGATAGATGCTGTCCACACGGGAGGCAGTTACCGACGAGCGTGTGGACGACTTGCGGCGCGACCGCCGGACGAGGTAGAACAGGATGAAGGCGCAGCCGATGAACAGGAAGACCCGGTTGCGCAGGCTGGAGAACCAGTGGATGAACTGTGAGATGGGGTCGACCGGGACGACACTCTCGAGCAGACGCTCCTCGGGCACCCACCCCATGGTGTGCTGGTCGCGTGCCACCTTGATCCATACGGCATGGACCGTGTCGGACGTCATGCGGGCAAAGTCCGCCACCACCAGCACGTCACCACGGCGGACCCACAGGGAGTCGGCGCTGAGCATCTCGCGCAGGGGCAGCGAGTCGGCGAGCACCTTGAAGTTGTAGTTCACGCCGTAATGGTGGGTGGAGCGGAACTCCAGCGAGTCGCGCTGCTCACGTGTGAGGTTCCACACCGAGTAGTCCGGCTCCGGATAGTGACACGACACCAGCAGGAAGCCCACGACAAGCAACGTTCCTATCCACTCAATCAGTTTCATGGGACACTTTCATCTGGCAGTTCTTGCAATCGAAGTCGAGGCGGAAACGTCGTCCGTCGGAAGCGACCAGGTAGTAAGGCTCGCGATAGGGGGAACGTCCCTTCTGACGCACCGGACACCAGCCCATGCTGTAGCGCAGACAGTGCTTGCAGAACATCAGCACGGCGTCCTTCGGCGGACGTTTCTCAAAGGCGGGAGCGATGCGCAGGACTCCGCGTTCGCGGTAGAACTGCTCCGCCTGTCCGTTCATCACATTGCCCAGGTAGGTCAGCTCCTGCACGGGGAAGGGCACGGGACGGCGGCTGATGCGTGCCGTCTCACGCGGACAGGTCATCCGGCGCACCTGCAACAGCTTGTCGACCACCCGACGACGCCAGTCCGTCAGGACCGATGCCGGGATGAACCATTCACCCGACAGGGACAGGCGGATGGCGGAAGGCTCGAAAGGCGTGTTGCCCAGCTTGTCCAGCTGACGGCGCAGGTTGTCCGCCTGCGGGGTGCGGGCAGGCTCCTTCGGGTAGTCAAAGCTCAGGACGGCACGCAGTCCGTCTTCGTCGGTCATGCCCAGCGTGAAGCCGAAGGGACACTCGCCCAGCTCGATGTCCACCCGGATGCGCCGCTCGGCAGTCTTGTGCGAGAGCGCCTTGTCGAACGCCTGGTCGTAGTTGCGGAAGAGCACGGTGCGGGGCTTGATGCGCGGCATCTCCTGCGGATAGAGCCGGTTGCCCTCGGCACGGTTCACACGGAAGCCCTGCAACTTGCCGCGCTCGTCGATGAAGCACAGCCCGTCGCCATTGTTGAACGGCTTCACGCCAGCCACGGTCAGCCAGTTGCCGCGCACCTCCTTCACCGTGCCCATCTCCTCGCCCAGCGACTTGGGCGTATCGAACGAGAAGATATCCATGTTGCGTCCGTCCAGGAAGTAGTGTGTGAAACCGCGGCTGAAGCTCTTGTCGAGCTGCGGATGGAAGTCCAGCCGGACCTCGCCCGACGAGGCACGCACGTACTCCTTCCGTCGGCTGAACAGCTCGTCGAGCTTGCGGCGGTAGGCAGCGGTGACGTTCTTCACATAAGCCACGTCCTTCAGCCGTCCCTCAATCTTGAGCGACGTGGCACCGGCATCGAGCAGCTCCTCCAGACGGTCGCTCTGGTTGAGGTCCTTGAGCGAGAGGAGATGCTTGTCGCGCACGATTTTCCGTCCGTCAGCGTCCTCCATGTCGAAGGCAAGACGGCAGAACTGGGCACACTCGCCGCGGTTGGCGCTACGCCCGAAGCATGCCTGGGAGACGTAGCACTGTCCGCTGTAGCTCACGCACAGGGCACCGTGCACAAAGACCTCCAACGGCACGTCGGGGCACTCCTCGTGGATGCGGCGTATCTCGCCCAGTTCCAGCTCGCGCGCCAGGACTACCTGACGGAACCCCGTCTCAGCCAGGAAGCGTACCTTCTCGGGCGTCCGGTTGTCCATCTGTGTGCTCGCATGGAGCGGGATGGGCGGAAGGTCGAGCTTCAGGATGCCCATGTCCTGCACGATGAGGGCATCCACCCCGATGCGGTAAAGCTCCCAAATCATCTCCTGCGTCTCCGCCAGTTCCTCGTCGCGCAGGATGGTGTTCACCGTCACGTAGATGCGGACGCGGAAGAGGTGGGCATAGTCCACCAGGGCGGCAATGTCCTCCAACGTGTTGCCGGCAGCGGCACGTGCCCCGAAACGGGGAGCACCGATGTAGACGGCATCGGCTCCGTGGTCCACGGCTGCCCGTCCGCACTCCAGGTTCCGGGCAGGTGCCAGCAGTTCGATTTTGCGTGGTTTCATCAGCGTATCTCGTTAATGTCGTAGGGAGTTTCCTGATAAACGTAATAGTTCAGCCAGTTGGAGAAGAGCAGGTTGGCATGGGCACGCCAGCGCACCAACGGGGGCTGCGAAGGGTCGTCGCCGCGGTAATAGTTCCGCGGCATGTCGATGGGCAACCCTTTCGCCAGGTCGCGCTTGTACTCCCCGTCGAGCGTGTAGGGGGAATACTCGGAATGTCCCGTCACGAAGAACTCCCGTCCGCCTCTTGCCATGACCATGTAGACCCCAGCCTCGGGCGATTCAGAGAGAATGTCCAGCTCGGGGCAACGCTCGATGTCCTCCCGGCGTATCTCCGTATGGCGACTGTGAGGGACATAGAACACGTCGTCGAACCCGCGGAAGATGGGCAGCAGCGGACGGTTGACCGTATGCTCGAAGATGCCGAACATCTTGTGCGGCAGGTCATGCTTGGGGACACCGTAGTGGTGGTACAGCCCTGCCTGTGCCGCCCAACATATATATAAGGTAGAAGTGACATGCGTCCGTGCCCAGTCGAAGATGGCAGACACCTCGCTCCAGTAGCTCACCTCCTCGAAAGGCATCTGCTCGACAGGCGCTCCCGTGATAATCATCCCGTCGAAACGTTCGTTGCGCATCAGTTCGAAATCCTTGTAAAAGGCTTTCATGTGTTCGACGGGCGTGTTCTTCGGCGTATGGCTGCGCAGCTTCATGAACGACAGCTCAATCTGGAGCGGTGTGTTCGACAGCAGACGCACGAGGTCGGTCTCTGTGGTGATTTTCAGCGGCATCAGGTTGAGCACCACGATGCGCAGCGGACGGATGTCCTGCCGGCTCGCACGCGAATGGTCGAAAACGAAGATGTTCTCTTTCTTCAACAGTTCGATGGCCGGCAGTCTGTCAGGTAAATTTAAAGGCATAGTCAGTATCTTGAATTAAGCGTTGCAAAGATAATGACTTTTTGCATAGGCGGGACCATGAAGCCTTTGCTAAGTAAACAAAGTGGAATGTGTAGGGGCGAGCGATCTGCTCGCCCGCCGTGTCGCGCAGGAGGCATTTGACAAAATGTCAAACGAAGGCGTTGAGACTGTCCGCGCCTGCACCAAAATACGATTTGGTGGATTTCGTGGCATTCTCAGGCGATTCGCAAAATACGGATTGCCGCCGGTTCGGCCCGAATACTGTCATGCAGGAAGGTCCCAAGCTCTGTGTCTTTCCCGACTGACATCTTCTGCTTCCTGAAGTACACTTTATGAAAGCTTCCGATTTGTTGACACCCCTCCCCTTCCAGTGAATGAAACTTGCACTTTTTGCATTTCCTTCTCCAAAGATTTGACTTTCGCGGACGAAACAATATTGTTTGAGAGATGAAACTATATTGTTTGACGAGTCAAACACAAGTGTTTCGCGGACGAAACAATATTGTTTGGGCGTCAAAATGTAAAGATTCCGAAATCCAACTGTATAGTTTTCTAAAATCAAAAGCCTTTTCAAGCGTTTTCGTTTGCATTCATTTGCAATTACGCGCTGGTTTGACGGATTTTCGAAAAGTACGCGTTAGCTGAAAATGGTGTATTTGGGAAATAAAGAAAGCAAATACGATGTTTGAGTTTCAAAATGACAGAAGCCCCTTTCTAAAAATAATAGTCGCTACCGGAAACACCAGACTCCGGCAGCGACTACGATCGTGATGGAAAAAAGAATTTCAGTCTACAAAATTCTCGTCGACTGGCAAATCTTTAACCCAAATCGGTCATTAGAGTTTGAGTAGATTGTTCGCATCTGTCAGGCAGCTTGTTTTGTTTTTGTTGAAGACGTAGCGGGCAACGTCAAGACAGAACGAGGAAGAAGATGCCGACAGATGCGAACAAGATGCTCAAAAAGCTCGCCCTTTTGAAACGAAGAGAACTTTCAGCGGTCTAATGACCGATTTGGGTTTAATGCTTTTGACCTTCCAGATCCATCAGCTGGTCAGCCACAAAAAACATGTTGCCGGCACTCATCTCGGCTACGTGACTGCGAAGGAACTTTGCAGCACGCTGACGGATAGCCGCATCATCGGTCTTAATCAGTCCGGCAAAATGTACGACAAGCGAACTTTGCTGACGCTCATCCAACGACAGATATTCCTTTTCGCACAAATCAAGGTAGGCATTCAGGTCTCCCTTGGCATGGCATTCGATGAAGCGGAAACAGTTGTCATATTTTTTATCAGCATTGAAACCGAGGGTGTTGATTTCATTCTTGATAAGCTCATAGGTCGCTGCGTCATAGGGTTTCGTCCCTGAGAAGTATCCATAGACCTGTGCCTGATAGAGTTTGGAGAGCACCTTGTCTATCTCTACACGCGTGTTGGCATCAAACTCGTCCCGGTGAGCCACCATGAAGCGGGCAGGTTCATCGGTGGGCGATTCCACATACTGCTGGTAAACGAACAGATTTTTCGGGGACAGGCGGTCAGCATCGCTCAAGTCTTTGTAATAGTCATAGACAATCTTGAAGACTTCCTTGCTTTTGATGGTCTTGCCTACCTTTTCACGCAATTCCGCCATCTTGAGTGAGGCATACGCCGATATCAGATCCGGTGTACGTTCTCCACTGTCGTAGCGTGCCTTCAGCTTCTCAGGACTCATTTCCGGGTCAAGCTTACGGTTCAGGTCATCAATAAACGACTGTCCCTCTTCAAAACCAATCTTAGTGACAATCACCTTTTTGTCCGTATCAAGCACTATGAACGTCGGAAAGTATTCCACCTTGTACAGGTCGGCAAACTCCTTTCCTTCCTTTTCGGCATTAAGCTTGATGCAGACGAACTTTTCGTTCATGTAGTCGCCCACCGCCTTCTGCGGGAACACGTCGCGTGCCATTGCCTTGCAGGGGCCGCACCAGTCGGTGTAGAAATCAATGAATACCATCTTGTTTTCAGCCTTGGCGGCTGCCAGTGCTTCATCAAACGTGATGGAGCGGAAATTGGTCTGAGCCAGACCCGGCAGTGCCAGGAGGGCTGCCAGGGCTGTGAGAATTTGTTTTTTCATACAGGTTATTTTAGGTTTTCAACTTTTGCAGGTTACAGTTGGCAAGGAGACGAACGGCCAGGTCCACTCCTTGCCAACTGACAGCTGGTTTGTCAGATTAGTCCGAGAAGGGGAATGTGTTCGTATTGCCCATCATCTCCTCAAATCCCAGGTTACTTCCGGTGATATCCTTTTGCGGAGAGAGATAGCGCACCGACTTCACCTTACCCGTACCTTCCAAGGTCAGTCCCGGAGCGGCAATGGGCTGTCCGCCGTTCATCTGCTCTTCTTCGTAGAAATACAGCTTGTAATTGTATCCTTCCTGCGTGCCGACAATGAATGTGTCGAAATTGTACGTCGCGCTTATCATCCCCAGGAAACCGAGATACTGGTTGGTCACGAAGGTCACGGTTTCCGACGCCGGAATGCCGGTCAACGGAATTTCCAGTTCCGTACCCTGTGTCAGACTGTAGGCATACAACTTGTTCCCGTCCACACAGTAGATGTAGGAAGCCGTACGTCCGTTAGCCGCCACGATGTCGCTCTTTGCCAGATGGAGAGAGGGGTCAAGGGTGACAATCCGTTCGATGGCATTTCCCAACGAATTGCTCTGTATCAGGTAGCGTTCATCCTTGGACGGCGACTCGCACAGGAACCATCCGATGTTGGTACCTCCGGTGGAATTCACCCCGGAAGCCAGGCATTCCAGGTCCGTCGGATAATCGCTTTGGATATCCTCCCCGGATGTATCGGTTGCAACGGTGGAAGAGGACACATTGAAGTCGGCAATCATCAACCGATGTTCAGTGTTGCTCCAATACATGATTCCGTTGGTCCATCCGATAATCTGGACGAACTTGCTGCCACCAGCACAAGAGGGATATCCCAGTTTACCGGTACTCTCAGCCTCACCGGAGAAGGCTGCCCCGTAGGAACGTATACCGGTGTTGGAGATGTAGCACTGGCAGAAGTAAGCCATGAAATAACCATAGGGAATCTCATTGTCATCCATCGGACCGCTGAAGAACAGGTTGTCGCGGTTGAACACCTCAGTCAGGTCCTCCGAACGGAATCCCTTATAATCCCGGCTCTCCGTCGTGACATGAACGAAGTTGTCCATAGCCAGTTCGTTGCTTCCCGGATCGACATACTCTCCATTATAGAGGATGGACAGGTTACAGGGCTTTCCCTTCATGGGGGCACCCGTGCCGACTTCTATGACATCCGTCAGCAGTTCGTCGTTGTAACAGTCAAGGTCCGTATTCCCGTCTGGCGTCTCCTTCAGGATGTAAAAGCCTTGCGAATAGCTGGTGGAGGTGTGCAACAGGACGGAAGCATACTGCGCAAAATCATTGCTCTGCGCACGTACTTCGAGCACGACCCGGTAGTCTCCCGAAGGAAGTTCCACGACATAATCAGGCTCCTTGTCCGTCGATATCAGATAATCCCTGTAATCGATGTTTTCAGCGGAAGCTTTATACAGATACCAAGTATACGTCAGGTCATCTGCTGCATAAGCTGTCTGGACCGTCGGTTTGATGACATCCTTCAGGTTGACACCGACGTATGAACGGACGCTGTACTCCTCTTCCAGGTTTTCAATGACAATATCGCTGACGTCGAGCGTAGCCAGGGTCGAGTCATCTTCCGTACAGGCGGAAAACGAGAGGAGCATGAACAGTAAGGGGTAAAATATCTTTTTCATGATTCAATGCGTTTTAGTGATGATTAGTACCAGGGTGCAGGGTCGAAAGATACCGGTTCGCCGTTGGGCTCTCTGTAAATGTCGAGTCCGGCGTCCAGACGTTTTTGGTTTTCTTCCTCCAACTTCTCGATAAACCACTGGCTGAGGTAGGTGACGTAGTTCGAATCGCCGGCAAACAGTTCGTCCAGATAATCCTCATCCCAGCTGTTTCCGGTCCATTCGATCATCAACTGGTGTTTCAGCTCGGTATAAGTACCAAAGTTGTTGTCGCCATAATAAGTATCCCAGTTAGCCGGTTTGGCCATGTGGCTGCTGATGACCAGCGTGTGGGTGGAGAAGGCTTCGTAACCCGGCTTGAAGTAGCCGTTGTCCTTGAAGGTGAACTGCAAGTTGACATTGCCGTCATCCAGCGAAGCATCACGCAGCACCACGATGGGGATGAGCGCCTTGTTCTGATTGGCGGGGATAAAGGATTTCGACAGCAATTGCGGGTCGTCGAAGGGAACAAAATGTACGCCCGGAACAGCATCGGCCTCACCGGTGGATATCTGCTCCAGCTCTACCGGACGGTCGTAGTCAAACAGACGTCCCATGGTCCCCACTTCAAACCATACCGTGTCGATGGTCAGCTCTTCACCGACGGTGGCACTGCGTAAGGCAAATGAGTAGGCAGTCTCCAGCATATTCTCTTCAATGTCTTCGGCAAGGGTCACCTCTCCGTTGTAATTATAATAGATGAAGTTGAGCCGTGGCTCCTCCAGGACAATCGGAGTGAGGTCCTTCTCACAGGAAGCCGTTGCCAGCAGACAGGCAAGGGCGGACAGTGTATGAATGAGTCTTTTCATAAGTCTTCAAAACAAGGGTTTAACGGTTGGGATTATATTCGGTTGTAGGCAACGGAAGGATGTATTCGCTCTCTCCCACCGGTTCGTCGCGCCACAGCATGGAGGTGCTGTTCAGACGCTTGTAGGTGTAGAACATCTGTCCTTCGGCATAGAACTCGCGCCGGTATTCGTCGACGATGAAGTCCTTCAGGTCATCGGCAGAAGTAAACGACGGCATGTTGGGCACGTTGTGTGCCAGCATGTACGTGTTGTACAGACTGTTCGCCTCGTTCAGGTCTGTGGTGCTCTCCATTGCAATGAGGTAGACCTCCGACATGCGGAGCATCGGGATAATCTGGTAGTAAAGCATGGCGTTGGACACATCCGTATTCCAATAATACTTCATGCAGACGGACATCATCTGTCCGCTACTGTTCGGCACATTGTTGCGCCAGCAGTTACCGGCACGGTTGTTGGAGTTGGGATTGACGGTGCTGAAAAGCTCGGTATGCATGGCCGAAGTAAGCCCCAGGTTGTTTCGTTCATCAAAACTGGTACTGCTGCCACCCACCAGAAACTCCTGCGAATAATCCATCACGTCATACTTGCTCAGATAGAACAGGCATTCATTGGGACACAGCTTGTAACCGGATGCAAAGTCCTGCGTACCACTCATGGTCATCACGGGATTGCCGTCCAACGTGGCATCGATGACTTCCCGGGCTGCACGGTAGGCATTGGCATCATCACCGAGGTAGCGGTACATGCGTGCCTCCAGCGCTTTCACTGCCCAATAGTTCATGCGCGACTGACGGTAAAGCATGAAGTCGTCCACCGAACTGGTAGAGCCACTGTTCAACGCTGTAAAGGAGTATTGGAACACGGGGTCATTGTCCTTCAGCAGGGATTCTGCCTTCTCAATGTCCTGTTTCAACTTGCCGACAAACTCATCGAAGGTGTAGTATGCCGGCATCTCGTCGATGCTGGTTGTCTCTGAATAAGGGAGCGACACCTGCTCCGTCCCTCCCGGCACCTGACCGAAGAGGCGCAGCACATCCAGGTGACAGTAAGCGCGTATGCCGTACGCCTCGCCCTGAATCGTGGCACGGACAGCAGGGTCCGAAATGACGTCACCCTGCTCGTCCACATGCTTGATGATGACGTTTGCCTGTACGATGGTCTTGAAGAGCTGGGCATAGATGGCTTTGATGGCAGCCTGTGAATAGGTCACATTCTCATAGTCGTGCTTCATCAGGTAGTAGTCTTCATACCGGTACGTGTTGTCCGTCATGTTCCACAGATTCGCCAACGACTCGATGTTGGTCATGCTCAACCGCTCGCCATAGATGTCCTGGTTTCCCATGAGCATGTAGAGACCGGTCACGGCACTGCAAAAACCGTTGTACGTGGAGAATTGGTCGTCTTCCTTCTGTTCGGTCTCGGGACGTACATCCAGCCAGTCGTTGCACGAAGAAGCACCGAACGCTGTCAGGAGGAGGACTAGTATGTATATCTTTCTCATAGTGTTCTGCTGTTTTTAAGTGAGTTTAGAATAAGAATTTGATGCTTCCCTGAATGTTTCGTGCATAGGGATAGCTCGTTCCGCGTTCCATCTTGATGGAGCCCCAGTGGAAGAGGTCGGACATGTTCACGCCGAAGGTGATGCTCTGCACACCGGCATAGCGGCGTATCCAGTCACTGTCCCAGCGGTATTGCAGGCTGACGGACGAGAGTTCCAGCACATTGTCGTCCATCACGAAACGGGAAGTGGCCTGCGTCTCATCGTTGCTGAAGCCTTTGAAGAAAGTCACGTCGCCCGGCTGCATCCAGCGGTCGGTGTATACACGCTTGTCAACATTGGAGGACTCCAACGTATTGGTGGTCACCTCCACACGGTCTACCAGGGTGCTGTTGTATGCCTTGCCTCCCCAATAGTAGTTGAACGAGACGTTCAACGTCAGTCCTTTCCACATCAGCATCGTGCCGAAGTTACCGCGGTAGGGTTGGTAGCCCGGTCCCAGGTAGACCTTGTCTCCCGCCTTCCAGGTGGTCGTCAGGTTTCCATCGCGGTCGAGGAAGATTTCACGTCCCGTACTGGGGTCGACACCCATGGAGCGCACGGCATAGATACCGTTCTGCGGACGTCCCTCATAAAACAGGTTTGCCACCTCATAGTCCTCATCTGCCAGCATCGCCTCGTTCTGCTCCTTGATGGCTTCCGAGAGCTTGGACACCCAGTTCTTGTCATACACCAGCTGTCCGCTGACCATCCAGTTCAGCTCGCGCGCATGGTCCCGGATGATGTAGGCACTCAGCGACGCTTCGAAACCGCGGTTCTTCACTTCACCCACATTCGCCATGTACGAAGGGAAGCCCATGGAGAGAGGGATATCCATCTGCGAAAGGAGGTTCGAAGTGGTCTTCGTGTAAAAGTCAAATTCACCCTTGATGCGTCCCTGCCACAGGCCGAACTCCAGACCGACGTTAAACTCGTCGGTGGTCTGCCACGTCAGTCTCGGGTTACCCCACTCGCTCAATGTGGCACCGGTCCAGTTCATATATTTGTTACCGGTCTCGTAGGCAAAGATGGTGGTCGCTCCCGAACCGGAACCCTGTTGCGAACCGGTCTGTCCGTAGGAAGCCTTCAGACGCAGAATGTTCAGCGTCGGATTACCGGCAAGGAACTTCTCGTTGTGCAGGTTCCATCCGATACCGGCACTCCAGAAGGGAGCATACTTCTTGTCCGTTCCGAAGGTGGAGCTACCATCGATACGGTACGACATGTCCACATAGTAGCGTCCGTCGTAGGTATAGTTGACGTTGCCCGTGAAGCCCATCATGCGTTGCAGGGTCTTGCTGCCGGTCGGGAGCTCGTTCAGGGCATACTGACGGGCATTGCCCAGGAAGCTCATGTTTTCATCGGAGAATCCCTCGACATTGAATGTATAGGAATAGCCGTCCTGCTGGTTCATGGAGTAATCCAGACCGACATAGAGCTGGTGCTTGTCCAGAAAGGTCTTCGAGTAGGAAAGCGTCAGGTTACCGCTGTAGCTGTAGTCCTTCCCGGTGCCGTAGGCATACGAACCACGGCGGAAGAAGCCCTCGTCGGTAGAGTATTCCGGTGAAGTGTTCGTGTCGGATGTAAAGTAGGAGTCACGCGGGGAGAGGAACACGTCGCTGTGGTTCGTGGTGCTCGTGATGCCGAACTGTCCGCGCAGGGTCAGCTCCGGCAGGATGTTCCACTCGACGGCAAAGTTGTTGGTCAGCTCCTCGTAACCGCTCTTGTCAAACGAGCCCAACGAAGCATCATAGAGCGGGTTGAAATCTCCACGCCCCCAGCTGGAACCACGGAATGCCTCGAAGAACTCCACGTAGTCGCCGTTCTCATCGAAGGGGGTGTTGTAGGGTTGCTGTGCCACGTAGTCGCTGAACGAACCGTAGTTGCTCTCGGTGCTCCGGCTCATGCCGTAGGAAGTATAGTTCTTGAAGATGAAGTTCTTCACGGTGTACATCAAGGTGACAGACCCGTTGAACGTGCGACGCGAGGAGTTCTTCATGGCACCCTCCACATCCTTGTAGTTGGCTGTAGCACTCCAACGGAACTCTTCGCTACCACCTTCCAGACGAACGTTGTAGTGCGAACCCACTCCGGTACGGACCGGTTTGCTCAGCCAGTCGGTGTCAACGCCCTGCTGCACCTTGCGCAAGCGGCGGTTATAGATATTCTGGAAAGTAACCGTATTGTCAGGGATAGACGACGTGTAGAGCCCCAGGGAGTTCTCCAGCTCCAGTTTCTCCCGTGCATTCAGCATGTCGTAGGAAGTGAGGTCGGGCACTTCGAAGTCCAGACCGACCTCGGCATTCACACGGAGCTTGCCCGGTTCGGGCTGTTTGGTCACGACGACGATGACACCGTTCGAACCACGCGAACCGTAGATGGCAGTAGCAGCAGCGTCCTTCAGAATGTTGATGGACTCAATCTCCTCGTCGTTGTAGTCCATGAGCTTCTCCAGCGAGATTTCAAAGCCATCCATGATGATGAGCGGCGTGTTCACGGCGTTGGAGGCACTTTCGTTGAACTCCTGCACACTCATCGGCAGCGACGAATTACCACGGATGTTGATTTGCGGGAGGGCATTCGGGTTACTACCCGCTATGTTGTTCACGGCAAAGTTCAGAGAAGCGTCAATGTTTTTCAATGTCTGGAGCAGGTTCTGCCCTTTGAACATGTCCAGTTCCTCGGACGTGACAGTCGAGACGGCACCCGTATAGCTTTCCTTCGCCTTCTTGAAGATACCGGTCACCACGACGTCCTGCAACTTCTGGGCATCGCTCTCCAGGACCACGTGCATGTCGGCATTGGCTGCCAGCACCTGCGTCTTCATGCCGATGTAGGAGATTTGCACCTTATAGTTTGCTCCGAACGTGAAGCCCGTGATTTCAAACCGTCCGTCAATGTCGGTTGCCGTACCGAAGGTCGTCTCCTCGTTGTCCGCTCCCAACAAGCGTACGGAAGCACCGATGATGGGCAGTCCGTCGTCCTTGGAGATAACCGTACCGTAGATGCGGTGGGTCTGTTGTGCCTTGCGGTTGGTCTCCGCCTTGCGGATAATCACCGTGTTGTCCACAATCTCGTACGTCAGTCCCGTGCCTTTCAGCACTTCGTTGAGCACTTCTTCGAGCCGCTTGTCCTTCAGGGTACAGGTCACAGGCTTCACCCCTTGCAGAATCTGCTTCTGATAGACAAACTCGTGGTTTGTTTTCTCCCTCAAGTCAGAAAACACTTGTTCAATGGGTGTATTCTTATACACCGTGTCGATGTCTTGCGCCGAAACCGGGATACCCAAGACACCCAGCAGAATTAAGCTGAAAAGCTTTCGTTTGCTACTGTTCATAGTCAGTCATTTGGTTTATGAATTCATTACATAGTCTTTTCTCTCCATGCACCCAGTGCGGGTGCTCCGCCAGCTTCTCCGCATTCCAAACGGAAGCATCGAAGCCTGCCGGCTGTGTTTGTTCATGGTCCATCTGGTCTTTGCTTTTACTCCTAAAACGCAAAGGGTGTAAAAAAGGACAGCTGAAAAGTGCATTTTTTTCAAAGAATCTTCAAAATTCGTTGCTGTTTCCCTATTTTTGTACACGAAATGTGCTGACCGATGACAGAGGACGAGATTTTCATAGATTTCCAACAAGGCAAGATTGACTCACTATATCATACCCTGTACGGGAGACTGATGTCGTATGCCTCCCGCTGCTTGGGGGAGGACGCCTCGTTCATGTCGGAAGACTGTGTGCAGGACGCCATCTACAAGACTTACCGGATGCGCAGCACCTTTCAGAATGCCGCAGCCTTCAAGTCCTATCTCTACACCTGCATCCACAACCACGCCGTCTCCATCCTCCGCAAACAGATGGCGCAAGAGAACTATCTCGCAAACCGGGAAGAGGAGGACCTGCAACACTCGCTGCTGGAACAGGAGGTGCTCGACCTGCTGTTCGACGCCATCCGTTCGCTTCCGGAGAAGTACCGTCGGCTGTTTGACATGAGCTTTGAACAGGGATTGAAAAATGCTGAAATAGCCGCCTTGCTCCACGTGTCGGAGAGTGCGGTCAAGAAGCAGAAGGCAAGTATGATCCAGCAGCTGCGCGATGACCTACTGCGCAAGACGGGCAAAGACTACATGTCGCTTTTCCTGCTCTGCCTGATGTAATCCGGACCGCAGAGACATCGCCCCGACGGATTCTTCCGCCGTTCCACAAATATTCTTCAACCCAAATTTCGTTTCTTCTCAGGGAATCGCTATATTTGTTACATAAACAACTAATTTATCGTAAGCATGAAAACACAGGTAACACATTTAGGAATGATTGATTCAGAAAACCGCCAACAAAGTTATGGGGCGCGCATCCAGTTGGATGGAAAGGAAGTGTATGTTGACTTGAATTTCTACACGCTTCGTCCGGACGCTTCCGGATGGGCGGAAGTCTATGAGGATTATATCACGCATCTGGCAGAGCACCGACGGACGGTAGAGACTGCCCTGCGACGTGATTTTGAGAAAGGGGGCATTGTGCGCAAGTACATCGACTGCCACCTGAAGGAACTCCCCTCTTCCATCCTCGAGAAGATGCTGGCTCCGACGCCTCCCTCCCTCTCACCCGAAGAACGGTTGCTGTCCCTCCTCTCCCTGAAACGCATCGGGCTTTATCCCGGAGATGATGCCTACGCCGTGTGGGACTACACGCCAGGATGGCAATATACAGACCAGCTGATTGTCGGCAACACGGACGAAGCAGGCAAGCTGGAGTATGTGTCGTGGGAGAGCTGAGCGAACAAGATGATAACAAGATAACGCGGACCTGTCCCTGCTGTCGGCAGAGGCAAGTCCGCGTTCTTTTTCTCTCTTATATCTTACATCCGGATACGGCTCAGATGCGCTCCAGTTGCACGGTGAAGTGGCGCATCAGCGGAGCTTCCCAGGTGATGCGTACGCCGTGCTGGATTTCCTCGCGACGGTCATAGACATTCTTCAGTGCCACGGCAATCACATCCATGTGGTTGTTCGTATAGACACGGCGCGGAATGGCAAGGCGCAACAGGTCCAGACCGCCGAAACGGTTCTCACGAGTCACCGGGTCACGGTCGGCAAGGATGTAACCGATCTCGCAACCACGGATGCCTGCCTCCAGGTAAAGCTCAATCGTCAACGTCTGAGCGGGGAATTCTTCTTTAGGTACGCGCGTGAGGATTTTCGTCGCATCGACGAAGATGGCGTGTCCACCGGCAGGACGCTGGTAGGGAATGCCGAACTCGTCGAGACGGGCAGCAAGGTATTGCACCTGCTTGATGCGCGTCTCCAGATTGTCAAACTCCGTGTTCTCATCCAGACCGATGGCCAATGCGTTCATATCCCGTCCGTTCATGCCGCCATACGTCAGGTAGCCTTCAAACTGGATGCAGTACCCTTTGGCACCGTCGTACCAGTCCTGACGATGGGTAGCGATGAATCCGCCCATGTTGACGATTCCGTCCTTCTTCGCACTCATGGTCATGCCGTCAGCCAGAGAGAACATCTCGCGGGTGATTTCCTTGATGGTCTTCCCGGCATAGCCTTCCTCACGGGTCTTGATAAAATAAGCGTTCTCGGCAAAACGCGCCGAATCGAACACGACCGGCTTGCCATACTTGTCTGCCAACGCACGCACCTCGCGCAGGTTCTGCATCGACACGGGTTGTCCGCCGGCTGTGTTGTTGGTGATGGTCACAATGATGAACGGGATGCGGTCGCCATGTTCGCGCAACGCCTGCTCCAGTTTGCGCGGGTCGACATTCCCCTTGAACGGATGTTCCAGCTGGGTATCCTTTGCCTCGTCAATGGTACAGTCGAGCGCAGTAGCCTTGCGTCCCTCGATGTGTCCCTTTGTCGTGTCGAAGTGCGAGTTGCCCGGGACGATATCCCCCTCATGCACCAGGTAAGAGAACAACACATTTTCCGCCGCACGTCCCTGGTGGGTCGGGATGACATATTCAAAACCCGTCAGGCGGGTGATGGTCTCTTTCAGTTTGAAGAAAGAAGATGCGCCGGCATAGCTCTCGTCGCCCAGCATCATTCCTGCCCACTGACGGTCGCTCATGGCGCCCGTCCCCGAGTCGGTAATGAGGTCTATGTAGACCTGCTCGGCTTTCAACTGGAACACGTTGTAATGCGCTTCCTTAATCCACTGTTCGCGCTCTTCGCGGGTGCTTTTACGGATGGGTTCCACCATCTTGATTTTCCATGATTCAGCAAAAGGTAATTCCATAAGTCTGCTTTTTAAGGTTTATATCACGAAGTTAGGCGGTATTTGCCGCATGACAAAGCAATCTGCTTTCTTTTTGTTCAAGAGCTGTTGTAAAACAGAAAAAGAAGGACATTCTGTCACGCAAATGTAGCCGTTTCGCCAACGGAACGTAGAACGGGTGTAGCGTCCCTGTCACAAGATAGCCTCATCTTTGCAGCGGAAATCTTAGTGTATAACAGAGACAACATGCGAATCAGAACATTTGCAAGAAGTGTATGTATCTTAGGGATGGGCATCGTAGCTACTGCGCTCCATGCCGAGAACATCAAAGGACAAATTTCAGACAAAACAACCGGTGAACCACTCGTCGGAGCACTCGTGAAAGTGGTAGGCTCTACCCAGGGCGGAGTGACCGATATCGACGGACACTATCAGCTCCGGCAACTGCCTGCGGGGACATATACCCTGGAAGTGACGTATGTGGGATACCGCACCCTGCGAGTGCCCGACGTGCGCCTCGACGGCAAGGACCTTTCGCTGAACATACAGCTTGACCCCGACACACAAGAGTTGGGGGAGGTCATGGTGACGGCACGGAAGAACCTCGAAGGAGAGAAGGCACTGATGATGGAACGTCAGCAGGCCTCCTTCGCCATCGAGAACATGGGAGCCAAGGAGATGAGCCTCAAGGGTGTAGGCAATGTGCAGGAAGGTCTGACCAAAATCACCGGCATATCGGTGGCGGATGCCGGACAGCTGATTGTCCGCGGACTGGGCGACCGCTACAGCACCACCACCCTCAACGGACTTCCCATCGCCTCGCCCAACCCGGACAACAAGCTTATCCCACTCGACATCTTCCCGACTGCCACGGTACAGAACATCACCGTCAGCAAGGTTTATGAAGTCGGCTCGTTCGCCGACTACTCGGGAGCACATATAGATATAGGTACCAAGGAGAGTGTGGGACGTGACTTCCTCACGGCAGACTTCAACGTCGGCGGAGCCTTCAACACCCTGGGCAGCGACTTCTATCGGAGTGACCGGCGAGGAACGATGTTCACCACCGACAAGCTCGACGACCGCTACTGGGACATGAGCCGAACGGAATTCAACACGGACGTGCTGCGCACGGACCCCTTCGATACCTCCTTCGCCATCGACCGTCAGACAGCACTGCCCGACTTAGGCGGCTCACTCTCCGGCTCCAAGGAATGGGACTTTGCCGGCGGGGATGCTCTCAGCCTCATGGCATCACTCGGCATCAGCCACTCGTCGCAAATACTCGACGGAGCCAACGTGAAGACCATGAACAAACAGGGCGACATCAAGAACAACTTCGACTACGACAGCTTCACCTCCAGGCTCAATCTCGCAGGACTGCTCAGCCTGGGCTACTCCTTCCGGGAATCGGACAACCTGTCTTACACCTTCCTCTATGCACGGAATGCCGAAGACGAATACCGGAACCGCAGCGGCTTCGACTCTGAAGGCAACGACCTGCTGGGCAGCAACAGCGTCTTCCACGCCTACAGCCTGCTCAACAACCAGCTTGCCGGACATCATGACTTTGCCGGACGATGGACACTCGACTGGGCTGCCTCCTATGGCATGACACGCAGCGACGAGCCGGACCGCCGCCAGGTGATGTTCCGCCGTGACCCCGAAACGAACAAACCGACACGTCTCTTCCTGCTCAACCAACAGGAGACCATGCGTTACTTCGGTGAACTGGAAGAAGACGAGCTGGTGGGCGACGTACGCAGCAGCTACCGCTGGAACGACAACGACCTCGTGCGCTTCGGAGCTGCCTACAAGAACAAGAAACGTGACTTCCGCAGTGCAAACTTCTACTACAACCTCGACAACCTCGATGCCGACATCACCACCATCTACGATACCGACGGCTACCTGAACTATGCCAACGTGCAGAACGGCTCCATCGTGGTCGACCGCAACATGCAGGCACGCAACTCCTATCAGGCGACACACGACATCCTTGCCGGATTTGCCGAAATCGAGTTGCACCCGTGGACGAGCTGGATGGTCAACGTCGGTGTGCGCGTAGAGAACTCGCGTCAGAGTGTGGACTACTACACCGACGGAGGAACGCCGCGCACCGCAGAGCTGAACAAGACCGACTTCTTCCCGGCTCTCAACGTCAAGTATGACCTCACCCCGGAACAAAGCTTCCGCTTCTCCGCCTCGCGCACCGTCACCCGTCCTGCCTTCGTCGAGATGGCACCCTTCCTCTACCGCCCCAGCTATGGGAGCACCTCCCTGCGCGGTAACGAAGAAATACAGAACGGCTACAACTACAACGTGGACCTCCGTTACGACTTCTTCCCGAAGAACTCCAACGACATGTTCTCCGCCACGCTCTATTTCAAATACCTTCAGGACCCCATCGAACGCATCCAGCAGGCTGAAGGCGGCGATGCCGTCCACTCCTTCCGCAATGCAGACAACGGCATAGCTGCGGGTATCGAACTGGAGTTCCGCAAAGAGCTGTTCAAGGACTTCCGGGTGGGACTCAACGGCTCCTACATGTACACCAACGTAAAGCTACCGGGTAATGACGGCATCTACACCGAGAACCAACGTTCGTTACAGGGAGCGTCGCCCTATCTGCTCAATGCCGACGTCAGCTACACCCCGCGCTGGGGTGAAGAGAAACAGCTCAGCCTGGCACTGGTCTACAACATGCAGGGCCCGCGCATCCACACCGTCGGCATCTTCGGACTGGGCGACGTGGAACAGGATGCACTCCACACGCTCAACTTCGTAGGCAGCTTCCGCATGAACAACCACTTCACCCTGAAATGGAAAGTCAACGACCTGCTGGGCAGTACCGCCCGCTTCCGTCAGGATGTCCCCGACACGGGCGAGAAAGTCACCGTAGAGTCCTACAAACCGGGCACCCATGCCGAAATAGGCATCAGCTACACATTGTAGGAGTCCGCATGGAAATGAACTTAAAAACTTACCAACTTATAAACTAACCAACTACAATGCTTATGAAACTGAATGTTTTTGGAATGAAAGTAAACGTATGGGCCATGGCAGCCTTGATGAGTATGGGTCTCTGCACCACTGCGTGCAGCGACAGCGATGACGACAGCCAGAACCCCGGCGGAGGCGACGCAACCACCGTGGAGATGGAAAACGGCGCTACACTGACGGGCGGTGTCAAGAACGGACAGACCGTCATCCTCAAAGAAGGCTACTCCTTCAAGCTCTCCGGTGAATACCTGGTGGAGGCCGGCGGTCTGCTCAAAATCGAACCGGGCGTGACCATCAAGGCTCAGAACGACGACGATACTCCCGACTATATCATGGTCGCCATGGATGGCAAAATCGATGCACAGGGCACTGCCGACAGCCCCATCGTGATGACCGTGGAGAACTATCCTGCCGAAGGTGCTTCGCTGGGAGGCAACGGCTGGTGTGGGGTACACATCTGTGGAAAGGCACATACCAACAAGGGGACCGGCACGAAATCTGAAATCGGCGGCTACCCCTACGGTTCGGGAAGCAGCACGGCAAACGACAACGACAATTCGGGTACGATGCGCTACGTCCGCCTGGAGTGTGCCGGCTATGCATTCTCTGAAGAGACGGAAGCCAACGGACTGACACTCTATGGTGTGGGCAACGGCACGACCATCGACCACATTCAGGTATACCGTGGTGCGGACGACGGTGTGGAGTTCTTCGGAGGCTCCGTCAATGTGAAATACCTCATCGTGACCGACTGTGAGGACGACTCGTTCGACTGGACGGAAGGCTGGAACGGAAAGGCGCAGTTTCTCGTTGCCGACCAACGTGGCACAACAGCTGCCAAGGACAACGGCGACTGCCTGATTGAGGCGGACAACAACGGAGACGACAACGCTGCCACTCCTATCGCCCACCCCATCCTTGCCAACCTGACGCTGATTGGCAACAACAGCACGGAAGGCACCCGCGGCATCCGTCTGCGTGAGGGTACTCAGGCTGAAATCTACAATGCCATCGTGACCGGCAAGCCGAACTGTCTGACTGTGGAGACCGAGGGTACCGAAAGTTCATTGGCTGACGGCACTTCGAAATTACAATACATCGTGCTGGGACAGAACTTCTCATCGGCTGAAGGCATCTACACGCAGGACATGTTCCTTGCCGAGGGCAACCACAACAGTGTATCTGCCACCAACATTCCCTCGTTTGCATCCAATGACTTCGTCGGAGTCATCGACGGTGGAGCCACCTTGTCCGACTCCTTCTTCACCACTGCTGCTTACTGTGGTGCCGTGAGTGCCGACAACAGCGCATGGGACCTGAACAAGGCTTGGATGCGCAAGTAAAAAACGACATTTCTCATCATGTTTTATATAGATTGCGTATATCCGGACGTTGGGACGACACACCACCCACTCCGGTAAAATAAGGCTCATGAAAAGGCAGAGGCGTGCTCGCGAGGAGTACGCCTCTGATATGTTTAGATATCCCTCACAAATGAGAATTAGCAATCAAAAATATGGAATATAATAAAATTATTTTACTTCAGTTATCCTTAGTAACAGATAAGGGCTTGCAGGCAGTTTCACTCTACCTTGGTTTTTATCATACACCCGATATTTTATCGGGGCAGTCGTTTCGAAAACGACAGGACATTCGGTTATCGTCATGTTCCAAGTGTCAATAATCTCCACTTTAAAACGCACCCCTTCCTTCAGACGGGGATAAGAAGCATTTTTTACCGGCAAATCAAATATCCATTCCGGTCTTATTTCTTTACCTAAATAAATCATATAATAATTCTCTCCAGCAGTGGAAGTATAAGGGTCCCAGCTACTATCGCATAGATGCAGGGGATTAGGGAGTGCATCCAAAATCTGTCTTGTAAAACCTATACGCTTCCAAGACTCTCCTTGAAAAGTTCCTCCTACAGCCAAGAAATCACGGGAATAATCCTCAGAATTATCCATATAACATTCCCCATGAGTGACGTAAGTCCCAACAATCAATCCTTGCCACAGACGATACAGATATTCCTGACCGCTCAAGCTTCCCCAACGGTTATCCATATTCCCCTCATAACATACTTCATCAAATATAACTGGTTTTTTATAAATATTCTTCACTGTAGCTGCTCTACCAAAACCCTCCACCGGTGCTTGATCTTGGATGCTGGCATGGGTATATTCAGGTTTCCAATAACTGTAATACTTAGCAGTATTCGAATGAATGGAACACAAATGTGAATAAGGATCATTCTCCACAACTGTACGCGTAAAAATATCCCAATATTCCGGCTTTAGTTCTCTCAGAAAATCATATTCATTGGCCAGTGACCACCAGACATTGCGAAACGAGCTCATACGAGCTGTCAGATACTTCAAATAACGGACACTGGCTTCCAAAGGCATCCTATCGAATCCCCAACGCCCGTCGTCATAAGGGTGGAAAAGGATTAAATCCGCCTCCACCCCTATCCGGGATAATTTATCCACACACTCTTCCACATGGGCAAAATAAGCTGGGTTAAAGCGGGCAAAATCCCATTCATACACAGGTTTACCCTTTTCATCCGTTGTCACCTTCTTTATTTCAAAAGGAAACATGGAAGGTTCAGGATAATCAGGGTCAAAGTTTTGCACAAAAAACAACATCCTAATCTTATTGAACTTGGACTGTTCCAATGATTTTACAGTTTGGTCGGGCTGATTACCGACCACATGCATCCAATTATAAGAAGTCGTTCCAACCGGGTAGTAACGTGTGCCATCAGCATATTTAAAATTATAAGTTCCATCCACCTTAACAGGACCATGATTCCCTTTACTCGGAGCGACACATTCCAACCGCCCTCTCATTTCATTCAGTCCAGAGATCTCACTCTTTGTCACATATGACCATGTTCCCTGGATCATCGGCATGAAACGAATCCTGAAAGTATCATTTCCGTCATAAAATCCACGCACAGTCAGTGTGGTATCCGGTCCACTGAATGTCGCTGTAAATTCTACATCAAAAGGATTCCCTGTCACTTTTGCAGGTAGGGAAATTTCATACCGTCCCCAGCACTCCACCTTATCTTGAGCAAATCCTCCGAAAATACTTAAGAACAATAACAGCAAAAAAGTGCAGCAATATTTCATAGAAAATCCAATCATCAAATTATAGTTAAATAACGTATCAGTCAAGATTCCTCAAAACAAACTCTGACACTTCCACCTGCCCATCACCACCGGCAAAAATACCCGGACGAACAAACAGGAAACCATATACCGTATTATGATGTACCCCCGAGATTTCAAATCCCCATGGATACTTATGCCATTGTTTACCGTCGGCACTATACCAGGCCGATAATACATTCGCATCATTCCGCAAACGTAACCACATCTTTCCACATTGGTTCGCTTGAGGATATTTTGATTCTGCACGACTGACTTGCCCCCGTCGGTAACGAAGTAACTGCTTATGATCAAAACCAAATCCAAAATGATAATTCTCATCATAATAAGCCACCAATCCAGCAGATGCATTTTCACCTTTCAATTCGAAACAGGCCTCTACTTCATATTTATGAGCACTCGTGCGTGCCAGAAGCGGAGAGCCTTCTTTTGGACTATTTCCTTTGGCTTCTATACTGATTTTATTCGGAGTAATCCGAAAACGGTCATTCAAACGGTGTTCTCGACACGTCTGCCATACAAAATCCTCTATACCGGATAATTTCAAACGTTTGGGTACAGGTAAAGAAATAGGTCCTTCTTTTAAATATAACCATCCATCTTCCTTCTGAATCAGTTCACGTAAAAGAGTCTGACGTCCCAACGTTTGAAATCCATTCTCATAAGCATGAAAAATCATAAATAGACGTCCGTCTGCTGTATCAACAATAGAACCATGACCTTTACTCCACCATTTTTCGGTACGGGATTCCGTACGAAGAAGCGGATTGAACGGAGCATTCTCCCAAGGTCCCATGATATTTTTACTACGTGCCTGAACTACCATATGGCTTGTGGGAGGACCTGCTGTTCCTCCTTCGGCAACGAATAAATAATAGTATTCTCCAACTTTCTTCACATTCAGACCTTCCATGGAGACTCCTTCTATATCCCATTCCTCCGATATTTCCCATTCCTTATATATCCGAATCGGTTCTCCTGTAATAGAACATCCGTCATCTGATAATGGATACAGGGTGCCGGAACTGAGCAGCAGATAACGTTTTCCATCCTCACCAACCACATGTTCCGGATCAATGCCTCCTATATTCAAATCTACCGGAATACTCCAGGGACCTTCCGGGCTATCTGCCCAAGTCACCATATTGGTTTTTCTCCCTTTCTCATTCAAAGTTGGGAAATAGATATAAAAACGCTTGTTATGGTATACGATGTCCGGAGCCCATATGTCTCCGGTAAAAGTGGTTAAAGCTGTTGAACATGGCTTCCAGTTGACCAAGTCTCCCGATTTGTAAACCACCAATCCCGGGGTATAAACAAAAGAAGAATGAACGAGATAATAGAAATTACCATAACGTATAATTGAAGGATCAGAGTTATCACCCTCCAAAATACGTACGGTTGTCTGATCCTCATTTAAAGAGTCTTGGGACTGCCCCCATACAGGTAGCGTCCCAAAGACCAACAAGCATGCACCAACAAATAAAATACTTTTCATTGATCATATAATTTATATAGTATAAGATAAAGAACCCAGGTTATCATTGCCCTAAGTCTTATCCAACCCAAATCATCATTAGACTTTAAGCGGTCTAATGAGATTTGAGTTCAATATAATGCCTATTCTCTATTCTTGTGCCAAGCCATATCCGTTCCAAATCCTTCCTTTAGATTTTTTTAATGTTTCAAATGGGATTGGCCAATAATATCTAGGAGGAACATTACCATCCTTTACTCCCGGCAACAAATTGCCGTTTGTATAATGATCGGCAAATTTCACCAAGGTCACACCCCAATCAACCTTTGTATAGCCCTCGTCAAGCAATTGTTTCGCTTCAGCACCATTAGGATCTATATAATGGAACAATCCTTGAATGGCCAGATTATGGTCTTTCCCAGTAACTTTAACCGGAAGGGTACTGTAATCATATTGTCCTCTCCATCCCGGATACAAAGCCGGATTCGACTCGTCCGGATCAAAGGTCAACGGTGATTTCAAATGCACTTTTTTTGTATATACATAGTTCGGAAGGACATTTCCGTTGGCAAATTCATGGTATCCTTTTGCCTGTAAATCCTTAATGACCTTTGACATTTCTTCCCGAACAGCCAAAGCCTTTTCTACAAACTTACCAGAACGGATCAAATCCCACCGGCGGGTACCCTCGCCAAGTAGTTCCAATTTACGCTCCTGCAAGATAGCCTCTTTCAAGGCTTCGCCTGAAGCTGAAATGGCATGTTCGGAATCACCGAATGCACGTTGACGAATTTGGTTCAGCAACCGGGTGGCTTCGTCCTCTTTTCCCAGTTCGGCTTTGACCTCTGCCTGCATTAACATCAGGTCGGCAAGCCTCAACACCGGCCAATTCATTCCCGAAGAACGCGACGATGTCGTATAAGGAGGATTCATGCGGTTCTCATCCCATTTATTGATTGCGAGTCCGCCATCCAACTTACTACCCGGAGTAAATGAAAGCAGTGCTTCATTGCCGTCTCCTTTACTTCCAGTCACAGCCACACTGACATCCCTGCGCATGTCCCCCGCTTCGAACTCACCATAATAGAAAGAGGGAATGATGCGCAACGCTCCGAACGACTTGCACGGCGCAGCCTGACTATTACCGCCATTGGACGGACGTCCAAAAGAATAGGGATACTCACTGGTAGTAGTCTGACCTCTTTGTCCTCCTTGTATATTACCTACTTCAAAAATAGATTCAGGACTAATCTCCAGGTCATGAGCATACTGGAAATGACGTTGGAATGGGTTGTTCGCATACCCCCGGTCATCCACCGTTACCAAGGTTGCTGTTCCTTTATTGGCCAAAGCCGCCTGAAAGTATTGCTCGGCAATCTTATAATAATCTAGATAATCATTGCGACGAGCATAAACGCATCCCTGTTCTTCTTTCCCTTTTGTCATAAAATGTATGTCTCCATACAAACCTGGCATATCGGTACGGATTGTCTGGTATCCACCGGAATAAAGAGCCACCTCCCCTAGTAATGCATCAGCAAATCCCTTGGAAAGACGTTCAGCAGTAATGCCGCCTTCCCCCAACGGATACATCAGAGGTTCTGCCTCCTTCAAAATCTTGATCAGGTTGTCATAGACCACAAAACGGGAAGTCAACGAATAATCTTCCACATTCTTATTCTCATATCCATAAGGTATGTCACCATAATGCTTGACCAATTCGAAATAGCAAAATGCCTTCATAGTCAAAGCCTCGCCATACAGTTGGGTCCAATCATTAACTTTTCCTGTGGCTACAGCCTCTTGGAAGGCTGATTTGCCAGCGATCAATTCTGCGACTTTTGACACACGTGCAATGGTCGTATACAGTCCGTTGAAACCAGATCCGCCGGCATTCACAGCCAACAGCTCCGGCAAGAGCCTGGCGTTGGCATTGTTCAAAGAGCCGCTCTCCGGATAGATTTCAGAGTCAGATCCGAGGGGATCATTCCAACGATAAGCACCCATAATACAATTCTGGCGATAATTAGCATAACACCAAGACAGGATTTTAAACGTTTCGGAAGTAGAAGAAGTCACAAACTCATCTCCTGCGTTCTCCGGTGAAGAAGTGTCAAGAAAATCACTGCACTGAGCAAAGGAGCTGCATAGCACCAATGCCGATATATATGTCGTTAACTTATTCATAGTAAATGATTTTATGATTTATTTTTGTTAGAAAGAAAGATTTAAACCAACCACAAACGAACGTGCTCTAGGATAAGTGCCCCAATCCAATCCCACCGTAGGGTATTTTGCATGGTTCTGAGAAGTATTAGTGCTTACTTCAGGATCTAGACCCGAGTAATCGGTTAAGGTGAACAAATTGTAAATTGTCCCATAAATACGCAATTTGCTCAAGCCAGCCTTATGCAAGACATTATCAGGCAATGAATAACCCAATGTCAGCGTGTTCAAACGCAAATAAGAACCATCCTCAATAGCAATACTGGAAGTTACCCCATTTTCGCTATAAGGTAATGGCAAATTAGCATTGACATTGGCTGCATTTAATTGTTCAGGAGTAGTGAGACGAATCAATTTCCCATCCACCACATCATAAATCCTATAGGAGTCTTTTATAAAGCCGAGTTTATTCTCATAGACTCCTGCTTCCTTTGCACCGTATAAGGAAGCGATTTTATTCACATTATACACATCATTACCATAGCTCCAATTAAAGTACAATCCTAAATCAAAATTTTTGTAAGTCGTATTGATATTGAAGCCACCTGTATGAACGGGATTCATGTCACCAATAATGGTAACATCCTTTTCATCAATGCTGCCGCTATGATCTATATCTCTGAATTTCGGAAGTCCCGGATAGGCATTTTGTCCAGACGGACGCTCTACTCCATGTACCGGATTGATAAATGAACCCAAATCTGTCACTCCCTCTTTCAATACATATAGTCCATCCACATAGTTAAAGTCATCTGTGGTATAAAAGCCATCATAGATAAACCCTCTGACCATCCCCACAGGCTTACCTTCTTGCAAAATGTAATCCTCACCCGGGAAACTACTGCTGCCACACCAACCGGAACCATATAGACCGGTTACATTGTCTGCCAATTTATCAACTCTACCCTTGTTAAAATTGATATTTACACCGGCTGTGATATTCCAATCTTTATTCTGAAAAATCACCCCTGACAACGACAGTTCAATACCCTTATTACTAGTCTGACCTATGTTATCATACGTGGACGTGAATCCGGTAATACCTGGCAGCGATGTCAACATCAGCAAATCTTTTGTTGTATTCCAGTACAGATCTAAAGTTCCCCACAAACGATTTTTTAAAAATCCGAAATCGAAGCCCAAGTTGCGCGTAATCGTTGTTTCCCATTTCAGGTCCTTATTTGCCATTTGCTCCGTTGAAAGGTCATAAGACGATGAATACTGGTTATTCAATATGTATTGATGCCGTAAATCAGTTTCAGAAGTCCATGTTTGTGACCATAAATCCGAACTGATACCATCATTTCCCACCGTACCATAAGACAAACGGACTTTCAGATTATCTAACCATTCTCTGGTTCCTTCCATAAAAGGTTCTTCTGACAGACGCCACCCAAAAGCCACAGCCGGAAAATATCCCCAACGATGTTCAGGAGAAAACTTAGAAGAACCATCGGCACGGAATGTCAGTGTCAGCAAGTAACGATCCAGCATTGCATAATTAGCACGGCCGAAGAACGAAAGAATGCGTCCAGGAATATCTACTCCTGAAGAAAATTTACTTGTTCCATGTTCAGCATCATATTGGTTAACCATGGCAAAAGCATTATCTTTTGTGAAATTGGATGGGAAGTGGCTGGCTGAAATCGACATCCTACTTCCACCCGAATCTGTTACCTCATGACCTAATAGAATGTTCAGGCGATGTTGTTCTGGCAAAAAATTAAAGTCATAGCTGACTGTATTCGTCCAACGCAGCCCCCAACTGTCGCGTTTCGTATATGTCACATTTCCCGCATACAACTTGGCACCGCTCTCGTCATCCAAATAATTATTATAAATAGCTCCTCCCCATATTTTATCTTGTCCCCATGACTGGTTCAACGTAAAGTCTGTATGATAAGCCAGACCATCCAACAATCTCCAATTTAAGGACAACGTACCACGAAGTCTCTGTTTGATATATAACGGGTCATAATCCCCTATACGGGCAACCGGACTATAAGTATCCCAACTGGACTGGCGTCCATACATTTCCATATTACCTTCGCGCAAAGCATTCAAGTCTCCCAAAATATGCTCGGTCGCAATCGGGCGGAACCGATAAGAAGAAGAAAGCAACGAGCCTGAACCATTTGTTGTCCCTTCGTCCCCCAAGGTACGTATATCAGTATAACGGGCATCCAGGTTAATATCCAAATTGTCACATAATTTCTGATTAACCTTCAGCGAAACACCTCCACGCTTTGCATACGAGTTAAGTTTCATACCTTGCTCATCCATATAGTTCACAGCAAACAGGACCTTGGTCTTCTCCGTACCTCCACTAACAGACAAATCATGGTTATGAGACACAGAACTGTTATATACGTCTTTTTGAATGTCGCAATTCGCTACCTGACGATAACTTTCTATACCTCGCGTATTACTACCAGAATAATCACCGATACCATACAATTTTTCGAATGGCAAACGATAGGCATCACCACTAGCCGCTGCATTTCCCCAAACGAATGATAAATAGTCATAGGGGTCTAATGTTCTCAGGTATTTGGTCGGTGTATTAAACTTCACATAACCATTGTAAGAAACAGACACCTTCCCTTCTTTCGCTCCCTTTGTCGTTACCAGAATGACTCCGTTGGCACCACGTGCACCATAAATGGCAGTAGAAGATGCGTCTTTCAAGACATCAATGCTTTCCACCTGATCAGACGGGATATCATTTAAGGAGTTCACTGTCACGCCATCCACCAGAATCAAAGGTTCATTACTTTGCGAAATAGAACCACCCCCTCTCACACGGATGGAAATCGCCGCGTCAGGACGCCCGTCTTGCGATGTAATATTCACCCCTGGAAGTTTGCCCTGCATAGCTTGTGCTACGTTAGAAACAGGCATAGCAGATACGGCCTTACCAGTAACCGAAGCTACAGATCCTGTTAAATCTTTACGTTTAATTGTTTGATAACCAATAACCACAACTTCATCAAGAAGCTTATTGTCACTCTCCATTTTTATAGCAAATGTATTTTGGCTACCAACTTTTACGTTCTGGGTTTTATATCCGATATAAGATATTACCAATGTTGCATTTACCGGAACTCCTCCCAATACGAATTTACCATCCAAATCTGTTATAGTACCAATAGTCGTTCCTTGCACTAAGACCGATACCCCTATCATAGGTTCCCCCGTTTCATCAATTATCGTACCGGTTATTTTATTTTCATCCGTCACCTTCCCCTTCAATACTTTCATCTGCTGTCCAGTATCCCCTGTGAACTTATCGGGGCATTTCATCAACATGATATTTTTGCCTTCCATGGCATATCGAATGTCCGTGCCCTTAAACATCTTATCAAGGACTTCTGAAATGGGACGTTCTTTCGCATCTATACTGACGAGATGTTTTGAGTTTATATCCTTGATATCATAGACAAACAAATAGTCTGTCTGTTTCTCTATTTCGCTGATGATATGAATGGGAGAAGCTTGATTGACAATGATAGTCACACGCGTATTCTGAGAATAAGATTCCGTCGCATACGCCGTTCCAACAGATAGGAAGAGTGCAAGCAATGTATTCTTCATAATTGGAGATAAATGTATAAATTTCTGGTGTAAATTATGATTCATATAAGTATTAAAATTTAAGTTTTCGTTTAGGTTTTAAACTTAAGATTATCTAAGGGACGGATGAGTGTTGGCCATTCATGTCCCACTGATGGGCTGATGTTGGCGCATCAGCCCATCTGTTTTTCATGGTTGTTCTTATCTCATAGGCTAGCTGATTTATAAAAGAGTTAATATATGGTGATTAAATTTTTGCTGTCGTCCCGTTCGTAATCGAAATGATTGTTGAGTTGAAGCACCCGTAAGACATGTTCAATGCCATCGCCAATCCTGAACTTGCCGGTATAACGGCGGTTCAGCAGAGAACGGTTGTGAACCTCAATCGTTACATCGAAATACAACTCCAACTTCCGGATAATCTCACTCACCGGCATGTCTTCAAAACTCAAAATGCCTTTTCGCCATGCAAAATGGCTATAATCGTCAATAGCTCCCTGCACCAATCCGGAATTTTCACGCCGTGCATACGTACCGGGGGCAAGTCGTACAATCGTTTGTGAAGAGCCCGGAGAACTGATATCAACTGAACCATTCATCAGATCCGTCTGCCATTCATGTTCCTTCGCATAGGCCAAAACATTGAATTCTGTACCCAACACGCGAATGTCATATTTCCCAGTTTCAACAACAAAAGGTTTACCCGACTGATGGACAACCTCAAAGTAGCCTTCTCCATCTAACCGGACCTTGCGCTCCTTATCCTTGAAATGACTGGGAAAGAACAATCTACTCCCGGAGTTCAGCCAGACTTTCGTCCCATCAGAAAGCAATAGCTCCACACGCTGACCTGCAGGTACAAAAACCTGTTGCACGGTCTCTTCCACTTGAGCATTTCGGAAATATCGCCAAGTCACCGTACTCAGTAGGACGACAATCAACACGGCTGCTATTTTCAGCCCTACTCTCCAAATCTGAAAGGAAGAGAAAAACGAAGGTTTACTTTCCTCCGGCATAGACGGAGCCTCCTGCCAAAGCATCATGTCGTGCAACCTGTGCAAGGATAAATATTCGCGCCGATGTTCCGGGTCGGCTGCAATCCATTCTACCACCTCTTTCTTTTCTGCATCGGTGGCACATCCGGCTATGTATCTTGTCAATAATTGTTGGTCCATAAGTTCTGCTTTGTTCATATAACGACTCAACATGACACCTCCCTAAACAGAAAAGTACTTTTTTCATTTCCTATACCTTTCACCCTCCCCTCCCTTAAAGAACAGCCCCGAATTGCATCCAATCTGTCAATTTGTCAAAGTGTCAAACGAATTGCCTGAGAAGGACCTTCTTCGTACCAAACTATTTGTTGGTGAACAGAACGGGCATTCTCAGGCGGTTTGCGAAATACACAATCACACTGTTTTTTCACATCAGCGGTGCAGCAAGCACACATATATCTGGAAATGGAATCAATTTGAAAAGCAAAACAGTAACATCACTCAACCTATCACACTTCTTCAAATGATAATTTCCCCGACAAACTAGAGGTGAAAAGAAGGAAACAAACGTTTTGTTAAGCAAAACAATGTATTCAAAACATAAAACACCAATGTTTGACCGATGAAACAATATTGTTTGACGACCCAAACAATATTGTTTCACGTTCCAAACACAAGTGTTTGGCGTGTCAAACACTTGTGTTTGCTCGTTAAAATACAATTTTTATTGCTAACTTAGCAAAAATCAATAAGGGACACAGAAGATAAGAGTTAATAAAATTTCACGTTTCCCGCTAGATTCTCTCATTTTCCCAAAATGCGCGTTAGACCCAAAAGGGGAAATCCGCAATTCCGTCAAGCATTTAACCTAAAATAGCAATAAAATGCCAGGTACAAAAGAAGGCAGGCAATCCCCCATTCAATAATAAAACAACAAGTAGAACAACGGCAGATAGTCTTTCAAACTGACGCGAAGCACCTTCAGGGCTTTACCGATGTGATACTCCACACTCTTGACCGACAGGCCTACCGTTTCGGCGATCTCCTTGTTGCTGCGGTTCTCAAAGCGGCTGAGCATGAAGATGTGACGGGTCTGTTCGGGGAGAGAGGACAAGGTCTGGCGGATGATGAGGGTCACCTCTTTGGAGAAAATCTCGTCGGGGTTGCAGGCTTCGAGGGTGGACAGACGGATGGACAGCTCCTGCATACGCCAGGCTTCCAGCTCACTGCACGAACGCAACTCCACCTCCCGGTGCTTCAGATAGTCGAGAGACTTGTGCTTCAGGATGGTCAGCAACAAGGGGAGGACAGCCTCCTGGGCGACCGGGCTCTCCTTCAGCCTCTCCCACAACTTGATCAACGACTCCGAGGTGATGTCTTCCGCCACCAAATCGTCGTGCACGTAAGACTTGGTAAAATAGAAAGACCGTTTATACAGACTCGTATAGATTTGACTGAACGAGTCGGCAGTGTATCCGTTCATGTGTATTCTCCTTAAAAACTTGACTCAGCAAAAGTATATCATTTCCCGAGAAACACCAAAAGGGACAGCTTCCTCTTTCGGAGACGGACGCCGGTGAGTTTCCACATTCACACTTTTCAGCACACCAAACAAACTTTCTTCCTTACATCGTTTGTATTTCATCGAAATATCCTATCTTTGTCAGAAGGAAAAACAAGTAAAACTGTTTTTGATAGGTGATTATAGTTTTTTAGATTGTGTTTGTGTTGAGGGAGGGATGTCGTGATGACATTCCTCTCTCTCTTTATGCCCGCATGGATGTTGATTGTTTTCTAGGGCTTCTTCTGCTGACGGATGCTGAAGTGATGCATCTCGTCCCGGTATTCATAGTGCACCTCCAGCCCCGACAGTTTGCAGATACCGGCGACAATGGACAGTCCCAGTCCGGTCGAGCCTTCCTGCTTGCTCCCCTTGTAGAAACGTTCGAAGATTTTTGTATGGTCAAGCGGATGCCGGACACCCGTGTTGCTGATGCAGAAGGTATCCGCCGTCAGGGTGATGACCAGACGGCCGCCGTCGGTGTTGTGGACGAAGGCATTCTTCAGCAGGTTGGTCACGAGGGTCACGGCGAGCGTCTCGTTGAGGACAAACGTCAGCCTCGCCTCTTCACGGACGCTGACGGCAATGTCCCGGTATTCATAGACCTCGCAGTAGTCATCCAGGTAGCGGCGCACAATGTGGTTGAAGCAGACGGGACGGACGTCAGCAAACTGCTCGTTCTCGATTTTCGACAGCAACAGGAGCGACTTGTTGAGCTTCGTGATGTGCTCCAGGGTCTGGTGTGTCTTTGCCAGCTCCTCCAGCTGTCTCTCCGTGATGTCCTCATCCTCCATCAGCATCTCCAGACGGTTGCGGCAGATGGCAAGCGGCGTCTGCAACTCATGCGAGGCATTGCCGATGAAACGCTTCTGCTGCTCGAACAGCTGTTCGTTGCGGGCGGCATAAAGGTTGGCGGCATCATAGAGGGTACGGAACTCGGTGATGGTGTTCCGGTTGGGGAGCGGCTCGTTCTTCTGCCCGACGCGGTAATGCCTGAACCAGTCGAGCAGGCGGTAGAGCGGCTGCATGCTCCGGTAGAACACATAGATGTTGAGCACGATGATGATGACCAGCAACGTGGCATAGAGCAGGCTCGTCCAAATCAGGATGGAGTGTATCACGTCACGCTTCTCAATGGTGGGCGTCATCACCACCAGCTGAAAATACTCCCCCGCCTCATTCTCGAAGATGGTCCTCAGGATACGTGCCGGCTCGGTCTCCCGTTTCTCCTCGATGTAGACCATCTCGTCGGCATACTCGATGCTCGGGTGTGTCATGGCATAGTGCCCGTCCACCCGGACGAGGTAGTACTGGTTGTTCGAGCCATTGTCTTTCGACGGAAGCTGCTCGCCGCTCAAGGCACGGATGATGATGGTCTCCGAGTAATCCTCCAGCGAGTCGTCCACCTCGTCGTTGATTTCATCAATCATCGCCACGTAGAAGAGCACCGCCCACACCGACAGTATCAGGGTGACGGCAACAGACAGACGGAGTGTGACGTGCGATATGAGTTTCATACTTCCCGGGTGAATTTATAGCCGAAGCCGTAGACAGCCTTGATTTCGGCAGTGGCTCCTGCCGCCTTCAGCTTCTTGCGCAGGTTCTTGATTTGTGCATAGATGAAGTCATAGTTATCCACCTGGTCGATGTGGTCTCCCCAGACCGACTCGGCAAGGGTGGACTTGTTGACCAGCCGTTCGGGACGGTTCATGAAGTAGAGCAGGATGTCATACTCCTTGCGGTTCAGCTCCAGTTCCCTTTCACCGACGAACACCTGGTAGGTGTCAGGTGCCACGGTGATGTTGCCGCAGGTGATGCGGTTCTCTCCCCCATGATGGTTCCGGCGGATGACACTCTTGATGCGTGCACTCAGCTCCGCCAGGTGGAAAGGCTTCGCCAGGTAGTCGTCGGCACCCAGGTCAAGCCCCGTCACCTTGTCCTCGATGGAGTCCTTGGCAGAGATGATGATGACATTCTCCTTCTTCCGCATCTTCTTCAGCTCCTCCAGCACAGCCAGCCCGTTGCCGTCCGGCAGCATGATGTCCAGCAGGACACAGTCATAGTCGTAGGTGCCGATTTTCATCATGGCAGTCCGGAAGTCGGGAGCACACTCCACGACATATCGTTCTTTCTCCAGCGAACGCTGTATCAGTTCGCGCAAGGAGGCTTCGTCTTCAATGATGAGCAGTTTCATAGATAAATAAGGTGTTTCATGTTTCCCGTTCACGGACAGACGCTCGTCCGCCCGCGTCACACTGCAAAGAAAGAATTATATTCTGAAATAAAGTTGAAAAAACAGGAAATATTTGCCACCCGAAGCATCGTCGGTCTCTTTACCTGCCTATCTTTGTTACAGTGTAACCCTTAAAACAGAAACGACAATGATGAAGAAATGGATGCTCATAGTAGCCTTCGTGCTGGGCACGCTCCCCGCCCTGGCTCAATCCGTAGTCTATGACCAGACAAGCAGTAACGGCGTACGTACGCTGATTTGTGAAGGTATCAACCTGGGCGTTGTCGGCGACACCGACGTCAATGTCGGACTTGCCGGCTTCAACTACGACGGCACGGTGCTCTATTCACTGGCAGTGGTCGTGGGTTCAGGCAGCTCGGTGACCATCCCTGCCGGCAGCAAGTGCGTGCTCACCCTCGCCAACGGCAAGCAGTATGAGTTGGAAAGCGTATCAGGCGGCACGGCTGTATTGCAGAACATGGACGTACAGATGGATCGCGTCTACCAGTCCTACCAACGCTTTGCCTACTACAACATCAAGAAGTCGGTGCTGAAAAAGCTGAAGAAAGGCATTGCACGCATCGAGTTCCAGATGCAGCCGCGCAGCTATGCCGCATCCTTTGATGCCGACTCGCTGGGCGCACTGCTGCTCAACTCACGCGAGGTCATCGACACGACCTTCGGAAAGTAAGGAAGGCAAGTGCCGCTGCACACGTCCAAGCCGCAGCGGACCAGGTTGCAAAGTAATCAGGCAGGAGGAAAATCAGATTGGTTTTCCTCCTGTTTTTGTATTTCCTCACTCCTCCGTACCCATTCTCTGCCAGGCGGAACCCCTCTTTGCCGTAGAAGAAACCTCCTTCAGCGGAAGAGAGAAACAGACGGACATTCCTCTCTTCTCGGATTCCTCACCGAAGCAATCCAAGTCCCACGCCGTGGGAATATGAGTTCCACGCCGTGGGAATGCGAGTTCCACGCCGTGGGGAATACGAGTTCCACGCCGTGGGAACTCTCATCTCTCCCCGTGGGGTATATGTACTGCTGTTGAAATTTCTTGCAGCGGATGGCAGTCCGTTCATGACAAACTGCTATCTTTGCCCTGCTAATAACTATAGAATCAGCCAAGAAGTGATATCAGTTGAAAATTTAAAGGTGGAGTTTGGCGTCACCCCGCTATTCGACGACGTGTCATTCGTCATCAACAAGAAAGACCGCATCGCACTGGTCGGGAAGAACGGTGCCGGCAAATCCACCATGTTGAAGATTCTGGCAGGGCTGCAACGACCCACCTCGGGCGTGGTTGCCGTGCCGCGTGAAGTAACCATCGGCTATCTGCCGCAGGTCATGGTGCTGAGCGACGAGTGTACCGTCATGGAAGAGGCGGAAAAGGCATTTGAACACATCGCCGAGATGCAGGCAGCCCTGGAACGGATGAACCAGGAACTGACAGACCGCACCGACTACGAGTCAGAGAGTTACCACGCACTCATTGAGCGTTTCACCCGCGAGAACGAACGCTTCCTCATGATGGGTGGAACGAACTATCAGGCAGAAATAGAACGCACCTTGCAGGGACTGGGCTTCAGCCGTTCCGACTTTGACCGTCCGACGTCAGAGTTCAGCGGCGGATGGCGGATGCGCATCGAGCTGGCAAAGCTGTTGCTACGCCGTCCGGATGTGCTCCTGCTCGACGAGCCGACGAACCACCTCGACATCGAGAGCATCCAGTGGCTGGAGAATTTCCTGGCAACACGGTGCAACGCCGTCGTCCTGGTGAGCCACGACCGCGCATTCATCAACAACGTGACAACACGCACCATCGAAATCACCTGCGGACGCATCTACGACTACAAAGTGCCTTACGACGAGTTCGTGAAGCTCCGCAAGGAACGCCGCGAGCAACAGCTCCGTGCCTACGAGAACCAACAGAAACAGATACAGGACACCGAAGAGTTCATCGAACGCTTCCGCTACAAAGCCACCAAGGCGGTACAGGTGCAGAGCCGCATCAAGCAGCTGGAGAAGATTGTCCCCATCGAAGTGGATGAAGAGGACAACTCCGCCCTGAGACTGAAATTCCCGCCTGCCATGCGCAGTGGCAACTACCCCGTCATCTGCGAAGATGTGCGCAAGGCATACGGCGAGCACGTGGTGTTCGACCATGTCACCCTCACCATCAACCGGGGCGAGAAGGTGGCGTTCGTCGGCAAGAACGGCGAGGGAAAGTCCACGCTCGTGAAGTGCATCATGGGAGAGATTCCTTTCGACGGGAAGCTGACCATCGGACACAACGTACAGATAGGCTACTTTGCCCAGAACCAGGCACAGCTGCTCGATGAGAACCTCACCGTGTTCGACACGATAGACCGCGTGGCGACAGGCGACGTCCGTCTGAAGATACGCGACATCCTGGGAGCCTTCATGTTCGGCGGCGAAGCGTCGGACAAGAAAGTGAAGGTGCTGTCGGGCGGTGAACGCAGCCGCCTCGCCATGATCAAGCTGCTGCTGGAACCGGTGAACTTCCTGATTCTCGACGAACCGACGAACCACCTCGACATGCGCTCGAAGGATGTGCTCAAGGATGCCATCCGCGACTTTGACGGCACGGTGATTGTCGTCAGCCACGACCGTGAGTTCCTCGACGGACTGGTCACCAAGGTCTATGAGTTCGGAGGCGGACAGGTGCGCGAACACCTGGGAGGCATCTACGACTTCCTGCAAAAGAAGAAGATTGACTCTCTCCAGCAGTTGGCAGCTCCCACCCTGTCGGCTTCACCGACTGCCACCAAGACGGAAGAGGCTCCAGTCTCGGAAGCCAAGCTGAGCTATGAGGCACAGAAGGAGCTGGCGAAGAAAATCCGCAAGGTCGAGAAACAGGTTGCCGACTGCGAGGCACGCATCGAAAAGCTGGAAGCGGACATCGCCGCACTCGAAACCCGGATGGCAACTCCGGAAGGGGCGTCGGACATGAGCCTCTACGAACAGCACACAGCCCTGAAGAAGGAACTGGATACCGCTGTCGAGGAATGGGAGAATGCCTCAATGGAACTGGACGAACTGAAAGAACAAACCAATTAGTTACGCTATGAAGATAAAACATTGTTTACCCATCGTCACGCTGGCCATGATGAGCCTGGCCGGTTGCGACAAGAAGCCGGCTCCGCTGACTGCCGGCATCAATCCCGCCGACATGGACACGACTATCGCTCCGGGAACAGACTTCTACCACTATGCCTGCGGTGGCTGGATCAAGAACCATCCGCTCACGGCAGAGTATTCACAGTTCGGCACGTTCAACGAACTGCGCGAGAACAACCGCAAGCAGCTGCACGACATCATCACCGCCCTCGCTGCTCCTGAAGCAGAGAACCAGCCGGGAAGCATCGAGCAGAAAATCGGCGACCTGTACAACATCGTGATGGACTCCGTCCGCCTGAACAACGAGGGCATCGAGCCCGTCCGTTCAGACATGAGCGCCATCCTTGCCATCAAGGAGAAAGACCAGATTCTTCCGGCAATGAACCTGCTGATGATGAAGGGTACACCCGGATACTTCGGGACCTACATCGGTGCTGACATGAAGAACAGCAGCATGAACCTGGTGGGCGTATGCCAGGGAGGCATCACGCTGGGCGAGAAGGAATACTACCTCGACAATGACGACAAGACCAAAGAAATCCGGGAGAAATACAAACAGTACATCGTCAACCTCTTCAAGCTTTTCGGCACGGACGAAGCGAATGCGAAGTGGAAGATGGAGGCTGTCATGGAGATTGAGACACGCCTGGCAAAAGCATCGCTCAGCGCAGTCGAACTCCGCGACCCTGCCAACAGCTACCACAAGATGACGCTCGACGAACTGAAGAAGGAGGTGCCGGGCATCAACTGGGACGTGCACTTCAAGTCACTGGGCATCGAGGGACTGAAAGAGCTGAGCCTCGACCATCCGAAGTTCCTGAAGGAGGTGGCAGATATCCTCAACAACGTAGACCTTGACAAGCAGAAGGCCTACATGACCTGGAAGCTCATCAACAGTGCAGCCGACTGCCTGAGCGACGAAATCAGTGCCGAACAGTTCAACTTCTTCGGACGCACAATGTCCGGACAGCAAGAGCAGTCAGCCCGCTGGAAACGTGCGGTCAACACCGTCGAGGCTTGTCTGGGTGAAGGCTTGGGGCAGATGTACGTGAAGAAATACTTCCCCGTGGAAGCCAAAGAGCGCATGCTTGCTCTCGTGAAGAACCTGCAGACCTCCCTCAAGGAGCGCATCCAGGCTCAGGAGTGGATGAGCGACAGCACCAAGGCACGTGCTTTCGAGAAGCTCGATGCCTTCTACGTGAAGATTGGTTATCCCGACAAATGGACGGACTACACCGACCTGACCATCGACAAGTCGTCCAGCTACTGGGTGAACGCACAACGTGCCAGCATGTTCGGATGGCGCAAGATGATTGCCGACAAGTATAACAAACCGGTGGACCGCGATGAATGGCAGATGACTCCGCAGACCATCAATGCCTATTACAACCCGACGACCAACGAAATCTGTTTCCCTGCCGGCATCCTGCAACCGCCGTTCTTTGACATGGCAGCCGACGATGCCTACAACTACGGCGCCATCGGCGTGGTCATCGGACACGAGATGACTCACGGGTTCGACGACCAGGGACGTCAGTTCAACAAGGACGGCAACTTCATGGACTGGTGGGCAGAAGGTGATGCCGAGAAGTTCAATGCCCGTGCACAGGTGATGGTGGACTTCTTCAACAACATCAACGTCCTCCCCGACCTGAAGGCAAACGGACAGCTGACATTGGGCGAGAACATTGCCGACCACGGCGGTCTGAACGTCGCCTTCCAGGCTTATAAGAATGCAACGAAGGATGCTCCGTTGGCAGACAAGGAAGGCTTCACGGCTGACCAACGCTTCTTCCTGGCTTATGCCCGTCTGTGGGCGAACAACATCCGCGAAGAGGCCATCCGCAACCTGACGAAGAGCGACCCGCACTCTCTGGGCGAATGGCGTGTGAACGGTGCGCTGCCGCACATCGACGCGTGGTATGATGCGTTCCACATTACCGAGAACGATCCGCTCTACATCCCGAAGGACAAGCGGGTCAACATCTGGTAAGCCCGATACGGTTTACTCTGTGAACGTGTAAGAGACTTAAGCAGGGAAAGAAGCCGACACCCCGGTTTCTTTCCCTGCTTCTTTTATGCCCTGGTCCCGGACAATCACTATCTTTGCGGAAACGTCCGATACTATATAAAATCACGGTAGACGACCATTCACCAAGCAAATACAATTGTCCGACGGATTGAAAACAAGTGATTGATTTGCCAGGCACAAGAGCTTGATCGGGCAAGGACTTGTATTTGTCCGATTAAACGCAAATGTCCAGAGGACGATAACCCAAAAAGGCTGTGCCACAAAAAACGTGACACAGCCTCTATTCGAATACTATCTAATATAATCCGATTACCTCAGACGGTCGGCAGCCCGCACCAGACGCTCGTCCTTGCGGATGCCACGGATGGCGAGCAAGTCAAGAATAATGGCAACCAGTGGAAGAACCGCTCCGGTACCACAATGGAAAGTGGCGCCTGCCAACTGCTCATTGTACGCCATCAGGAAGGCAGCAAACGTCGCATACCAGCCCAACGTGACCAAGATGTTGAAGATTGTCAGGCGTACCTGTAACTTACGGTTCTTATACAGAAAGATGGTCGCGAAAGCAATGATGGCAGCGAGCAATGCAATGGCAAAGATACCCCAGCATGAACCGTCACGTCCTGCCCCGGCAAACTCCAGACCATAAGCATAGAAAGACGACAGACTGCCGTCCTGCCCGACATAAAGCCCCAACGGCATGCTCATGGTCACCCCCATCAGTACCACGACCAGCAACAGATAAGCACTTTGTATACGCTGAATCATACTTACTGCAGTTTCTCTTTCTCCTTAGCAGGATTTCTGAAATACACCTTGCCCTCGATATACTCTTGCGTAGCAATCAGCGTCGGCTTCGGCAATTTCTCATAGTAACGCGAAATCTCGATCTGCTCCCTGTTCTCAGACACCTCGTCCATGCTGTCGTTGTAAGAAGCAAACTCCTGAAGCTTCTTCGAAAGGTCGTTCTTGATTTCAACACTAATCTGGTTGGCACGCTTACCGATGATAACCACCGTTTCGTAAATGTTGCCTGTGTCCTCACACAGTTCCATCAAGTCGCGTGTCACCGTAGTGGTGGGCGCATTCGTTTTTCTGTAATCCATAATTCTTCTATTCCTTATTATATACAATGACTAGTCTTTGATATGTTTGTTCGCTTCGTTGAACATCTTGTCGACGTCCTTCAGGTACTTGCTTTCAGGGAATTCGTTCTTGAAGGCATAATACTCGTCAACCACGTCGCGATAACGCTCTTCCCGCTTCTCGACGACACTCTCGCTCGCCATTTTGTACTTCGCCAGGAACACCAGGTAAGAAAGGTCCTCGCGACGTTTTGCATACGGGAAGTCCTGCAAGGCATTCTGCGCCGTGATGACACACGAACGGTAGTTGTTGCCCATGTAGTTGCCCAGGTTATAGTACAGACGCGCCGAGAGATATTCTTTCTCCACCAGCTTGTCCTGCAACTCGAACATCATCCGCTGTGCCTCATCCTTGTAGACACTGCTCGGATAATACTCGCAGAACACCTGGATTTCATTGATGGCTTCAAACGTACTGGTCTGGTCCAGACGAGGCTCGGGGGTATCATTATAGAGTGACTTGCAAGTGTAGAAACGTGCCAGCTCGGCAAACTCGCCACGCGGATATGTCGTGTAGTATTTTTTAAACGTTGAAGAAGCCTCCAGCCAGTCGCCTTGCCCGTAGTAACACATGGCAAGCATGTAGAGTGACTCTTCTGCCTTGCCGCTACCTTTCAGGATGGCAATCATGTCATTCAGCACCACAGAGGCTTTGGTATACTGCCCGCTAAAGAAATATTCCTTGGCAGCTTCATAGCGGTATGAATAATCCTGGCTCTTGAGTACCTTGTTATAATCTCCACACGATGTCATCAGACAGGCAGAAACTAAGGCTATTGCAGTTATACTTTTCTTCATCATACTTCAAAATAATGTGCAAATTTATAGAGAAGCGGTGAATAAGCCAACGAAGCCCTTCTTTTTTAAGCTATTTTTTCGAAGCTGACGGAGTTTTCAGGCCTTTCAGTCAGCTTTCTCCTTCAGCAGGTCTTCGAGCTTGAGCAGTTCGTCACGATATTGGGCTGCCTGGATGAATTCCAGCTTCTTGGCGGCATCCTGCATCAGTTTGCGGGTACGCTCGATGCTCTTCTCAAGCTGCGGACGGCTCATGTACTCCACCACAGGATCGGCAGCCATGCTGGCATAGTCCGGTTCCACGTATGCCTTCGGTTCCCGGGTATCGGCTTGAGTCTCCTCTCCTGCCCCCAACAGGGCTGCCGTGGTACGTGCCTTCTTGATTTGTTGCGGTGTGATGCCGTGTTCCTCATTGTATGCCAACTGCTTGGCACGCCGACGATTCGTCTCGTCAATCGTCTGTTGCATGCTGTCGGTGATTTTATCGGCATACATGATTACCTTTCCGTTGACATTGCGGGCTGCACGTCCTGCCGTCTGCGTCAGCGAACGGTGACTGCGCAGGAAACCCTCCTTGTCCGCATCGAGGATGGCAACGAGCGACACTTCCGGCAGGTCCAGTCCTTCACGCAGCAGGTTCACCCCGATGAGTACGTCATAGATGCCTCGGCGCAAGTCGTCCATGATTTTCACCCGTTCCAGTGTGTCGACATCGCTATGGATATAGTTGCAACGTACCTCGTTGCGTGCCAGGTAGTCTGTCAGTTCCTCCGCCATGCGCTTGGTCAGCGTGGTCACCAGCACACGCTCGTTTTTCTCGATGCGCTGCTGGATTTCCTCCATCAGGTCATCGATCTGGTTCAGACTGGGACGTACCTCAATGACCGGGTCAAGCAGGCCCGTGGGACGGATTACCTGCTCCACCACGACTCCCTCGCTCTTCTCCAGTTCATAGTCTGCCGGAGTGGCACTCACATAGATGACTTGTTTGGCAAGCTCTTCAAACTCTTCGAATTTCAGCGGACGGTTGTCAAGTGCAGCCGGAAGCCGGAAGCCATAGTCCACCAGATTGGTCTTACGGGCACGGTCTCCTCCGTACATGGCACGTATCTGCGGCACACTCACGTGGCTCTCATCGATGACAATGAGGAAGTCGTCGGGAAAGAAATCCAGCAAACAGTAAGGACGGGTACCGGCAGCGCGTCCGTCAAAATAACGGGAGTAGTTCTCAATGCCCGAACAGTGACCCAGCTCACGAATCATCTCCATGTCATACGTCACACGTTCATACAGGCGTTTGGCCTCGAAGGGTTTGCCAATCTCCTTGAAGTATTCCACCTGTTTCGTCAGATCGTCCTCTATCTGATGGATGGCACGCAAGGTACTCTCCTTGGTTGTCATGAAGAGGTTTGCCGGATAGATGCGGAACTCGTCATAGTCCATGATGCGGTGCCCGCTCACGGGGTCTACTTCCTCGATGGCATCAATCTCATCATCCCAGAACACGACCCGCAACAGGTTGTCACTGTATGCCAGGAAGATGTCTACCGTATCTCCTTTCACACGGAAGTTACCGCGATTCAGGTCCATGTCGTTGCGCACATAGAGGCTGTCGACCAACCGGCGCAGGAAGACGTTCCGGTCGATTTTCTGTCCACGACGTACATCGATGACATTGTCGTAAAAGTCTGCCGGGTTACCCATGCCGTAGATGCATGACACCGACGAGACCACCACCACATCCTTCCGTCCGGAGAGCAGAGCCGACGTGGCAGCCAGACGCAACTTGTCTATCTCGTCGTTGATGGCAAGGTCCTTCTCGATATACGTATCCGTCGAAGGCAGATAAGCCTCCGGCTGGTAATAGTCATAATAGGAAACGTAATATTCCACCGCATTGTGCGGGAAGAAATTCTTGAATTCGCCGTAAAGCTGTGCAGCGAGGGTCTTGTTGTGACTCAGGATAAGCGTCGGCTTGTTGACATTCTTGATGACGTTGGCAATGGTGAACGTCTTGCCCGAGCCGGTCACTCCCAGCAGGGTCTGTGCCGGTGCTCCCTCCAGTACGCCTTCTGTCAGTTGTGCGATAGCCTCCGGCTGGTCACCGGTAGGCTGATAATCAGATACCAATTCAAAGTCCATAACTCATCACCTCCTTCATTGGTTAGGAAGTGCAAAGTTATGGATTTTCACCGATACCACCGCGCATCCCCTCATGAGGAATAGCAAAAAAGCAACACAGCCCCACCTTAACGATGGAGCTGTGCACAACTATTGCAAATGGTTCTTATTGGTTCATGGAGTCTTCCAGGGTACGGATTTGCTCTTCCAGTACCTGCAAGTCCGCCTTCAGCTTGTCGACCTTGCGATTGATTTCGTTGACCAGGCTGTTGCCCTTCTTGGACGCTGCCGTGAGGAAGCCCAGGTTGTTCTCATACGTCTGTATTTCACTCTTCTTGGCTTCATACTGACGAATCAGCCGTTCGCGTTCGCGCTGCATGCTGTTGCCCTCCTTGCCTGCCATTTCCTTTACGTTGGAACGGAAGTTGGTCATCCGGCGTTGGGCTGCGGTCAGGTTGAGTCGGTCAAACAGTTCATCGACCAGCTTGTGGAACTCCTTGTAGAGCTTGTCTTTGTCACGGAAAGGCACATGTCCCGTATTGTTCCATTCCTTGATGGCATCGCGAACGGTCTTTTCCGTATTTTCATCATCGGGCTGTTCCACGAGCGCCTTCAGACGTGCCAGGATACCCCGCTTCGTCTCCAGGTTATCCAGTTCGGCAGAATGCTGGGACGAGGTGGCACGCTTCTTCTGCTCAAAGAAATAGTCACAGGCAGAGATGAAGCGCTTCCATACGGCATCCGAATATTTCTTCTGTACGGGACCGATGGTCTTCCACTCTTTTTGCAGACGCGTCAGCTTGTCACCGGTCTCCTTCCAGTCAGTGCTGTCCTTCAAGGCCTCAGCCTGTTCGCAGAGTGCCTTTTTCTTGGCAAGGTTGTTGAGTAACTCCTCTTTGAGCAACTTAAAGTACTCTCCCTTGCGCTTGAAGAAGTCATCACAGGCCCGGCGGAAGCGTTCGAAGATTTTGACGTTCATCTTCTGCGGGGCAAACCCGATGGTTTTCCACTTGGCTTGCAAGGCTAGTATTTCCTGGGTCTTGTTTTCCCAGTCGAGGAAAGTCTTCAGCTTGTCATACTCCGTTGCCTCCACAATCTCACAGATGACCGTCTTCTGGTCCAGGTTGTGTTGTTCTTCGGCCTTCAGCTGTTCGAAGTGCTGCTGATGCCGACGGTTGACAGCCGTAGACGCAGCCTTGAAACGTGCCCAGACACTCTCCCGCAGCTCTTTCGCCACAGGTCCCGTGTCGCGGAACTCCTGATGGAGCTTTTGCAGCTGGTGGAAGGCAGACACCACGTCCGGTTCGTCAGCCAGCCGTTCGGCAGCCTCACAGAGGTGCGTCTTTATCTCGAGATTCTTTTTGAAGTCATATTCGCGGAACTCATTGTTCAGTTTCAGGATGTCATAGAACTTCTCCACCTGCACCTGGTAGCTACGCCAGAGTTCATTCACCTTGTTGGCAGGCACCAGCTTGATGTCGTTCCACTCCTGTTGCAGTTGTTTGAAGGTTGCATAACTCTTGTTTGCATCTTCAGGACTCTCTATCAGCTCTTTCAGCTTTTCAATGATGGCAAGCTTCTTCTGAAGGTTCTCTTCCTTCAGCTGTTCCTGCTGTGCCATCAGCGCATTCCGTTTCTCCTTGATGTCCTTCATCACCTCCTTGTAGGTCTCCTCGTCGGGGTCGGGTGCAGGCACAAAGTCCTCTTCCGTTCCTCCGTTTTCGACGAACGCTTTGCGGGCGGCATCAGTCTCAGCCTTATGCAGTTTGTAGAAGTTCTGTTTCAGGAAGTCCAGTTCAGCCTTGTCGGCATGCTCGATGTCCTGAGCCAGTTCTTTCAAACGTTCAATCACTTCGGCTTTGGATGATTTCAGTTCATAGGTCGCTGCTTTTTCATTTTCCATATCCGCAGTGTCGAGATTCTCGGTTTGGGGAGTTTCTTCGGGAGCTGCTTGTCTTGTGTGTTCTTCCAATTCCTCTGGTTGCAGAGCGGCATTGGTATTAAGAGAGTCCGTCATTGTTGAAAAACGTTTTTAGTTATCGGGATCCTTCTTCCCACTGTGGTTAGTTAAGCTTGACCGGTGCTCAAACCTGTCAGTCAACAAACCTGCACGGACGGCAACTGGAGCGTCCGATGGCTGCTTGTCAACCGACTCTGTCGGGCACAGGCAAAACTTCAGTCGAATAATAACGACAAATTAAAGCAATAATCTTTTTATATCATAACAAAAACTTAGGTTTTTTGCGGTTTAGGCCAATAATTCAGTCACTCCCATGTAAATCATCATGCCAATGATGTCGTTTGTAATGGAAATGAAGGGCCCGGTGGCGATGGCGGGGTCAATCTTCAGCTTCTCCAAGGTCATGGGGACAAGTGTGCCGAAGATGGAGGCGAACATGACCACACAGAACAGGCTGATGGAGACCGAATAGGTCACGGTGCTGGTGGCTCCGAACCGTACGAAGTTGTAGATATAGACCAGCATGGATATGATGGTAGCATTGATCAGTGCCACGACAGCCTCCTTCGCGATTTGCTCAAACGTCCGTCCTGCATCGAGCGAACTGTTCGCCAATCCCTGCACGACGAGCGCCGAGGACTGTGTACCGACGTTTCCGCCCGTACCACCGATGAGGGGGATGTAAAGTGCCATTTCGGGATGGGCAGCAAACACGCTGTCGAAATTTCCAAGTATCAACGAGTTGCAGATACCTCCAATCATACCGATGAGCAACCAGGGAAGACGGGCACTAGTCTGACGGAACACGCTGTCATGTGTCTCGACATCCTGCGAGAGACCGGAAGCCAACTGGTAGTCACGTTCCGCCTGTTCGCGCACCTCATCCATGACGTCATCGACAGTGATGCGCCCCACCAGACGTCCGATGCTGTCGACCACGGGGACAGCCACGAGGTCATACTTCTCGATAATCTGCACCACCTCCTCGACAGGCGTGTCGACATGCACCGACACGGGGTCCTTCTTCATCACGTGCTTCACCTTCGACACCGAAGGACTGGTAATCATCTTCTTCAGTGGGAACACACCGCGCAGGCGTTCATCGTCGTCAATGACATAGACATAATAAATCTCGTCCATCTCCTCTGCCTGCAGCCTCATCTCACGCAGACATTCGGGCATACTCCAGTTCTCGTTGACGGTGACCATCTCCGTACCCATGAGACCGCCGGCAGTGTCCTCGTCATATTTCAACAGGTCGACGATGTCCCCTGCCTGCTCGATGTCCTCAATGTGCGAGAGGACCTCTTCCTGCTTGTCTTCGTCCATGTCGCGGATGATGTCGACGGCATCATCAGAGTCCATGTAGTCGACGAAACGCTTGGCAATGGTTTCCGACGGGAGGATGTCCAGATATTTCTTACGGGCGTCCTCGTCCATCTCGATGAGCACGTCGGCAGCCTTCTCGTTGTCCAGCTGATGGAAGATGAAACGTGCCTCGTCGGTATCCAGCTCACTGCATAGCTCGGCAAGGTCGGCAGGGTGAAGGTCGGCCAGCCGCTCTTTCAGCTGTACCGCATCTTTCTGCTCGATGAGTTCGCTGATTTCGTGAATGAAGTCTTTCTCTATTTCCATGATGGTTATGCTTCTTTCTCCGTCGGAGTTTCAGCCAAAGCCTGCGCCACCCGGTTGGTCAACCCGATGAAGTCGGCTACGGACAGCTGCTCGGGACGCTTGTTGAACAGCTCGTCGGCACAGAGCGGATGGTCCTTGCCCAGAATCGGCTTGATGGAGTTGCGCAGCGTCTTGCGGCGTTGGTTGAAGGTCGTTTTCACTATCTGTTTGAAGAGTCTCTCGTCGCATCCCAGCGAGGTGGTTTCATTGCGCGTCATGCGAATGACGGCACTCTTCACCTTGGGAGGCGGATTGAACACATGCTCGTGTACGGTGAAAAGATATTCCACCCGATACCATGCCTGGATGAGCACGCTCAGGATGCCATAGGTCTTGCTGCCCGGTCCCGCCGCGATACGCTCTGCGACCTCTTTCTGTATCATGCCTGTGCAGCAGGGAATGAGGTCCTTGTAGTCGAGCATCTTGAAAAATATCTGACTGGAGATGTTGTAGGGGTAGTTGCCTGTCAGGACGAAAGGACGACCGTCGAACAGTTCCCGCAAATCCATCTTCAGGAAGTCGCACTCGATGATGTTGCCCTCCAGCGCCGGGAAGTTCTCGTGCAGGTAAGCCACCGACTCATAATCCAGCTCCACCACCTTGACCGGTCGTTGCTTGGGCAGGAGGAACTGTGTCAGCACGCCCATTCCAGGTCCTACCTCGAGAATGGGAATGTCGGGACAAGCATCGACCGTGTCGGCAATATCTTGTGCGATGGTTAAGTCTTTCAGAAAATGCTGTCCCAGGAATTTTTTAGGTTTCACCAATCTCATAGCCTTATTTTATGGTAGTTTTGTATGTGGTTTGTCTCTATCCTTATATCTTTGCATCAATTTGCAACACGCAAAGGTACATAGATTCACATAAAATTAAGATAACAACTGTTGAAAAAGATACTAAATACCTGCCTGAAGATTGTATTCCCGTTCGTGCTGGGAGGCGCCATCCTCTACCGTACTTACCGCGACTTTGACCTTTCCCGTGTGGGCGATTACCTGTGGAACCTCGACTGGTTCTGGATGACGGTCTCGCTCCTTTTCGGTATCCTGAGCCATGTGTTGCGCGGATGGCGGTGGAGGCAGACGTTGGAACCGATGGGGGAACATGCCCGGATGAACAACTGTGTCAACGCCATCTTCGTGTCCTATGCCAGCAACATGATTATCCCCCGACTGGGAGAGATTTCGCGTTGCGGCATCCTCTCGAAGTATGACGGGGTCTCGTTCTCCAAAGCCCTGGGGACAGTGGTCACCGAACGGCTCATCGACTCGCTCTGCGTCCTGCTCATCATCGGGGCTACCCTGCTGCTCAACATACACATCTTCGATGCCTTCTTTGCCAAGACGGGCAGCAACTTCAGCTCCATCAGCGAAGCCCTTTCTTCACCTATATTATATATAGTCGGCGTATCGGTGCTGGCCTTCCTCCTTCTCCTCTATTTCCTGGTGCGCAAGCTGGCTTTCTTCGGACGCATCAAGGGCATCATGTACAACGTCTGGGAGGGAGTGCTCTCGCTGCGCAAGGTGAAGAACCTGCCACTGTTCATCTTCTATACGGTAGCCATCTGGCTCTGCTATTTCCTCCACTTCTACCTGGCATTCTACTGTTTCGACTTTTCCGCCCACCTGGGTTGGGTGGCAGGACTTGCCATGTTCGTGGCAGGCAGTATCGCCGTGCTTGTACCTACCCCCAATGGAGCCGGTCCGTGGCACTTTGCCATCATCTCCATGATGAGCCTTTATGGCGTAAGTTGGGAAAATGCAGGAATTTTTGCACTGATTGTGCATGGAATCCAAACTTTATTGATAATTTTGTTAGGCGTTTATGGATTAGCCATACTTGCGTTTACCAACAAGAAGTAATTCGAGCGGAAAGGAGGACCGTCTGCTATCATTTTGACAGTTCTCCAATTCGTCAAGCCATACATTTAAACCTTAAAACACATGAGTACAATTTTGTCATTAGCTCCACAGAATGTGTGGAAACATTTCTACGGACTGACCCGTGTTCCCCGTCCTTCGGGTTTCCTGGCACCGGTTCAGCAGTTCTTACTCGACTTTGCAAAGAGCGCAGGTGTCGAGGCTGTCAAGGATGAAGCCGGCAACATCATCATGCGCAAGCCTGCCACTCCCGGTATGGAAGACTGCAAAGGCGTGATTCTCCAGGCACACATGGACATGGTTCCCCAGAAGAACAACGACACCGTGCACGATTTTGAGAAAGACCCGATCGAGACCTACATCGACGGCGAATGGGTGAAAGCCCGTGGCACGACACTGGGTTCGGACAACGGTATGGGTGTTGCAGCCATCATGGCCGTAATGGAAGACAAGACGCTGAAGCACGGTCCGTTGGAAGCTCTCATCACGGCTGATGAGGAAACCGGCATGTTCGGTGCATTCGGTCTGAAACCCGGAAGCCTGAAGGGAGAGATTCTCCTGAACCTGGATTCGGAAGACGAGGGCGAACTCTACATCGGTTGTGCCGGTGGAGTGGATGTGACAGCCACCTTGCAATACAAGGAAGCTGAGGTAGACCCGGAAGACGTGGCCATCAAACTGACCCTCAAAGGGCTGCGTGGCGGACACTCCGGTCTGGAAATCAATCAGGGCCGTGCCAATGCCAACAAGTTGCTGGTACGTTTCGTCCGTGAAGCCATCGCTGAATATGAAGCACGCCTGGCAAGCTGGAAGGGCGGCAACATGCGCAATGCCATTCCCCGCGAAGCAGATGCCGTGCTGACGCTGCCTGCTGAGAACGTCGACGAATTGCTGGAGCTGGTGAAAGAGTATGAAGCACTCTTCAACGAAGAATATCATGCCATCGAGACACCCATCACCTTCAAGGCCGAACGTACAGAATTGCCGAAGGGAGTTGTGCCCGAAGAGATTCAGGACAACCTCGTGGACGCCATCTATGCCTGCCAGAACGGTGTTTGCCGCATGATTCCGACCATCCCCGACACCGTAGAGACATCGTCCAACCTCTCCATCGTGACCATTGCCGAAGGTCAGGCACAATTCTGCCTCCTGGTGCGCAGCTCTTCGGAATCCATGAAGGAATACCTTGCCACTTCGCTCGAAAGCTGTTTCTCCATGGCAGGCATGAAAGTCGAGATGAGCGGAAGCTACTCCGGTTGGAATCCTGACGTAGAGTCTCCCATCCTCAAGGCGATGGTAAAATCATACGAAGAGCAGTTCGGAGCAGAGCCTGCCGTGAAGGTCGTGCATGCAGGATTGGAGTGTGGCATCATCGGTGCCATCATTCCCGGTCTGGACATGATTTCATTCGGACCGACACTTCGTTCACCCCACTCACCCGACGAACGTGTATTGATCCCGACCGTGAAGAAGTTCTATGACTTCCTCGTGGCAACCCTGGCAAACACGCCGAAGAAGGTCTGACACTTTCCCATCGGCTCGCCGACTGACGGGCCGTCCCTGTATACCTGACGCAGGATGACATGGAACTGAAATCCATGACGTCCTGCGTCATTTCTTTTATCCGGTCATCAGACCGCCTCATCAATCGCAACATTCACAAAATCCAGGAAGGGCTTCATCACCTGAAAGACCTCGGCGGAACGTTCCAGCCAGTCCGCAGAAGTAAAAAAGGACTCGGGGACAGGATGAAAACACGAATAGTCCTTGCAACGGATGTACTCCGGATAAGGGAAATCCTTCGGGAAACCCTTGGGGACTGTTTTCACATGCGTCTCGCCGATGACGGGAAACAACGTGTGGAACGGGTCAGACCCGACGATGGCATGAAATTCCTCGGGCTGCTCACAGACACTCTGACGCACGGCACGCAGCACGTCTGACGGCAGACAGTATGACCCGCCGGCAAGCATGCAGTTTTCAGGCTCCAGGTGGAAATAGTAGCCACCCTGGAACGCCTTCTTCCCCTTGGCATTGATATAAGCGCCAAAATGACGTTTATAGGGAGACTTGTCCGGAGAGAAACGGGTGTCACGGTAAAAACGATAGGTACAATCCCCCACACCGAGGTATTGCACAGCCGGGTCAAACACAGTGATGCGGGCAATCAGTTCAGCCACCATACTCTCGAAGGCTGCACGGGCGGCATCATACTCCCCGCGGTGTTCGTGAAACCACTCGCGGTTGTTGTGTACGGCTATATCACGTAAGAATTGCAGGCACAAGGCTGCACGGGAATCATCTGCTTGTTTCATAGAAGGTCGGTATTTGTTTCCCGCAAAAATAGACATTCCCGTTGAATTGACCATACCTGCACCCCACTCTGCGAATATCAGAATGACAGCATTCCCGCCTCTTCTCTTGACAGAATCACCCAAAGCACCTCTTTCAGCTAACGCGTCTTTTTAAAAAACTGACCAAAGTAGGTTATTTTAAGAATATCCATGCAACTCCGGACGCATATATATTCCAAAGAAACCCCAAACTTGCATATTCATGCACTCAAACAATATTGTTTGAGGAGAGCAAACACAAGTGTTTGACACGTGAAACAATATTGTTTGACGACCCAAACAATATTGTTTCGTCAGCCGAACACTTGTGTTTGCCTCTCCAAAGTCCAATTTTATATTTGCAATACATTTGTTTGCAAACTTTCACCTCCAGTTTGTACGACGGATACGTCTTGTGGGAACTATCATTCAGCCAATATTATCCATCTCAGACAAGCAATATTTCATTTTACAAGTCACATTTCAATCAGAATCACATTCAGGAAAGTCAATCAGCATCAATCTGTATTTTGCAAATCGCCTGAAAATTCAAAAAAAATCCATCAAGCCTTATTTTGGTGCAAGGAAGGGCACTCTCAAGCGATTCGTTTGACACTTTGACAAATTGACAAATGGAAGGGAAGCTTGTATGATGAATGATTATAAATCTTCAGGCATGGGAACGACAAGAACAGACTCACTGCAACGGATATCGTAGAATACGTCACGAACCCGCCCCTGCTGGGGGATCAGAATACCTTTCTCTACCAGATCTTTTATATCGCGTGCTGCTGTATCTGGTGATACCTTTACACGTTTTGCCCAATTCTTAACCGTCAGTTTACCGGGATAACCGTCCAAATATAGATTCAAGACCTCACGCTGTCGTTCAGACAGAACTGTTTCGGCATGGGTTTGCCAGAATATGGCCTTATTAAGAACCTTCGACAATGTTTCGTCGGATTGCTCAATGGAACGGAGCAAACAGTCAAGATACCAGATAATCCATTCCGTAATCTCGCAATCTCCCTTTTGCGTTTTTTCCAATATATTGTAATACTGTTTTTTATCCTTGTTTATCTGATGGGAAATACTGAAGAAACGCATCTTTGAGTTTTCAGCCTGTGAAAGTGCCATATCAGCAATAGCTCGTCCGATTCGTCCGTTTCCATCATCGAAAGGATGAATGCAGACAAACCACAAGTGGGCTATCGCTGATTTTACATAACCATTATGTACATTTGAATTAAACCAGTCCAGAAACCGATTCATTTCTTCGCCTATTTTTTCAGGAGCAGGCGCTACATAATGTACTTTTTCCCGACCGAACATTCCAGAAACAACTTTCATCTCTCCACTGCGGTATCGGGCTACATCTATTTTTGTTGGACCACTCCATCCGGTAGGAAACAGGCAGTTGTGCCATCCGAAAAGCCTTTCATGGGTAAGCGGACTGTTGAAATTGACGGTTGCGTCAAGTGCCATTTCAACGACTCCGTCTATATATCGTGAGGATTCGGTCGGATTCGGTAGTTGCACTCCGAGTTTGCGGGCTACAGATGAACGTACCTGCTCACTGTTCAATTCCACTCCTTCAATTTCAGATGATGCAATGATGTCATGAGAGATGGACTCAACTACGGCAGACATCTTGTCGTTAAAGCCTATTACACTGAGGCGTCCCATCAGATAACCGACAGCCTTGTTTACCTTGTTCAGTTTCTCACCTACAAGTTCCTTGTTCCACGAGAAGGAAGGCCATTCTTTATGTTCATGTATATACATAGGTATCACTGCTTTTTGCAAATATACGGTTTTGCAGACAACTAACCGCAAAATTTGCGGCTTATCATCCGCACAAAACAGTAAAACCATTATTTATCAGTATTTCTAGATAGAATTTATGAAATGCTTGTCAGCTCGTCCGGAATTTAAATTACATATTTGTACAAAACCACATTTTTTCGACCGAACTTTTGCCCTAAAACAACACTTTTCCTACCGAACTTTTGCCACAAAACCACATTTTTCCTACCGAACTTACGCTTCAAACGAACAAGAACCCCACATCAAGAATGACTAAGATTCTCTATTGAAACGCATCAGATTGAAAAAAGATAGCAAATACAAGGCTGGTTTGTTGGAATTATGCCTAAAATCATCCTACATTCGTGGACAATATGCCGGACATCATGGGACACCAATGCCCTGCGCAGCTTGATGGAAGTTTGTCCGGACCGTATGAATGGCAATTCATCTTCGTACCGGTAAAAGAACTTTTTACTTTATGCTATAAAACTACCTTGTTATGAAAAATTGGAAATCAGTACTCTTAGGAGTTGTGATGGGTGCCAGCACCCTGACCCTCGCCGCGCAGGACGACGGGGCTGTGTCGGAATTCGGAACCCCTTATCACTGGGAAAAAGGAACCATCGTCGTAGAATCACCGGAACGTCCTGCGGGTCAGGAATCCGTACTGGGTCTGACTGTCCCCAAGATGGGTGTAGTCAGAGTCGGCTTTGTCGGACTCGGCATGAGAGGTCCGGGTGCCGTCGAACGTTTCACCCATATTCCCGGTACACAAATCGTGGCACTTTGCGACTACGAACGTTCACGGGCGGAAGCTTGTCAGTCCTATCTCCGGAAAGCCAATTTCGCTCCCGCTGCCATCTATTCGGGTGAAAAAGGCTACGAGGAACTGTGCAAACGCCCCGACATCGACCTCGTCTACATCGCAGCCGACTGGCTTCACCACTTCCCCATCGCCAAATGTGCGCTGGAGAATGGCAAGAACGTAGCGATTGAAGTTCCTTCCGCGATGAACCTCAAGGAATGCTGGGCACTGGTAAACCTGAGCGAAAAGACGCGCAAACACTGCATGATTCTCGAAAACTGCTGCTATGACTGGTTTGAAATGAACTCTCTCAACATGGCACAACACGGTGTCTTCGGCGAGGTGCTCCGCGTGCAGGGAGCTTACATCCATAACCTGGATGATTTCTGGCCCTACTATTGGAAGACGGACGCCAATGACAAACTCGGCTGGCGTCTGCGTTACAACATGAATCACCGTGGAGATGCCTACCCCACGCACGGCCTGGGACCCGTCGCTCAAGTGCTGAACATCCACCGTGGAGACCGCATGAAGACACTTGTGGCAATGGACACGAAGTCGGTCCACGGTAAGGAACTCGTAGAAAAGTATTCGGGTGAGAAATGTGAGAACTTCCGCAACGGAGACCACACGACCACCATGATCCGCACGGAAAACGGAAAGGTCATCGAAATCCAGCACAACGTGATGACTCCGCAACCCTACAACCGGCTCTACCAGCTGACCGGTACACGGGGATTCGCCAACAAATATCCCATTGAAGGCTATGCCCTCGATGCTTCGCAGATGAAGGATGCCGGTGTACAGCCGCAGGTAGACAACCTGAACAGCCACTCCTTCCTGTCGGTCAAAGACCGTCAGGCTCTCGAAACCAAATACCAGCATCCCATCTTGAAGAAATACGGTGAAATGGCGAAGGAAGTCGGTGGTCACGGTGGCATGGACTTCATCATGGATGCCCGGCTCGTGTACTGTCTCCAGAATGGACTTCCCCTAGACATGGATGTGTATGACCTTGCCGAATGGTGTGCACTGGCAGAACTGGGCAGCATCTCGATGGACAACAACTGTGCCTCTGTCGCCTTCCCCGACTTCACACGTGGTCACTGGAACGATGTGAAAGGTTATCGTCACGCGTATGCCACTCCTGAAGCTGAAGCCGAAGCCTTGCGCATCGCCCAGGAAGCAACGGCACGCCTGAAACAGGGCAACGAAAAGGCATGGGCCAAGTATGACAAGGCACTTGCCAAAGCGAGAAAGCAACAGGCAAAAGAGAAATAATCTGCTGAAGCAGACATCCGTACAACAAGAAAGCACCCGATGGAAGGCTGAGCGTCTCCATCGGGTGCTTTCGTATTATTCAATGAATGTCTGTCAATTCAGCTTGCAGGGAATCTTATTCCACAACAACCGGTCTGTACTTCGGAACGAGTGCCTTCATGATGCACCAGCCGATGAGGTAAGCCACGGCGCAGACGCAGAAGATGATGAAGTAACCTGCCTCCTTGCCCTGGAAGCCCATGAAGACCATCTGGGTGGCATCCGAATAGTCGAACAGGGTACCTGAACACTTGTTGATGAGGAACGAGCCCAGACCACCTGCCATACCACCGATACCGGTAATGGTAGCCACGGCAGTGTTGGGGAACATGTCGCCGACTACCGAGAAGATGTTAGCCGACCAGGACTGGTGGGCAGCACCGGCAATACCGATAATGATGATCGGGAACCAGTAGGAATAGCTTCCCAACGGTTGTGCCAACAGGGCGAGCAAGGGGAAGAGGGCAAAAATGAACATCGCCTGCATACGGGCTGCGTATGGATTCTTGCCGGTACGGTTGATGATGATGGTCGGCAGCTTACCGCCATAGATGGAGAGCATCGTGATGGCATAAAGCACGAAGATGAGCAACTGTGCCGTGGGGCTGTCGGATGAGAATCCGTACACGTCGGAGATGTAAGCCGGTGTCCAGAAGAGGAAGAACCACCACACACCGTCGGTCATGAACTTACCTACGGCAAACGCCCAGGTCTGACGGAACTTCAGGCACTGCCAGAAAGAGAGCTTCTTCTCTTCCTTGCGGTTCTCGGCTGCACTCTTGGCAGCTGCCTCTTCGTCTTCGCGGTCCTGCTCGATGTAAGCCAGCTCGGCCTTGTTGACGAAGCGGTTCTCATGCGGCTTCTTGTAGAGGAACATCCAGAAACCCATCCAGATGAAGCCCAACGCACCGATAACGATGAAAGCCATCTCCCAACCGTTACCGACACCGATTTCCTGGAAGTAACGTGCCAAAGGCGGGATGCTCACCGGAGCGGCAAGGGCACCCACTGTGGCACCTGCATTGAAGATGGAGGTAGAGAAGGCACGGTCTTTTTTCGGGAAATATTCGGCAGTCACCTTGATGGCGGCGGGGAAGTTTCCGGCTTCACCCACACCCAGGATGATACGTGCGGCAATGAAGTAATAAACACTGACAATTGCAATCGTCGAAGCGACAGCGCCGCCAGCGGAAAGCATCTCAGCTGTGGTATGGATGCCTACGGTATGTTCCGTGGCCCATCCGCAGAGGGCGTGTGCACAGGCACCCAGCGACCAGACACCGATCGCCCACAAATATCCTTTTTTTGTTCCCATCCAGTCGATGAAACGGCCGGCGAACAAGTTGGCAATGGCATATACGATGGAGAAGATAGCGGTGATATCACCGTAGTTACTATCCGTCCAGTGGAACTCAGGAGCAATGAAGTCCTTCCACGTTAGAGACAAGACCTGCCGGTCCATGTAATTGACAGTCGTAGCGAAGAAAAGCATGGCACAGATGATCCAACGGTAATTGGTCATCTTGTCATTTCGTAATGTACTCATAATACTAATTTAGGTTTTATTGTTTTAAATTGTTTTTCGAGATTTGCGCCCAAAGGTACATTTTCTTGATGAATAACGGTTACAAAAATGCCGACTTTTTTGTTTTATTAAATACGATTTCTCATAGAAATGAGCCGCAATCCCTAAATTTGCAACTATTATCACATAACTCGTTACTATGAAACACTTAAAATCATTTGCGCTGCTCGGCTGCGCCCTGTTCTTTTCTTTAACATCTTCTGCCCAATCGCCCAAAGTCGACACGGAAGCTCCGTGGTCGGTGCGTATGGCAGAATCGGAGATGATACGTTGCCCGGAAGCCTGGCAACTGGACTTCCAACCCCGCCTCAAATGGGATTACTGCCACGGTGTGGAGCTGGGGGCTTTTCTCAACCTGTATGACGCTTACGGCGACAAGCGGTATTACGACTATGCCCTGCAATACTGCGACACGATGGTACACGACGACGGAAGCATCGAGACCTACCGTCCCTCCGAACTGAGTCTGGACCGCATCAACACGGGTAAAATCTTTTTCCGTATTTACGAACAGACGAAAGACATCAAGTATAAGAAAGCGCTTGACATGCTCCGTGCACAGCTCACCTGTCAGCCACGCACCAAGGAAGGGGGATTCTGGCACAAGCTGGTCTACCCGAACCAGATGTGGCTGGACGGCATCTACATGGGCTCGCCATTCTATGCCGAATATGCGTTCCGCAACAACCGGCCCGAAGACTATCAGGACGTCATCCGTCAGTTTGTGGTCTGCGCACGACACACCTACGACCCGGCGACGGGACTGTACCGCCATGCCTGGGACGAAGCCCGCAAGCAACCTTGGGCGGACAAGAAGACCGGACAGTCGCCTCACACCTGGGGACGCGCCATGGGCTGGTATGCCATGGCACTGGTCGACGCGCTGGAGTTCATCCCCAAGCATGAACCGGGACGCGAAGAGGTGATGGACATCCTCGACAACGTAGTGACCCAGATAGCCCGCTGGCAGGACAAGGAGAGCGGCTTGTGGTATCAGGTCATCGACCGCAGCGGCGACGAAGGCAACTACCTGGAGTCGTCCGTCTCGACCATGTTCATCTATACGTTATATAAGGGAGTCCGTCTGGGACTGATTGACCCCACCTACCTTGCTGTTGCCGAGAAGGGCTACCAGGGCGTACTGAAACACTTTATCGAGGTCGACGAGAACGGAGTGGTCTCGCTCACACAGACCTGTGCCGTTGCCGGACTGGGAGGCAATCCCTACCGCTCGGGAGACTATGACTACTACATCCACGAGAAGGTACGCGCCAACGACCCCAAGGCAGTAGGTCCGTTCATCAACGCCAGCCTGGAACGTGAAAGACTGAAAGAGAAAAGATAATCAGAAAGACAAACTCAAAACCTCAACTGAAAATGAAACAACTGGGAATGCTATTGCTCGGCCTGCTGCTGGGCGTGACAAGTTATGCCGCCACGGATACCCCCGACACACTGGTCGTGGCACGCGACGGTTCGGGCAAGTTCCGTAACCTGTGGGAAGCCATCGAGGACTGCCGTGCCTTCATGGACTACCACAAAGTGATTTACGTCAAGAAGGGCGTCTACAAGGAGAAAGTCATCATACCGTCCTGGCTCACGAACATCGAGATACTCGGCGAGGACCGCGACGAGACCATCATCACCTATGACGACCACGCCAACATCCGCCTTGCCGGGCACGACACGAACATGGGCACCTTCCGTACCTACACGGTCAAGGTGGAGGGCAGTGACATCACCTTCAGGAACATCACCATCGAAAACAATGCCGCACAGAAGGGACAGGCCGTGGCACTCCACACCGAGGGCGACCGGCTGAAGTTCGTCAACTGCCGCATCCTGGGCAATCAGGACACCATCTACACCGGAGTGGCAGGCACCCGGCTTTACTTCGCCGACTGCTACATCGACGGGACTACCGACTTCATCTTCGGTCCGTCGACCGCCTGGTTCGAACGCTGCACCCTCCACAGCAAGCGCGACTCCTATGTCACGGCTGCCTCCACCCCGAAGGAAATCCGTTACGGCTACGTGTTCAATCATTGCAAGCTGACGGCTGAGCCGGAGGTGAAACGTGTCTTCCTCGGACGTCCGTGGCGTCCGTATGCCTACACCCTCTTCATGAACTGCGAACTGGGCGGGCACATCGTGGCTAAAGGCTGGCACAACTGGGGCAAGGCGTCCAATGAACAGACGGCACGCTATGCCGAATATCACAATACGGGGGCAGGTGCCGCTACCGGAGAACGTGCCCCGTGGAGCCGTCAGCTCACCGACAAGGAGGCTGCCGGAATCACACTGGAACGGGTATTCTCCATTCAGGATACCTGGAACCCACTCGACTGATACGCTGACCAACGAACACAATCATCATGCAAATCAAATATCCTTTACTGGCACTCGTCGTCTGTGCGTCAACCGGACTCCATGCGCAACAGCAGGAGCCGCTCATCCCCACGGTGGAGATTCCCGCCGGAAGCTTCTACATGGGTGGTTCGGGCATCGGTGAGAACTACGACGAGGCGCCGATGCACCGCGTGACCATCTCACGCCCCTTCCGTATGGGCATTACTGAAGTGACCAATGCCCAGTATGAACAGTTCCGCCCGGAGCACAAGGCATTGCGGGGCAAACGCGGCTTCTCGTCGGGGGACGACGAAGCGGTGGTCTTCGTGAGCTATGACGATGCCGTGGCATTCTGCCGCTGGCTCTCGGAACGGGAGGGAAAGACTTACCGCCTGCCCACCGAGGCCGAATGGGAATATGCCTGCCGCGCCGGGACGCTCTACAACTTCTACATGGGCGACAAGCTGCTGAAGCCCTACATGAAGAACCAGGAAGTGGCGACCACCCTGAAACAGGTGTCGCTGCAAGTGGGTCAGACACCTGCCAACCCCTGGGGACTGTATGACATGAGCGGCAACGTCGAGGAGTGGTGTGCCGACTGGTACGGTCCCTACATGCCTTCTGCCCAGACTGACCCCGTGGGCTATGCCGACGGTCTCTACCGGGTGACGCGGGGCGGCAGCCACAACACGCCGACCCAGTACCTGCGTTCGGGCAACCGCTCTGCCATGATACCGGAGGACAAGTTCGTGCACGTGGGCTTCCGCGTGGTACAGGCTGACTATCCGACGACGGAACCGCTGCCCGTCATCCCGGACACGTATGCCTACACCGTGAGCCACGAACCGTGCGACTGGGAAGCCCAACGGGTGGACACCCCGGTGTTCGACCCCTACATCGTCTACGTGAAAGAGCCTGCACCCGGTTCGGGCACCCCGTTCTACAGCCACAACCACCAGCCTGCCATCACCTGGTGTCCGAACGGCGACCTGCTCGCCATCTGGTTCTCCACCAATGATGAGAAGGGACGGGAGCTGACAGTCCTCTCCTCCCGCCTGCGCCGCGGCAGCACGGAGTGGGAACCTGCCCGCCTGTTTTTCAAGGTGCCCGACCGCAACATGACCGGCTCCGCCCTGTTCCATGACGGGAACGGCACCCTCTACCACATCAACGGCGTGGAGGCGCTGGGCGGATGGAAGAACCTCGCCATGACCCTGCGCACCAGCACGGACAACGGTGCCACCTGGACACGTCCGCGCATCATCGCTCCCGAACACACGTTGCGCCACCAGGTCATTGCCGGCACGATGATGACCCGCGAAGGCTGGCTCGTGCAAGCCTGTGACGCCGGCTCGGGCGGCAGCGACGGAGCAGCCGTCCACATCAGCAAGGATAAGGGACAGACCTGGACCGACCCGTGGGATGGAAAGCCCCTGCCGACCTTTGCCGAAGGGGCGACGGGAAGTACCATCGCCGGCATCCACGCCGGAGTGGTCCAGCTGAATGACGGACGCCTCATGGCACTGGGACGCAACAACAACATCAAGGACAAGGAAGGCCGCCTGCGCATGCCCATGAGCCTTTCAGACGACATGGGCAAGACATGGACCTACCATGCCTCGGAACTTCCGCCCATCGACGGGGGACAACGGCTGGTGCTGATGCGCCTCAACGAGGGGCCGCTCCTGCTGGTTTCGTTCACCGGGCACCCCTTCCGCACGTCCGACCGTGACAGCGAGCTGTGGTTCACCGACCCCGACGGACACCGTTTCCGCGGGCACGGACTGTATGCCGCTGTCTCCTACGACGAAGGCAAGACGTGGGACACCCGCCGTCTGTTGACCGACGGACGCCGCCAGCTCCTGAATGCCGGAGCATGGACCCAGTGGTTCGAGGCGGACGCTACCCATGCCGAGCCACGCGGCTACCTTGCCGCCACCCAGACACCCGACGGCATGATACACCTCGTCAGCAGCCGCTTCTACTACCGCTTCAACCTGGCCTGGCTGGAAGCTGTGAAGAAGTAAGGGACAGACGAGCACAAACCGGCACATAGACAGACCTAAGTATGATACTTAGCCTACCTAAGTATTATACTTAGGCTGCCAAAGTATTATACTTAGGTCTGCATAAGCCCGGCTTAGTCCGGGTACTTCCCGGCTTCATATCCGACTGAAGCCGTATCCTTGCACCGGACAAACTTACTTCATCGCCTGCGCCTTCCGATACTCGTTGGGCGACATGCCTACGTTCCGCTTGAAAAGACGGTTGAAATGCTGGGAATACTGGAAGCCGAGGTCGTCGGCAATCTGGGAGACGGTCTTGTCCGTGCCGAGCAGGAAGTCTTTCGCCGTGTCGATGATTCTCGCCTGGATGTATTCCTGCGGCGTCTTTCCGGTCGACTTCTTGATCAGGTCACCGAAGTAGTTGGGCGACAGGAAGACGCGCTCGGCAAAATATTTCACACTGGGCAGCCCTTCCGTCTGCACCATCCCCGTCCGGAAATAGTCGTCGAGGAGCGCCTCGAAGCGGGTCAGCACATCCTGGTTCGACTGGGTGCGGGTGACAAACTGACGGTTGTAGAAACGCATGCAATAGTCCAGCAGCAACTGGATGTTCCGCGCAATCAGCCGCTTGCTCAGCCTGTCTATCGGACGTTCCAGCTCCATCCTTATCTTTGCCAGACAGTCGAGGATGATGCACTTCTCGTCGTCCGAGAGATGCAATGCCTCGGTGGAATTGTAAGAGAAGAACGAGTAGGACTTGATTTCCTGACCGAGGGACGTCCCCTTAATCAGGTCGGGATGGAACACAATGCCGCGTGCCGTCGGGTTGACCCCTTCGGTGAGCGAAACCTCGATGACCTGTCCGGGAGCAAAGCTGACGATGGTCCCGTCTTCGTAGTCATAGACCTGCCGTCCGTAGCGGATGTCCCCGCACTTGGTCTCTTTCAGCAGCAGGGCATACACCCCATAGTTAATGGTAAAGTGGGACGGATGGCACTGTGCCTGCGACATGTCCACCACGCTCACCAGCGGATGGAGCGTCTCCAGACCGAACAGCTTGTTGTATTGATCGACCGTGTCGAGATGGATAATTTCTTCATTCATAACATAGAGCCATTAGCGTGTGACAAAAATACACATTTTATCGTACCTTTGCCCCATCTAAACCAAAATCCTCCAACGTATGAAAGAGACCTACTGGAAATATTCACTCATCATCCTCATCATCGGACTGGGCATCCTCCTGTTCCGTCAGGCACAACCGTTCATGAACGGCATCCTGGGCGGCTTCACGCTGTACCTGCTGTTGCGCAATCCGACCCACTGGCTGCAACAGAAAATGAACGGTTCGCTTGCCGTCTGGCTGGTGACACTGGGCACGACCCTCTTCATCCTCATCCCGCTGTCACTCTTCAGCTGGGCAGTCATCCGCCAGCTGTCGGGGCTACACTTCGACACACAGAGCATCATCGAACCGACCAAGCAGGTCATCGCCATCATCAAGGAGCGGACGGGCTACGACTTGTTCTCGGAGCAGACCCTGTCGTTCGTCGTGGCACAGGCTTCCTCCATCGGGCAGTCGGTCATGAGCGGCGTGAGTGACTTCGTCATCAACCTCTGCGTCGCCATCATGCTGCTCTTCTTCATGCTTTCCGGCGGACGCGCGATGGAGCACTACATCTCCACGGTCCTCCCCTTCCGCGAGGAAAACAAGCGCGAGGTGCTCGACAAGGTGCAGCTCATCGTCCGTTCCAATGCCATCGGCATCCCTCTGCTCGCCATCATCCAGGGCGTCATCTCGTTGGGCGGTTACCTGCTCAGCGGCGCCCCCAATCCGGTGCTGGCTGCCATGCTGACGGCTTTCGCATCCATTATCCCCATCATCGGGACGACCATCATCTGGGTCCCCATCTCCATCTATTTCCTGCTGATGGGCGACTGGGTGCATGCCTTGATTCTCCTTGCCTACGGCGGACTGATTGTGGCACAGAGCGACAACCTGATCCGCTTCATCCTGCAGAAGAAGATGGCAAACATCCATCCCCTTATCACCATCTTCGGTGTCGTGGCGGGCTTGCCCATCTTCGGCTTCATGGGCATCATCTTCGGACCGCTCATCGTGTCGCTCTTCCTGCTCTTCGTCGAGATGTTCCGCAAGGAGTATCTGTTGAATGAGTAAACCGCAACCTGCATAAAACCCCAATCGGACATCAGACAGCTCAATGTCTAATGACCGATTGGGGTTTAAAGTGTCGGATTTGCTTCCCGTCACAGCAACAGCCGTTGCAGCTCGTCCAAGTCGTTGACGATGTAAGTCGCACCTGCCGCCTCGAACTCCTGGCGACTGCCATAACCGTAGAGCACACCTACGGAGTCGAGACCTACGGCACGGGCACCGAGGATGTCGTGCTTGCGGTCGCCAATCATGACGATTTGCGAAGGGTCGGTCAGGCCGTTGCACTGCATGACGTAGCGGATGACCTCTTCCTTGGTGCGGCGCGTGGCATCGTCCCGTCCGCCGACAAAGGCGAAACGGTCGGCAATGCCGAAATGACGCAGCACAAGGTCTGCCATGCGTTGCGGCTTCGAGGTCGCCACCATCAGAGTCTTCCCTGCCCGACGTGCCGCGTCGAGAAAGTCCGTGATGCCGGGATAGAGGGCATTCTCATACACCCCCGTCACCTCATAGCGTTCGCGGTACTTCTTCACCGCCTCATCCGCCTGTTGCGGCGTGAAGTGGTAGAAGTCCTGAAAGGAGTCTTCCAGCGGAGGACCGACGAAGCAGAGCAAATCGTCCGGATTGCTGACCGTGATGCCGAACGCCTCCAGGGCGTATTGCGCCGAACGGACAATGCCGGGCGCGGAGTCGGAAATAGTTCCGTCAAGGTCAAGAAACAAGTAAGGATAGGTTTTCATGCTTTCTTTTCCAGTTCTTGCAGGTTTTCCATTTTCTTGGTTTCGAGAAATTCATAGATGCCGCAGAGGTGCTCGCGCACACGCTGATGCCCGAACTCGTAGACCTTCGTCACCAGTCCGTCGAGGAAATCGCGGTCGTGCGAGACGACGATGAGCGTCCCGTCAAAGTCCATCAGCGCCTGCTTGAGGATGTCCTTGGTCTTCATGTCGAGATGGTTCGTCGGCTCGTCCAGGATGAGCAGGTTCACCGGCTCCAGCAGGAGCTTGATCATGGCAAGGCGGGTACGCTCGCCGCCGGAGAGGACCTTCACCTTCTTCGTGCTCTCTTCGCCACCGAACATGAACGCACCGAGCAGGTCGCGTATCTTATTGCGTATCTCCCCTTTCGCCACGTCGTCGATGGTCTGGAACACCGTCAGGTTCTCGTCGAGCAAGGATGCCTGGTTCTGCGCGAAATAGCCAATCCGTACGTTGTGTCCCAGCGTCAGCGTCCCTTCATGCTCCAGTTCGCCCATGATGCACTTGACCAGCGTGGACTTGCCTTCGCCGTTACGTCCCACGAACGCCACCTTGTCGCCCCGTTCCACCGTCAGCGTGGCATTCCGGAAGACGACGTGGTCGCCGTACGCCTTGCCCACCCCTTCCATGATGACCGGGTAGCTGCCGCTGCGTGGCGAGGGCGGGAACTTGAGCCGCAAGGCGGACGTGTCTTCCTCGTCCACCTCCACCAGCTCCAGCTTCTCCAGCATCTTCACGCGGCTCTGCACCTGGAGTGTCTTGCTGTACGTCCCCTTGAAACGCTCGATGAAGTCCTTCGTCTCCTGAATCATCTTCTGCTGCTCCTCATACTGCTTCATCTGCTGTTCGCGGCGTTCCTTGCGCAGCTCCAGGTAGTGGGAGTAGTTCACCTTGTAGTCATAGATACGTCCCATGGTCACCTCGATGGTGCGCGTGGTGATGTTGTCCACGAACTTACGGTCGTGACTGATGACAATGACCGCCTTCCCGCTGTTGATCAGGAAGTCCTCCAGCCACTGGATGGACTCGATGTCAAGGTGGTTCGTCGGCTCGTCGAGCAAGAGCACGTCCGGGTTCTGCAACAGGAGCTTCGCCAGCTCGATGCGCATGCGCCATCCCCCGCTGAAGTCACTCGTGGGACGTGCGAAGTCGGTGCGCTCGAAACCCAGTCCGAGCAACGTCTTCTCCACATCCTCCTCGAAGTGCGTGAGGTCGATGGCATAGAACTTCTCGCTCATCGACGCCACTCGCTCAATCAGTGCCATGTAGTCGTCGCTCTCATAGTCGGTGCGGGTGGTGAGTTCCTCATTCAGCCGGTTGATTTCCGCCTCCATCTCGTGCAGGTGGGCAAACGCCTGCGAAGCCTCTTCGAACACCGTCCTCCCATCCTCGGTCATAAGGTGTTGCGGAAGATAAGCCACCGTGCAGTCCTTGGGCACACCGACGTGTCCGCGCGTAGGCTGACGCACGCCTGCCAGAATCTTCAGCAGGGTACTCTTTCCGGCACCATTCTTCCCCATGAGGGCGATGCGGTCTTTCTCGTTAATCTGGAAACTGATGTCACTGAACAGGGTCGTTCCGCCGAACTCTACGGCAAGTCCTTCTACTGATATCATTAAGTTTATGCGTTTTTAGGTTTGTGCGTGCAAAAGTACGAAGAACATTTCAATTGACAATTGACAATGGATAATGGACAATTGAAAACGATTATCAATTGAAATGATTGTAAATACGAAATTCTTTTTATCTTTGCGGCAACCAATTAAACAGAAATCTTATGAAGAAAATTGTGAGAACGTATGTATGCCCCTTGTGTGGCAGAGTGGTAGAGACTGACGGAACCGAACAGAACCCGCCTTATTGCTGTCATGAACCCATGATGCTCGAAAAGGAGGAAGAAGTGGAAGAAGAAGACTGACAGACACCCACCGGTGTCATCGGACATCACTCAAAAGGACAGGACGGTCTGGCATGAGCCATTCCATCCTGTCCTTTCTGTATAATAATGGATTGCCAAACGTCCAATGCCGAACGTCCAACGCCGAACGGCAATTGTCAATTGTCCATTGTCAATTGTCAATTGAAACCGGTTATCCCATCTTTCCCGTCAGGTAGGAACGGGTACGCTCGTCCTTCGGGTTGGAGAACATCACACTGGAGTCATCGTACTCGATGAGTTCGCCCAGATACATGAACATGGAATAGTCAGAGATGCGTTTGGCCTGCGACATGTTGTGGGTCACAATCATGATGGTCACCTCGTTCTTCAGCTGCACGAGCAGGTCCTCGATGTACTTGGTGGCAATGGGGTCGAGCGCCGACGTCGGTTCGTCCATCAGCAGGATGTCCGGTTGGAGTGCCAGCGAACGGGCAATGCACAGGCGCTGCTGCTGTCCGCCCGAGAGGAAGGTTCCCCGCTTGGTGAGCGAATCTTTCACTTCGTCCCACAGCATGACGTTGCGCAAGTTGCGCTCCACAATCTCATCCTTCTCCCCCTTCGACAACTTGATGCCGTTGAGGATGTAGCCCGCCAGCACATTGTCGTAGATGTTCATCGTGGGGAAAGGATTCGGACGCTGGAACACCATGCCCACCCGCCGACGTTCCTCCGTGGGGTGCATCAACAGGATGTTCTCGCCGTTGAGCAGGATTTCACCGGTCACATGGATGGCCTTGTACAGCTCGTGCATGCGGTTCACGGCACGGAGCAGGGTGCTCTTGCCACACCCCGAAGGTCCCATGATGGCCGTGATGGTGTTCTTTGCCACGTCGGCTGTCACGTGCTTCACGGCAAGTTTGTTCGAGCCGTAAGCGATGGATACGTCTTTTATCTGAAGGATAGGGTCTTTTATACTTTCCATTTCTTTTGAATTCTTTTAGCTAACAAGTTGAGGCATAATACGAAGGTGAGGAGGAAGAGGGAAGCTCCCCAGATGAGGCTCTGCAGGTTGGGGTCGTTGAAGAACTCCCAAATCATGAGGGGAACGGCTGACATGGGTCGGCTGATGTTCCAGCTGATGGCTGCTCCACCCAGGGCGGTGAACATCAGCGGGGCAGTCTCGCCGATGACGCGCGAGATGGCGAGCAGGATTCCGGTGAAGATACTGCCGAACGCCGAGGGGAGCATCACCTGCAGCATCACGCGCCAGTAGCTTCCGCCCAAGGCAAGACCTGCCTCTTTCAGGGTCTCGGGCAGGATGTTCATGGTCTCTTCGGTGGAACGGATGATGAGCGGCAGCATCATGATGAACAGCGCCACACTGCCGGCAAAGCCCGAATAGCCCTTCATCGGCACGACCACCCAGATGTAGACGATGATACCGATGATGATGGAGGGTGTGCCCTGCAACAGGTCGGTGATGTAGCTCACCGTCGTAGCAAACCAGTTTCCCTTGTATTCCGAGAGGCAGATTCCGCAGAAGATGCCCACCGGGATGGCGATGACCGCAGCCACGACGAGCATGAGGAACGTGCCGACGATGCCGTTGGCAATACCGCCCGGCAACGCCTCGCCTGCCGACATCGCCATCATCGCCTCGTAGGCGTTGGGCGTGGCTTCGGTCAGGAAGGTCCAGGAGAGCTGCTTCCAGCCCCGCACCAGCACTTCGCCCAGAATCGCCAGCAACGGGATGGCTGTCAGGGCGGCAAAGAAGCAGACCACGAAGTAGAGCAGACGGTTCTTGAAGATGCGTACTTGTAGGTTTTTATCTTGTAACATAACTATCTGTGATTAGAGCATACGGTTAGACATGTTGGGCACGCCGGATGAGAATCTTGCCAATGAGGTTGATGATGGCAGTGATGAGGAACAGAATCAGTCCGATGGCAATCAGGGCAGAGAGCTTCAGCCCGTCGGCTTCACCAAACTGGTTGGCGATGATACTCGCCATGGTGTTTCCGGTGGTGGTGAGGCTGGTGGGAATCTGGTTCGTGTTGCCGATGAGCATCGTCACGGTCATGGTCTCGCCCAGGGCACGTCCGATGGCAAGAATGTAGGCGGAAAAGACTCCCGAACCGGCAGTGGGGAACACCACGCGGCGGATGACCTCGGCACGGGTCGCACCCATGGCGTAGGCTCCTTCCTTCAGGTCAGAGGGCACCATCTTGATGAACTCGGCACTCAGCGAGGCGGCGTAGGGTACAATCATGATGGCGAGGACGAAGGAGGCGGTCAGGATGCCGGAGCCTTGCGGCGAGATGTTCAGCTCCATGAAGAGGGGACGCAGGGTGTAGAAACCCCAGAGTCCGTAGATGATGGAGGGAATACCGGCAAGCAGGTCGGTCACCGTGCTCAGGATGGTGGCAATCTTCTTCCCGCGGAAGTATTCACCCACGAAGAGGGCGACGGGCAGCGAGAAGGGGATGCAGAAGATGAGTGCCAGCAACGTGGTCAGCAGCGTACCCGTGATGAAGGGCAGTGCACCGTAGCTCTCGTTGCCGGGCGTGTAGTTCCAGTCGTCGGAGCAGATGAACTCCCAGAAGCCGAACTGGCGGAACGCGCTCGCGGCATCATTGGTGAGGGAATAGATGATTCCCCCACCGATGATCGGGATGACCACTGCCGACAAAATGAGGATAAACCTGAATATCTTGTCTTGCATAGTTGTGTCTGCGTTGGTTTGGTTTCGCTTGTGAACGTTGAGCCAGTCCTTATTTCACAAGGGGCTGTCCGTCGTAAGTGACGGTCTTCAGGTTCTGGAGGCTCAGGTCGACAGCCTGTCGGGGCAGCGGTGCATAGTGTACGGTCGTAGTCGTCTGCTGGACACTGTCGCTGAGGACATACTCCAGGAGGTCAACCGTAGCCTGTGCCTGTGCCTTGCTGCGTCCGGAGTAGTTCTGCTCCTGGTAGATGATGAGCCAGGTGAAGCAGCTGATGGGATAAGCTCCCGGAGCATCGGCGTCCGTGATGGAACAGCGCGTGTCCTGCGGGATGTCTCCTGCGGCAGCCGAGATGCTTTCCGTGGACGGAGTAATCATCTCGCCCTGCTTGTTTTTCACATTGGCATAAGCCAACTTCTGTGCGAAGGCATATTCAGAACCGATGTAGCCGATGGTGTTCGGGGTGTTGCCCACGATGCCTGCCACTCCCGGATTTCCCTTGGCAGCCTGTCCGACGGGGAAGTTGACCGACTTGGCAGCTCCGAGCGTATTCTTCCAGTTCTCGCTCACCTTGCTCAGGTAGTCGGTGAAGACGAAGGTTGTCCCACTGCCATCCGAACGGTAGACCGGCATGATGTCGGCAGCCGGAAGCTTGGCGTCGGGGTTGAGTTCCTTCAGGCGGGCATCGTCCCAGCGTGTGATTTTCCCGGCAAAGATGTCGGCAATCACGTCTCCCGCGAGGTTGAGTTTCTCCACGCCCGGCAGGTTATAAGCCAACACGACGGCTCCCATGCAGGTCGGCACGTGCACCACGGGCTTCATCTCTTTCATTTCTTCATCGCTCAGGTAAGCATCGCTTCCACAGAAGTCCACGATGCCGTCCTTCAGGTTGCGCACACCGCCACCGCTTCCGATACCTCCGTAAGACACGTTGTCCCCACCCTTCTCATTATAGGTGTTGAAGGTCATCGTATAGAACGGCAAGGGGAAGGTTGCCCCTGCACCGGTCAGCTCCACAGCTTCGCGACCGTCTACCGAGTTTGACTTCTGTCCGCCGCAGGAGCTGATGGTCAGTGCCAGCAAGCCTGCAACTAAAGCATACATTTTCTTCATAACTGCTAGTATTTGGTTTTCAAATCGTAAATGAACAGTTCAGATAGGCGTAATAGCTCTTCTTGGCATCGTCCGCCTTGGGAGACCAGACGCGCATGTTGGGCGTCAGCTTGATATACTTGCCGAGCTTGAACTCCGCGCCCACGACGCCTGCCATGCCGTCGGCAGCCTCGTTCCAGTGGTCTTTTGAGGTGAGGTAGTCCCACCGACCGAAGAGGTTGACGTGTTTGCCGACGCCGACGGTGGAGTAGACCGAACAGCCGCTCTGGTCATGGTCCTTGATGTTCCGTGCATTGGTCTGGCTGTTGTATTCGGCTGCGAGGCTGAACGCCCCGGTGGCATATCCGGCAAAGAGGTTCCAGTTGGTGATGCCCTCCAGTGTTTTATCGGACGCCTCGTTATAGGAGGCATAAGCCCGGAGGGTCAGTCCACGGAGCGGAGTGAAGGTGAGTCCGGCACCGTATTGCAATCCGTCGTTCACCTGTACCTTTTTATATCCTTCTCCGTTGACGAGGATGACGTCCGCCGAGAACCACGGCGTAAAGTCATAAGCCAGGGAGACACCCATGTCGGCGCTGCTGCCGAACTTATATTCGTCCTGGAACGACTTCATGACATAGCGTTTGCCCCAAAAGGATTCCTGTGTCTTGAACTGGGTGGTCGAGATGAGTCCGCCGCTCAGAGTCAGGTTCTTGTACTTCCACGTGACGAGTGCATTCTTGATGTAGGCAATGCGTTCGTAGTCATGCACATCGTCGGACTGTCCCACATCCATGACGGCCTTGAACTGCAAGCCGTTTTTCAACGTGTACTGATAGCCCAGGTAGCTGCGGTCGAGTGTAAATCCGCGGTCGTTGTTGTTGCTTCCGAAGCCCGTATGTACATCGCTGAAGATAGCGATGATGGCTTTCCCTTCAGCCTTCGGTTCGTTGTCGTTGGTTTGTGCTCCGGCAAGAAGAGGTGCACAACAAGCCAAAGCAGCAATCATCCGGTGTTTCTTCATCATGTTGTCCTATTGTTGTTTTGACGCTGCAAATGTAGGGAGGGGATGTTACAATGAGATGCAAAACATTTTACATCCGTATTACAATGCAATGGACAATGGACAATTGACAATGGACAATTCGGCTGATGCGCATCAGCTCGGTGGCGAGATGAGCTTCTCATTTTGACGGGATGAGCTTCTCACTGTGACGAGATGAGCTTCTCACGAGGATCTTTTCCCGAAAAGGTAGTGGGGAGACAAGCAAGGGGAACGTATGAAATGGTCAGGGAAAGGCGTCCGATACAGGAGGATCGGGCATTGGAGAGGGTGGAAAGATAGGGATTTTTCTTTCGACTTCCGAAACAGCCATTTCCGAAACAGCTGTTTCGCAACTGCAAATGTAACGTATTTATTTCAATGGACAATGCTTCCATGCGGCATGAGATCCCCTGCAGGGGCGACCGGTCGGGTCGCCCCTGCATTCGCCGCCTGATGCACACGACGATCGGCGATTGCCCATTGTCAATTGAATAGATGGATGAATTATAAGAACATCGTCATATACACCGGAATGTAATCCACTCCATTCTCCCGCCTGTAATCCTTGGTGTAAATCAGGTACTTGTTCATGATCCGGTCTGAGAATTTGGAACAGAATTCGTCCAATGATTTATGGGTCTTGTATCCCGATGACTTCACCTCTATGGGTGAAACCTTATGTCTGTCCGGGATGACAAAATCAATCTCATAATACTTCTTTCCTTCGGCATAGGGAATGGTATGATAGAACAGGTTCTTGCCGGTTGCCCTCAACATTTGGGCAATGACATTTTCATACACATAGCCCAAATTGGTACGAAGCTTGTCGTTCAACAGCTTATCGTATATGACATTCTCGGTAATATCTCTATCCTTGAAGGCAAGCGTGACAAACAATCCAGTATCAGATGCGTACATCTTAAAGTACTCTTCATTCTTCGTCAAAGCCAACCCTGCGTTCGGGTCATCGGAATGGTACACGACATTGACCGTCATGGAATCCTCCATCTCTTTCACGATGTTCACAATCCTTTCCGCCCTCACCTCTCCAATAGCCTTGCTGACCTGATAACGCATCGCGTTTCTGCTGAGCTGGGCGGGAATGGCGTCGTACAATGCCTTGGCCCTTCCGGAATCGTCAATCTTCCCGAAGTCTTCTTCATAAAGAGCTATGATGTCCCGTTTCACCTGATCAACCGCTGTAAAATTGTTCGTTCGGATATAGGCTGATACAGCCTGCGGCATTCCTCCGACCAGCATGTACAGACGGAAGTCCCTCATCAGCTTCCGGTGGACGGCATCGCCTAAAGGCATTTTCCTTTCAAAGGCAGTACGCAGCAAGGGGATGGTAGCCGTATCGCCCAGTGCCCATCTGAATTCCTCATAGTCCATCGGGTACATGTCTACCTTTGTCTCTTCGCTCGGGATAAGTATATCGCGGCTCTTTGAGCGGACGGAAATCAAGGAACCTGTCTCGATATAGTCATAACGATGGTCCTTCACCAGGTGTTTGATTGCCTGTCTTGCAAGGGGCTGAAGCTGGACTTCATCGAAAATAATCACCGACTCCCTTTCATACAATTGTACCTGATAGATGAACTGCAATCGGAGGAACAGGTAGTTCAAGTCTGAAATATCATTGAACAAGTCACTGACCTCTTTTGATACGCTTGAAAAGTCAATCAGTATATACGACTTATACTCACGACGTGCGAATTCCTCCGCAATGGTGGATTTCCCGATACGTCTGGCTCCTTGTATCAGCAAGGCAGTGTCACCGTTTCGCTCAGACTTCCACTTGAGCATGGTATTGTAAATCTTACGTTTGAAATAAATCATAGCGTCTTTCATCGTCTGCAAATTTGATTGCGAATATACGTCTTGCAACGTCCTCCACCAAATTTATTTCCGGGATTTGTCAATATCCACCAAATTTTTTCAGCCGTTTTGTCAATATCCACCAAATCTTGCGGGTAAATGGACACCATGAGACCCCCCATGTAAGGGCGACCGGTCGGGTCGTCCGGTACAATCCATCGATGGTCCAATATCGCCCAAATGCAGGATGAAAGGCAGCAAGGTATGAAGAAGTAGTATTGATTTGCACATATCTCAAAATGTTTTTATCTAAAGATAGCATGATTCTCCAAATGATTTAGCCAATCAAACACGTTTATCGGACGTATTATGAGGTGTAATATTGGACATGTATTGGACGCATGTTGGACCGGGCGACCAGACCGGTCGCCCCTACATTCGCCGCCTGATGAAATACATCCTTACGAGGAATGACAATGCCCCTTATCCGACGAAAAATGGTTGAAAAGGGTCCTTATCCTACTAAAAGTGGTTTGAAGGGGGCTCTTATCCGACGAAAAATGGCGAAAAGGGGGTTGAAAGCCCCATTTATTTACCGTTTTCGGCATAACTGTCAATTCTCCCCCAATGTAGGGGCGACCGGTCTGGTCGCTCGGTCCAATCCATCGCCCAACCCAATCCATCGATGGACCAATCTCACCCCAAATGCAGGATGAAAGGCAGCAAGGTATGAAGATGTAATGTTGGACGTATTATGAGGTGTAATATTGAACGTGTATTGGACGCATGTTGGACCGGGCGACCAGACCGGTCGCCCCTACATTCGCCGCCTGATGAAATCAATCCTTACGAGGAATGACAAAGCCCCTTATCCGACGAAAAATGGTTGAAAAGGGACGAAACACTATTCAAGGTTTCACGCTCTTTTTATTTGGAATATCCGCAGATACGAGAATTATTCGACATAGAAAAACGTGCGATGCTGTCGCACAAATTCATGACATCTCCTGCTAGAATTATAAGAACATCGTCATATACACCGGAATGTAATCCACTCCATTCTCCCGCCTGTAATCCTTGGTGTAAATCAGATACCTGTTCATGATCCGAGAAGAGAATTTGCCGCAAAAGGCATCCAGCGAGGCATGTGCCTTATAACCAGATGACTTGACCTCGATAGGGCTTACCTTGTCACCGTCTGCAATCAGGAAGTCCACCTCATAGTTATGCTTACCGCTGCCGGTGGGGAAAGTATAATAGTACAATTCGTGTCCGGAAGCCTTCAACATCTGTGCGACGACATTCTCATAGACATACCCGAGGTCTGTGCTCAACTTGTCTGCAAGCAATTTGTGATATATCGTGTTGTCGGTAAACTTCCTGTCCCAAAATGCGAGAGTGACGAACAGTCCCGTATCACCCGCAAACATCTTGTATTTGTTGGGGTCTTGGTGCAATGCCATTCCCACGCTCGGATCGTTGGCATGGTAAGCCAAGTTGACCACCATCGACTCCCTAATTTCGGAAAGTATCTCTGCCAGTGCGGAATTGCGCGTGCCGTCCGTTGCGCTCCATGCAAGATACCTGTTGGCATTGCCCGTCAGCTGGGCCGGAATCTGACGGAATATCTTGGAAGCGTTCCCCGTCGGGTCGATTTTGTTAAAGTCATCCTCATACAAAGTTATTATGGAACGCTTCACACTGTCTACTTTTTCCAGATTGTTAGTTTCAAGATAAGCTGCTACGGCCTGAGGCATACCACCGACAAGCATATACAACCGGAAATCACGCATCAGTTTACGGTTTGTGACATCTCCCAAGGATGTTTTGTTGTGAAAACAACCTTGGAGCAGTCTGATGGTGACCGTATCTCCCAGTGCCCACCTGAACTCCTCATAATCCATGGGAAACATGTGAAGTTTGACCTCCTCGCTTGGGATCAGGATGTCCTTAACATTCTTACGGATTGAAATCAACGAACCGGTCTCTATGTAATCATACCTTCCATCTTTCACTAAATACTTAATCGCCTGCCTCGCTTTGGGTGCAAGCTGGACTTCATCAAAGATAATAACAGACTTCCGTTCCTTCAACTCGACACCGTATTCCAGTTGCAGGCGCATAAAAATTCGGTTAAGATCGGATACGTCATTGAACAAATCCCGGATTTCTGTCGAACATGCGGCAAAATCCACCAGTATATGGGTTTCGTATTCGTTAGTTGCAAACTCTTCTGCGATGGTGGATTTCCCGACACGTCTCGCACCCTGTATCAATACGGCAGTCCTGCCTTCATCCGTCCGCTTCCATTGCAGAAGCTCATCGTATATCTTCCTTTTAAATATCATATATCTGCACAGTTATCAATATGGGATAAAGGTAGCGAGGTCTACACATATCTCAAAATATTTTCATCCAAAAATGACATAAATCTCAAAATTATTGCATAACAAAAGTGAATCTCAATTTTAATATAAGCAGAAATAGCATGATTCTCAAAATGCTTTAGCCAATCAAACACGTTTATCGGACGTGCACGAGGATGTAATATTGGACGCATGTTGGACCGGGCGACCAGACCGGTCCAATCCATTGATAGTCCAATATCCCCCCAAATGCCGGATGAAAACAAACGCCGCTGTCCGGAGGCTAGATGCGTCCAAACAGCGGCATTTCATGAGACCGTGTGTCACGGTCGGATAGAAGTTGATTCCCTTATTATCAGATGTACATGCCGAACGGAAATTGTCAATTATCAATTGTCAATTGTCCATTGTCCATTGTCAATTGCTTAGTACGGCTTGATGAAATCGTCGTGTGACGATGAACCGCCCTGGTTGGTGATGTATTTCTGCAATTCGACATCGCTGACGTCTTTCACACAGCGGACATCGAACTCGGTGAGCCATATCTTGCCACCGGTCTTGTTCAGCAAGTCTGTTTCACTCCATTTCGAGAGGTCCATCGGACGGGCACGGAAACCGTATTGCTGTGCCCAGAAGGGAGCGCCGTAGAAACGGTAACCTTCTTCGGTGTCGGTCTTGGACATGAGGTACGCCACATTGTATTCCGAACCTTTCAGTGTCTCGATGGTCTCTGCCTGATGACCGGGGTCATTGCTGTGCGTACCCCAGTTACGGGGCGAACCGGTTCCTGTTCCGTTGGAACCGATGGTCCACATCGGGTTCCAGTTCTCCCGGCGGAGGTCCAGCTTGTGTTGGGGCGGAACCAGACGCATCATGAGCATCAGCTCGTAAGCGTTCGGCATGCGCCAGCCGCGGATGAGGTGGTTGCCGTCTTTCGTGACCTCCACGTAGGTAGCGCAGGGATTCTCGTCCTTGCTGTCGTCGAGCATGTAGACGGGACGATGGGCATCAGCATCCCAAACGTACAGATTCTGCGTCTTTGTATAATCCTGTGGATAGCCCCATTCCGTGGTGAAACGTATCATGTAGGAATTATGGTCCCAACCGAGCTTACGCATGGTGGCGATGACCGAGAGACGTGCTACACGGAAGTACTTGTACGGACGTGCCCAGACGGAATGCATCGTGTGCTTGGGCAGCGGACCGTTGGCAATGTAGTTCGGACGCAACGTCTCCTCCGGGAAGCGCGAGCAGTCGATGATGACACCCGAAGTAGGTACTCCTGCCTGGTTCAGACCACCGGAAGGAATCGACGTGTCGTTGGTCCAGTCGTTGCTCTCCGTCAGGTAGCGCTGTGCAGGACGGTAAATCTTGTTCGGGTCATAGATGCCCAGCGTACGGATGGCACGCACACGCAGAGGTTGGTTCCGGTCGGCATACTGGTTCCACTCGGGGTGTTTGCCATACCATCCCTGGTAGCCGTAGTGATAGCGCGTCATCTTCTCCCCCTGGTCCCACGCCCAGGGACGGAGAATACCCGCAGTCGCCTCCGCCATGCGCTGACGCATCGTGGCTCCGTATTTTGCCATGAACATCAGCGGCTCGGTTAAGTTGCCGTCGTAGCTGTCCACCATGCGGGAAGAGGTGATGTAGGGAATATCGTTGCGCAGGCGGTAAGCCGGCGACATCATGTTCTGGTTCATCCAGAAGTACTCCAGCTGCGGCAGGGAGGGAAGGAACCACTTCACGTCCTTCTCGTAAATCATCTCATAGGAAAGGCCGCGCGGGTTTGCCGGCTCGTTGCGGCTCAGCACGGAGAGGGCTGCCCAGCTGGACAGTTCCTTATGACCGTTATTAATCATACGAGGATAAATCACCTGCCACTTGTAGACGAATCCCGGCTTGTTCAGCGGACTCTCATCGGGCACGTAGACAACCTCTATATCGTTTGCTTCACCGAAGGTATAGTTGAGCATGTCCTTCCACTTGTGAGAGCCCTGCAACCAAGTGTCGTTCACCAGCGTCAGGTAGAGCAGACGTCCGTCGTAGATGTTCTTCTCGCCCTGAGTCGGCACATAGCCATTGAAATTGGGGACAATCATGTGGTCTTTACGCAGATTGTGCACGTTGGAAAGTCCGTGCGGCAGGTTGGGGATTTCCATCCAGTCCTCCTCTTCCGTCATCTCCATACCGAAGCCCACGTAGTCCATGGGGAGGGAACGGAGGTTGTAGGGCGCCATGATGGAGTGCTGCTGCACATTGATTTCCGCATCGTCCCACGAGCTGTGCCCGTCGTGCGAGTACTCCGGCGTCTTGTCGGAGAAGAATACCTTCATCTTGCGGTCGGGACGGTTGACGAAGAGACGCCAGCCATTGTTGTCCCAGTTGGAGGAGCTGATGCTTCTGGGAGCACGGTTCAAGTCCTGAATGGCACCGCTCAGCCAGGAAGGCATCTTGTCGTAGTAAAACTCCCGGGTATGGACCGAGATGACCATGTCGCCGGTCTCCGGGTCAAAGTTGTGGTCGGCGAGTGCCTTGCGCATCCGCTCATCCTGCTTGCCCGTGGATGGGGAAGTGTAGGCACCTCCCTGCTTGTAAATCTCCGCCATCCAGGTACGGATGGTCTTCACGAGCTTCTTCGGATTGTCAATCCACAACTTCGCGTAGCGCGGGTCATTGTCGGGGAACATCGTATATGCCAACGACTTGTTCATGGTGAAACGGGGGATCCGCGGCTCCTTTTCCAGGTTCTTCCTTCCGTTGCTGCTGTAAGTCGTGGTATAGGGATGGACGAAGAACGACACCCAGTCGATATCCGTCTTGTTGCGCTTGTAATCGCCCGTGGTCGAGATGGGTGCGGGGTCAAAAGGCGTAATCACCTCGTAGTGCTTCTCCAGCTCCGCATCAGTCAGTGCCTGATTCTCCCAACCGGTGTTCATGCGGTGCAGGAGGTCATAGTAGTTGATGAGCACAGCCTGTGCGTCGTAGTGGCAGTCGAGAATGGCAGTAGATGCCTCCGTCACAAATCCGTCGGTATGCGAGTTGTCCTCGAAATCCTTGTTTTCGGGCGGGATGTTGTTGATGCGCACTTCCGCCTTGATGTCTTCGAGGGAGAGAATCTGCATGTCGTAGGTGTACCACGTGTTGCGGTTGACGTTGTAGTCGTTGATGTCGCTCTCACTCTCGGCACCTCCACCCAGGATGAGGCGGTAAACCACATTCTGACCGACGCGCTTACGGTTGAGGCTGCCGGTGTTGTCCTTCACATCCTCGTAGACATCCGCCATGATTTCAATCCACACGGCATCCTTCGGCGCATATTCGAAGGGCAGGAAGTTGCCGCCCTTGTCCACGTTCGTCAGAGCCTGTCCGCCGTGGTAGTACTGTCCGTTCGTCGGGTTCACCGTGACGTAGTCCTTATAGGTCTCCGACTCGGGAGTCTGCTGCTGCTTGGCAAGGCGGGCACGCATGCCGTAGAGGTAGCGCAGGCGGTCTTCAGGCGTGAAGTCATTGATGGATTGGACATTCCCCGCCTTCAGGACAGACTTGTATTTCGCATCCCATTCGCTGGCATTGATTTGCTTCTGCGGGTCCAGCTTGACTTCGGGCATGTAGAAGACAAAGCCGGACATGTTGTCCGTTCCTCCGGTGTAGGCGTCGGGGACATGGCCTTCCTTCACCACACCATTTTCGAGCACCTTCACGAAGTCGAACAGACGCCAGCGCATGTTGTCGGGATTGTATCGTCTGAGGGGATAAGTGTCTTCCTTGTCCGTCAGCTTGTTGGGATAGCTATGGTTCGCGTCAGCCAGCAGCAGGGAGGCGGTGGGAATGTTGTGCACGCGCCAGCTCTTGGGGAAGACGCGCAGGTTGGGGTTCACACTGCGGAAGTGCACCTCCACCTTGGCATCCAGGCGTTGCAGGTCGACGGGAATCGTCACACCGCGCACGCCGTTGAGGTTGACCGTGACGGGAGTCGCGCTGACACCACTCATCAGCAAGCCCTGCGAACGGTCGGTGATGCCCTCATAGGAGTCGATGTCCGGCAGGGAAAATTCAGTGGTCACGATTGTCGCCTTACGCGTAGCCCGGATGGTAACGTCATCGATGTAGGAGCGGTCGCTCGACCGGTTGTTCGCCTCGGGGTCGTCCTCACGGAAGATGGTGGCGAGGTATGCCACCTCCTTTTTCAGGTCATCGAGAGTCAGGAGTGCGCCACTCTGTATCTTCCCCTTCACCCAGGCATTGAGGCGGAACAGCTGGTCCTCCTCTCCTTTCTGGTTGCTGAACCAGTATTCGGGCGAGTTGAGCAGCATGTTGCCGATGGAGACTGCCTGCAAGGGATAGCTGACAGCCGTCTGGTTGTCCAGGTTCGGATAACGTTCCTTCACAGCCGAACGCACCACCCCCAGTGACACCTTATAGCTACCACGGAGGGCGCCGCGCACCTCCCCGTTGTAGGTATTGGCAGTCATGGACGACTCGCCGAGGTACACATGCTCGCCGTTCTCCTTATTGATTCTCAGAGGAAGTATCTTTCCCTGGTGGTCAAAGAGCATGACGAACACATTCTGGGGGACGTTCTCCTCCACCTCGCTGAGCGAGGCACGTGTGCCGATGTTCTTCTTCGGATAGGCATCCATACTGAGGGCGATGTCCAGCAAGTCCGACGAGCTGTCTCCACCGCCTGTCACCAAATCGTCGTCCACACAACTGCTCACGGCGAACAGGAGTGTGAATGCAGACCACAGGGTCAGTAAGGTTCGTTTCTTCATATCGTTGTTTTTCTTATTTTACTTGTTACTTGTCAACTAATCAATATACGAGGTTGGGAGCAGACTGGCCGAAGTCGTACTGGTCCCGGATGGGCTGTGCCACCTCGCCGTACTTCACGATGCGGTCGTGACGGATGAGCTTGCCGCTGTCATAGGTCCGTATTTCCACATCACCCCCGAAGCCCACGGAGATGTCCAGCTGGTAGGTATGTCCCGGCTCGACGATGGAGGGGAAATACTTCAGGATTTCGTTGCTGACATCTGAAGTGACAGCAGCCGCATTCTTTAAAGCCGGAATCAAGCCATAGTTCAATTTTCCAATGGGGATATCAGTGATTTCCACCCAGTCTTCTCCGCCATTAGAAGTCGTTTTGGGTCTGCGGATGTTCAGACGAATGTGAGGGAAATAATTTACAGACAAGAACCGACACTGATCGGCGTTTGCCCGAAGAATCTTTGCCTCGTCACTCGTAAACTTCTGACCGGTCTGATTGTTTATCTTATTTGCATAGTCAATAGGCGTACCATCCTTCTCCATGTAGCGTACGAAGCCCTGAATGGGTGCTTTCCGTGGGTCGAACGGCGGAATATACACATCGCACACGGTCTTATAATTGGGCGTGTTATATTCTGCCGCATTTCCCTTTGCGGTACGGTTGCGCCCCATGGAGGCATTGTATTTATCCGCATAGACCGTTACGTCCGCGTTCCGGATTGGATGGAACTTCATCGAGACTTCATAAGCGTGATTCGTGCTTTGGTAATCAACATCACTCATCAACTCGATGAAAGCTCTCGGCTCTCCCATTTTCTTGGTCCATCCACCGGCATTATCCAGCGAGAAGTGGTTGCCCTCTCCATCATAGGGTTTGTCTCTCTTCATCAAATCCTTTCCGGTATCTCCATATTCCTTGATATCCAGCAACGGAAAGAAATTCTGGTCATCCATACGGAAGAATTGGGGAATCTGCATCACGAGCAAGTCTCCCAGCCAGTATTGGTCCGAAGTGGCATTCCATAGCTTGTTCTTGTCAAACGAAGACTTCACACGGATAATGAGTCGAGCCATGCGCGCCTTCATGTCAAACGTCTTGTAGAGATAGCCGTCCTTTCCTGCCACATTCTCGCTTGGAGCTTCGGGCTTGTACTGCTTGTTTCCTGAAAAAATCACCCGGTTGTGGGTAATCTGCTTCATCAGGTCCATGTCATACTGGTACACCATGTTGCTACGGACGTACCAGCCGGAGAAATCAGGCTTGGGTGTTCTGTCCTGATAGCCCACCGTCTGATTCCACTGCCCCTTCCAAGAGATGAACGAAAACGTGCCGTTCACCTTCGTATCATAAAAATTGGTGAAGTGTGTCCCTGCCACATTGAGAATGTCCGCCGCATAGGAGAAGATACCGTTGGTCGACAAGGCAACATGGTTGACATTATCTATGGTATAGGTCGGAAGCCAATCATAATCATTCGAGTCCAAGGGATGATGAACCCTGGCCGGTTTGAAATCATAGTATTTGATTCCATTCCAGCTGTACCGTTCCTCGTAGTCCCAGCCGCGGGCATTCGCCAGGAAGGATTCATCCCCCTTAATCGGATTTGTCAACCGGTCGATATTCGGGTAACCCAGGTAGTAGAAAATAGCTGACTGATTGAGCCACGAGGCAAACGGCTCCTTCTTCTTATCCCGTCGCGCAATGAACTGGTGCGTCTCGTCGTCGTACGTACTCAGGTCGCCCTGCTCGTTGGGATTCGGGAATTCCTTACGTTCTGAATCATCCAGGCCTTTGGTCATGGACACCTTCTCAATCCACTGACGGTTGTCGTCGATGATGGGTATCCCGTCGGCACGGGTCTCGGGACGGAAGAGGAAACCGTCGGCAGGACGCTGTGTCGCATCTTCCGGAGCAATCTCCTTATCCGTACAGGCAGGCAGGGCAAGCAACGCCACGCCCAAGCTATAGAGTAAATGGGTCTTCTTCATAAGCTAACTGATTAGATGTCCAAGTTATAGAACGGCTCGTCGCGCACCACCACTTCGCGCAGGTGATAGTCTCCGCCCAAGGGGGCAAAGAGGATGCGGTAGTAGTCGGGGCTGTCGCCTTTGTACATCATGCGGTAGTAGTTGAGCCGGTTGGCATAGAAGCTGTACTTATCCGTATCGGCACTGCCGCCCGGCAAGCGAATCACGTAGGTCTTGTCCGAATACTCGGCAGCCGAATGCCCCTCCCTGTATCTCAGCCTTTCGTTGTAGCTCGTGTAGATTTTGAGCGAGGGGAGCTTGTCTACGGTCCTGAAAGAGGCAGGCGGGATGTAGTAGGTACGCCGGATGGAGGACTGTGTCTGGAGGCTGAAGTCGTAGACGGTCGTTGTACCCTTCAGCGTAGTCACCTGCACCTCGTTGGCGTAAGTCTCCGTCGGTGTGGCAGGCAGGGTTGCGGCAAATCCCGTCCAGAAAGATTCAGGTCGGGTAGCAGCGTCTGCAAAGAGCGGCGAGGCAACCTGAATCTTTGCCGGAGCATTCACCAGCTCGGTTCCAAGGATGTATTGCAGCTCTTCCGCCTTGTTTGTGTCACTGTTCTCATGCACGATGTCCACCACCACCTTTGCCATGTTGCGATAGAGCTTCACCTGCACAGGGTTCTCGTTCCAGCTCTGCAAGTCGCCCGTAAAGTCCACCGAACCGATCATGGTCAGTCCGTAAGGACGTTTGTCCGCCTGCACGGCTTTGCGCAGGTCAGCCTCGGTGCGGATGGGGTTGTCGATGGTTCTGTTGGCATAAGCGGAGAAGGGACCTCTCTCCACCTCACCAAAAAGGCTTGTGTTGCCGTCAGGACTGAAAGGTTCGTTGGCTACGAGCACGATGCGCTTCACGAAGGTGTTAATCACATCGGGAGTAATTTTTTTGTCAGGCATGTCGTAATGCAGCTCATAGTAGAGCACCTCGCCGCTGCTTCCTGACTTGGAGACGGGAATCATCACATCCTCTCCCTCCTTGGGGAGTGACGATACAAAAAGCTTGTGCATGAAAATAGTGTTGTTTTCGTTGAGCAGGAAGACATGGATGTTTCCCACGAAGTCCTCGTAGTAGTTCACGAGGTTGTATTGTGACACATACTGGTCGTAGGCATCGGCGTCGGCATCCACATCAAAATAGTGTGCAGAGTCTACCGGTGCAGGCGGAGTCGTCACCGTCGCCACGCGCGTATTGCCTTCCGCCATCCGTCCCAAGCCTACAATCGAGGCGCGGATGCGGAGCTTGAACGTCTCGCCATCGGGTGCGTTGCCTCCGCCGCCTATCTCATCCTTGCTGCATGCTCCCAGTCCGAGAAGGAGGAAGCACGCCGCCAGGCAGGTCCATAGGGTTGTTCGTTTCATATCTTGTTTTTGTTTGGTTCGTTACACATGTAGTCAGTCATCCTGTCTCGTTCGGACATCAATAGGTGGTCGTATAGTCGCCCTGTCCGATGGTGCCCTTGAAGCCCTGCACATTCCACCTCATCACCCGGGCACGGACACGCAGGGTCACGCGCTTGCTGTTGATGGGCGTGTTCTCGTCGATGTTGTCATAGGGCTTGTCGGTGTAGCCGTCAGAAGGCTTCGCCAGATAGAGGTCGTTGCCCCACTTGGTGTCGAACTTCAAATTGGGAACGTCCTGCCAGTTGGCAAGATAGTCATCAGGCGTACAGAAGTCAGGAGCGTAATCCAACACTCCCCCATCATCCGCCTGTGATACATACTTGTTGGCTTCGTCGCGGAAGAGGTTCGACGGGCGATCGCTGTTGCCATGCTTCACCATGCCGGAAGCGTTCGTTCCTCCACCCGTACCGGGGTCGACGTTATCCCAATTGGACGGCATATCGGAGATGCCCTCTATCTCCACGATATAGAAATGGTTGCGCTCGATGTCGGCATTCTTCACAGGTCTGCCATACTCATTGAAGTCCGCGTCGATGGGGTCTACATGGACCGGAGTACGGTAGAAGCCGCGTCCGTTGGTGTACTTGTACCAGTTGTATGCCTTCTGTTCTGCAGTCAGGTTGTCGAGCGAATAGCAGAAACCGTTCAGCTCCTTGCAGAAATAGAAGGTACGGTCCCAGTCGGCAGGACGCTTGCCGGCATTATCTGCATAAACCTTTGCATCCACAAACTTATCGGGCAGAGGGTCGAAAATGCCATAAACCTTGAAGTGCGACGTGTTGAACCACAACAAGGGTGCAGCATCGCTCCGGAAGTTCTCCGGCAGATAGACGCCGTAGAGATGCTCCAGACGGGTCGAAGGACGCTGTACCCCCATCACCTTATAAACAAAAGGATAGCCGTCAAAGAAATAATCATCGCCGATAAACCCATATTGACGTGCCGCTCCTGCGAGGTAGTCACCATCGCCGATTTGTGAAGCGATGCCCTTAGGCACATTCTGCCGGTTATTCCGGTCGGTGGCATACGCTCCGTTGTTGAGGAAGATGGCATGCGGCGGATTCTTCTTCGCACCGCCGAGTGCATAGAAACGGTCGGGCATGCGGGAGACCGTATAATAGTCGAAGTAGAACTCACCCAGGTAGCTGCCCTTGAGCGTCAGTCCCATGGAAATGGGTCCGATGACCGAAGCTTTCGCCACGACACGTTCCAGGTCGAAGTCCACGTTGTTGTTGAGCTGGGGATTGAAGAGGGGGCTTTCCGCCTGCTCCTTCGTCACACCGGGGATGATGGTCTTCTGCACGGCATTCGAAATCATGGCGAAGCGCTGCATGTAGCTGTATTCACCCTGCACGAGCATGGGTTGCATCAGGTATCCGTCATCCACGGGTTCATGGGTTGACTTCAGGACAAATTTCCCGGTAATCGGGTCCAGCGTGACCGCCTCATAGTTGTTGCTATCGCCGGGTTCGATGTCCGGTGTCTTCGTCGCGTCGTCGGGGTAACGGCTGAAGTCTGCCTTATGGTTGGCAACCGCCATGAAGCCGTACTCCATCGGCTTGACCTCCCAGGCATGCTTTGACTTGTAGTAGGGAGTCTCGTAGATGAGCAGGTTCTCTTCCGCCGTACCGTTTGCCGAATTAAACTCACGGGTATCGATGGGCGCATCGTCTCCGGTGGCACGCATCAGGAGGTTGATGTACTCCACCCGCGGCTCCTTGACGTTGTCGTCATTGAGTCCTTCGGTGGTCTCCTCCGTCTCTCCGGCACGGGTACCTCCAAAAGGCAGATCGCCCACATAAACGCTGAGGTTCATGTAAGCTCTCCCATCGGCAGCCCCGTCATTTCCCGGGGTGTCCGTCACGATGCGTTCATCGCTACAGGCCACCAGCGAACCGGCAGCTAGTGTGGTCAGCAGTATGTTCGTTATTCTTCGCATAGAGAATTCGTATTTTAGTTGACGTGGGCTTTATCAATACTCGCCGAGGTTCACGGGGCGGTAGATGACTTGCCAGTCGAGGATGCGTACGGTGACGCGCATATAAGTTTCTTGCGGTTCCACATCGACATGGATGGGGATGTCCGCCAGACAGTTCAGATTCCACTTTATACCTCCGTTCGCCTTGCTGATGTCGTCGAGCAGGGCGGCAAGGCTCTTGTCGAGATAGGTTGTCTCGGGAGAAGCCAGGGTGAGGCGTACACCCTCATAGCTGTTTCCCATGCGGAGGACGGCAACGCGCAGGGCATCGTCCGCACCGCGGGCAGTGGTGGTGGAGGTGTACAGGGTAGGACGTTCGATGTTGCCCTGCCTGAAGTTCACCTGTGGGTTTTCGTCCTTATAGGTAAGGGTCAGCTGTTCGTCCGCTTTCGCACCGGAGAAACCGACGCTGAAGGTCTGGACGTAAGGACGCAAATTCACAGTCGCATTCATCAGGGTAAAATGTTCGTCCTGGTTTACGGGGACGCTGAGTTCCGTCACGCCGTAGAACAGTTGGGGCAACCTTCCGTTGTTGGCAGCCACCTTCTGCAGGTCCATCTTCCAGGGCACGGCATCGGTCACGGTGTTGTAGTCGTTGGGCGTCTCGGCAGCCCAGACGGTGATGACGTAGTCGCCGGCAGGAAGCATGGGGAAAATGGGTTTGTAATTGCTTAGTGCCGTCGCGTTCTTCTCGGACCGGACATCCACGAGCTTTCCCGTCTTGCGGTCGAAGACAGCCACCTGCACCTCATGCAGTGCGCTCAGGTCATACTTGTAGTAGTCCCCTTCCCCACCGGCAGTGGCACATTCATCGTCGGCGATGGCGGTAAGCTCCACCTGCAGGTCGGGCTGGCAGACGTCCTGATGGTCATAGATACAGGACCCGGCAAGCGGTGCGAGGAGAATCAGTGCGAGGTATGTAAGCAATTTCTTTTTCATAATCTTCTCAAAAGTACTGTTTCTAGTTGGGGGGATACCCCGTCAAGGGATATCAAACATTCTATCAGGCAGGCAGTGCGCCTGCCCGATAGAATGTGCTCCGGGCGTAAATCAGGCAGGAATGTGCCTGACATTCCGCGCCGGATGATTTAGGTTATTGGATATGGGATTAATATTCATTACCGAAGTTTACAGAACGACGGTAAACAGTCCAAGGAATAACCTTGGCATTTACGCGCATGAACGAGTTAGACTTCGGATTGACGTCAGGATCGGTTCCCGGAGGAGTTGTACCCTTGTCGTCCGGATCTTGCGGCAAGTTCGGGTCATTGGGGTCAGCGGGATCCCAAGGCATACCCAGACCGGTGAAGCCTGCAATCTCCAATACATAAATGTTGTTACGGTATGTACCGGCATCCTTGATCTTCTTGTCAGAAGCACTTGTCTCTACACGATTCCAAAGAGAACGGTAAGCCATGCGACCATCCTTGTACGTATAGATTTGATTGCGAGTATAACCGGCAAACAAGGCAGCGTCTACAGAACCGAACAAGTAACCTTCAGCATAGAAGAAAGTCTTACTATTAGTAGAAGCAGCTGTAGAGTACTTGTAGTTTTTATCCCAACGACCCCATTTTTTAGTAACACCATCGCTGGTTGTAAACTCCGTGTAACCTTCAGTTTCAACATCTTTAGTATCGATGTTTCTTACATTGGCATCATTCGGAACGAAAGTCACGTATACTTTGGCATAAGCATAACGGTTGTAACCAACTTTTGCCATCGTTGCGCTGTAGTCATTCGAAGTGTTCTCGAAGAAGTAAACGGCATTAGCCTTGCCGCCCAATGTAGTAGCATCTGCACCAGCGAAATCAGCCTCACCTGAATTAACAGCCACAGCTGTATAAGATCCGTAATTGGTAGTACCTTCTGTCAAGTTACCCAAACGAACCAAACCTTCTGTTTTAGCCGCAGCAGCAGTACTTGCAGCGTTTGCTGTGTGAATAGCCGATTCAGTCGGTTTGTTGTTGAAGAGATAAGACTTCGTAGCACCGTTCACACCGGCGAAAGTCATATTCTCCTTAGATACCTTACCCAGAGCAACATCAGCCTTGTCTTTCACCTCATAGTCGCTAGCCGGTTTATTGTCTACCACAATACCCTTTACCAACAGACGGGTTACATCAAAATCGAAGTTGTTCTTCGGATCCTGCTCAGCAAAAGCCTGTTCTTTTGTCACATCAGCTGCAACAGCATGTTTTGCAGTCTTAGAAGTCATGGTGAAACCATTAGCCATGAAGAGGTTCGTATTCTTCACAACTACATCACCATAAGTACTGCTCGGATCGGTAGTTGCACCGGTGGTCATATCCACAATAGGATCAACATCGGTAGCTTTGAAACCTTTTGTCATGTCGTTTCCATTCAGGATCACGTTCATAGCTACCGGATCGGATGTTGCAAGAGTTTCAAACACACCGGTCTTCCAGTAAGTATAACCACGATCTTCCTTTTTCCAGAATTTCGGAGTTGAGTCGTCTGCTGTAGCAGCAACGGAAAGCAGGTTATTGAATTCTACCTGTGGTGTATCTCCACCTTTCAAAAAGTAGATGTTAGCTACCTTCGTCTCATCCTCAGAACCGGCATATTCGCCAACCTTATCACCGGAAGCACGAGTTTGAGTTTGTGTTACACTCACAGCCACGTAAGTGTTACCCTTAGTCACTTTACCATTGTCCGGAGAAGTGACAGCCACATCGTCAGAGCAAGACGCGAGGGCTAAGCCCACGGCTGCGCTGAAAAGAAAAAACTTGTTCAACTTCATTGTTACAGAGTTTAGATTAGTAATATAGTTAATTAAAAAAATCTCTTCCTTATTATATATAGGGACGTATCAACGCACCCCGTCCAGTTCGTCCAGGTTCGTCCGTGCATCGGCATTACCCAGTTCAGCCGCCCGACGGAAGTCCTTGGCTGCCTCTGCATAGCGGTTCAGGTTCACCAGGGCAGCTCCGCGCAGGTTGAGCAGGTCGCCCGTTTCGGGTGCTCCCTCCAACGCCTTCAGCGCGTCGGCATGCAAGCCTCTCGACATCAGCTCCACCGCCAGGTTGTGCAGCGTAGCCTCATCGCGGTTGAACGTGGCGGCAGCAATCTGCATCGAGCGCAACCGTTCGGGCGAACCCTCGGGATAGCTCATTGCCACCTGGTAAGCCTCGGCAGCGCTCAGGCGGAGCGGTTTCTCCAGGATGATGCGCCGCCCCTCCTCCACGCTGAAATTGCGTACGGTGAAGCTCACCACGTAATCATTATGTCGCAAATAAGGATAATAACGTTCGTAGATGGTGCGGTAGATGCTCTCCGGACGGAGAATCTTGATGAGCCACTCGCGCCGGTCGAGATCCGGCTCGGTGTCGATGATGTGCAGCACGCGGTCGCGTCCCTCCAGGGTACGGTCCGCCTCGATTTGCCGGCGGAGTTCTGTCCAGTCCTCATTGGGCCAGGACACCTTCCACTTGTCGGCAGGAATCTGCGGGAACTGCTGCTTCATGTATCCTTCCAGTGCCGTGGCGCGGTTCCGTGCCAGGCGTTCGTTGTATTCCACGGGAGCCTCGGGCGAGGTGTAACCCTGCACCTCGATGGCGGAGATGGTCACCGTCGGGTCGTTTGCCACCGAGTCGATACGGGCACGCATCTCGTCGAGCTTCGCGCGGTTCCCCTTGTAGTCCAGCAGGACGTCGTGGCGGTCCAGCTCAAACTGGAAGCGTCCGCGGAAGGTCACGCTGCGGTGCTTCACCCCTTCCTCACGCGGAGCGACGGTTGCCCGTGCATAGGCAGGCGCCACGAACGGCAGGATGTGGGGGTCGATGGTTGTCACGAAGTCGCCCTTCTCACAGCCGGCGCAGCCGGTGACATACTCGCGCAGGTTGAGCGTGGCGTTGCGCATCCAGGGTTCGAAGGGCACGGAAGCCGTGTAGGCAGGCGCCTCCCAGTGTCCTCCCCTCCGACGGACCGTGACGCCGTAGTCCTGAACGTCCGCCTGACGCATCAGCTGGCGGTCCAGCTTCACGCCGCGCACCCGTCCGTAGATGACAATCGGTTCCAGGGTACGCTCGTGGCGTCCGTCGGCACTGACCAGCACCGGGACCAGCGAAAGGCGGTCCTGCGTCCGCACACGGAGGTTGCTCAAGTCCGGCAAGAAAGAGAGATTGACCCTCTGCCCTTCCCTGCGGACGTTGAGGTCATTGACTTGAATCTGTTCGAGGTAGCTTTTTCTGCCGTCGGCATAGAGCGGACCGGCGATCAGCATCGCTGCGAGAATGAACGTATATCTTTTCATGATGGTTCCTCCGTGTCTTTTCATTTAAGGAAATAAATCAGTGAGATGGCAGCCTTGGTGATGCCCCAGTAGTGCCGCGTACCGGAATCGAGGCTCCGCCGGCACTCCAGACATTCGTAGCTGTCGTAGGGGGAATACGCATAGCCCGCTCCGATTTCGGCTTCGAGGTTCCAGCGTTTGCCGAGCACCCAGGAGTAGCCGTAGCCGACACCTGCCCCGACAAACCAGCCTTCGTAGCGGTTGCCGTCATCAAATTTCCGGGTAAAGAAGGGGAAGCGGACGTTTGAGATGTTGTATCCTCCGCCCATCGCGTGCAGGGCGAAGAAGTGGCCGTTGAACACGTCGCAGGTCCAGTAGCGCAGTTCGGGTTGGACCATGAAATGCTTCATCTTCTCGCAGCGGCTTCCGGCGTTCCATCCGTTGTAGTTTCCGCTGACGTCCAGTGTCCATTTCTTGCCCAAGGCGAATTCGGTTCCGATGTTCACGGTCCGGGTTGCATCGTACAGCGCGTTGGTCTTGATGCCCCATGTTTGCGCCGATGCGGTTTGTATGCCCCATATAAAGAGAGTCAGGGCAACAAGAATCATACAACAACTCGTCTTTTTCATTCTATATTTTGTCTCCTAAAGTCACTCATCCAACCGGGCAAGAAAGACAGACGCCCGATTAAAAATGCGTAAACTTTTGTTTAAGTTTCGTTGCAAAACTATTGTATTTATTTCATATCTGCAACACATTGATTTCACATCTGCAATTTCTTCCAAGATAGAAAAGTTAAATAAATGAATTATCAAAACCCTGATTTTCCCTGTTTATAAAGGCATATACCTTCCTCGTCGGAGTAAAGGTTCGCAACGCCATAGACAGAATTACCCCCCCCCGGTTTAACTTAGATTAACTAATCTAAGGTTATAGAGGCTTCACATTACGATGAAAAATTTAAGAGAAGTGTAATTTATACAATTGACAATAACCCTGCGGCATCAGGCGGAGAATGTAGGGGCGACCGGTCTGGTCGCCCCTACATTTTATTTACAGGAATACATGCCGCAAGGATAATTGTCCATTGTCAATTGTCCATTGTCAATTGAAGAGATTGTCCATTGAATAGTTATCTTTGTCGCGCTTTAACGACATGACTATGAAGAAAATCATTTTTTGCGTATTGGCAGGATGGATGGCATTTGGCGGATATTCATGCAGTTCGTCCGGCAGACAGACCGGGACGGCGGAGGTGCAGGACCGCGATTCCGTCCGTGTGACCAAGGAATTTCCATTTCCGGAGATTCCGCCCCTGTACACCACCCAGGAGGGGAAGGCGAA
>ULWY01014826.1_pt1 | contig 111760 bp, 101 predicted proteins | sample 1960761 | NCBI WGS metagenome assembly ULWY01 (sample SAMEA4835824, study PRJEB28245) | human gut metagenome | biome: gut microbiome; material: fecal sample | place: Denmark | collected 2008 | reverse complement strand
AATTCAAAGAATCCGTCTATTTCTGCTCTCATGCTGTCAAGTTTCATTGCAACACTGTATTCATCCATAGGAACCTTGCCGACATTCTGTTTCATCCAGAAAAGGAACTTCGTCAGCTTCACACTGTCTAAGAGATAATACTTTCTCAAATTCTCCAGTTCCACAGAATTCTTTACAGCCTTGAACAGAGTTGTTGGATTCTCCATATCCTTAAGTTCCCCACGCTGTCCTAATAACTTATAGAGCAGATAGTTTACTTCATGGAAAGAGATTCCTACTTTACCTGTAAGCTTAACTTCCTTGATAAAAGGTACGATTTCTGTGTAATCCTTGCAAACAATTCCATATTTATCAAAATACTGGATTACTTCGTCTGTTAATGCTTCCTTCTGAATGAAAATCACTGCCTCATTTTCAGAAATAAAAGTATAGGATAATGCTACAGGATTGCAGTCTACATCATTTGCACGAATATTATAGAGCCACATGATATCATCCAGTTTGGAGATAAGAAGATGTGCCACTTTCTCTTTCTTCATCTCGGCACGAACCTGTAACAACTTCTCCTGTGCAGTCTTGCCCGCTATATTCTCAGGTACTGCCCATACCTTTGTTGCAGGCATTGCCGGTCTGTCTGTCCATAATGTATCTGCAACATCCTTCTCATAGGCAAACTTTACATGTCTGTCAGCCAGCATAGCCTCCAGTTTCTTGCCAAAAGTTGCATCTATGACCCGTCCATCAAAGCCGATTGTCTGTCCTTCTGTTACATTCTGGTCAAGGTATTCTTCAATGGTAGGAACACCTTCTTCTGCCATACGGTACAGAACGATACCTGAACCTGCCAGCTCTTTCTCTGCCTGTACAAAGTATCTGCCGTCTGTCCAAAGGCCTATTTCTTTCTGACTGATCACCAGAGTTCCGTTAGAACCTGTAAACCCTGATAAGAATTTTCTAACTTTAAAATAATCATTTACATACTCTGAATTATGAAAATCTGCTGTGGGAACCAGATAAAAATCAATTTCTTCCTTAGCCAGCAACTTTTTCATCTGCTCAATTCTTGTCTTATAAATACTCATCTTTATGCCTTCTTTGTCTCAATTAATAACCTTTAGCCTGCTCACCTTTTAAAAGTCCCACTGCAGAAGATGTTCCGATTCTGTCACAACCAGCCTCTAAGAACATGATCAGATCATCCTTGGACTTGACACCACCTGCTGCCTTCATCTTCACATTTGGTCCGATGTGCTCTTTGAACAGTCTGATATCTTCGATCGTAGCTCCACCTGTACCAAATCCTGTAGATGTCTTGATATAATCAGCGCCTGCGTTTGTTACAGCTTTGCACATAGCGATCTTCTCATCCTCTGTCAGATAGCATGTCTCAATAATAACCTTGAGAATGTGATTGCCACATGCCTTTTTCAAAGTTCTGATTTCATCCTCTACCTTGTCATAATCTCCGTTCTTTACATCAGAGATATTCACTACCATATCGATTTCATTGCAGCCATCCTTCAGAGCCTGCTCAACTTCTGCAACCTTAGCAGATGTTACGCTGTAACCCAGAGGGAATCCAACTACTGTACAAATGTTGATCTTATCCTGATACTTGTCATGTACACGCTTGATATAAGTTGGAGGAATGCATACGGAAGCTGTCTGATATTCTACTGCTTCATCACATAATTTCTCAATATCTTCCCATTTGGCAAATGCCTTTAACTGGGTATGGTCAATGTGTTTTAAAATTTCATTATCTGTCATATTTATGACTTCCTTTCTCTACTGATTAATTTTTTTGTTGTTATCGTCTAATCCGATCAGATATTTTTTTTGTGCTTTCAACAGGAGCATTCCATAAATTATAAGCGCAGCCAGCATTAATACGGTCAATAACGTATCTACCAAAGGATATTGGATAAACAACTCCAATGCACCTGTCAGACCAACTGCAAACAGAATGATCCCCATTCCCATCGTCAATGGAAAAGTCACTTTCATAAACCCTTCCGGGTCTTTTGCTCTGTCGGTAGGGAAACCTTTTCCTACAAGCATCTGTGGAATCTTGTGCGTACTCTTCATCTGTACAGACCAGTATATCATATAAATTCCACATGCCATGATCAATATTTTTAGAATAATACCAAAGTCCATATTTTATTGTCTCCAATCTAAAGTAAAACTTCAGTCAAGCAGAAATGATTGCGCAATATGACCAGATGGAATCATCATGCAGAGGACATATTGTACAATCACTTCTATGTTGGTAATACTATTCAGAATAGTTATTAAATTCCAAGAAACTTCATAACGACTGCCTTCATTTCTTCCTTATCACATACTGTATCATGAAGAACCGGAGCTGTACGGATCTCTTCGATTGCATTAGGAACTGTTACATTGGCAATTCTGGAAAGCTCATCTACAAGTTCAAAATCGGACATACTGTCATATTTTTCCTTATCAATAGCATCCATAACACTTCTGGTGAATTTGAACGGGCTTGCAGTGGAAGCGACTACTGCTTTTGTTTCGTCTCCTGTTGCCTTGCGATATTTATGCAGAACAGTAGCTGCAACAGCCGTATGTGTATCAATTACATATCCTGTCTTCTCATACAGATCTTTGATTGTCTGTGCTGTCTCTTCTTCGGAAGCATAATTACCATAAAAATCCTTCATTTTATCCTTCATCTCTGCTGTGATCTCATATTTTCCATCACTGGACAATTCCTGCATCAGAGTTGCATTCTTCTGTGCATCACGCCCTGCAGTCAGATAAATGAGACGCTCCAGGTTACTGGAGATCAAAATATCCATAGAAGGAGAACTTGTCAGTACAAACTCTCTGTTTCTGTCATATACACCTGTTTCGAAGAAATCATATAATACTTTATTCTCATTGGAAGCACAGATCAGTTTGCCAATGGGAATACCCATATTCTTTGCAAAATAAGCAGCAAGAATATTGCCGAAATTACCTGTAGGAACTACTACATTGATCACTTCGTTCTCTTTGATCTGACCTTCCTTAAGAAGCTGTGCATATGCATATACATAATAAACTACCTGAGGCACAAGTCTTCCGATATTGATAGAATTGGCAGATGAGAACTGGAATCCTGCCTTGTCCATTGTCTGAGCAAGCTCTTTGTCTCCAAATAATTTTTTAACACCTGTCTGGGCATCATCAAAATTACCTGTGATTCCTACTACGAATGTATTATCGCCCTTCTGCGTAACCATCTGTTTCTCCTGAATAGGGCTGACACCATGCTTTGGATAAAAAACAATAATCCTGGTACCCTTTACATCAGCAAAACCAGCCAATGCTGCTTTACCTGTATCTCCACTGGTTGCTGTCAGAATTACGATCTCATTATGTACGTTGTTCTTTTTTGCAGAAGTAGTTAAAAGATGTGGCAGAATTGATAAAGCCATATCCTTGAATGCAATGGTCGCACCATGGAATAATTCCAGATAATATGCTCCATCTGCTTCAACCAGCGGTGCAATTACTTCTGTATCGAACTTACTGTCATAAGCCTTATTGATACAGTCCTGTAATTCTTCCTTTGTAAAGTCAGTCAGAAAAAGTTTCATGACCTCATAAGCAGTTTCCTGATAATTCATTCTGGAAAGTTCTTCGAGACTCTTATCAAGTCTGGGAATTGATTCCGGAACAAATAATCCCCCATCCTGTGCAAGTCCCTGTAATATTGCCTGGGAAGCTGTTACCTTTTCATCCTTACTTCTTGTACTCCTGTAAAATAAGTCCATCGCCATTCTCCTTACATATCCATACTTATCTGCACCAGGTTATCCACACTGAGTGCGTATTGCGTTTGAAAATCCATAACTGCTACAGTTATCAACGTTTTCTGAATTAGTATAGCATAGTATTGTGATGACTGCAATGTACTAAAGTGTTTTTTATTACAGGAAAAAATCATGCCCTCCATAAGAGAACAAAAGTGTCAGATTATTGTCAAACCAGCAAACTTTATCAGGATTGGCAATATTTCTCGCCATAAAATATAGTGCTCCTCTGGAAACATCTTCCCCATAAAGGGCACTATATACTGCCTCCCTTGTTTCTTCTGATACATTGACAGTATTGATCCTGCCATCAGATACAGGTGAAAACTGCGCAACTTTACTGTTTCTCTGGTAGACTACCTGTGTGACCGTATCAGGGAAATGACTGTTTTTCACACGATTGATCACTACATTGGCTACCAGAAGTTTGCCTTTGCGGTCTTCACCTCCTGCTTCTGCTTCAACAATACGCATAAGTGTCTCAATATCCTGACTGGAAACCTCTATCACATATGCCGGTTCCAATACCTCCAGGGAAATATTCCTGCATTCAGAAGATGTCTTATATCCCTGCATGTCCACACATTCTGATGTAAGAGTCTGTTCTGTTCTTCTCTCCTCCCCCTGAACCATATACACCCGTGAAAACCATAAAAGTACAGTACATACGATCATTGAGGTTAACAAAAGCACATAATTTTTCTGATACATAACGTCCTCATTCCTGACAATTTCTATAACATGTCCTTCTAATAGTCTATTCACTCCTGTTCATAATTATTCTGTCACGAACACGAATTTGTTTGGTTTTGAGAAACACCTGTGCTATAATATTTATTATGAATACATTATTAAAAGGCGTATATATCGCCAGAAAAAAGGACAATTCCATATATTATCGCGCATCTATTACCTATCGCAGAAAACATATCAGTCTGGGCAGTTTTGATAATGAGAAATCTGCCAATGGAGCTTACATGGAGGCTGACAGACTGCTTCAGGATCAGACGCTCACTCTGGATTCATACGAAAATCATTGTGTCCTTTCTTTTGAAAAATGGGTCATTCTCATCAATTTCAGAGATAACAGGCTTTATTTTGCTACGCCGATCTATGCGCGTGGTAAATTTTTCTATTACTATTTATCTCCTTCCTGTGTATTGAAATTTGATATTGATGATTTGTTTTTCTATTCTTCCCATAAAATCATGAAACGTGGAGATCATCTATTTGTTGCTGATTATGGTATGCAGCTTAATATTCTGAATCGGCATGGTATCCGCAGTTATAGTGTCTCCGGAAGAGATTACATTTTTTTAAACGGTGATGAAACAGATTTCCGTAGCGCAAATCTGAAGATCATCAACCGATACCAGGGTGTTCTACGTATAGAATCCCATGGGAAAGTCAGATATAAGTCCAGGATCAATCTGCCGGGCTACTATGTGATCGGTACCTATTCAACAGAAGACGAAGCCGCCATTGCCTATAATAAAGCAATTGATGTTTTACGCAAAAACGGCGTAACAAGAAATTACACCCCAAATTACCTTGAGGGACTCTCGCCCGCCGTTTATGCCGATATCTATGCACGCTTAAAAATTTCAGATAAAATATATCATTATTTTCCGGAATAATTTACCAGACTGATATTCAATCCTGCTGTTCCGGAAATACCACTAACCGTTCCGCTCTTATTATATTGCCACATTGTATATTCATATGGATAATCCGGTGTATCTGCCTCCTGTGAAAGCCATACGTCATAATCCTGCAGTTTCTCCAGATCAAGTTTGGTTACCAGCCATTCCTTATCCCCATAAAGCATCGGTGTGTAACCCTCTGCCTTTATTGTCTTCAGGAATATTCTTGCAAGTTCTGTTCTTGTGGAAACATCCAGAGCATCTGTTCTTGCCATATCTCCCTCTACACTTTCCATATCAAATACTACCGGGTACTTGACCGGATAATCTTTGATCAGTTCCAGCAGAGTCTCTGCTTCTTCACAGACCTCATCCTTGTCAACCGCCTGAGAATAAAAATATACACCGATTCCCAAGCCGGCATTTTTAGCTCCATTCATATAATCTTTGTAAGAACTGTCCAATACAATATTTCCACTGCTGTAGCCTCTGCCACCGACCTTGATCATAACAAAATCAACGCCTGCCTTCTTAAGCTTTTCAAAATCAACGATTCCCTGTTTACTGGAAATATCCACCCCGAACCAGGATGCCTGTTTACCATTTACATAATACTTCATTTGTGGATTCTGATATACAAATTTAGCTGTATCATAACTGTTTGCCGCCAGTTTGTCATTGATTTCTACCCATTCGGTACTTCCATCCTGATAAGTCACCAGAGTATGTTTTCCATCATCCATGTCATCGCTATCCTGCATGGATTCCTTCTTAGTCATATCGTAAACTTCTGTCTTTCCCTGTGTCAAAGCCTCTGCCGTATTCTCACTGTCCTGCGATTTACTGCCTTCTATTACCGTTTTCCCAGTTGTCTGATTTGTTACGGTGCCATTCTTTCCATTATCAACAATCGTATCGTCCTTTCTTCCTGTGTCCGGCAAATTCCAGATATCAAGCTGATTGGAAGTCAGCGTACTTCCTGATACAAGTGCATTGACACTGTCAACTACTGCCTGTGTCTGACTCACTTCCTTAGCCGCTGCTATCTGCTGTGCATGATTTACCTTTGAACCTCTGGTCGGTTTGTTGACAAGAAACATCAGTCCCACTACAACCAGAATCACTGTAGACATGACCAAAGCCATGTAGATCAATGTCATATTTGATCCCTGTTCCTGTTCATACTCATCTGCCATATATCGCATACTGTCAGTCTCCCCTTTTCATGTTGTCTCAGTAACTTTACATAATCCTTTTACAGTTTGAATTATATATTATATTTCTTATTTTTTCAATATTTTTCTGACAGTTTATGAAATTGTTCTTATTTCCAATTAAATGTAATCAGTCCGTATATATAAATAAACAGGATCGCTATCGGTACGACATAGCGAAATACCGACTTCATCCACTTCTTCACTTTGATTCCATGCCCTGTATTTGCCTCCTGCATGAACTGTTCGAAGCCCCATCCATATGAATTGCAGCAAAACAGAGACAATGCCAGTGAGCCTAACGGCAGCACATTATTGGACACGATAAAATCCCAGAAATCAAGCCACGTACTTCCCTCTGCAAACGGAGTAAATTTCCACACACTGAATCCCAGCGCAGTCGTCAGGGCAAGCCCGAAAATAACAATTCCACATACAATACAGCCCTTTGGTCTGCTCCAGCCGGTTATTTCCCTGACCATAGCCAGAATATTCTCGCAGACTCCCAATACAGTAGACATGGCTGCAAATACCATGAACAGAAAGAACAGCGTTCCCCACCAACGACCACCTTCCATATGGTCAAAAACATTTGCCATCGTATCAAACAACAGACTGGGACCTGCCGTTACTTCCAGACCGTAGGTAAAGCATGCCGGGAATATGATAAGTCCTGCTGTCACCGCAACGAAACAGTCCAGAAGAATAATTCTGACCGACTCTCCCATAAGAGAATGTTCCTTCCCTATATAGCTGCCAAAGATCGCCATGCCTCCCATCCCAACTGATAATGTAAAGAATGCCTGGTTCATGGCATTGACAACAACCTTTCCCGTTATCCTGGAAAAGTCAGGGATCAGATAAAATCTAAGTCCTTCTGCCGCCCCTGGCAACATAAAACTGCGTACCGCCAATATAAGGATCAGAACCATCAGACTGGTCATCATATATTTGGTAACACGTTCCAGACCACCCTGTAAACCAAAGCTGAGAATCAAAAAGGCAAGCAAAACAGACACAAACAAATAGGTTACATTAATTCCGGGATTGGCTATCATCTCTTCGAATCCAAAGCTGCCATTCTGTCCTGTTAAGAATTTAACAAAATAATAAATCAACCAGCCTGCCACCACTGTATAAAAAGTCATCAAGGCTATATTCCCCAACAGACAGATATAACCCAGAATCCCCCATTTGCCACCTGGCTTCTGTAATTTCTGATACATATGGATCGGGCTGGTCTGTGCTGCCCTTCCCACTGCAAACTCCATCGTCATGGCTGGCAAACCAAGAATAAGCAGACAGATAAAGTAGACCAGCATGAAGCTCCCGCCTCCACTTTGACCACACATCCATGGGAACTTCCATACATTTCCACATCCTATCGCGCAACCTGCCGATAACATAATAAATCCAAATCTACTGCCTAATTTTTCACGTTCTTTCATTTTTATTATTATGCCTTTCTGTTTTCATAATTACATCCCGAATATTGTTATCATATCATACCCTTTACAGAAACAAAAGAGATAACAATGCTAAAGCAACAGAAAAAGGCACAACCTTTATAAGCTGTGCCTTTCCAATCATATATAGTTCTATGTCCTGCTAAATAATTGCCTTCTTCGGGCATTTCTCTTTACATGCACCACATCCGGTACATTTGCTCTGGTCGATATGCGCATGGAAATCTGTCACAGTGATTGCCTGACTCGGACATACCTTCACACATAATCCACAACCGATACAGCCTGTCTGACATGCTTTCATGGTAACAGGTCCTTTATCCCTGGAACTGCATGCTACGACATGCTTTGCATCATAAGGAACCAGCTCGATCAGATGCTTAGGACATGCTGCAATGCACTTACTGCACGCCTTACACTTCTCTTTGTCTACTACTGCGATTCCATTCTTAATGGAAATGGCTCCGAAAGGACAAGCCTTTACACAGGTTCCAAAGCCCAGACAACCATGACTGCAGGACTTGGCACCGCCGTCTGGAACGAACTGTACCATGGTACAGTCTTCCACACCTGTATATTCATAGTTAAGAGAAGTCTTTTCACAGGTTCCTGCACATTTAACAAAGGCTGTCATTCGTGTGCTTTCTCCTGCTTCTACGCCCATGATCTCTGCTATGACTTTTCCAACCTTTTCACCGCCTACAGGACAGGCATTGACCGGTGCTTCGCCTTTTGCAATAGCCGCCGCCAGACCGGAACAGCCGGGATAACCGCAACCACCACAGTTGTTGCCCGGAAGGGATGCCAACACCTGCTGTTCCTTCTCATCTACATCTACCTTGAACCAGATGCCTGCCGCACCCAGAAACAATCCCAGGAGCAGACCGAGTCCTGCCACAACAACAACTGCTGTGATAATCGCTGATATATTCATACTCAATCCCTCCTATAACAATCCTGAGAATCCGCAGAATGCAATTGCCATAAGTCCTGCTGTGATCATAACAATAGGCATTCCCTTGAAGGATTCAGGGATATCATTGTATTCCATCTTCTCTCTGATTCCTGCCAGAATCGTAATAGAGATCAGGAAACCTGCTGCTGTTGCAAAACCACTGACAATACTGTAGAGAATACCATAATTCTTCTGTACATTTGTCAATGCGATACCCAATACTGCACAGTTCGTTGTGATCAGTGGCAGATATACGCCAAGTGCCTGATACAATCCCTGTACATATTTCTTGAGGAACATTTCCACAAACTGTACCAATGCGGCAATGACCAGAATAAATACGATCGTCTGTAAATAAGTAATATCCAGCGGCACCAGAATGAATTTGTAAATAGCTGCTGCTACTGCACTTGCCAGTGTGATAACGAATACGACTGCACCACCCATGCCGACTGCTGTATCTACCTTCTTGGATACGCCAAGGAAAGGACATAAGCCCAGGAACTGGCTCAATACTACATTGCTGACCAGTGAAGAACCGATCAAAATAATCAGTAAATCTTTAATTGTCTCAGCCATTCTTCTTCTCCTCCTTGCTTACTTTTTCTCCAGCCTGCGCATCATAGAAGCGGTGCGCACATCCGCTGTCACCACATGCTGCACAGTCTACACTGCAGCCGGACTGAATCTTGTCAACATTCTGTCCTTTCTCTGCCATCTTTCTCTTTACACGATTCTGGATCGCAGTCAATGTAGCCAGTACAAAGAATGCTCCCGGAGCCATAATAAAGATAGCGATGGGTACATACTCTACCTGATGGCTGATTCCTACTGCTGCAAGTACATGATTGATTCCGCTGCATATACCGGACATAACAGGCAGCCCGAATATTTCACCGGCACCCAGAAGCTCTCTGACTGCACCGATGCAAGTCAGGGCAACAGTAAAGCCAAATCCCATTCCTAATCCATCAAAGAAGGAAGGAATCACAGGATTCTTGGATGCAAAGGATTCTGCACGGCCAAGAATAATACAGTTTACAACGATCAGAGGAATATAAATACCCAATGAATCGTACAGACTCGGGATAAATCCCTGCAATAGTAGCTGCATCACTGTAACAAAGGATGCAATAATAACGATAAACGCCGGGATTCTTACCTTATCAGGAATAATGTGTCTCAGCAAAGATATGATCATGTTACTGAGTACCAGAACGGCAGTCGTTGTCAGTCCCATACCCAGACCATTGATTGCTGATGTCGTAACCGCCAGTGTCGGACACATACCAAGTGTCAGTACAAAGGTGGGGTTTTCTTTTACCAGTCCATTGAAAAAGACCTGCGCAGAGCTTTGCTTCATATCTTCTTTCTCGCTCATTGTGCACTGCCTCCTTTCAAAAATTCATCAAAATATACCAGACCTGCATTTACACCATTCACTACAGCGCTGGTAGTAATAGTCGCACTGCTGATCGCATCAATTTCGGAATCCGCGGTTGAACCTGTCTTTGTGTAGGTGAATCTGTCTACATCCTTATTCTCAAACTGTGGCACCAGAACTTCTCCGGCTCTCATGCCAAGTCCTGCTGTTTCAGAAATACTCAGTAATGAAATGCCATTCAGGACACCATCTGTAGTCACACCCATAGAGAACTGGATATCCCCGCCATAACCTTCATGGTCTGTTACTGTGATCACATAGCCAAGTAACGCGCCGGAAGCATCTTTTGCAGCCATCAGCTCATCAATATCAGCCCCCGTAAGTCCAGCATCTGCAAGAGCCTGTGTAGCATCTTCCATTTCCTGTTCTTCAAAGGATGCCGCATCCGCAAACACATTCTGACATGCCTCTGTCTTTGCCTTTTGCTCCTGTCTGGCAATTGGTTCCTTGGTAATATCATTGACAACGCCAAGCATCAGTCCTGCAATCAGTGTAATGGCAAAGAGAATCAATGCATCTTTTATCATACCTTTCATGCTCTTTCCCCTCCTTTACCAAATGCCTTGGGCATCGTAACCTTTTCAATCAGAGGAACTAACAGATTGCCCAGAATGATCGCATAGGATACACCCTCAGCGGAAGGACCGAATACTCGGAAAATGCCCGTCATGATTCCCAGAAATACACCGTAGAGATACTGCCCTTTCTTCGTGATCGGTCTGGTCACGTAATCTGTCGCCATGAAAAAGGCACCAAGCATCAGACCACCGCCTGCAAGGTTCGCTGATATGTACTGAGAATCAAATCCATGTCCTCCAAAGATTGTGATAAAAATAACAAATGTTACAATATAAGTACCGGGAATCTTCAGATCGATCACGCCCAGTAAAATTAAAATGCAGGCACCGATGATCAGAGCCACCATACTTGTCTCACCGATCGTACCGGATGTACGGCCTATGATCATGCTCATGACATCCACATTCTCTCCTGCCTTTAATGCTGCCAGCGGCGTCGCCCCCGTATAGGTATCACAATTGAAGTTCGTCATCAGGGAGGTAAAAGATATCATCAGAAAACATCTTGCACCCAATGCAGGGTTCATAAAGTTCTGACCCAAACCGCCAAAAAGCATCTTGACTACAAGAATCGCAAAGATTCCACCCATCGCAGCCATCCAAAGAGGTGCCATCGGAGGAAGGTTCATTGCAAGCAGCAAACCTGTCACAACTGCGGATAAATCTCCTATCGTGACTTTCTTCTTCATTAATCTTTCATAAATATATTCTGTCAAAACAGTGGATGCGATGGTGACTATGATAACAGCCAACGCATGCAGTCCAAAATTAAATACTCCGAAACACGCAGCAGGAAGCAGGGATATAATGACATACAACATAATACGTGATGTCGTGTCCTTCGACCTGATATGCGGATTAGAAGATACCTTCAATAAATCACTCACGTCTATATGCCTCCTATTTCTTCTTTTTATTTGCAAGTACTATCTTACGCATAGACTTGATGGACTGTGTAAGCTGTCTCTTAGCCGGACAGACATAACTACAGCAGCCACACTCACAACATTCCAGACCATTGTTCGCTTCAAAGCCTTCTGCATCCCCATGCTCCGCACAAATAGCCAGTTTTCTCGGTACGACTCTGCCAGGGCATACCTCTACACATCTGCCGCAATTGATGCAGGCACTCGGTTCATACATAGATACCTCATCCTTCGTCATACAAAGGAGCGCAGACGCCGTCTTGGTCGTAGGTACATTTAAGTCAAATAATGCAAAGCCCATCATTGGTCCACCTGATACGACCTTTTCCGGCTGTGTTTTGAAACCACCGGCCTCTTCGATCAGATCCTTATAGTTCATGCCAATTCTGACATAGAAATTCCTCGGATCATTCACAGCATCACCTGTTACGGTAACGATTCTGTTCATCAGAGGTTTTCCCTCCTTGACTGCATGATAAATCGCAACAACTGTATCCACGTTATCAACTACACAGCCCGCATCTGCCGGAAGCATGGAAGAATTGATTGCCCTTCCCGTTGAAGCATAGATCAACTGCCGTTCCGCGCCCTGTGGGTATTTTGTCTTTAACGCCTTGACAGAGATTCTTGTATCATCCTTTGTTAAGTTTTTCAGAATCTGTATACAATCCGGTTTATTATCTTCTACTGCAAGAATACCTCTTGCATTATCAAAAAGCCGCAGAATAATTTTAAGTCCTTCTACCAGTTTCTCCGGCTCTTCTATCATTCTCCTGTAGTCAGAGGTAAGATAAGGTTCACACTCTGCACAGTTTGCAATTACATATTCAATTTTATCCGGTTCTTTTGGGGAAAGCTTTACATGCGTTGGAAATCCTGCGCCTCCCATACCTACAATTCCCGCTTCCTGTATCAGCTTGATGATTTCCTGCTTACTCAGTTTCTCAGGATCATGTGGGACATAAGTAACCTCCTCAAATAATCCATCATTATCAATAATAATGGAATTGACCATATCACCGGTTACCACTCGTCTGGGTTCAATTGCTTTCACTGTTCCCGATACAGTGGCATAAATCGGTGCAGATACGAAGCCCCCCGCTTCTGCTATCTTTTGTCCGGTAAGGACTCTGTCGCCTTTGGCAACAACTGGTACAGCCATTGCTCCGATATGTTGGCTTAAAGGATACACCATTTCGCCTTTAGGCACGATTTCCTTCATTGGCTTGTCCTTGGAGAGATCCTTGCCATCATACGGATGAATACCGCCATGAAATGTCAGCTTAGCCATTGCTTCTCCTTCTTTCCTTCTTTCTTAGGTGTTGCATCTTAAAAGTTCAGATAATTCATTTAAGAACACCCACTATTATAAATATACTATCTTTTTATGGTTTTTTCTACAAAAACTTTACATCTTCTCCCCTTATGTGCTAAGTTATTTATATAAAATTACAGAAAGGTGGATTTATGCCCCATGAAATGCATTTCTAATAGTCTGGGCGCACTTGCCCCACACTACCCGATTGAGAATCTCTGCATTCCTAAGCAGACACTTTTTATAGATATAGAAACTACCGGACTCTATGCCAAAAGCTCATCTCTTTATCTGATTGGCTGCATCTACTATAACACTCAGGAACAGTCTCCTGCATGGTATTCTATCCAATGGTTCGCCGAAAATTATGAAGACGAAGAAAATGTACTGCGCGCTTTTGCAGAATTTGCTGCCAATTACCGTTATCTGATTCATTTTAACGGCAATCAGTTCGATATCCCTTATCTTGAGAAAAAGATGTCTCAATATCATATCAATTGTGATTTAACCCGCTTCGAAGGAATCGATATTTACCGCCGTATTGCTCCTTACAAGGAGTTTCTTCATCTGCCAAATTGTAAGCAGAAAACGATTGAAGGATTTCTTCATACGGATCGCGAAGATACCTATACCGGTGGTGAATTAATCGATATCTACCATGAGTATGTTCTGACTCATGACAGCGAAAAAGAGCATTTTCTGTTACTGCATAATGCAGAGGATATTAAAGGTATGTTAGATATCATAGCTGCACTGGCAATTCCTGATTTAATTCACGAACCTGTAAAAGTCATAAAAGTTCATGCGAATTATTATAATGACATTCATCAGCAGAAATGCCCCGAAATTATTATGAGTCTGAAGCTCCCCACTCCTCTTCCCACAGACATTTCCTATAGTGCAGAATCCTGCTATTTCATAGGCTCAGGTGATGAAGGAAAACTTCGGGTTCCTATCTACGAGGAAGAAATGAAATATTTTTACTCCAATTATAAAGATTACTATTATCTTCCGGAAGAAGATATTGCAATCCATAAATCCGTTGCAGGTTTCGTAGATAAAGAATTCCGCCAGCAGGCTTTGGCTTCCAACTGTTATACCCGTAAATATTCTTCCTATCTTCCGCAGTGGGATGTATTATTTACACCTTTCTTTAAACGCAACTACAAGGATAAAGAGCTATTCTTTGAATTAACAGATGAATTTAAAACAAGAAGAGAAGATTTTAATCAGTATGCACATCATATTTTGGAAATGTTAGCCAGCCATCACTCCTGATCTCTTCCTTATCTTAGTTAGCACAAAAGCCATTGCTGTTATCATTTCTACAGCAATGGCTTCCTTTTTGTTCATATCTATTTGGCTCTGACATAAAAGAATGAATTCTTTCTGTCAAAATTAATTTCTTTATAATTCATAATCTGTTCTGTACTTCCAATAAACAGAATTCCATTTGGTTTCAATGCAGCATTAAATTTCTGGAATACTTCATCCTTTGCTTCTTCTGTAAAATAGATCAATACATTTCTGCATACGATCAGATCGCAACGATCAGGATATGTATCTTTCAACAGATTATGCTGTTTGAATTCCACCCTTGACTTTATCTCATTGGATATTTGATAAGATGGACCTATCTTGGTAAAATACTTCTTTTTCAGATCCTCTGGTACGGATGCAATACTTTTCTCATTATAAAGCCCTGTCTTAGCCTTATCAATTACCTGTTTATCAATATCTGTAGCTATGATCTTGATCTGATTTAACGGAATGTGTCTGGAAAATGCCATGACCAGAGAATACGGTTCATCACCGGTAGAGCAGGCAGCACTCCAGATTTTCAGATTTTTACCAAACTTGGATATTAATTCAGGTATAATTTCCTGATCCAATAACTTCCACTGCTCGGGATTACGATAAAACTCTGATACATTAATCGTAAGATAATTTACGAAATCATCAAATACCGCTTTATCTTCGCGAAGTTTCTGTACAAACTTATCATATCCCACAATTTTATGCTTCGCAATCAGTGTATCAATACGACGCTTCATTTGCTTTTCTTTGTAAGCATTCAAGTCAATCTTGGTTAAAGTATATACCTCTTTTTTAAAATATTCATAATCGTATGCCATGGCATAATCCCCTTTCAATAACGCATAAAGCTCTAGGAGTATGCATATATACTCCTAGAGCAAATTAACTGAAGTTGTCCTTATACGATTATCTATCTCGTCCGAACATACATAATATGCTCTCCCCATGGACTACTTTCTTTTATTAGGAAGTGAGCAATTAGTTCTCTTCTGCTTCCTGCTTAGCAATTACTGCATCAATATCAACAGATACTACATCAGAATCATCTTCTGCTGCTTCTTCTACTGGAGCTTCCTTAGCTTCTGGAGCTAATAAAGCCTTAATGCTTAAGCTGATTTTCTTGCCTTCTTCATTGAAATCAACAACCTTAGCTGTAACTTCCTGACCAACGCTTAATACGTCTGAAGGCTTCTCAATATGCTCTTTTGCGATCTGGGATACATGAAGAAGAGCATCAATACCAGGCTCTAATTCTACGAATGCACCAAAGTCTGTCATTCTGGCAACTTTACCTGTAACTACATTGCCTACTGCATATTTGGTAGCTGCATCCTTCCAAGGATTGGAATCATCAAACTTAAGAGATAATGCAACCTTAGTTCCATCAATATCCTTAATTAAAACTTTCAGAGTTTCGCCAACCTTGAATACCTTCTTAGGGTTCTCAACACGTCCCCATGACATTTCGGAAATGTGAAGTAAACCATCTACACCGCCTAAATCGATGAATGCGCCAAAATCTGTAACGTTCTTAACAGTACCTTCTACAATATCGCCAACTTTGATCTTCTCAAAGAGTTCCTTCTGCATCTCTGCCTTCTTGGCAACGATAAGCTGCTTACGGTCGCCGATGTATCTTCTTCTCTTAGGATTGTACTCGCTGATTACAAATTCAATTTCCTGTCCAGCATACTTGCTTAAATCTTTCTCATATACATCAGATACAAGACTTGCAGGGATGAAAATTCTTACTTCGTCAACTACAACGCTTAAGCCACCGTCAAGTACCTGTGCAACCTTAGCTGTAAGTACTTCTTTGTTATTGAATGCTTCTTCAATTCTCTTATTTCCTCTGTCAGCAGCAAGTCTCTTGTATGTTAAGAGAACCTGTCCCTCACCATCGTTTACCTTTAAAACTTTAACTTCCATCTTGTCGCCAACATTTACAAGAGTAGTAAGGTCTACATTAGGTTCATTAGTGTACTCGTTACGAGTAAGAATACCGTCTGACTTGTAACCGATGTTCAGGATTACTTCATCTGGTTTTACATCGATGACTGTACCTTCAATTACCTCTCCTGTATGAATAGTTTTTAATGATTCTTCTAACATTTGTTCAAAAGTTAATTCTGACATAATTTTGAACCTCCTCAATTATTTTGTTTGGGGTAGAAGCCCCCGCTGTGATGCCCACTAGTTCAACAGAATTAGGTAGTTCTAATTGCAGGTCTGCCAGTGTCTGTATATAGTAAGTATTCTCACATTCACTTTTGCACAGCTCATAGAGCTTGCGGGTATTGGAACTATGAGTACCACCTATCACAATCATAACGTCAGCTTTTGCTGCAAGCTCACTTGCTTCCTTCTGGCGTTCTTCTGTTGCACTACAAATAGTATTCGCAACAATTATATCATAACCTTTTTTTTGAAAAATTTCAACTAATTCTTGAAATTTCTTGTAGTTAAATGTCGTTTGGGATACCACACAGTATTTATCGTCCGGTGAACCCTTGAAATCAAGTGCCTCTTCTTTAGATTCTATCACTGTTGCAGGATTTTTACACCATCCCATGATTCCTTCTACTTCCGGGTGTTTTGCGTTTCCCACAATAATAATGTGTCTGCCTTCTGTACTTTCTTTCTCTACAATTTTGTGAATTCTTTTAACAAAAGGACAAGTCGCATCAATACATTCAATTCCACGTTGTTCCATGATCTCATAGATTCTCTTGGGAACTCCGTGTGCCCTGATCACCACGCTGCCTTCTGTTAACGCTTCAAGTTCTTCTTTTGTATTAAGCACTCTGACACCCTGTTTTTCAAGATCTTTTACAACATCCTCATTGTGAACAATGGGACCGTATGTGTATATCTTCTTATGGTCAGCCAGTTGCTCATAAACTCTGTCCACAGCCCGCTTCACTCCGAAACAAAAACCGGATGATTTCGCCAAAACTACTTCCATTCTGATCCTATATCCCTTTCTGCCTTTAAGTCACGCAGTTAAAATCTACTTGCACAATGCAATAACAGCATCTGCAACTTCTTCTATCGTCATATCGGAAGAATCCAGCAAAATTGCATCTTCTGCCTGTTTGAGCGGAGATATTTCTCTTGTCATATCTCTGTGATCCCGTTCAATAATGTCCTTCTCAATTTCTTCCAGATTGCACTCTTCTCCTTTGGCAATCTGCTCTTCGTAGCGGCGTTTTGCCCTTACTGCACTGCTTGCTGTCAGATACACCTTCACATCAGCATTCGGTAATACTACGGTTCCTATATCTCTTCCGTCCATGACAACATTTTCTTTTGATGCAAGTTTTCTCTGTAATTCTACCAGTTTAGCACGTACATCAGAATTTACACTGGTTGCTGAGGCCATACGACTGACTTCTTCTGTACGGATCATTCCATTGACATTTCTGCCGTTAAGCCATACGATCTGTTCGCCATTTTCATATGTGATGGTAACATCTATCTGGTCTACAACATGACTGATTTTTTCCTGTTCATCAGCTTTTATTCCTGTTTCAAGAAAATATAATGCCATTGCACGATACATGGCTCCCGTATCTACATAAATATAATTCTTCTTCTTGGCGATCAATTTTGCAATTGTGCTCTTACCGGCACCTGCAGGTCCGTCTATCGCAATATTATAACTCATATCCTATCTCCTTTTTATTTTTCTCTGTCCTGTCAGTTATCATTCCTCTGCAGCGCTCTCTCCTGCCAAATGTCCCGTTGACCATGCAATCTGCAGATTGTATCCTCCTGTCAGAGCATCAAGATCCAGCACCTCTCCGGCAAAATAAAGTCCTTTTATTATTTTAGATTCCATAGTAGAAGGGTTAATCTCTGAAAGTTTAACTCCACCCTTCGTAATGATTGCTTCATTATAATCACGCACTCCTGTAATTGTAAGCTCCAAATGCTTGATTGTATGCAGGAAACGTTCTCTTTCTTCTTTTGTAATTTCATTTACTTTCTTTTCAGGATCTATCTGTGCTAACATGGGCATAATATTCTGCATCTTAGCAGGAAAAAGTGTTGCAATTGCGTTCTTGAACTGCTTATTCCTGTTAGCATCAAATTCCCTCAGTATTCTTTTATCCAATTGTTCCTGTGTTAATGCAGGCTTCAGATCTATATATAATTTTGCCGGTCTGTTGCCAGCCTTATGCACATAATAACTACTGCCGCTCAACATTAGAGGTCCACTGACACCATAGTGTGTAAATAACATTTCTCCAAAATCAGAATAAATATTTCTGCCTTCTACCTCAATCGTTGCTTCTACATTGCGTAGTGACAGTCCCTGCAATTGCTTACACCAGTCTTCTTCTATATTAAAAGGAACCAACGCAGGGGATAATTTTGTTACAGAATGTCCTGCTTCCCTGGCAAAACGATATCCATCGCCAGTAGAGCCGGTCAACACATAAGAAATTCCTCCGGTTGCAATGATCAACCTGTCAGCCATGATTTTTTCTCTATTGTGAAGTCTTACTCCCAATATCTGTTTCTTTTCATTATCTATTAATACTTCCTCGACTTCAGAATTAAGTCTGACCTTAACTCCAGCCTTTTGCATTTCTCTGTCCAATGCCCTTAATATATCAGAACTATGGTCTGATTCAGGAAATACTCTCTGTCCACGTTCTGTCTTTAAATGACATCCTGCATCTTCAAAGAACTGCATAACTGCCTGATTATCGTATCCATAAACAGCACTGTACAGGAATTTACTGTGTTCCATCACATTAGCAAACAAATTCTCTGTATCACATGCATTTGTAACATTACATCTGCCTTTTCCTGTAATGAACAGTTTCTTCCCGGTCTTTTCATTTTTTTCCAAAAGGACAACGTCCGCTCCGGCTTTTGCCGCTGTGATCGCTGCCATCATTCCTGCTGGACCGCCGCCAATTATCACTATTTTCATTCTCTATGTTCCTTCTCCTTCTGCAGCGGAGTACTCAAGGTCGTTTCATCAATAAAATTAATTTCATCTTTTAAATAGACCTGATAATTATCCCACACCTGTTCCAGGCTCTCCAGATTCTTCCTTACATCATCCGGTCGTTTCAAACAAAGTGCCACAACAAGAGCATTGATCAAACTCAATGGTGCTACCAGCGAATCAACAATAGATACCATATCACTTCTTGCCAGCAAATTGCAGGATGAATATAAACACATGGGTGAATGTATCGTATCAGTGATCGTAATTACTTTCGCATTCCTGTCATTGGCAAATTCCAATGCTTTTAATGTTCTCATCGAATATCTTGGAAAACTGATGCCTATGATAGCATCTTTCTCATCAATACGAATCATCTGTTCAAATATTTCTGTTGTACTGGTCGAATTCAATAGATAAACATTTCCCCGGATCATATTCAGATAAAACTGTAAAAAACGTGCTAATGGATCACAACTTCTGATTCCGATAATATAGATAGTTTTCGCTGCCAATATCGTATCCACCGCTGTTTCAAACGCATGCGGATCAACATGCTCTATCGTATCACTGATTTTATCCATATCAGCCGTCAATACAGAGGTAAGGATCTCCGATTGCGTACTTTTTCCATATTTCGTTCCGATCTTTTGCACCGAATTAAGTTTATTTTTTACCCAGTCAGCCAAATCCTCCTGAAATTCAGGATATCCCTCATATCCCAATGCGTATGCAAAACGCACTACTGTAGACTCACTGATTCCTACTGTACTGCCCAGCTTTGCCGCTGTCATGAAGGCCGCCTGTTCATAATGATCAATGATAAAGGACGCTATTTTCTTATGCCCTTTACTCATTTTGTTGAATTTTTCATTAATCCGGGACATGGTATCCATTCTAAATTCCATTTGTTTCCCTCACTCACCTATGAACAGCTCTTGTATATATCTTCCAATAAATCCAGGGTTTCTTCCTTGGTTAAATCATAGTCTTCAGTCAGCACCATACATGCACATCCATGTATAAAAATCCACATCTTCATAAACAATCCACTCGGATTTGTGCATCCTCCTGCCGCTGCCTTATTTATTTCCTTTGCAACGGCACCTGTACTGCCATTCAACAATTCATAGAGGCTTCTGTTTCCTCTGTTATCAGAAAGAAACAGAAGTTGAAATAATTTCTGTTCTTCCTTGGCAAAATCTATATAAGCAAGTCCTAAATGAATAAAAGGTGTCTGAACCCCGGACTCGAAATTTTCATAATAATCAGCAAATAACTCTATCGCTTTCTGATAGACACCTGCATACAATTCTGTCATATTAGCATAAACTCTAAAAATAGGCTGTGTAGAACATCCTATTTTACTTGCGAGTTTTCTCGCAGTCACATTCTCGATACCTTCTTCTTTTGCCAGTTGTACTGCGGTATCTAAAATCATACTTTTAGTCACAGACTCTTTTCTAGCCATGATCATCCTCATTTCTACGCATTTTTAAGCGCATTATCTCTTTTTCTCTTTTGTAATCTCAATCTTGATAACACATGTTATCATAAATTGTTTTAGCAGTACTGTCAACTCAAAATCAGTATCGGGTCAAAATTTAACCCGATACTGATATAAAATGTGCAATAATTCAAAAGCACTTGTGTGAAAATTAAACAGGATATGCTCCGTTCTTAGTATCAGCCTGTGTCATATCGACCTTCTTCTGCTGAGCTTCACGATACTTAAAGAATTCTACAGCTACCTGAGGGAACAATGCATAACTTAATACATCCTCATCCTGCTGCTTCCACTGTTTCATTTCCTCTTCAATCTTAGGAAGTTCGTTCGGGATCAGATCAGCCGGACGACATGTAATGATATGTTCCTTCTCCTCTGCAGAGAGAACCTTATCCTGTACTTCCTTATTGAAAGGTTTAACAGTCTGACCATATTCACCACGTAATACAGCCTTTGTTTCCTTAGTAGCCATCTTGTATCTCTCACCCATTAATACATTAAATACAGCCTGTGTACCAACGATCTGGGATGAAGGAGTAACAAGAGGTGGCTCACCTAAATCTTTACGAACTCTTGGGATTTCTTCAAGCACTTCATAATACTTGTCCTCTGCGTTCTGTTCCTTTAACTGGCTAACCATGTTAGATAACATACCGCCTGGTACCTGATATAACAGAGTCTTGATATCAACGCCAAGAACCTTAGGATTCATAAGTCCGCTCTTTAAGCACTCTTCTCTGTAAGGTCTGAAGTGATCTGCAATCTGAGATAACAGAGTCTGGTCTAAGCCTGTATCATATGGTGTATTCTTTAATGTCTCAACCATAACTTCTGTTGCAGGCTGTGATGTACCCATTGCAAATGGAGAAATCGCACAGTCGATTACATCAACACCAGCTTCAATAGCCTTCATGTAAGTCATGGAAGCAACTCCAGATGTATAATGTGTATGCAACTGGATAGGAAGCTTGGTAGCAGACTTCATAGCCTTGATCATCTCTTCTGCCTTGTAAGGTACTAACAGACCAGCCATATCCTTGATACAGATAGAATCTGCACCCATCTCTTCGATATTCTTAGCCATCTGCATCCAGTAATCCAGTGTGTAGGCATCTCCTAATGTATAGGCTAATGCTACCTGAGCATGACCTCTGCCTTCTCTCTTCTTAATATCGTTAGCTGCGTTAACTGCACACTGTAAGTTACGCAGATCGTTGAAGCAGTCGAAGATTCTGATGATATCAATACCGTTTGCAATAGACTTCTCAACAAACTCTGTTACAACGTCATCAGCATAATGACGATATCCAAGAATGTTCTGACCTCTGAAAAGCATCTGTAAAGGTGTATTCTTAACCTTATCCTTAATCTTTCTTAATCTGCCCCATGGATCTTCTTTTAAGAAACGTAAAGAAGCATCGAATGTAGCACCACCCCAGCATTCAATAGAATGATAACCAACCTGATCCATTGTTTCAAGGATTGGGAGCATTAACTCGGTCGGCATTCTTGTTGCTATTAAAGACTGATGTGCATCACGAAGAACTGTTTCTGTGATGCCAACAGGTTTCTTAACTATTTCTGACATTACCTTTATTCCTCCTAGATATATTTACTAAATAACTAAACTAAGCTATGCATAGCTTAAAAGATTCCGAAGATTGCCATGAATGTACCGGCTGCTACTGCAGTACCGATAACACCTGCTACGTTAGGTCCCATAGCATGCATAAGCAGGAAGTTAGTAGGATCGGACTCTGCACCGACTTTCTGTGATACACGGGCTGCCATAGGAACGGCAGATACACCGGCTGAACCAATCAAAGGATTAACCTTACCATGGGTCAGTACACACAGCAGTTTACCAAACAGAACGCCTGCTGCTGTACCAAATGCAAATGCTGCAAGACCAAGAATAACGATCTTGATTGTCTGCATATTCAGGAATGCTTCTGCACTTGTTGTAGCACCTACAGATGTACCAAGTAAGATAACTACGATATACATCAATGCATTAGATGCTGTATCAGTTAACTGTCTAACTACGCCTGATTCTCTGAACAGGTTACCTAACATCAGCATACCAACAAGAGGAGCTGTTGTAGGAAGGATCAGACATACAACGATAGTAACAACGATAGGGAAGAGAATCTTCTCAAGTTTGGATACAGGACGAAGCTGTCCCATCTTGATCTTTCTTTCCTTCTCAGTTGTGAGAAGTTTCATGATAGGTGGCTGGATAATAGGAACCAGAGACATATAGGAATATGCAGCTACTGCGATAGGTCCAAGTAATGCAGTCTGTCCCAGTTTACCGGCAAGGAAAATGGAAGTAGGACCATCAGCACCACCAATGATAGATACTGCTGCTGCTGCCTTATCATTGAAACCAAGTGCAATTGCACCAAAGTATGCGGCAAAAATACCGAACTGTGCAGCAGCACCAAGTAAAAAGCTCTTAGGATTTGCAATCAAGGGTCCAAAGTCTGTCATGGCTCCAACGCCCATGAAGATCAGAGATGGTAAGATTGCCCATTCATCCAGTAAATAGAAATAATACAGTAATCCGCCGGCTGTTCCGTCTGCGCCAATTGGAGCGATAATGTCCGGATAAATATTAACCAGCAGCATACCGAATGCTATCGGTGTTAACAAAAGCGGTTCGAAGCCTTTAGCGATAGCAAGATAAAGAAATAAACAAGCCACGGCAATCATGATGATATTACCGCCAGTCAGGTTAAAGAACGCTGTCTGGTGGATCAGATTGTCCAATGTAGTTGCTATATAAGACATTTTGTTGACCTCCTATTGTATTCGTTGCGATCATACTGTTCATAAAGAGCAGATCATCACACATGATGTGCAGGAATCACACAAGTATATCCCTGCGCAGTAACTGCACTTAGTTTAAAGTAGCAAGTACAGCACCTGCTTCAATAGCGTCACCAACTGCAACGTCAATGCTTGCAACAGTACCATCCTGAGGAGCTACAACCGGGATTTCCATCTTCATAGCTTCGATGATAACTACTGCATCACCCTTCTTAACTGCCTGTCCAACATTAGCTTCGATCTTGAATACCTTACCTGCTGCACCAGCTTCTACCTTAACGCTGCCTGCGCCTGCTGCTGCCTTAGGTGCTGCTTTGGGAGCTGCCTTAGGTGCTGCCTTGGGAGCTGCGGCTGCTACAGGTGCTGCACCTGTGGATGCGCCTTCTTCTACTACTACATCATATACGTTGCCGTTAACGGTAATTGTATAATTCTTCATTTTAATATCCTCCTAAAATCATTACATTTCTTTTGATTATGCATTCTTCCATTTTCTGGTAGATGCTCTCTTGATACTTCTTACCTGGAAACCATCTGTTGATGTTCCTTCATATGCTGCAATTGCTGCTGCAATAACTGCTACAAGTTCTGTGTCATCAGCTAATTCTTCCTCTTCTACAACGGCTGGAGCTGCTGGTGCAGGTGTTGCTGCCGGTGCAGGAGCTGCCTTCTTGGAGAATTTCTCCTGAAGCTTTGGAATGAATGAGAAGCAGGAAATGATCAGGCTGATCAGGATCAATACAACAAATACAGTACCCATACCGATCAGAGTATTTAATGCTGCTTTACCCATCAGTTCTCCCATTGACTTGTTCAGGTTCAGTGTACAGGAAGTCAATGTCAGATAAATATCATTTGTGAAGATCAGTTCTACGGAACCTTCTCCCTTTTCGCCTGTTACAGGAACTGTAACAATAATAGTATCATCATCAACTGTTGCTTCAATTGCATCAGATACTGTGATATTTCCGATTTCTTCCATACCGGACTCAAAAGAAGTCAATGCACTCTTGATTCCCTTGCCTTCACAACTGAAAGAAGAATCTCCGGCATACTGGGAATAAGTACTGGTATATAAATCACCTAATTCGATATTGTTGTAATTGGTTGTCAGCTCATCAATATCGTTATTCTGTACAAGTCCTGCTGTTAATGCAATGATCTGAGGAGCTTTTGCTTCTGCTGCATCAATTTTGCTCTGCTGGAACTCGCTGATCGTATTGTCAGAACCGCATGCCGTTAAGCTGAATACACAGGTAAGCATTAATAAAGCCTTTACGATTTTCTTCATATTAACGTTCACCCTTTCTTAGACCGTACCATGTTTCTTGGAAGGACGGTCCTCTCTTTTTGTAAATAACATCTCGAATGCACCGATCACATATTTTCTTGTATCAGCAGCTTCGATGATCTGATCTACGTATCCTCTCTTTGCAGCTCCTGTTGCACTTGTCTGAAGTGCTGCATATTCTGCTGCCTTTTCCTTTATTACATCTGCGCTTTGTCCATCATACATAACCTTGGCAGCCAGTGCAGCATCCATAGAACCGATTTCTGCATCTGGCCAGCAGATTGTGATATCAGCTCCAATTGCCTTGGAATTCATCGCTACATAAGCACTTCCATAAGCCTTGCCAATGATAACATTTACCTTAGGTACTGTAGCATTTGCAAATGCATAAGTAAGTTTAGCAACTGCCTTGGCGATCTTCTTTTCGCTGCACATAGTTGCTTCATATCCCTTAACATTCGTCAGAGATAATACAGGAATATTGAATGCGTCACAGAATTCAATGAAATCTGCTGCTTTCTCGCATCCTGCTGCTGTCAATACCGCATCGAACTTGTCTGTCACTTCACCGTCTGCACCATATACTTCTGTACGGTTTGCTACACAGCCAACTGTTGTACCGTTCAGTTTGATAAATCCTGTTACCATATTCTTAGCATAGTTTTCTTTTACTTCAAAGAATACGTTGTTATCTGCGATCGTTGAAAGTGCGATTGATGTATCGCCTACGCAGTTGGCAAGATCTCCACAGACTCTGTTCAGATCATCTGTACAGTCTTCATAGGAAGCATCATCTTCATTATTTCCTGGGAGCATACTTACAAGCTCGCGGATCTTCGCATAAATTGTTGCTTCATCAGCTACTACATCTACGATACCAGCTTCTTCACTCTGGAACTTGGCAGATGCAGAATCGCACTTGGATACATGATTACCATCAAGTGTATTAGGTGCGTTAACAAAAAGCTTAGCCTTGGACTCTTCCATAAATGTAAAGTCTGTCAGTGTAGGCATCAGGGCAAGTCCACCTCCACAGGTACCAAAAATTGCTGTGATCTGAGGAATCACACCTGAAGCAAGTGTCTGCTTTAAATAGATCTCACCAAATGCATTCAATGCATCTGTAGCTTCCTGAAGTCTGAGTCCTGCGGAATCAATAAGTCCGATTACAGGTGCTCCTGTCTTCATTGCAAGATCATAAAGATTTGCAATTTTCTTTGCATGCATTTCACCAACAGAACCGTTTAATACGGATGCATCCTGGCTATACACATACACAAGGTTGCCATCAATAACTCCGTATCCGGTAACAACACCATCAGAAGGAGTCTCAGTCTGTTTCAGATTGAAATCTGTAGCTCTTGCAGTAACAAGCGCACCAATTTCAACGAAACTGCTTTCATCAAGTAAAGATTCAATTCTTTTACTTGCCAAACTTGAAGTAGTACTCATTTTGTGACCTCCATTTTATAATAAATTACTTCTAAAATAAGAACAACTTTACGCAATTCGTGTGGGTTATCAAAATTGCGTCAGTATGAGTATAACACAGTTTGTGTCAAACGCCTAGTGAATTTTTGTTTTTTTCTTCATTTTCGACAAATCATTTTTCTGCACAAAATGACCGCAAATCATTTGATATCAGCCATTTTCTAAGCACTTGTTTAACGCACCATTCCATATTTACAGCGGCAATTTCCTCTGTTGCCGTAAGTTCAACACTTCTCCATTTTTCATCACCTACATAAAAGTTTACTTCACCAATATGCATTCCCTCTGTAACAGGTGCTGTCAACTCTTCATTTCGCACGATTTCAGTCCTGACACTTTCATCCTGCCGCATAAGAATGCTCCCGGCCGAATCTTCTGATTCAGTACATGTCACTTTACTGTAAGCTCTTTCACAGATTTTGTCAGTCTGTCCGTTTCGAACCAGCACCGGCTCTGTTGCTTCCTGTGGGATCACTTCCTGCATCAGATCATGATGTTCATAATTTGACAGACCGTACTCCATTAATGTTCTGGTGTCACTCCATTTATATGTCTTGTGATTGGGCCATCCACACGCCAGCAATGCCACTACATAAGTCCTGTTATCCTGCTTCAGTGCACCGACATAGCAATATCCTGCCTTGCACGTAAATCCAGTCTTGCCTGTAAGTGCGCCTGACATCATAGTCAGAAAGGCATTATGATTGTTACAGCTGAAACTTCTTGTTCCCTCTTTGTTTGTAAAAGCATAGGAGGGTGTTCTCGTAATCTCCAGGAATGCTTCCTTTTGTGGCGATTTCGTAATGCAGTATGACAGAATAGATGCCATATCTGTTGCTGTAGTAGAATGTGCCCTGGTAATTCTGCTCCCGTCCTCCTGTATAAAATCTGCTGTTGCATCCAATCCGTTCGGTGTAATAAAACAGGTATTCCTGCAGCCTATCTCTTCTGCTTTCCGGTTCATCATCCCTGCAAATTCTTCTACACTTCCTCCGACATGTTCTGCAATTGCAACCGCCGAATCATTATGTGACTCCAGCATCAGGGAATAAAACAGATCTTTTAACCGATAATGCTCCCCTTTCCTTATTTTTAATTTTACTTCCGGCATGGAAGCCGCATAGGAGGAAACCTCTACTATATCCTCCGGATTGCCCTTTTCCAATGCCAGGATCAATGTCATGATCTTGGTCGTACTTGCCATTGGTAATTGTTCCTGACCGTTTCTGTTATATAATACTCTTCCTGAATCTGCGTCCATTAATACGGCCGACTTTGCATACAGTTTGAGTGCCGGCTGATCCTCTTCTTTCGCCTTTACCGGCATAATCACCATTGTAAAGATCAAAATAACCGTCAATATTCTATATAATCTCTTTTTCATGGAAAGCTCGCCTTTTCATTACCTTATTTTGAATTATATGCAAATCACTCTTTACTTTATACCCGCTTTTATATCTTGCATTTTTCTAAAAAGAGATTATAATTGAAACGTTTGGTCGAATTGTAGAAGGGAGACTGTTTTATGAATAAATCTGATATGAATGTAATGACAGAAGGACCTATTTGGAAAAAAATTGTTTTATTTGCTCTTCCTATTATGTGGGGCAATCTATTTCAACAGTTATATAATATAGTAGATTCTTTGATCGTCGGTAATTTTCTCGGCAAGGATGCTCTGGCTGCTGTCAGTTCCTCCGGCAGTATCATTTTCCTGCTTGTAGGTCTGTTCAGTGGTATTTTCATCGGTGCTGGCGTTGTTATCTCACGTTATTATGGTGCAAAGGATTATAAGAACATGAGTCTTGCCATTCATACTTCTATCGCTTTTGCACTGATATCCGGCGTTATTCTGACTGTCGTTGGTATCCTGCTGGTTCCACTTCTGTTGCAGCTTATGAAAACACCAGAATCGGTACTTCCTAATTCTATCCTGTATTTCAGGATTTATTTTGGCGGGGTTATGGCAGTTATTCTTTATAACACATCCAGTGGTATCTTTCAGGCTGTCGGAGACAGTAAACATCCTCTCTATTACCTGATTATTTCCTCTATTACGAATGTAGTACTGGATCTGTTATTTGTTGCTGTTCTGGATATGGGAATTGCAGGCGCAGGCTACGCTACCGTGATCTCGCAGTGTATCAGTGCCTTACTTGGTTTTATCCGTCTGTCCAGACTGGATACAGTTTATCGCGTCAACTGGCATAAGATCACTCTGAACCCGGCAATGTTGAAACAGATTCTGTCTATGGGTATTCCGTCTGGATTACAGAATTCCATTATCTCTATCGCCAATATCGTTGTTCAGTCCAATATCAACGCCTTTGGTGCCATGGCTGTTGCCGGATGTGGTGCTTATTCACGAATTGAAGGTTTCGGTTTCCTGCCGATCACCAGTTTTGCACTGTCCATGACGACTTTTATCGGGCAGAATCTCGGTGCCAAGAAATATGACCGTGCCAAAAAGGGCAGCATCTTTGGAATCTTTGCAACTACGATACTGGCTGAGCTGGTTGGCCTGTTGATCTACTGGCTGGCTCCACTGCTGATCTCCGGATTCAGCCGTGTACCGGAGGTTATCGAATACGGAACCTTGCAGGCAAGAACTGTCGCACTGTTCTATTTCCTGCTTGCATTCTCACACTGTATCGCCGGAATCCTGCGTGGTGCGGGCAGATCACTGATCCCTATGCTGGTTATGCTGTTATGCTGGTGCATCATCCGTATTACCTATGTTTCCATTATTACCCAATTTGTTCCGGGAATCAAAGTTGTATTCTGGGCCTATCCGATCACCTGGACCCTTAGTTCTCTGTGTTTCCTGCTCTACTATCTCAAAGCTGACTGGCTGCATTATTACGATAAGATCAAGGCATAAAAACGGGAAGGATTTTCGTCCTTCCCATTTTTGTTATTCTTTATGATGTAATCTCTTCTCCAGTGCATCCACAACAGTTTCCAGCACCTTAATTCTGGCATAGAGTTTATCATTTCCCTCTACAATGACCCATGGAGCATCCACTGTAGACGTGCGAACCAGCATTTCATCTACTGCCTGTTCGTATAATTCCCATTTCTCCCGGTTACGCCAGTCCTCATCCGTGATCTTCCACTGTTTCTCAGGATTCTCCTGACGTTCCCTGAATCGTCTCTCCTGCTCATCTTTATCAATATGCATCCAGAATTTGATCACAACTGCACCATGATTGACAAGCTGCTGTTCCATCTGGTTCATCTCCTTAAACGCACGTTGCCATTCCTGCGTACTGCAAAATCCCTCTATTCGTTCTACCATGACTCTGCCATACCAGGTTCTGTCAAAAATGGCAATATGTCCATCCTTGGGCATCTTCGTCCAGAATCTCCACAGATAATGATGTGCACGTTCTATATCATTGGGTGAGCTGGTCGGATTCACTGTATACCCTCTGGGATCCAATGCTCTGGTCAGACGTTTGATCGCTCCACCCTTACCGCCTGCATCCCAACCCTCAAAAGCCAGAACAACAGGAATTCTTTTGGCATAAATCTCACTGTGTAACAGACTAAGTCTGTCCTGTAACTGCTTTAATTTCTTTTCATAGGTATCCCTGTCCATTTTCTTACTGAGGTCTACCTTCTTTAAAACACTTTCCTTCAGGTCACTTTGATTGAATTTTCCATCAATTTCCTTTGGCAGCTTATTCTGTTCCTGACGATATTTTTCTTCAAAAGCTGTAACTACTGTTGTTAATATTTTAACAGCAGCATATCTCTCATCTTCTGCTTCTATAATAGTCCATGGTGCATATTCTGTATCTGTTCTGGTAAGCATTTCATCTGCCATTCTGGCATATTCATCATAATGTCTGTTTCTGTCTTTATCCTTCTTCGTTACACGCCAGCTTGTTTCTTCCTTTTCGAGCAGTCTGGCAAATCGCTTTTCCTGTTCCTTTTCTGAAATCGTCAGAAAGAATTTGATCAATAATGTTCCGTCATCTGTCAATTGTTTTTCAAAATTACCAATATCCTCTAAAACGACAGGAATATCCTTCTTATTTACTTTTTTCTCATACCGGTCTACCAGAAGTTTACGGTACCAGCTTCTGTCATAAATTGCAATACGTCCTTTCTCCGGCGTTTTATTCCAGAATCTCCATAAAAAAGGATGATACTGCTCCTCTTTTGTCTCAGCTTTCGTGGAATATACAGTAAACCCTCTGGGGTCCATCGCCTGGATCAGATGATTGATCTGTGTTCCTTTTCCCGCACCGCCAAAACCTTCAAATACGATCATAACAGGAACATTACAACTTTTCAGTTCTCTTTGCAGTCTGGATAACTTGGCTTCCAGTTCGTCCATGCGTTTACGATACTCTTTCTTGTCCATTGTCTTGGATAAGTCTATTTTCTCCAGCATGACACCACCTCCTTGTACGTTATATTTTATATCTCTATTTGATCAGAGTCACCAGATATAACAGTACAAGTAATATCACATTATATATGGTAAACTCTTTAAAATACTTACCTTTTTGCATCGGATAGGCTTTTACATAGAAACGGTATGAGATCAGGCTCGCCATAGATGCAATGAGCGTCCCCAGTCCCCCGATATTCACGCCGTACAGTAGTTCTTTATAGTCTGTCGTAAATCCAGACAGCAGCATAGCAGCAGGAACATTACTGATAACCTGACTGGATATGATACCAACAAGAAGCTCATTTCCTCTTATTATTCCCTGTAACCACTCATTTATTACAGTAATCTGCTTCATATTGCCAATAAAGATAAAGAATCCCACAAAAGTCAACAGTAAGGAATAATCCACCTGTGCAAATAACTGACGATTTACCAACAAAACAGTTACTACTACAATAGCTCCCACGATCCAGTAAGACGAGATCAGATGTACAACATTTCCTAAACAAATCAGAAATAGAATACAGTATATAACAAATCTTCCATTCAGCCACCCCTTATTATTCTGTATTTTCTTATCCCGTAAAGTAATCTGATGACCTGGAAGCAAACATACACATACAACAATTATAATAAATGACACACATGTCAGTGGCAGCATATGGAGTATGAATTCTCCCATCCTCATCTCACTTATGGAATACAACAGCAGATTCTGCGGATTGCCTACCGGTGTCAGCATACTGCCCAGATTCGCAGCTATCGTTTCCAGTACAATGACCGGTATCAGTATATCTTCACAATGAACCATTGCATACACAGACAACGTAAATGGAATAAATGTAATCAGCGAAACATCATTGGTGATCAGCATACTGGCAAAGAAACACAGACCGACCAGTACAAGTGTCAGTCCTTTTGTACTGTGTACTTTACTGCATAATTTCTCACCCAGCATCTGAAAAATTCCAAGGCTCTTGAAGCCTGCCACTACCAGCATAAGGCATAAGAGCAGAACAAGAACTCTGTAATCCAAATATGTGATGTAATTTGCTGTTGGTCTTACCACAAAGGAAGATACAAGTGCCAGCAATAAAGCGGCACATAACACAGCCTCCTTTTTTACAAATACTATTACTTTATTTTCTTTTTGTTCCATTTTTCTGCTCTTTTCTGCCTTTATTTTGTCTTTTTAATGATTATAACATCCTTTGGTGCAAGTGTCACGCTTTCACCCTCATGATGCTCAATATTTTTGATCAAATCTCTGCCCTTTGTCGGAATTAACACCTGTGCTGCTTCTTCCTTATGATTCAGTATGAACAGGAATCTTCCGTTTTCATTTTCACGAATGGTTGCTTCTACACCATCTTCTGTCTGCATGACCGGTACAATCTCCAGTTTTGCACACAGATCTCTGATATATTTTCTGTAAAATTCATGACTGGATCTGGTTGCCACATAATATGCTTCACCTTTACCAAATGTATTCTTAGTCAGTACAGGCATCCCTGCATAGAAATCCTCTTCATACGCACTCAATGCCTGCGCTCCTTCCAGATGCAGCAGATCACACAGAACGGTTGCCGGATATTCCACACCCTGATACTGGAAATGATTGCACTTGCCCTCTTCTATTGCATCGGATTCCTCTACCCATATGCCTAAGATATCTCTCAGTCTGGCAGGATAACCACCTGTTACCACCAGATCATGATCTTCTACATAACCGCTGAAATAAGTAGTCAGGAAATGACCACCATTCTTTACATAGGTTCTGATCTTCTCATCGTAGCCATCCTTGCACATATACATCATAGGCGCTATCACCAGCTTGTATTTGGAAAGATCATCATTCACACCGATCATATCAACAGAAATGTTAGCCTCTGCCAGGGCTCTGTAATATTCCAGCGCCTCCTTGTGATATGCGATCAGACGGCTTGGTCCTGCTGAATATTCACTCGCCCACCAGGTATCCCAGTCGAACAATACTGCGGTCTGTGCCGGTGTAGTAGCCCCTAATGTCTCTCCACCGATTCTGTCCAGTTCTTCTCCAAGTGCTGTAATTTCTCTAAATACCCTGGTATTTTCATGACCCGCATGATCAATCACTGCGCTGTGATACTTCTCACAGGCTCCGATACTCCTGCGCATCTGGAAAAACATCACTGTATCAGCTCCATGTGCCACTGCCTGATAGCTCCACAAACGCATAACGCCCGGTCTTTTGAGCGTACAGTATGGGTGCCAGTTAGTCACACCGGGAGTCTGCTCCATCAGCCAGAATGCCTGTCCATGTTTGAGTCCTCTCATCATATCATGGCTCATGGCAATCTCTGCCGGCGGCGCCCCGAACTGCGGATAGTTGTCCCAACTGATGAAATCCATTTCCTCGCCCCACTTCTGATAATCAAGAGGCTTGTAAAAGCCCATAAGATTCGTTGTAACAGGAATATCAGGAGTCACTTCTTTGATCGCATCTCTCTCCAGTTTAAAGCATTCCAGAATACTGTCTGACTGAAACCTTCTGTAATCCAGTGAGATTCCCTGAAAATTCGTTCTGGTATAATCCCATATCCACTCCTCTGATAACAGGTTCGGTACCACAACATCATCCCAGTCATACATCGTGTGTCCCCAAAAGGAAAGGTTCCAAACTCTGTTAAGTTCTTCTATCGTGCCATACTTCTTCCTGAGCCATACACGGAATGCCTTTTCACAATTCTCACAATAACACTCTCCACCATATTCATTCGATACATGCCAGGCAACAACATTCTCCCGATTGCCGTATCTCTCAGCCAAATGTTTCGCCAGTTCTACAGAATATTTGCGGTAGGTCGGACTGTTCGGACAGGAATTGTGTCTGCTTCCGAACTTACGTTTCATACCATTATGTTCTGTTCTGAGCACATCCGGATAACGCCTTGCCATCCATGCAGGATGCACTGCAGTAGAAGTAGCCAGACACACCTTGAGGTGATTGTCCTCCACCATATCCATGATCTTATCCAGTTTGGAAAAGTTATACGTTGTCTCATCGGGCTGTAACATTGCCCAACTGAATACATTGAGTGTCACAATATCAATATGCGCCAGTTTAAACAAGCGCATATCTTCCTGCCAGATTTCTTCCTGCCACTGCTCCGGGTTGTAATCGCCGCCATAACAGATTTTCTTAATTTTCTCCAATTGTCTGCTCCCCTTTATTTTTATAATAATTTTCTACAGCCTGTAATCCGGCCTGATTCTTTGCCTTGGCATTCTTCAGGTCATATTCCAGAATGTCTTCATATCCATAGCTGTAAACGGTATCTTTCAGTTCTTTTAATAAGCTCTCAAATTCTACTTTATTTCCTGCAAAGATCATTTTCCAGGAATAATCCTGTATTGCCTTTTTGCACTGACTGCGGATGGTAGTCTGTTCAGAGTCTTCTGTCACTGCCTGATAAGAAGAAGCAGGTGCAACGATCATCATATTATGTGCCTCCAGATAATCTCTTGTAAAATCTGCCTGCATCACTCTGCTCCAGTCCTCCTGAAGAGGTGTTTTGTTCATGGCTCTTACACTGTCCCATAATTCATATGCAAAATAGTACCCGTTCGAATCTTTTTCACATTGCGCGACAGGTTTATAATTCAATGCAGAAGTACCGTCCTCCCAGGTATTTCCTCCATATTCTTCCGGTACCTCTATCTGTCCATCCGACATGGCTTTTTTACCAAATTCCGTTAAATATGGTCCGTCTTCTCCCATTTCCCATGTTAAAGACTCAGGCCCCGCTGTAGCGCCTGAAAGCTGTGCTCCATTGGTTCTGATTCCCTCATCTGAATATAGCCAGTCGATGAAAGCTGCCAGTCTTTCGGGGTCTTTTGCCTGAGAACCGATTGCGATCACATTCTGCTGATTCCCTTCGTAATTGCATCCATAGGAATAAATCTGCATATCCTGAATCGGTGCCAGCATAAATCCCTTTCCCTCAGCAGTATGTTCGAAAGTATTATAGGCAGGCTGCCCCATCCATGACCAGAAAGAAAACAGGACTCTGCCCTCTCTGTATTTGTTAAAGCAGTCTTCGTATTGCTGTCTGGGAGAATCCGGATCTATCAATCCCATCTGATTTGCTTCGTAATACAGTCTGCACATCCTGATATACAGGGAATCATCATCCAGAATATTCTGATAATCACTGCCGTCAGCCTTTGCCAGTACGAACCCATATTCATCATAGCCATAGAAACAGCAAGGCTGCTTCACCGCATTCATCATATTGGCATCCCAGTCTTTAAAGAAGGAAAAGGCATAGACAGGCTCCCCCTCTTCATTTGTTGGAGATAACTCCTGCATCTGTTTAAGGATTGGAAGCAGATCTTCTATCGTGTCCATCTCGGGGTAACCAAGCTGTGCATACAAATCCCATCGCAGATATGGACCATAGACCAGTTCCAGTCCTTCACTTGGTACATCCGGTGCCTGTGAAGATACTTCTGATGGGATCGCATAAATTCCCTTCGGCGTAATCCCATCATTAAGTCTGTGAATAGCATCTCCGTACTTCTCCATAATGTCTTTGCCCTTCAGGGCGTCTTCCATATTATAGAGCAGTCCTGCATTGACCATATTCTGAAGCAGACCATTCTCACCGGAACTGATGATCAGATCTCCCAGATTGCCTGCAGCCGCCCGTACTTCTCTGAGTGTATCCCCTCCACCTGCAATGTTTGGAGCAATGATGTTAAGTTCCATGTTAAATTTATCCCTGAGCAGCTTACCAAACCATCCTGACTGAATTCCCTGATAGTTTGCAAGATTGTCAAAGACATCTACCATGATATATTCATCATAAGGGCACTCTTTTGCCTGTCCATCTACATTCTCTGCACTACACCCCTGCAGGAGTGTAGACGCAGTCAGTGCAGCTAATGCTACGCTTATGTATTTCTTATACTTTTTCATATTAATCTCTATTCCTCATGCCTTTCCAATACCATTTTACGCTAGTGTTCTTAGCGTTGACAATCCCCAAATCAGATTCTATACTTAAATATAACTATTCAGAACAAAAGGAGTTCATTTCATGGAAACTGTACTGATTGCCGATGACGAAAAAAATATCCGTGAAGGTTTGAAATGCATTCTCGACTGGGAATCACTCGGATTTCACATCTGTGGGGAAGCCAGCAACGGAGAAGATGCATTGTCCTCTATTCTTCAAAATAACCCAAGTCTCGTTCTACTTGATATCCGTATGCCCAAATTAACCGGCATTGATATTATCCGTATTGCAAGGGAACAGGGCTATGAAGGTAAATTTATCATTTTAAGCGGCTATTCTGACTTTGCATATGCACAGGCAGCCATTCGCTACGGCGTAGATTTCTACCTGACCAAACCAATTGACGAAGATGAGTTGCTCTCATCCATTCAAACCATCAGGCAAAGCCTGGAAGAAGCCCGGTTCAAGCGCAGCCATATTGAGATATACCGCAGTAAAGCCAAGGATGTCATCCTTCATGAAATCATAACCGGCACTTATCATTCCGAGGGCGAAGATGCTCTGTCGGCAGAGGATTTTGCCAATATGGAACTGAATGCCGATATTTATCAGGTCGTGATCTATGAGAAATTCGGAACCCAGCCGGAAGATTCCAGTTACAGCTTCGCTGAACTTCTCAATATCACAAACAAGGGGAATCACTCCTTTGAACACTTCGAAGAAGATAATAAAGATGTTATTCTTTTGAAAGGTGAATTTGCCTTACACAAATTTGAAGATTTCCTTAATCATTATGAAAAAAAGACGCCTCAGCAGGGAAGCCCTCTGGATTCTCTTTTTCTGGCTTATGGCCGGCCGGTCAGACAACTGGATGAGATCTATCTGTCATATGAAGAAGCATATACGCTGATCCAACGTCGTTTCTTCTGCATTCAGGGTCAACATACTCTGGGCTTTCAGGAACTGCCCAATCTCGTATCCAATGACTATACCATCACAGATAAAAATCTTCATGAATACTGTGATATTCTAATCAATAATATACAGGCTTTCAACCGTAAGCAGGTCGCATCCACCCTTTTCTCACTGGAAGAGTATCTGTATAATGTAGATGCATCTATTGAATCAGTCAAATTATTCCTGACCGATCTGCTGTTACAGTTAAAAGAAAGCAGCAGCCGTTTGACCAGAAGTTCCTCTAATGAATGTACATTACCATCCAATTCAACGATCATTGACCATATTGATGGCTGTCACTACCTCTACGAAATCATCCGCTATATTTCGGAACAGGTAAAAACAATTCTGGATTCACAGGGTGGCTCCACCAGAGAATCCGTACTGGATGACATTCTCTATTACATAGACAATAATTACCAGACAAATATCAAAATGGAAACAATTGCCCCCTTGTTTGGCTATAATAGCGCATACCTCGGTAAAATCTTCACCAAGGCAACGGGACAGACCTTTAACTCCTATATTGATCATATGCGTATTGAACATTCCAAGGAATTACTGCTGCACCGCAATATGAAAGTCTATGAGATTGCCGAACAGGTCGGCTACCACAACGTTGATTACTTCCACAAAAAATTCAAAAAATATGTTGGTATCAGCCCTGCTGAATACCGAAAGCAAAGTAAAGATATTTAATTTTCCTGCCCGCTGCTGCTTTCCTTAACAGCTCCGGGCTCTTTTTCTATCTCCTGGAATATTCTCTTGGCAAATGCAGCAATCGTGAACATCATAAATGCAGGTCCAAATATCAGCCCGAATATCTGTAACACTGTATTAAAGTTAAAGAAAAACAACTCGATCAAAAGAACAGTAATAATGATCAGTGTTCTGCCAAAATACTTTCTGGAAATGTCCAGCGAATTCTGGATCGTTCCTACAATCGTATTCTCATAGCGTGCCAGAAGCGGAAATGTATACAAAAGTGCCATGATCACAAAAAATGCTGATACCAGTCCAATGACCAGAAGTACGACAGAGCCCTCCTCAGATACACGATTGATCTCATAATCCAGATAAATGGCATAAGTCGCAACAAGCCCTATCAGTCCCATGAACGTGCCCTGTTTAAAGTTTCGCTTAAATTCCTTCACAAAACTCTTAACCATATAACCTTCCTCATCATCTACCATCTTGAGTGCTATGCTGTAAGCTGCTGTTGTTGATGCTCCAATCGTAACGATGGGCAATGAAAAAAGCAGCCACATGAAATTTAATTTGACCAGATCAATAAATCTGCATATAAATCGATAAAAAGGACCATCAATACCAAAAAAAGCCATTGTTACTATAACTCCTATCCTTAGTTAATGAGGCTATCCGGACACACCGGATAGCCTCTTATGATTCATTATAAATTGTCTGTTATGAATTAGTCAATCTCTGCTGCCTTTCTAAGAGCTGCTTCGTTTGCACACCATTCAACGCAATCCTGATAGCCATAGCTGTCAGCGTCTGCACGCATCTGAGCCATTACAGAATCAAACTCAGCGTCATCCTTAGCATATACTGCCTGCCAGGAACCATTCTGTACACACATCTTAACCTGCTCCCATACTGTAGAAAGTTCATCAGACTTAACACTTTCTGCATAGGTATGAGGTTTGGAGATTGTATACTTGAACTGTGACATATAATCCTTATAGGAATCTACGCCCATATCATCTCTCCACTGCTGTTCTGTTGCATCTACATCCAGTGAGAGGTATTTATCCCAGTACTTGAAGTTGAAGGTCTGACCCTTGTCATTTCCAGGAATAACTGTATTCAGTGACCAGGTTGTGTTGTTCATCTGAGGGCAGCCATCTTTCCAGAGTCCTGAGTAAGGAGCTGGCATTTCCATTTCTTCCGGATTACCAAGTTCTTTACACTGAAGACCGAAATCTGTTAATTCTACAGAACCATCATCCAGGTACTCCCAGCATACATCCTTAGGACCGTATTCATATTCAAGTCTTCCTTCCGGAGTAGCCAGATAATCAATGATAGCCATACATAATTCAGGATACTGTGTATTGGCACCGATTGTCCATACACGGTTGCTTCCTGTCGGATTCAGGCCATATACTAATGTGTTCTGGTTCTTGGCAGCTACCGGGAGCATCTTCTTGCCTGCATCCAGATGCTCCTGTGTATTGTACTGGGCAGCACCCATCCAGCTGAAGATACACCAGAATGCCGAACCATCCTGATAATCTTCCATACATCCGTCATAACCCTGAGTCATGGAGTCAGGATCAAGTAAGCCTTCCTGATATAACTTGTTATAGAATCTCAGACATTCCTCGTAATGTCCGCCTTCCTTTAAGCAGTCTTCAAATTCACCTGTTGCAGCATCATAGAAACCAAAATGGAACTCATCCAGTCCATAGAAGTTAGTTGCTGTAGCCTTGGCAAACATCATCATGTTGCCATCCCAATCCTTGAAAAGAGATACACCGTATGTCTCTTTACCGGAATCAGAAGTAGGCTCTGCTTCTTTCATAGCCTTTAATACATCTACCCAGTCCATCAGATCATTGATCTCAGGGCTGCCGATTGCTTCATACAAGTCATAACGTACATCTGGATGATAATCAAAATCTGCATACTGTCCTGAAGAAGATGCTACATCATGTCCAAATCCATATACAGTACCACCGGAAATCTCAGCATTCTTATCCAGAGCTTCCTGCATGTACTCTACGATATGTGGGCCATAATCAGATAAAATATCGTCCTCGTTCCAGTCTAACAACATACCGTTAGAATATGCTCTGGTGTACTCTTCACCATCGCTGCCGAATAATACGATATCCCCCAGATCACCGGATTCCATACGTGTATCAAATACACCGTCACCGTTGCTGATAATGTTCAGTTTTACGTTGAACTTATCCTTCATGATCTGTGCAAACCAGCCGATCTGCTCACCCTCATAGTTAGCTAACTGTGAATACACATTCAAGGTTACTGTCTCATCAGGAATAATGTCTGAAAGATCAACCTCTGCTGTGTCTGTGTCAGCCTCTGTTGTTGTGGCAGTTTCTGCTGCTGTACTTTCTGTTGCGCTGCTGTCTGTTGTGTCTGCACCTGTTGTTGATGATGTAGTAGAACCGCTACATCCAACTAATGAACAGGTAAGTGCAGAAACAAGAACGAGTGATAATACCTTCTTGAATTTCATGTTTTTCCTCCTTTTGTGTTATATAAAATACTGCCCCTCATATTTTTTTGCAGTACCGTAACACCATATATTATATTTTCTGTAACCGGCAAACTTTTGGCCACCGGCACAAATTTGCTGTGTGAAAAAACTACCATATATGTTTTTTTCACACTACACACTAGCCTTTAACTGCTCCCAGCATGATACCCTTCTCAAAATATCTCTGCATGAATGGATATACCATCAGGATCGGGATCACAGTTACCATGGAAATCGTATATTTAATTGTCTTTGCATTTAATACATTCTCTGCTGCCGCACCGGACACGGAACCGGAACCGGAGTTCATCATACTCTTTAAATTAGAAGCTGCATTCAGATAAGTATACAGCTTATGCTGCAGGGTATGAAGCTGTGGTGAGTTAGGCATCAATATCAGGGAATCCGTAAAGGAGTTCCAGTTACCTACCGCACCAAAAATAGCGATGGTTGCAAGAATTGGTTTGCTCAACGGCCATATGATCTTACGGAAAATAGTCATATAGGTGGCACCATCCATCTGTGCACTTTCTTCCAGTTCACCCGGTATGGACTCTATGTATGTCTTTACCAGAATGATATTATACGGAGCTACGATACCCGGAATAATATAAGCCAGAAAGTTATCTGTCAGACCCAGCATTGACATATTCAGATACCATGGGATCAGACCTGCATTAAAGTACATGGTAACTACTAGAAGTCTGTACCATATCTTTCTGCCCCACATCTCCTGCTTCGTTACCAGATATCCTACGAATCCGGATGCCAGTACCATAAGTACTGTACCGATCAGAGTACGCGCTACTGTTACCTGCAGTGCAGTTCCTACATCGTTTACACTGGTCAACGCCATATAGTTCTTAAAATGAATTCCTCTCGGAATAAAATTGATCGCACCTTTTCTTACCAGATCATTATTACTGATGGTATTAATGAAAATGTAATAGAATGGGAAGATACATGCCAGGGTAAAAATTGCAAAGAACGCATGGTTCAGAATATCAAATACCCAGTCACCGATCGATTTTTTATATCTTTTCTTGTGTTTCTTCTCATACAGTGCTTCTGCCTTTTTATCAAGTTTCTCCTGTTTCGTCATTGCCATATGTATCACCTCCTAAATAATGCTCTCGCCACGAACAAGCTTGGAAATCTTGTTAGCACCGAATAAGAGCACAACACTGATCACGGATTTGAACATACCGACTACAGTTGCCAGAGGAACTCGTCCACTGTTAATACCCAGCTTATATACATACAGATCGAGAACAGTAATGGTATCTGTATTATAAGCATTCTCAAAGACAAGATACTGATCCATACCATTGTTCAGAATGCCTGCGATCGCCATCAATAACAGAACCATGAAAGTAGGCATCAGACTTGGAACCGTAATATTCCACATTTTCTGGAATCGCCCTGCGCCATCGATTTCTGCTGCCTCATATAACTGCTGGTCAATACCCGAGATTGCTGCAATATAAATGATCGCGCTCCAGCCAAGTCCCTTCCACATACCCCATGCAAGCATCTTGAGCCACATGTGTGAATTATCCATCAGGAAGTTGACACCGGAATCAAGGACTCCATTATTCACCAGAAGTGAACTTACAAAACCATCTGTTGAGAAAATAGCAAATGCAACTGCATATACAAGAACCCAACTGATGAAATTGGGAATTGTTGTAAAGGTCTGTACAATTCTGCGGAATCTCAGGTTCTTTATCTCACAAAGGAAAATAGCAAATGCCATAGCACACCAGCTTGTTGCCAGACCAAGACCACTCATTGCCAGAGTATTTCTCAGAACCCGGATCAAATCCTGTCTGGTCGCCTGATTCTGGAACAGATATGCGAACCATTTAAATCCAACAAAATTATCTCTTGTAAGTGTTTCTCCTGATTTATAATCAAAGAAAGCATATCTCCAACCAAGCAAAGGTAAATAAGCAAAAGCAAAACACAATGCAAGGAAAGGAAGCAGTAGCAGGAATAACTGATATTTGGTATCCATATGGAACTTCTCTTCTTTCTCTGCCTTCGGTGTCAGCACCAGTAGAATCAGTCCAAAAACCAGAATCGCTACTGATACAACTGCAAAAATCCAAATACTGGATGGCTGTAAGGGCTTGATCTTACCAGGCTTTGGTGTACCCTGAATATCTGTTGCCGCCCATCTTACAAGGAAGCATCCGATCAATGCGACTACACCACCAATGGTTGCGGTCAAAGCACCTGCTTTTCGCATTTTGTTATTACCAAGTGACATACAGGAACCTGCCCCACCTGCCACGTAACCTAACAGGATACACAAGCATCCAATAAAGGCACTCTGCAATGTAAGTGTTCCTACCCAGCCCTTGCTCAGAGCTCTTGCAAAATTGGAACTCAATGCCCCATAGGAAGTCGCACATGTAAATGCTGATGCCGTTTTGGAGATCAGTTCACTGATTCTTGCCGGGTTAAGTGATGGAATAAACAGTAATACGACTGATACGATACTCAGTAGTCGCAGTACGATATAAAGTTTATCCGCCAGCTTTTCCTTTTTCATTTTTATACATCCGCCTTTCCGACAGTATCAACTGCCATCATAAACTGTAATAATAACTACTGTGATCCATAAAACATCGTTTATGTTTTAGGTAGCTCATCGTTTACATTGCTTATTATATAGGTTAAAGATGTATTAAAATACCATAAAAAATTAATTACTTTTACAGCACTTTTTTTACTCCATCACTAATTTTTACAGGAGTATCTATACAAATTGCTGTGTTTTCATAGAAATTGTAATGCTAACTGAAGTTCCTTTCTCTAATTCTGACTGTACTTCCATACCATACTGTTCTCCGTAGCACAGTTTGATCCTCTGATTAATATTATATAATCCAATACTCTCTTTCTTCTCCGGATTTTTCTCTTCTATATCCCTGCGTAGTGTGGCAAGTGTCATTTCATCCATGCCGCATCCGTTGTCTGATATGGTAATTCTGACATCATCACTGTTGCCACACCTCTCAACCTGTAATGTGATCATGCCGCCTTCTTCTTTCTCCTCCAGTCCATGCAGTAATGCATTTTCTACAATTGGCTGCAGTAAAAGGGGAAGTATCATGCATTGTTCCGCATCTACACTCTCATCTGATATTAACTGATAATTGAATTTATCCCCAAATCGAAGTTTCTGTATCATAATATAAGTCTCAATATGATTCAGTTCATTTTTTAACTCCGTAAAACTGGTTCCATTATTTTCAAGTACATAACGCATGGCTTTACCCAAAAGTTTAATTGCATTTGCCACTTCTCTATCTCCTACAGTAAAAGCCTTCATGCGGATGGACTCCAGTGTATTGTACAGGAAATGTGGATTGATCTGACTTGCCAGCATCTTGAATTCCATCTTCTGCTGTTCATTGACCAGTTCCTTTTCATTGATCTGTGCCTGATACATCTGCTCATCTTTCTGTTTGATTTTCTGTACCATGACTTCCAGATCTGCAAATGCCTCTGAAAGCTCATCATTTCCCTGAACCGCTTCCTGAAAATCATAATCTTCATTACTCGCCTGATGCATGACCTGTCGTAGTGTCAATACACGCCCGGTAAAATATCCGGTAAAAATATAGATCAAAATGGCAGGTATAACGATAGCTACTGCAATGATCGCCATACAGATATAAATGATATTCTTAATATTATCATAGGACTTATCATTCAATGTACAAATATAGATTTTGGAATCGGACTGATATAAGTGCAGCGTAGACATGTCCACAAAGCATGTCTTATTATGAAGTTTCAGACTTCCTGCATACTGGAAATAATTTTCATTATAATCAATATCAACGAACTGCTGCTCTCCGTAGTCATCTCTTGAAGTTGCATAAAAAATACGTCCATTATCTACAGATGCACACATCTGATACTCCTGACTACTCATTCTGGTATTCAGATAGTTATCACTAACTCTGATAACCAGTACTGCATGGTACTTCGAATTCACAAGCGGAATCTTACGAACCAGACACAGCTTCCAGTATTCATTATTGTATTTATCATAATTTACCATTTCTACCCAGAATACACTGGATTGCTTTACTGCTTTTTGATACCATGCTTCATCAGCTATCTCCTGCGTTACCGGATGATACTGCTTGTACTCTGTGATATATGGATTGTCCGAATAAACCTCTATCTGGTCTATCTCAGAGTAATTGTACATGTAGTTATCCAATGCCGTTGATATGCTATTAATGACTTTTACCTGTGCATCCTTGGACGGATATTTTCTGGTCAGGATACTTTGCATATTACTGTCAAAAGACACTTCCTCAGAAATGTTATAAACCTGTGTCGTAATTTCAAAAAGTATCGTTTTCACACGCAGGTTATCCGATTCCAACAGATCTCTATGATAACTGGTCAGCAAATTGCCTGTATTTACGATCAGAAAAGTACCGATCAGCAAGACCGGAATAAATACAGCCAGGATATAGATGCTGTAAAGCTGACGCCTGATATTCGCATTTTTCAGAAATTTAAAAGGTTCTCTGTTTTTTTCTTTCTTTTTTCTCATGATCATACCCCTGCCCTTTTGCAAAACTATCTATTAGCATACTCTATCCGCATTCAAAAGACAATCTGTCTGCACAGAAAAAGGGACAAGTTTTACCTTGTCCCTCTCTGACTGTCTGTAATTAATCCAAGAACTGTTCTGGCAATGTAACCTTGAAATCTTTTGCAAGATTTCTGAAATCATCTGATGTAATGGTCTGTAATTTATAAGGAGCCATAGAACGAACCTTTACAAAGATTTCAGCAGATTTCTCTACTGTATGCATCAGTCCGAAAGTCAGATCAAAATCCTCACCGGATACGAATACTCCATGATGCGCCCAGATCGCAACATCATATTTCTTCATCAGTTCACTGGTAGCTACTGCGATATCTCTTCCACCGGGTACCATCCAGGGAACAACCCCCACACCATCCGGGAATACGACCGGACACTCTGTTGCCATTTCCCATAACTCTCTTGTAAATACCTTGTCCTCGAGAGGCAGAACAAATGTCATGGCGATCACATTTGCAGGATGTGCATGATAGATAACTCTGTGCCTGCCACCTGTTGCGATCAGCTTCACCTCATGATTCATCAGATGAGAAGGTAACTCACTGGTTGGACGACCACCGTTTACAAGTCCCCATACGATTCTATAGTTCTCACCCTTATCATCGATTTCGATGATTGCAAAGGAATCTTCCGGTTTGATAATGACATTTCTAAAATACTTACCACTGCCCGTAGAAATGAAATATTCTCCTGCAAGCTTAGGAACACTGGTTCCGATCGGAGTCCATTCCTTAGGCTGAAAATTCTCCTTTACCATTTCTACTTCTTCCGGCTTCATACGATATGTCAGGTTGCCGCCATTTCTCTCATGCCAGCCCTGCTCCCATCCATCGTTTGCCATACGAATATAACCCTGAACAAATTCTGCATCTAATACTTTCATTTTAATGATCCTTTCTCGTGAGCTTATCTTTTGGATAAAACTTCTTTCTCGTATTCTTTAATTTCATCGAACCAGCCAAGTTCTGATGTGCCGCACTGTGCACAATACTCTTCCCATACATCACCAAACGGATATACCTTGAGTTCTTCGAAACGAACCATTAATTCTGTCCAGTCAGCATCATCCTGCAACTTTTTAAGTGCTTCTGCAGGCATACACATTGCTGATAATAATGCCTTCTGCCAGCTTCTGAAGCCTACCGTCCAGGCTGAGATACGGTTAATGCTTGCATCAAAATAATCAAGTGCCATATTGACACGGTCGATCGCGTTGCAGCGTACGATTTCTTTTGCCATTTCTTTGGTTTCATCATCAAAGAGAACTACATGGTCTGAATCCCAACGGACAGGGCGTGTGATATGTAATGCGATCTCCGGGAAGAAAGCCAGCAATGCAGGAATCTTGTCGGATACTACTTCTGTCGGATGATAATGTCCGTTATCCATCAGAGGAAGTACTCCTTCATGAGTCGCTGCAAAGCTCAGTGCAAACTCTGCGGAGCCTACTGTATAAGACTCAACGCCAATTCCGAATACCTTGGATTCTACACAGGGCTTTACCATCTTGGGATCATGTGGCTCTGCGATGATCTGCTCAATGGAGTCCTTATAACGCTCTCTGGGTCCTAAGCGGTCTGCAGGGATATCCTTGCTGCCATCACCTGTCCAGATGTTCATAACACAGGGGATTCCTGTTTCTTCTGCGAAATACTGTGAAATACGAATACAAGCCTTGCCATGCTCGATCCAGAACTTTCTTACTTCTTCATCAGGGCTGGATAAGGTCAGACCATCCTTGATATTAGGGTGAGAGAAAAAAGTAGGGTTAAAATCAATTCCCATATTTCTTTCTTTTGCAAAAGCCACCCATTTTGCAAAATGCTTTGGTTCAATTTTATCTCTGTCTACAAACTGACCATCTTCAAAAATAGCATAGCTTGCATGCAGATTCAACTTCTTTAAACCTGGTGTGCATTTGATGACCATATCAATGTCTGCCATCAATTCTTCCGGTGTTCTGGCTTTACCTGGATAATTACCTGTTGTCTGGATACCACCGGTCAGTGGACCATCATGGTCAAAACCTGTTACATCATCACCCTGCCAGCAATGCAGAGATACCGGAATTGTCTTTAATTTTGCAATTGCCGCATCTGTATCTACCCCAATTGCCGCATATTTTTCTTTTGCTGCCTGATATCTTTCTTTCTGTGTCATGTTATTCCCTCCTATGGTTGATAAGTTTTAATATCAAATGAATCAAATATTGTTTTTCTTGCCTGTGTCAAATCTGTCAGCACCCCGTCAGCCATCATCTGCACTGTCAGATTGCCGATTGCCGTTGCCTCTGTCGGACCTGCATAAACAGTCTTGCCTGTCCTTTTTGAAGTCAGTTCATTCAGATACTGTGCATTTGCGCCTCCTCCGACTACATGAATGCTGTCATATGACACGTCTGTCAGTTTTTCTATTTCTTTTACTGTATCGCGGTAACAAACTGCAAGACTATTGTAGATCACTGCCGCCATCTGTGCCGTTGTCTCCGGTATCTGCTGTCCACTCTTTCTGCAATATTCCCTGACAGCCTCCTGCATGCTCTCAGGTGCAAGGAAAGAATCATCATTACAATCCACAATAGAAGTAATATCCTCCTTAGAAGCCATCTCACACAACTGTGCAAAAGAATATGCATCCCTGATTTCTTTCTTTAGGGACTGGATCATCCATAAACCCATAATATTTTTCAAATAACGGAAACGATAAGCATAACCACCCTCATTAGTGAAATTGCATGCCATGCTCTCATCGCTGCAATCCGCTTCCTTACGCTCTACACCCATCAGTGACCATGTACCTGAACTGATATACATTGTCTCAGGTGCATTGGACGGTACTGCCAATACAGCCGATCCAGTATCATGTGTTGCAGGAAGCACCACTTTGCAGCTATAGCCCACCTGTTTTGCAATATCAGCTCTCAGCTCACCAAGAACTGTTCCTGCCATCCTGATCTGTGGGAATATCTCTGCCGGATATCCCAGCTTCCCGATCAGCTCCATATCCCAGGTCTTAGTAACAGGACTTACCAGTTGGGTTGTTGTCGCATTGGTATATTCTACACATTTCTCCCCACACAACAGGAAGTGGAAATAATCAGGAATCATGAGAAATGTCCTTGCCTTCTCCAACTCCTGCGGCTTCTTCTGTTTCAGTGCCATAAGCTGATAGATACTGTTGAACATCTGCTTCTGAATACCGGTTCTGTGATACAGCTCAGGCAGAGAGATTGTCTCATATACCTTCTCATCCATTCCCTGTGTTCTGCTGTCACGATACCCTACTGTATTGCCGATGACTTTATCCTGCTCATCCAAAAGCACGAAATCAACCGCCCAGGTATCGATTCCCACACTGACTGGAATCTTACCCAGCTCGACACACTTGTGCATGCCTGTTATGATCTCTTTAAAAAGTGCTTCTGTATCCCAGCAAAGTTCTCCATCCTTGCGGCTCATTCCATTCGGGAAACGGTGGATTTCTTCCAATACCATTTTTCCCTCTTCCATATGCGCCAGAATATGTCTGCCACTGGATGCGCCGATATCAATTCCAAGATAATATTCTGCCATAACCTCATTACTCCCAAAGAAATATTTGATCACATGTCCGCCCCCGGACACATCCTTCATGAATACATCATATACAAATTCCGCACACAAAAAAAGACACCCATTTGTGAAAAAAAGTGTCCTTATTTGCAAGTTATATAAATGAGGTTCTGTATTTTTTGGGTGATACTCCATACTGCTTTCGAAAAATCTTATGGAAATAGCTGAGGTTATCATATCCGACAGCATTTCCTACTTCCGATACAGGCATATCTGTACTTCTCAGTAAAAAAGCTGCCTGCTGCATACGTTTCTGCTGTATCAGTTCTGTATAAGTCTTTCCCGTTCTTTTTTTGATCATACGGCTGAGCCCGTACAGATCGTAGTGAAGATCCTGTGCAAGTTCTGTCAACTCTCCATCCTTATAATGTTCTTCCACAAAACGGAGAATATTCAATATGACATCCTCTTCCGTCTGACCATTTCCGGTTACGACCTTGTCTGTGTGATTCAGAAGTTGCAGAAACAATAACCCCATAGTAACCTGATTGATATTTCTCTTATTGGGTTGGTTGTGCATCAGTGTCCAGATCAGATTCTCTACCAGATTCTGTATTGGCAATACATCAGCCACCTTAAAATGCAGATAACCAATGTTGTTCTCGCCTTCGCCACGCAGGCATCCAATGATAAAATCTCTCAGCGGGCTCTGTTCTTCTCCCATCATCTGTAACGATTTGTCAAAGAATTCCGGCAAAATAATAAAATTGACACCTATGTCATTTTCTCCTGCCGCATCTATTTCCTGTGTTGCCTTTTGACTCAGAAACAGTAGCTCTCCCTGCCTTAGAATGACCTCTTCCTCATTGATCAGATGTCTGGTCTTACCAGAACACATATAAATTACTTCTACATAATTATGCGTATGCTTAGGAAAATGCACAAAACGTGTATGTGCTCTCACTGTGATCAGTTTAGAAGCATCCAACAATTTCTTACTGTCAAACACTTGCCCGGCAGATTGCATGTAAATCGTTTCATCTATTTGTTGCCTGCCATTTAGGATTTCCTGCTCCTCTGGTGTAATTTTGTGTAACTGTTCTAATAATTCTGCATTCATATGCTTTTATTATCTTTCCTGATTGCTGCTTTTCTGTTCTGGTTCATAATACGAAACAGCGAATGTATGATCAGTCTCAAATTGTGTTTTACCTCCGCATCCATATTATTAACCGCTTTCCATGCACTGGTCAGTCCCTTAATTCCCATGGAATTAAGTTCTACCGTGGTCTTTGCCCCCGGTGCGTCCAGTATTGCAAAAAGGCTGTCAACAAATATCTGCCTGTGCTCGTCATCCAGAGAAGCTACCCATTCCTTCAAAGACCGATCCAGAAACCGGCTTGAGTTTGATACAGAATCCAGATATACAAAATCATTCCTCTTCACTTCCCAGGTTCCGGCATCATGCTGCATAATACCTTTTTGAGAACTTTTTACAATATCATATTCCTCTTCATGTCCCAGAAGCATCCCTACAATGGAAGACTCTGGAACGATTGTTCTGATTTTGGGCAGCATTTCCTGATATTCTTTACTGTCCAGAATTTCCTTCTGGAATCCCGGTCCGTCATTATTGTAAACCTGGATAATGCGTTCCTTCACACCCTGACTGCAACGAAAGGCTGCATAAACAGCCAGATTGCCACCTTTGGAATGACCACCCAGAATCAGTTTGTGTTTTCCTCTTCCTGCTGTTTTTTCCAAATAATCTACTGCATCCAACTGAGATGGTACACTTACCATCAGCCCCATATTAAAATCCTCCCGCCAGCCGATGATCGTGTCATCTGTACCGCGGAAGGCTATATATCTCGTATTTTCATCAATTTCTATCGTCATGGCGCTGAACTGTTTCTGTAATTTCTCACTGACGTTATTAACATAATTCAAAATCCGCATATTGCAGAATCTGGGGCAATCTGCCAATCGGGCAAACAGCAGTGCAGAAGTCCTTGTCAATGACGCCTCCTTAAGCTTGTCCTCCAGTGTATATTTGGAAAAGAATTTCTCAATTACCTCTCCTACTGTCATTGATTCATTGCAGATTCCTATTGGCATCACTTCATCAAGGTTCACATAAGCCATCCATGAAAGGACCAGATTATCTACTGCATTAAATGGGTCCTCCTGTAAGCTGATATCGCCTCTCCATTCCAAATAATCCAATATATTTGCCATTATGTACACCTCCATGATCTGAAGCGTTCCCTAATCCTGAAGCATTTTCGTCAGATATGTTGTCAGCATATCAATCCCCGGTGCATTCTCCCCACCGCGTGGAATTATAATATCCGCATATTTCTTGGATGGTTCTACAAATTCCTCATGCATCGGTTTTACTGTTGAACTATACTGCGAAATAATAGACTCTATACTTCTTCCTCTTTCGACCATATCTCGCCTGATACGTCTCATCAACCGCTCATCAGCATCTGTATCTACATATATCTTGATGTCCATCAGATCTCGCAGTTCCCTGTTCTCAAGGATCAAAATACCTTCCATGATAATAACAGGTCTTGGTTCTACCGTTATGGTTTCCTTCGCACGATTATGATTTACATAATCATATGTAGGCATCTCTATCGCATACCCCTTGAGTAGTTTACGTACATCCTCAGCCATACGTTCAGACTCAAAAGAATCCGGATGATCATAGTTAAGCTTGCATCTTTCTTCAAAAGGCATATCATCATGTGCTTTATAATAATTATCATGGCTGATCACCGCGATATCATTGCCGAAATAATCTTTTACCCTGTTAATAATCGTGGTTTTACCTGAGGCAGATCCTCCGGCTACACCAAGCACACATATTTTTCTACTAAGAGCTTCGTTTTCAAACATTACCGTATTTCTCCTTATAGGTATACAATTCTATAATATTCTCTACTCTCCGCTTAATGATACGAGGTTCAAATGGTTTAATAACCATATCAGCCACCTTATATTCAAAAGCTTTGACTGCTGTAGCTTCTGAAGAGTCATCTGTTACGATCACAACAGGCACTTTGGATAAGTAATCATGTTCTCTCATATAATCAAGTACTCCAAATCCATCTATTCCCGGCATGATAATATCCAGCAAAATAACTGCCAGTTCATCATATTCCTTCTCTATGATAGCAATTGCTTCCTTACCGCCGCCTGCTTCCACAATTTCATAATTATCTCTGAAAATTCCGCCAAGCATATAGCGATTCATTCCCTTATCATCCACTACAAGTATTTTCTTCTTCGTTGTCAATTTATTACCCCATTCCCCTATAGTAATACCGTTATCATTTTACAGGCAGCACACACCTGTTCATATACATCCATTGCGCCTTCCAGGCTTCCCTGTCGCAGAATTTCCACCAACCGACTCAAAGGATGATAAATTACATCCAAACCAAGATTAGCTGCCATGCCTTTTAATCCATGCGCATATTCAAAGGCATCTCCTGCATTATTTTCTTCAAGACTCTGTTTAAGAGATTCAAAATCCGGATCATCAAAGAACTCTGACAAAAAGTTCCTGTAAGCATCTTTATTCCCTTTCAGTCTTTCCAATGCCTTATCAACGTCTACGCCTTTACTCTTCAGTATCTCCCAGAAATTATCTTCATTACATTCCATTCGGATACCGGACAATAATGTATGATTCTGCATTTCAATCATATGCCAGGCAGTTTCTGATTCTATATCAGGACTTGCCTTCAACATATACACCATTCCCCAAAAAGATGCAGATAATACATATGCCATTTCCAGATAATCACAATTTCTGATTTCACCAGCTATTGCAGCCTGCTGTAAATATCCGGCTAATTTGAGAAGAAACGGATTCTTCTCTTTGACCAGACTTCCTCTGTAGAGCATCTGCATGTGAACAGACTCCTGATCCATTTCCAGAGCCTTGTCCAGAGCAGCTCTCGTAATACTGCTCATATTATGTTCAAAAGTATCTGATTCCCGATATTTTTCATCCATAAGATGAAGAAAAGGCTTCGCATACAGTGCTGCTACCGCCCTTGCTAACGCATCCTTATCTTCAAATCTCATATATATAGCTGAATTAGAACATCCACTTTCCTTTGCGACCTTACGGATCGTCAGGTTTTCATATCCTTCCTGATTAATAATCTCTATCGCAGAATCCAGTATTTTCGTTCCAATACTATCTTCTATCAGCATTTGTCTGCTGTCTTCCCCATTTTCATACATAAGCCATGTCCCCTCGCAACATTGTTAAGATTTTGTAGTAACAACGTTCTGTTAGCATTATTGCACTAATTATGGCTTTTGTCAATCAAATATCAATCTTTAACTGTACTTCTTCTTCAGCCTGATGTTTGAAATCTTCTACCTGTTCCTGATTCAGAGTCGGAAGATCTCCCAATGATTTCACACCGAAAGTACGCAGAAATTCCTCAGTGGTTCCAAACAGTAAAGGACGTCCAGGCGCATCCAGTCTTCCCAGCTCCTGGATCAGATTAAATTCCAGCAATCTGTTGATTGCATGATCACAGCTCACACCACGGATCTTTTCTACCTCCAGCCTGGTCACAGGCTGCTTATATGCAACAATGGAAAGTGTTTCCAACAGAGTATCCGACATTACATATTTTCTGGGCGCTTTTGCCACCTTTATCAGGTACTCGTATAATTCCGGTTTTGTACATAACTGATAGGAATCCTCCAGTTCAATGATAGAGATCCCCCGATCTTCCTTCTTGTATTTATGATTCATTTCATCAATAATATTTCTGATCTGTTGAGGTTCCATTTCCAGCACATGCACAAGTTTTGACATTTCCACGGAATCTCCCATAGCGAACAGAACTGCCTCTATGATCGCTTCTGCCTTCTTTTTATCCACAATTTTCTACTCTCCTCATCCCGCTGTAAATCCAGGCCACCAATGCCTTTTGTATTATCACATTGATTCTTATGCGGCCAGACTAGACGTAATCAAAATATCACCAAATGTATCTTCCTGTTCAATTGACAGGATTCCCTGTTTCATCATTTCAAGAACAGCCAGAAAAGTCACAATGATCTCCATTTTACTTCCCTGTTTTTCCAGGAGATTTCGGAAACTGAATCTTTTGTGATTCTTTACATATTCCTCAATATACCCCTGTTTTTCTTCCAGATTGATCTCATCCTTCTCAATCTTGCCAAACTGGCTTCTGATCGGATCGATCTTATCCTCCTGCCTTCGGATACAGGATTTGAATATTTCATGAAGCTTTGCCAGATTCACATCCTTAAGCAGTTCTTCATAGTCAACAGGATACTGGTAATTCTCTACTTCCTTTGGAAGCATCGGCTTCTTGTACCAGCTCTTAGCCGCATCTACCTGTCTGTCACGCAGTTCATAGGACATATACTTATACATCTTATATTCCAACAACTTCTGTACCAGTTCCGCTCTTGGGTCCTCTTCTTCTCCCTCTTCGTTCACTTCTTTTGGAAGGAGCATACGGCACTTGATATCCAGAAGTGTAGCCGCCATGACAAGAAATTCACTCATAATATTCATATCTTCTGTTTCCATCTGCTTGATATACTCAAGATACTGGTCTGTAATCTCTGCAATGGGAATATCATAAATATCTATTTTATTCTTTTCAATCAAATGAAGCAGCAGATCAAGCGGTCCCTCAAAGACCTCCAATTTGACCGAAAGCGCCATATTATTCTCCTTTCACCAAATCAACAACATGAAGTTCAGCCGGATTAAAGAAACGAAGCTGAATCGTATGGGATCCCATACCACGTCCTAACAGCATTGTGCTTGTTCCAATATGGAAGATTCCTCCATCATACTTTGGAAAAAGTGTGTAAGCAGGTGAAATAACCCCTCCAAGCAATGGAAGCCGCATAATTCCTCCATGCACATGTCCTGCAAGTACCATATCAGCCCCCCATGCTGCATATTCTTCAAAATATTGAGGATTATGTGCCATTAAAATATTGCAGTATGCCTTATTAACTTTTCCGAGTTTGCTTTCCATATAATCAGCCGGCATATTACGCTTGCGAAATCTTTTAAAATACTCTAATCCTAATTCAAAACCGGTTAAAGCAATTCCATAGCGCTGTAATATAAGTGTTTTATTATTCAATATCGTGACATTAGGATGCTCTATCCCCTTTACCAGTTTATCATATTTATCACCATAATGATCCGGTCTGTATTTTAACTTGGATTCATGATTTCCCGGTGCATAATAAATCCTGTATTTTTTGCTCAGTCTGTTCACAAATCTTATTCCCACATCTACAGGCTCATTTACCTGTGATGTCACAAGATCTCCTGCGATTAAAATAAAATCCGGATCTGCCTTATCAATTACTTCAATTACTTTATCATTGTCATTGCCATATACTTTATTATGCAGATCAGATATCATAACAAATCGGCAATTTTCTTTTAATTTAGGCATCTTAAACTGCTGTTCAACCACAACAAACCTGTTACCATCAATTACACCTACGATCAGCAATACAACAATCACCGCTATTGCAATGAGAATGACTGCTTTTATCATATTTTAATCCTCCATCTATGTGTATCAAATCACTCTTAAACCAGATACAGCCTGAAGATCCTCTGCAGATAATCAAGATAACTTGCCTTTGCAACATCCTGTGTCGTCAACATTGCAATACTGCCTATTTCTTTTCCATCCAGAACATAACGGATCCTTCCTGCTTCCTCTCCTTTATTTACAGGAGCCGTCAATCCCTCTTTATATTCATACGTTTTCTCTATCTGCCCAAAATCTGCACCGGATGTATCCAGATATCGGAACTCCCCCTCTGGAACCAATGTTACTTCCGACAACTTTCCCCCTGTCACTTTGACAGTTTCCAGCGTATCCTTATTCTCATCTACATAAATCTTTGTCATTGCAAAACCATACTCCAGAAGATTTTTGGCTTCTGCAAATCGAATCTTAAAATCAGGTGCACCCATTACAACTGCGATCAGGTCAATTCCATTTTTATTCGCAGTAGCACTAAAGCAATACTTGGCTGTACTGGTAGAGCCTGTTTTTAATCCTGTTGCCCACTGATATTGCTTTAACAATTTATTAGTACTGGATAATGTAAAAGGTTTGCTTCCCTGTCTGGTTACATGTGTAATATCTTCCATCCATATTTTTGTATACTGATAAATCTGCGGATATTTGTTAATAAGTTCTCTCGACATTATCGCCACATCACGAGCTGTTGTATGATGTCCACTATCCGAGGTCAGTCCACAACAATCCATAAAATGTGTATTATTCATTCCAAGGGCCGCTGCTTTGTCATTCATCATACTGACAAATTCACTTTCGCTGCCTGCAATATATTCTGCCATTGCAACTGAAGCATCATTACCACTTGCAACAGTAATACATTTGATCAATGTATCAACAGTCTGTATCTCACCCTCCTCAAGGAACACCTGAGAACCACCCATTGACTTGGCATAAGCACTTGTAGACACCTCATCTTCCAAATGAATTCTTCCCTTTTCGAGATTTTCAAATATCAGCAAAAGTGTCATGATCTTAGTAATACTTGCAGGGCTCCTGACTTCATCAGGATTTTTCTCAAATAATACTGTTCCTGTTGATGCCTCCATCAGAATCGCACTTGGCGATGACAGCTCCATCTGTGCCGATACTGCAAGCATCGATGCTGGAGCCATCCATATTTCCACACATATCAACAGCGCGCAAAAAATTTTTTTCATAGAATTGCCCTCTTACATATCTTAAGAACAATCTATGACATTTGATATTTTTTTATACCATCTTTCTTACTTTCTACGAAACCGATGATATATTTTTCCCATATCATGTTTCAATCCTGTTGCCATGATAAAATGATATCCAAAATCAAATAAAGCCATTATGAATACAAATACAATAGTTTTTGTTCCCCACATAATAGGATAAAAATCTATCAATTTCATCATCTTATCAAACAGAAAAGTTATAATTATCACTGCATAAAATCCCCATGCAATGGTGCTTTCCAAACATACAATTCCCTGATAATTACATGGTTTGTCGTGGTAATCCCACCATACTTCTCCAAACAGACGAAGCATTAACTTTGCTACAAGATATTCAAACACTGTAGCCAGAACTGCTCCTATAAAATACAATGCCACCAGATTATTGGCAAACGGATGTAACAGTAAATAACCAACAACTGCTCCCACTCCATAAATAGGACAAAATGGGCCTGTCATAAATCCTCTGTTCGTAAGTTTATGATTACAAAAAGACATATAAATGGACTCCACCATCCATCCTAATACACTAAATAAAAAGAAGCATGCTGTCAGATGATAAAAATCATATCCAGCTAATTCTCTTGACCACATATACTATTTTTCTCCCTCATATCTGAACGTAAAAATCCTTGGCAATGTGCCAAGGATTTTATTCATGGCAATGAAATCATGCTTACACATGCTCATTGTACTTATTAATTATATTTACGTTTTCTAGCTGCTTCAGACTTCTTCTTACGTTTTACGCTTGGCTTTTCGTAATGCTCTCTTTTACGGATTTCCTGCTGAATTCCGGCTTTCGCACAACTTCTCTTGAATCTGCGTAAAGCGCTGTCTAAAGTTTCGTTTTCTTTTACGATTACATTTGACATGCTATCACACCTAACCTCCCTCCAGCCCTATTATTGTGTGCCAGACTGTTCGGGTATACTTAATTGCACACCTAAGATTATATCAGATATCCTGAATACGTCAACAGTTTTTTGCATATTTTTTTATTTTTTTGTTTTTTATGCGTAATTACAGTTGATTCTCCAGTACCTTGGCAACCTCTGCGATTGCCTGATCTACTCCTGCCGGATTCTTGCCTCCTGCCTGAGCCATGTTAGGACGACCACCGCCGCCGCCACCTACAAGTGCCGCAATGCCCTTGATCAGGTTGCCTGCATGTGCGCCCTTAGCCATTGCACCATCAGTTGCCATGGCAATGAGATTTACCTTACCGTCAGTTACAGACGCTAATACAACTACACCTTCACCCAGTTTTGTCTTAAGCTGATCACCCAGATCACGAAGTGCATTCATATCTACACCATCGACCTTAGCTGCCAGAAGCTTTACACCCTTGACCTCTACTGTCTTGTCCATAACATCACCAAGTGCTTCCTTGGCTGCTTTGCTCTTGAGCGCTTCATTCTCACTCTGTAAAGCTTTCATTTCAGCCATTAAATGCTCCAGACGTTCTGTAAGTCCTGACGGAGTTGTTTTCACAATCTTTGCACTCTTGTCAATAGTTTCTTCTAATTCTTTATAATAACGTAATACGCCATTACCTGTTAATGCCTCGATTCTTCTGACGCCGGCAGCTACACCGCTTTCAGAAAGAATCTTGAATGCCATGATGGCACCTGTATTTGGTACATGTGTACCACCACAGAGTTCTGTTGAGAAATCGCCCATTTTAACGACACGTACAACATCACCATACTTTTCACCAAACAGTGCCATTGCCCCTGTCTTCTTAGCCTCTTCCAAAGACATGTTCTGTGTTACGACCGGAAGATTATTTGCGATCTGCTCTACAACAAGCTGTTCTACCCTGGCAATTTCTTCCTGTGTCATTGCCTGGAAATGAGTAAAGTCAAATCTGAGTCTGTCTTCATTCACAAAAGAACCTGCCTGCTCTACATGAGAACCCAGAACAGTTCTCAAAGCTTTCTGTAACAGATGAGTTGCACTGTGGTTCTTGCAGATATCTGCTCTCTTGGCAGCGTCTACACTCAAAGTAACCGTATCGCCTACTTTGATCATACCCTTGGTTACAACACCTACATGTCCGATCTTGCCACCAAGAAGCTTGATTGTATCTTTTACTTCAAATCGTGCATCCGGAAGTGTGATCACACCAGTATCTGCTTCCTGACCACCCATAGTTGCATAGAAAGGTGTTTCTTCAACAATGATCGTACCTGTCTGCCCATCAGTCAGTGCATCTACAAGCTCATCTTCTGTCGTAAGAACTGTTACTTTTGCCTCATGAGTCAGTCTGTCATATCCTACAAATTTACTTGTAATGCTCGGATCAATAGATTCATATACAGTCACGTCTGCACCCATGTAATTCGTTACCTTACGGGCTTTACGTGCAGTTTCCTTCTGTTCCTTCATGGCTGCCTGGAAACCTTCTTCATCCACTGCGAATCCTTTTTCCTCAAGAATTTCTATTGTAAGGTCAATAGGGAATCCATAAGTATCATAAAGTTTGAATGCATCTGCTCCTGCAAGTACTTTCTTACCTTCCTTATTCAGATTCTCTTCCATCTCATTCAAAATAGAAAGTCCCTGATCGATTGTCTTGCTGAACTTATCTTCTTCCTGAACTAATACGTTGAAGATAAAGTCTTTCTTTTCCTCTAATTCCGGATATCCATCCTTGCTTTCATCAATAACGGTCTGTGCGATCTTAGTAAGGAATTTACCCTCAATGCCAAGTAATCTGCCATGTCTGGCCACACGACGAATCAATCTTCTGAGCACGTATCCTCTTCCTTCATTTGATGGCAGAATACCGTCAGAAATCATAAATGTTGAAGAACGCATATGATCTGTGATCAGACGGATAGATACATCTGTTTTCTCATCCTTCTGATACTCAACACCTGCTACGGAACAGATCTTATCGCGAATCGCCTTCATTGTATTAATGTCAAATACAGTATCTACATCCTGTACAACAACTGCAAGTCTTTCAAGACCCATACCTGTATCAATATTTTTCTGTGCAAGTTCAGAATAGTTGCCATGTCCATCTCCATCAAACTGGGTAAATACGTTGTTCCATACTTCCATGAAACGATCACAGTCACAGCCTACCTTACAGTCAGGCTTGCCACAGCCATATTTAATTCCTCTATCGTAATAAATTTCTGAACATGGGCCACATGGACCTGCGCCGTGTTCCCAGAAGTTATCACACTCACCGGTTTCAGGATCACGATAAAATCTTGTGATTCTTTCTGCTGGAACACCAATTTCATCTGTCCAGATATGGAATGCTTCTTCGTCCTCACAATAAATAGAAGGATAAAGTCTCTCAGGGTCAAGTCCTACAACCTTAGTCAAGAATTCCCAGCTCCATGCCAAAGACTCATGTTTGAAATAATCGCCAAAAGAGAAGTTACCGAGCATCTCAAAGAAAGTAAGATGTCTTGCAGTCTTACCTACATTTTCTATATCGCCTGTTCTGACACACTTCTGACATGTAGTCACTCTGCGTCTTGGGGGAATCTCCTGTCCGGTAAAGTAAGGCTTTAATGGCGCCATACCTGAATTGATGATCAGCAGACTGTTATCGTTATGAGGCACCAAAGAGAAGCTCTTCATTGCCAAATGTCCTTTGCTTTCAAAAAATTCGAGAAACATTCTTCTCAAATCATTTACTCCATAGTTTTCCATGGTTTATCCTCCATCCAAAATTGCTTACGCAAATAAAAGTACTGATCCAAAGACCAGCACATTTATTATAGTTTAGCTCTTATTTCTTGTCAAACAAAATGTAGCAGATTTATATGGTTTTTGACACACATTCTATAAACTGCTTTTCAGGAAGAGGTTTGGAGAAATAATATCCCTGTAGATAATCTGTTCCCAACTGGATCAGTCTGTCTGCCATTTCTCTGGATTCTACGCCCTCTACCACAATCTCCATATTCATATCTTTGATCATATTGATACTTGCACACAAAGCGATCATAGCCCGTTCGTTTTCAAATGATGACCAGAGGATAGACTTATCTATTTTTACAATTTTAAATGGTAATGTCATCATATATGTTATGGTGGAGTAACCTGTTCCATAATCATCCAGTGAGAAGCTCACTCCCATTTCGTTGATTTTATGCATATTATCAGCTAAAATCGTTTTGCTCTGGGCAAGTGCTGTTTCTGTTATCTCAAGATTAAGCAATTGTGGGGATACTCCATATTTATCCAGTATTTTTCCGATTTCCTGTGGCAGAATATCCTGCATGCATTCTATAATGGAAAGGTTCACTTCAATATAGTGTAGACCATATTGGGTAATATCCTCTTTTTGTAAGAAACGACAGACGCTTTCAAGAACCATATGACCTATCTCTATGATCTTGCCATTCTTCTCGGCAATCGGAATAAATTCTTCCGGCGAAATAAATCCCATTTCGTCATCATACATACGAAGCAAAGCTTCTGCTGCTACTATCTTCTTTTCTTTCACTCCATAGATAGGCTGATAATACACCTCAAAATTAGTCTTCTGTAAAGCACGTTCTATTGCTCTTTCAATTTCACCATACCGCTTCATGTATGCTACATCCAGATGTCCTCCCTCATACATACTGCCTCCATGGAGAGACGGCATGATCTCGAGATACGCCAGATAGCTGTATACATCATTAATGTTATTAATATCCTCAGGCATATTTAAGAGCGCGCCCACTGCCCACACAGTTATTTCTTTTCCGTATATTTTCCATGTTTTCTGTATGGTCTTCATCAGTCTGGTCGCCATCTCCATTGCCCGTTCACTGTCTTCAACATCAAATGTGACAGCAAACCGTGCATCACGCAGATAATACACCTTGTCACGTCCCTGTATTCTGCATAGTTCATACGTCGCTTCACGCATTAATTTTTTATATGCTTCCAACCCATACTTTTCCTGAATCGTATTCTTATCCCTAAACCTTATAACTGCCACATAACTTGACACTCCCTGTCCCACCAGACTATCAATTTTGCAGGAAAAAGCATACTGGTTCAAAGCACTTGTATCAGAGTCCAGCATCCGGTTCGTCTTGGGCACATTAAGGTAGACCCATAGCATACCGATCGTCAAAGTGAAGCCCTCTATCAAAAAACCGGGAAATACATACTGGAGCAATGCTCCCAAAGCCGGAATCAGTACAAATACGAACAGAGCGATCCGCCTTGACCAGTCCAGCACATGACCGAACCTGATCAGATGCCATATTCCAAAAAACATATAACATACCGCAAAAATATAATACAGATATAAATGTTCTCCTCTTATATAATTGCCTTGTGCATCCGCCATAAAAAGCCAGTGAAATTTCAAATTACCTATGATCAGTATAAGACCATACACATTTGTGAGCATACACAGTATCTTCCATCCCATAGGAATTACCTTAACTGAATCTGTACTTACTACGATATATCCGGCGTAACCTACAATGATCAACTGTCTGCCAATAATGTACAAAGTGTTCAATATATAAAGAATCTGACCCGGAATCCTGTAATATACGCCATTAAGACCGATTACCAGATCCAATGCATCAGAAAGTACGACCAGCCATATCAATGCAATCAATATTTTATTATCTTTGGTCGGAATCTTATATTTCAGATAAAAAGATGCCAACAACGTCAGGCTCAAAATGACAGAACTAACGACAAAATATAAATTATTTCCCATTACTTTGACTCCTGTAATTCTTATTTTTTTGTAAAAGTTTATTATATTTTATCATAGTTTTCAGCTTTTGAATATATTTTATCTATGTATACAAAATCTTTTTATATTATATATTCATTATCAGTCAACATATGTAGTTGAAATAATAAAATAGTACTTAAGTTCCGCTTTTTATTAAATAAAAAGACCAGCTTACATATCAATATAAGCTGGTCCGTATATCTTTCATTAAAATGTAAATTTATCTGCAAAATATGCATCCAGTTCATCAATAGGAACTCTTACCTGTTCCATTGAATCGCGGAAACGAATCGTTACAGCATGATCTTCTTCAGAATCAAAATCATAAGTAATACAGAATGGTGTACCAATCTCATCCTGACGACGATATCTCTTACCGATATTTCCTCTGTCATCAAATTCACAGTTGTATTTTTTTGAAAGCTGTGCGTATATCTTCTCGGCGCCTTCATTTAATTTTTTGCTCAATGGAAGAATACCAATCTTAACAGGTGCGATAGCAGGATGGAAATGCATTACAGTTCTTACATCACCCTCTCCGATTTCTTCCTCATCATAAGCAGCACACAGGAAAGCGAGTACGACACGGTCTGCGCCCAGTGAAGGTTCGATAACATATGGTACATACTTTTCTTTCTTCTCATCATCAAAGTAAGACATATCCTGACCTGATGTATTCTGATGCTGTGTCAGGTCATAATCAGTTCTGTCAGCAATACCCCATAACTCGCCCCAGCCAAACGGGAATAAGAATTCGATATCCGTTGTTCCCTTAGAATAGAAGCAAAGTTCTTCAGGTGAATGATCACGCAGACGCATTTCATCTTCTTTGATACCCAGACTTAAGAGCCAGTCACGGCAGAATGCTCTCCAGTACTGGAACCATTCCAGATCAGTACCAGGTTCGCAGAAAAATTCAAGCTCCATCTGTTCAAATTCTCTTGTTCGGAACGTGAAATTACCAGGTGTAATCTCATTTCTGAAAGATTTACCAATCTGACCTATACCAAAAGGAATCTTCTTTCTGGAAGTTCTCTGTACATTCTTAAAGTTAACAAAAATACCCTGTGCTGTCTCAGGTCTTAAGTATACCGTATTCTTGGCATCCTCTGTAACGCCCTGAAATGTCTTGAACATCAGGTTAAACTGACGGATTTCTGTAAAATTATGTTTTCCACAGGTAGGGCAGGGAATCTTATTTTCTTCAATGAACTGCATCATCTTTTCCTGACTCCATGCATCTACGGATTCTGTTAAGGCAATACCCTTCTCCTCGCAGAAATCCTCGATCAGCTTATCCGCGCGGAAACGCTCATGACACTCCTTACAATCCATCAAAGGATCAGAGAATCCACCCAAGTGTCCGGATGCCACCCATGTCTGAGGGTTCATCAGGATCGCGCAGTCAACGCCTACATTATAAGGGTTCTCCATGATGAATTTCTGCCACCAAGCTCTTTTCACATTGTTCTTCAGTTCCACGCCAAGATTACCATAATCCCATGTATTCGCAAGTCCACCATAAATTTCTGAACCAGGATATACAAATCCTCTTGCCTTTGCCAAAGCAACAATTTTGTCCATTGTCTTTTCCATTATTCTTTCCTCACCTTACTGTTATTTATTTGAATACAACAACGCTTACACCCTGCGATTGTTCTATATCTGCTGTTTTTTTGGAAACGGGATTCACTCCATCGCTTATATATAATATTTCACCAAAGCACTGAAGTCTCATTCCATCCGTCATAGTAGACGGCAATTGTATGATTACAATATGTTTTTCCCCCATTTCAAGGAGTTCCTGTTTTCCAACCGTGTTTGAGCTGTCTTTTACATCAGTCAATGAAATGTTCAGATCATATCCTTCAGAATATGCTTCCTGTATTGTTCCTACGAACAGCGTCTTATTATTATATCCCATGTAGGAAGCCGCACTGTCATATTTCATACTGACCCGTACCTGTCCATCTGACACTTCACTTCCCTTTAATGTGATATCTGCTGAGGGGTTCTGTCTGCAATATTGCTCTATCGAATCCTTTATCATGGTATTTAATCCATCCAGATCATAGTAATCCTTATCAAAACCTTCTATGATCATATTCTCCACGCTGCCATCTTTATCGAGTGTCAGAGAATTCACAGTTTCCTGCTCTGCATCTGCCCCAGAGCCGCATGCTGTCAGCCATACCATCAGAACTGCCAGAATTCCCGCTGCCTTTAATTTTTTCATAATTTCCTCCACATGAACCTTCTATTAGATTCTGCGTCCTATTATAGCGAACTTATTCAAGATTTTCAAGTATTTCAAGACTTTTAAAATCCCTGTCAAAAGTCAGTCTGCATAATTGTCTGCAAAAATGTACAAGTTCCTTTAAAACTTCCTCACTTACAAGAAATCTATAAAGTTTTTCACTTGGCGTTTTCATTATGTAATCTATGGTATACTGTGTGGATTCATTTAAAATGTCACCAATTCCACGTCCGTCAAATTCCCCATTGACCATAATTGCCTTCAGTTCAAAAATGCATCTGGTCAGTTTATGTGGAATGGAATGGTTGGTCAGTGCCCTCAGTGACTGATACAGCAGCTTTAACATTTCCAGTTCATCATTGTTCTCACGGGCATAATAATCACAGATTTCCAGGAAATACATTCCATAATACGCTCCGATAAAATCCTGCCTGAGCTCTTCAAAATAATTGGATATATCTGCCTCTGCCATTGTGTAAGAATTTCTTCCGGCATATAATCGGAACTGTCCAAAGGAAAAGGGATTACTTGGTGCCATCAACCTGTTTCCCGCTTTTCTGGCGGCTCTGGCAAATGCCGAAATCTTTCCCTTTTCCTTTGTCAGCAGAACAACTCTTCTGTCATATTCTCCGATTGGTTCCGCTTTGATGACGATTCCCGTCACCATGATATAATCCTGCATCTCCCCGTTCACCTGTATTTCCTGTCTTATTTTTCGTGGTAGGATACCCTTTATATGACAAATAATCCAATACTTGTCCTGTCTTGACAAAACGGTTCCATCCATTTTCGTACATTCATCCGTTACCTCCCGTATTCTCTTCGTCAGTTTCCATACGGTTAGGATTTACTTAATTAAGGAATTCTATTCGGTATCTTTAGGGTCATATCCAAAATTCTTGATCAGATAGTCACTGTCCCGCCAATCCTTTTTTACCTTTACCCAAAGCTGCAGATTTACATGCTGTTCAAGCAGATCTTCTATTTCCGGTCTTGCCAGTGAGCCTATTTTTTTGAGCATGGAACCACCTTTTCCAATAATGATGCCTTTGTGGGAATCTTTTTCGCAAATGATAGTTGCATCAATATCTACAATCTTTTTGCTGAATTTCATGGATTCTATGGTAACTGCAACACCATGAGGTATTTCTTCGTCAATGCTGCGAAGAACTTTCTCACGGATCAGTTCTGCTACGATCTGTCTCATAGGCTGATCTGTAATCGTATCTTCATCATAAAAGGCAGGACCGTATGGAAGATATTTGAAGATCAGTTGAATCAAAGTATCCGTATTATCATCTTTCAGAGCGGAAACAGGAACAATTTCTGCAAAATCCATCAATTTACGATACGCATCAATATAAACAAGCAACTGCTCTCTTTTTACCGTGTCTATCTTATTAATAACCAGAATAACAGGAACTTTCAATTTGCTCAATTGCTCTACAATATGCTGTTCTCCTGCACCGATATAATCAGTTGGTTCTACCAGCCACAACACCACATCTACTTCTTTTAAACTGTGCTCTGCCACGCTGACCATATAGTCGCCCAGTTTGTTCTTTGCCTTATGAATACCAGGCGTATCCACAAATACGATCTGGCCTTCATCTGAAGTGTATACGGTCTGTATTTTATTTCTTGTAGTCTGTGGTTTTCTGGATGTAATTGCTATTTTTTGCCCGATCAGGCAATTCATCAGTGTTGACTTACCTACATTAGGTCTGCCTATCAAAGCTGCGAATCCTGATTTATACTGTTTATTTTCCTCCATTTTCTTTCCTTTCCTGTTGTGGAACGTTTACCTGCTGCGTATTCTGGTAATTCCCCTGTTCTGTATTTTTCTGCTGTATTTTCCTGTTTTGATTCCTGATAGTGTGTTTCTGCTCCAGTCGAATGATAAATCTGACGATCAATGCCAGAATCCCAATCACTGCAAGGAACACAATAATATTGGGAATATGTATTATCACTGCTATCAGGAAATTCCGTATTCCTCTTCCTACCTGATACAGATTCTCCATAAATCCTGTACTGATCTTTGCCCAGGTTCCCTTCTGCTCCTGTGGAGTATATCTGGCAACTTCATTGATATCAAGATACACTGTACTATAATCTATCTGGTTATCATATGTACGAAGCTGAGATTCTTTGCTTTCCAATTCATACTGTACTTCTGTCAGTCTGCTTTCTATCGTAAGAATATCTTCCAGATTATCAGCTTCTTCCATCAATTCCAGAAGTCTCTGCTGCTCTTTCTCGAGCATCTTCTTGCGACCTTCCACATCCACATAATCAAGAGTGACATCCTCTATATTTTCCTGTCGGTATGTAATATTCGAAACGCCTTCAAGTGTTTCGAGGAAAGTGTCCAGATTATTTTTAGGAATCCGGATCGTCATACTGCTATAACGATCTCCTTCGGTTCCCTGCGTACTGAAATATTCAGCATATCCACCTAATGATGCTATTTTCTGGTTCAAAGTCTGAATCAGACTATCATATTCCTCAGTTTCTACCGTCATATTCACAGTCTTGATAAGTTTTCGGTCTGTCTGCACGGAAATCTCACTTGACTTTTCCTGTGAAGATGCTGTATTATCAACAGCATTTTCTGAATACAGATCATTACTTGATGCCATATAAGAGCTTCCCATTGTATCCGCAGCACTCTGCGAAACAACAGCGCTACCACAGCCACTCATTGCAATGGTGGCCGCCATTACAGCCGCTGCAAGTTTATACTTTGTTGCATTCCACTCTCTTTTCATTAAAATTCCCTCCTCTTATATTGTCAATGAAATAAGTTCTCGATCACGCCAAACATATCCTTATTTTCTTCTATCATCTGACCATTTCCAACAACACAGATAGCATGTTCTTTCATCACTGCATCCATGTAATCAGCCAGCGCTCTGATATCCTCCTGTGTACAGGAGAGCAACTGATCTCTTTCTTTCTGTACATCAGCAAATTCAAGATTCGAGAGATAAGCCCCAAGTGACCTGCTTCCCTTTGTTGCCGGTGTCATAGGAACATCCCAGTCGCTGATCGCTCCTATGATATATTTCGTCATAGTTCTCTCATCTGCTGTAAAGCTTCTCAGATAATCTCCTGCTTTTTCATATACATCCACTGTCTTTTTCAGGTTAGGATCCCGATAGGATACGAAATAGCTTTCACCATTCTTACCAAAATTGCACATGCATCCATAAGAGCCGCCCTTTACACGAACATTTGTCCACAGGTAATCATATCCCATAATTACCTTAAGCACTCTCAATGCACCCGTATAAGGATACTGGAAGCCATTATTTCTGAAGCTGCCTGCTCTGGCAACATATTGAATCTGGGCTGATGTTGCAAATCCCTCATTTTTCCTGCATAGGCTCAGATTTAACTTTTCTTTCTGAACCGGTTTTGTATAAAGACTGTTTTTGAATGATGCAATCAACTTTGAAAGAGGCTCAAATCCTTCTTCTTCTGCTGTGTAATCAATCATCAGATTCTCAGGTCTGAAAATATATTCAATCAGTTTCCCCAGTTTCTGCACCAGCTCATCTTTATACATATCATATTCTGATTCAAGTTTCTCAAGAAGCCTGTAGCAAGGCATACCGCTTACCAATTCCATAATTGCTGCTGTCTCACTAAAATAAGAAAGCGCTCGAATAGCCGCCAGTGAATGTCCTGCTGCGGTCATATTTCCCTGCATCCTTGACTTTAATTCCGCAATGATTTCATAGATTCTATCCTGATCATCCAGTCTCGAAGAGGTAATGATCTCCTGTAATAAGGCAAACGTATCTGCCAATTCTCCATACATTGCCTTCGTCTTAACCTCAAAGGTCAATTTGTATTCGTCCATCTTCTTTGCATTGGTATACGTATTGACTGTAGAAGAAATGCCTCCCGTATGAATATTGATCTCATTATACAGTTCACCATAACTGTACTTCTGAGTATCCACATATCCTAATACATTCTTTAAAATACCAATATAAGCGAACAGTTCCTGCGGAATATTGGCAGCATCAAATACCAGCTTCACATAACCGATTCCATTTGTCTGCAATTTATGGAACAATACTTTCGTATCTTCAACCATTCTCTCTTCATTCACGAAGCCCTCTGCTTCTTTCTTCATATCTTCTCTTGTCAGCATCGGGATCTTAGCCAGTGCTTCCGGTGAATCCTCCGAATCCTGATAGTCATGAAGTGCGTGTGTTTCTTCTACGATCTTATCAATCTGCTCTTTACTGAGTGTCTCCTTATAAGCCTGTAATTTATCTGCTAATGCCTTATCATTTTGTGCTGTCAGTCCCTCTTTGGGCGATACTACTAAAATGGATTTATGCTCATTATGCAATAAATAGCGGTCTATCAGTTCTTCGTAATAATTTGTATTGATCTTTTCACGAAGTGTATGGAATATATCATTTGCTTCTATCATGGTAAATGCCATTTTATCATCATACAACCATGAATCGAACATCTGAAGTCCATACATCAATCCCTTGGGATAGGAACCAAAGTCAGCTTCTCTGTATTTAAATTCATAATAGTTCAATCCTGCCAGCAGCGCCTTCTTATCCAGGCCCTCCTTTACAATTCTGGTCAGTTCTTCCTCTATTGTATGAACAAACTCATCCTTCTGGGAATCATTTGCATTCTTTGCAACAATCGAGAAATATGGCTGATAAACACCATTCTCATATACACTGTATACTTCCGTTCCTATATTCTTGTGGATCAATGCCAGTTTCAGTGGTGCCCCGGATGCAGAACACAATGCATAATCGATCAGTTGCATTGCATAATACAATTCCTTATCCAGACTTGTTCCGACAACTGTATTATAGGACAAATAAGTATTATCAGTTAATGCCTCTCCTTCCATAACCGGATAATCCTTGTGAATCGTTACCGGTTTCGTAAAAGGCTTCTGAAGCTGCACTGCCGAGTCGATCTGTAAACTGTCAAATTTACTCAGATATTCTTCATCCATCCAGATCAGCTTCTCAGCCATATCCATATTTCCATATAAATAAATATAACTGTTTGACGGATGATAATATCTGCGATGGAAATTCAAAAATTCTTCATACGTAAGTTCAGGGATTACCTTGGGATCTCCCCCTGATTCTACCCCATATGCCGTATCCGGATAAAGAGAATTCAATACTTCTCTGTCGTGTACGTCATCCGGTGATGAAAATGCACCTTTCATTTCATTATATACAACACCATTGATCTTCAATTCATCTTCCGGGCTTTCCATTTCATAATGCCAGCCTTCCTGACGGAATATTTTCTCTTCGTTATATATATTAGGATAAAAAACTGCATCCATATATACATGACAAAGATTCTGAAAATCCTTGTCATTACAGCTTGCTACCGGATAAACTGTCTTGTCGGAATAAGTCATTGCATTCAAAAAAGTATTTAAAGAACCCTTCACCAATTCTACAAAAGGATCTTTAACCGGAAATTCTTTGGAGCCGCATAATACAGTATGCTCAATAATATGAGGAACACCTGTTGAATCTGTTGGCGGCGTTCTGAACCCAATATAAAATACCTTATTCTCATCATCGTTTTCCAGCAAAGCCACTCTGGCTCCTGTCTTCTTATGTCTGAGAAGATAACTCATGGAATGAATATCTTTTATCTCTCTTTTTTCAATAATCTCGTATGCTGATACATCCTCTACTCTTGCCATTTTTAATAACCATACCTTTCTGCAATCTGCAGCCTTTCAGGCACAGATTCATAATTAAATGCTGATCGTCATCAGTGCCAGTTTGGATATAGATACATCCTCTATCTGCGCTTCCTGCTGTCTGACCGCCTGTGCATATTCCTTTTGGAATTCACCAAAGGAACAGACTTTGTGGATCCACTTTTTCTTCAGCTTACCGCCAAACCCTTTTCTATCTTCTCCATAGAAAAATCTCACCTGTAATTTTAACTGTTCATAAATACGGTAAGAAAAGGCATCTGTTTCCACCGTCAGAATATGGTCCGTAAATTTCACATTCAACGGCGTATCCTTTGTTACGTAAGCGCTGATAATAGCCTTAAATTTAAAAGGGACATCATCCCTGTCCAGTATTTCCTGATACGTAAGTTCTTTTCCAAAATATACATGTCCGGTATCCTGGATCACATATTTAAAATCATTGTTATTTTCCATTATATCTGTGTGTCCTCTTCAATATATTCCATATGATTAGCAGACAGCCGAATGGCTTCTCTGATTTCTTCCTCATCTAATTGCATCTCCTGCGCCAGTTCTTCTACTGTTACTTTGCGCAGCAGTTCTTCTGCCATTTCTTTTGATTTATCATTAACCAGATTTACCTTGTCAAGAACCTTCTCTCCCGCCTGATGACTGTCAGTATCATCACTGATATATTCTTCCATGGCATCCATGATCATCTTGGCAAGAAATCCATCTATCTCATCAATACTTTCTACACAATCAAGCATAGTGACTCCCATAGAAAGGGCAACATTACCTTCTCCGATCAGATCCTCTACCAAAGCTCCCTGTCCTGCATACAGCTTCGCAATTTCAACTACCTGTGGCAGGAAAATCTCCGTCAGTTTACTGCATGCACTGCTGTCCTGTGCCAATGCAGACATCATGACTGCTCTCTTCTCTCCATCTGTTACCTCCGGCAGATCCTTTAATTCCTCCAGATACATATTCAGATAACTGGTATCCTCACTTGTCAGATTCGCATCACTGTCTGAAGGTGCATCAATACCGATATTACTTTTGTTAAGATATTCATGAATCAGCCCCATCTGTTCCTCTGTCAGTGACAAAGAATCAAATGCCTCCTGAATCTGTTCACTCGTCAGCATATTTTCCTGTAATCTTGCCGTATCCTTAAGCTGTTGAAGGACTCTGGCAAATTCAACCTGATTCATTTCCATTATTTATAACCAAACCTTTCTTATTCTATATCATCCATTATTGTACATGTGTATGCGTGAACAGATGATCCTGACAATATTCATAATTTCCGTTACATTTTGAACAGAAACGGAATTCCAGATCAGGATACTCATCGCTTGTCCTTCCACAGATCGCACATTTATGTTTTGCCACTGACATTGGTTTTGCCTTTTTTACTTCCTTACGGTAATCATGCCGTCTCTTGACCTGTCTGGGGGAAATTCTCATACCAAATCCCGTACGTGTGATCATCATAAAAATAATGAAATAAAGAAGTGGTCCCAGAACTATGATACGTTCCACGATCCAGGAAGCAGATATTGCCTCCACTAACATCAGCACACCATAGGCAATTCCCATCCATTTCATTTTAATAGGAAGAATAAACATCAGATACACTGTTGAATCCGGGAATGTCGCTGCAAAGGCAAAGAATATACTCATGCAGATATAATACATACTGAATTCCTGTGCTATTACCGCAAAATATGTCTCACTCGCCACTTTGATCACAGTAGTACCTGCCAGCAATGCAGCATCCTGCAGCAGATAACTGATTCCCATGATCAGGAAGCTTTCTACTATAGTAAATACCATGCCTAAGAACAAATATGCATTATAATAGAAAGTTCCCCATGCTCTTTCCAGGGAGCTTCCTATGGAATAATAAAAGAACAGCATCAACAGGGTAAATATGTTAATACTTCCTCCATCTCCCGGTATCAATATCCATGTGACAAGTCTCCATATCTGCCCATGCAGGATCTTATACGGATTCAATGTCAGATAATTCAACATTGCCGGATTGATCGCATACAGCAGATATCCACATCCATAACACAAAATCAGATACAGCGACAAATTAGGTATCGCATATCTGCCAAACTTCTTTTCCATTTTGTCCCAAAAATTCATATAACACCTCTAAAATTATTTTCGACTGAATAGTTTTATTGTAACATTCAGTATGAAAAATGTAAACCAATCCACCAGTTACTATCTACGAAATTATTCTTTTTTAATAATTTTCTTCATATAATTTTAAAATTTGTTTGGTTGCCTTTTTATGGACACTGTCGTATAATAGCAAATGTATGCATAAAAACCCGAATTATGTAATTTGTATATTTATAGTAAGGATTGGTTATTCATGAGTAAAGAATTCTATACATTAGGAATCGATATTGGTTCCACTACAGTCAAAATTGCGATTTTGGACGCAGAACACAATATTTTATTTTCAGATTATAAAAGACATTATGCCAATATACGTGAAACTCTTTCATCGTTGTTGGAAGATGCTTATTCCAAACTTGGTGATCTGACGCTTCATCCTATGATCACAGGTTCCGGTGGTCTGACACTTGCCAACCATCTTGGTGTACCTTTTGTCCAGGAGGTAATCTCCGTATCCACAGCACTTCAGGAGCTTGCCCCCAAAACAGATGTTGCCATTGAACTTGGCGGTGAAGATGCCAAGATCATATATTTCGAAGGTGGAAATGTTGAACAGAGAATGAATGGTATCTGTGCCGGCGGTACAGGTTCTTTTATTGACCAGATGGCTTCTCTTATTCAGACAGACGCTTCCGGTCTGAATGAATATGCCAAAAATTATCATTCATTATATACCATTGCGGCCAGATGTGGTGTATTCGCCAAGACAGACATCCAGCCCCTGATCAACGAAGGTGCTACCAAGGAAGATCTATCTGCTTCCATATTCCAGGCAGTCGTCAATCAGACTATCAGTGGTCTGGCATGTGGTAAGCCCATCCGTGGTCATGTTGCATTTTTAGGCGGACCTCTTCATTTCCTGTCCGAATTAAAACAGGCATTCATCAGAACATTAAAGCTGGACGACGAACATGTTATCGATACTGACAATTCTCATCTGTTTGCTGCCATCGGTTCTGCCCTCAATGCCAAAGAAGAAGTTTCTTTTACCATGAAGGAAATGGTAGATAAACTTTCTTCCAATATAAAAATGGAATTTGAAGTTGCACGTATGGATCCTTTATTTGCAAATATAGAGGAATATCAGGAATTTCAGGACAGACACAGCAGACATCATGTAAAGGCAGGTGACATCCGCACTTACCATGGTAAATGTTATCTTGGTATTGATGCCGGTTCTACTACCACCAAAGTAGCTTTAGTCGGCGAAGATGGTACTTTGTTATATTCTTTCTACAGCAACAATAACGGCAGTCCTCTCAAAACTGCGATCCGCTCTATTCAGGAAATCTATTCCATGCTTCCAGAAGATGCAGTTATCGTTCGTTCCTGCTCTACCGGTTACGGCGAAGCCCTGATCAAAGCAGCATTCATGTTAGATGACGGAGAAGTAGAAACAGTTGCACATTATTATGCCGCAGCTTTCTTCGACCCTAAGGTAGATTGTATCCTTGATATCGGCGGTCAGGATATGAAATGTATCAAAATCAAAAATCAGACAGTCGATTCTGTCCAGTTAAATGAAGCCTGTTCTTCAGGCTGCGGTTCCTTTATTGAAACCTTTGCCAAATCTCTGAATTACAGTGTACAGGATTTTGCAAAAGCAGCTTTATTTGCAGAACATCCTATTGATCTGGGAACACGCTGTACTGTATTCATGAATTCAAAAGTAAAGCAGGCCCAGAAGGAGGGTGCTGAAGTATCCGATATTTCAGCCGGTCTGGCATACTCTGTTATTAAAAATGCCCTTTTCAAGGTTATCAAAGTATCCGACGCTTCTGAACTTGGCAGTAATATAGTCGTACAGGGTGGTACTTTCTATAATGATGCCGTCCTCAGAAGTTTTGAAAAAATTGCCGGCTGTGAAGCGATCCGCCCTGATATTGCAGGTATCATGGGGGCATTCGGTGCTGCCCTGATCGCAAGAGAACGTTATCAGAACGGAGAAAATGAACAGTCCACCATGTTAACGATCGACCAGATCAACGAACTGACTTTCTCTACATCCCTTGTAAAATGTCAGGGATGTACGAACTCCTGTCGTCTGACGATCAATAAATTCTCTGATGGCAGACGTTTTACTTCCGGTAACCGTTGTGAACGTGGACTCGGCAAAGCCAAGAGTGATGATCACATTCCTAACCTGTTCGCTTACAAATTAAAGAGACTCTTTTCCTATGAACCGCTTTCTGATGCAGAGGCAACCAGAGGACGTGTCGGTATCCCAAGAGTTCTGAATATGTATGAGAATTACCCATTCTGGTATACTTTCTTCACAAAGTTACATTATCAGGTGGTACTCTCTCCTGTATCCAACAGGAAAATATATGAAATGGGTATTGAATCCATCCCCAGTGAATCCGAATGTTATCCTGCCAAACTGGCACACGGACATATTGAATGGCTGATTTCCCAAAATGTAAATTTTATCTTCTATCCCGCTCTTTTCTATGAAAGAAACGAGTTCAAGGAAGCTAACAATCATTACAACTGTCCTATTGTTACTTCATATTCCGAAAACATTAAGAATAATGTAGAAGCAATTGGCAGAGGTGAAGTTGTATTCAAGAATCCATTTATGTCTTTTGCAAGTCCTGAACTTATTACGCAGTCACTTACAAAGGAATTTTCTGATATTCCTGCTTCTGAAATAGCAGATGCAGTAAATGCAGGCTGGAAAGAGCTGGATGCTGTTCGTCATGATATGTACCGTAAAGGCGAAGAAGTTATTGATTATATAGAAAAGAATCATTCAAAAGCCATTGTTCTAGCAGGACGTCCTTACCATATTGACCCCGAGATCAATCATGGTATTCCTGAATTGATTACTTCTTACGGCATTGCAGTATTAACAGAGGATTCCGTATCCCACCTGGCTAAACCTGAACGCCCACTTATCGTTTCTGACCAGTGGATGTATCATTCAAGACTGTATGCAGCAGCAAGTTTCGTAAAAACCCGTGATGATATTGATTTAATTCAGCTCAACTCATTCGGCTGTGGTCTGGATGCTGTTACAACAGATCAGGTCAACGATATCCTGACAGGTTCCGGCAAAATCTATACCTGTCTGAAAATTGATGAAGTAAACAATCTCGGCGCTGCACGTATCCGCATCCGTTCTCTGTTATCTGCTATTCGCGTCAGAGAACAAAGACATCAGACCCGTACGATCCAGTCCAGTCAGATGCATCGTGTTCTCTTTACCAAGGAAATGCGCAAGAATTACACGATTCTCTGCCCGCAGATGTCACCAATCCACTTTGATCTGTTAGAGCCAACTTTCAGAAGATGTGGTTACAATCTGGTTGTTCTGAATAACGATAACAGAAAGAGTGTTGATGTTGGTCTGAAATATGTAAATAATGATGCATGCTATCCATCTCTTCTGGTCGTAGGTCAGATCATGGAGGCTGTATTATCAGGTCAGTATGATACTGATCATCTGGCTGTTGTCATGTCCCAGACCGGTGGTGGATGCCGTGCTACCAACTATATCGGATTTATCCGCCGTGCACTTGCCAAGGCAGGTTATAGTCAGATTCCTGTCATTTCAATTAACTTATCCAAGTTAGAGAGTAATCCAGGTTTCAAGCTCACGCCTATGCTTCTGTTAAGAGCCGTATATGCTGTCACTTTTGGTGATATCTTTATGCGTTGTGTATACAGGATGCGTCCATATGAAGCAGTTCCTGGTGCCGTGAATGAAGTACACCAGAAATGGATAAAGAAATGTTGTGAATTCCTTGATCGTAAATATATGCCTTTCTCAACTTTCAAAAAAATGTGCCGTGAAATGATAGAGGAATTTGACGCAATACCTACTCTGGCGATCAGCAAGCCTCGTGTCGGTATTGTTGGTGAAATACTTGTTAAGTTCTCTCCTACTGCCAATAATCATCTGGTTGAACTGTTAGAGGCAGAGGGTGCAGAAGCAGTTGTTCCTGATCTAATGGACTTCATGTTCTACTGCTTCTATAATCAGTTATATAAAGCCGAGAACCTCGGTACCAGCAAGAAAGGAGCTCAGATCAGCAAACTTGGTATCAAAGCGATTGAAATGCTTCGTAAACCTGCTTCTGATGCTTTTGCAAAGAGTAAACACTTTATACCTCCTGCAAATATTGAAGAAACAGCCAGAAACGCATCCGAAATCGTATCTATTGGTAATCAGACCGGTGAAGGATGGTTCCTTACAGGTGAAATGTTAGAGCTTCTACATACAGATACTCCAAACATTGTGTGTACACAGCCTTTTGCTTGTCTGCCTAATCATGTAGTTGGTAAAGGTGTAATTAAGGAACTCCGTAAGCGTCATCCCGAAGCAAATATCGTTGCTATTGATTACGATCCCGGCGCCTCAGAAGTAAATCAGCTCAATCGAATCAAACTGATGCTTTCTACCGCCCAGAAAAATCTTCAAAGAAAAGAGGCTGCTAATGTAGCCCAAATTAAAGATCTTTCAAAGAAGACTTCTGAAGAAAATAACACTGCAAAATCAAATTCTAAAAAGGAAAACGAAATTTCCGCATAAGAAAAAGCGCATTCTTCAAATCATTGAAGAATGCGCTTTATTTATATTCCCTTAATTTACTAATTTGATTTGTGTTCATTTTTGTAAGAGTTCTTCCAAGCCTTGAATTTACGTTTTGCAATGTTATACTTCTTATCTTCTACCGAAAGGACACGAACTTCATTTGCAGCAAGTTTCTTCCCCAATTCTTTTACTACACACTCTCCTACATTGTCCTTATCAATGTCACTTTCATTTACAGTAAATGTAATAACTGCTTTATTCAGTGACTCCTCTTCACATTTTGTGTTCGATCTGCATTTCACAGAAACCTCTCCAGTACCCCATCCTGTCGTTTCATAGGTAATCGTACCTAATGTCAATAAACGACCAATGGTATTCTCTTCCACTGTGACTCCCTCCATAATAATGCCTCCAATCCTTAACCAGATATTACAATTTTATTACAATTAAAACTATATCACATAATTAATAGTTTTTGCAAGTGCTATTTACATAATAAAATGAAAAAGCCTGCTATGTGGCAGACTTTTTCTGAGGAGTAGTTATGAAAAATCTAATATTAGTAATTGTCTATTTTGTTTGCAGGTTACCTGCTTCCTGAGGTAACACTATGTAGCGGCTATCGATTCTTTTATTCAATATATTCTGTATGATATCCCTTCTGGTTATAATACCAATATAACAATTTCTGTCATCCACCATAGGAACAAAATTCTGAGACATGGCTCTCTGTATCAATGTGCTGATTCCTTCTTCATCCGTTGCCGCCAGCATCCACTCTGTTCTTAAGATATCTTTAACCTGTTTTGAATCAAGTGTCTCTTCTCCCTCGTCAATCATGTTCCAAAGGAAATCACCTTCTCTTACCGTTCCCACATATTTACCATCTTCACTGATAACAGGAACAGCGGTATATCCGCTTTCTCTCATAATATGAAGTCCATCTCTAAGACTATCTGTATCATGCAGATAAGTTGTACTGCATTTGGGTTTCAACATTCCGATCACATTCATCGCATATCCTCCTAATTGCATCGGTATCTTATCGTGTCTGTTTCATGTAGCTCTCTCACTTGCAACTTTATTATATGCTACTTCTACAAATAAATCGATAGTTTATTGTTTATTTTCGTTATTTTTTACATTTGTATCTTTTGTTCTACTTTATCTCTTGTTTATATTTATAATTATATACCTAAAATGTGTCAAAACAATGTACACATTATAAAAATTCTATATAATTCTAAATTTTTTATAATCAAAAAAATCCCAAGCCAGAACAATGTCTGTAACTTGAGATTTTTTCGTATCATTTAAATTATTTTATTTAATTGTGATATTGCCCTTTGCAGTTGCATATTCTTCGCCAATTACTCCATTAAGAGAGTTAACATAAGAAATCAGACCTTCTGCATCGATTACTCCTGTATCTACACTCTCTACATTAGAGAATACATAATATGTGTCACCGCCATCTGCCATAAAGTTATTTACAGCGATATGGTATGTAGCTTCCGGATCAAAGTCCTTACCACCTACACTCTGAATCGTTACACGGCTTCCCGGCTTAGCAGGAGCATAGTAAGTAGAATCAGGATACTGCTCTCCCTTTTCATAAGGTACTGTTGTATCAATTGTAAATACGATACCTGATACCTGTGGGAATGCACCTAAAGCTTCCGGGCAAGCTGAGCAGGATGCTTCCAATGCTTCAAGAAGCTGAGCACCTGTTACAGTTACAATAGATACTGTATTGCCGAATGGGAATACTGTGTAAAGCTTATCCATAGAAATATCACCAGCTTCTACAGTTGCTCTGACACCACCACCATTCTGAATTGCACCATCAATTGTGTAATCCAGGTTATTATCTGCAACATATGCCTCTGCTGTATACTTGTAAGCATCTGCTGCAAAATCGCCAAGGTTTGTTTCCTGTGTACGCACACCAGGTGCACGATTACCATCAAGAGTATATAATGTTGTAGCAAATTTACCTGAATAAGCTTCATTTACAACATCTGCAAAAGTAGCTACATACTCATCCATGGAAGGGCAGCCGCCAATAGCATACATCTGTTTTGCATCATCTACTAATTTAGCAGTAGTTGTTTTGCCATCATATACAACAACACCAACTGCGTTCAGATAATTGCCTGTACTTACGATCTTGGTTGCATTTACATCAAATCCTGTAGGGATCTTGGTATGGCTATGTCCATCAACAAATAAATCAATGCCATTTACATTAGCCGCAACATCTGATGAACGATTACCAGCACTTTCTTCATCTACTCCAAGATGACCAACACAGATAATATAATCACAGCCCTCTGCCTTTAATGCATCGACCTGAGCCTGTGCACATGCATATAATTCTGTGTCTGCAAGGATATTGATATCCTTTACATTCTTGGGATTAGCTTTTGTCTGTGTTTCCGGTGTATCAAGTCCAAACACACCTACTTTCATATTAGAGAAAGTAAATACTGTATGATCTCCAAAATAAGGCTCTCCACTCTCTTTGTTCAGGATATTGGCATCCAGAATAGGGAACTGTGCCGCATCTGCCATAGCCTTTAATGCATCAAGTCCGAAATCAAATTCATGATTACCGAGGCTGGCTGCATCATATCCTGCAGCATTCATAAAATAGATTGCATCTAAGCCCTTGTAATAATTAACAAGGTTTGTACCCTGGGAAAAGTCACCTGCATCAAGAAGTAATACATTTGCTCCCTGTTTCTGATAATAACCCTTTAATGCCTTTACTGCAGACATTCCTAAAGAGCCTTCTTTTGTGTCAGCTGCATAGCGTCCATGCATATCATTAGTATGGATAACTACAAGCTTACCTGACAGGTCTTCTGCTGCCTTAACTGTGGTTGCAGGTGCATATGCTGTTAAACCGGCTACCATTGCTAAGGATAAAACACCAACAGCAAGACGTTTTAAAAATTTGTTCATAAAACTGCCTCCTTGTGTATTTTTTGCAAGTCATAAACGGAATATTCTCCATAAAATCCCATTTTTTGACTGCCATACCTACATATTACCGTTGCATGCCTATAATGTCAATTGTACTTTTTCACAATTTAGACACAAAAAGCTCATTATTTAAATGAGCTTCTTGCGCATATAGTAATTATTCAGAATAATTATAAATCACAGTTATTTACTGTTCTTGGGAATGGGATAACGTCACGAATGTTGCCCATACCTGTCAGATACATAACGCATCTTTCAAATCCGAGTCCGAATCCTGCATGTCTGGTACTTCCATATCTTCTAAGATCAAGATAGAATTCATAATCTTCCTTGTTCAGACCACACTCTGCCATTCTCTGCTCCAGAATATCCAGTTTATCCTCTCTCTGGCTGCCACCGATGATTTCTCCAATGCCAGGTACCAGACAATCCATAGCAGCTACAGTCTTGCCGTCTTCATTCAGCTTCATATAGAATGCCTTAATTTCCTTCGGATAGTCTGTTACGAATACCGGACGTCCAAATACCTTCTCAGTCAGATATCTCTCATGCTCAGTCTGCAGATCACATCCCCATGATACCTTATATTCAAATTCATCATTGTGTTTCTCTAATTCAGTAATCGCATCTGTATAAGTAATATGTCCAAATTCAGAAGTAGCAACATGATGCAGTCTGTCTATCAGTCCCTTGTCTACGAACTGATTAAAGAAAGCCATCTCTTCCGGTGCATTCTCCAGTACATAATTGATCACATATTTTAACATGCTCTCTGCAAGCACCATATCATCCTTAAGATCCGCAAAAGCAATCTCAGGCTCGATCATCCAGAACTCTGCTGCATGTCTGGTGGTATTGGAATTCTCTGCACGGAATGTAGGTCCAAATGTGTAGATATTCTTAAACGCCATTGCATATGTTTCACCATTAAGCTGTCCACTGACAGTCAGGTTAGTCGGTTTATTAAAGAAATCTTTGCTGTAATCTACCTTCCCATCCTGTGTCATTGGTACGTTATTTAAGTCCAGTGTTGTTACCTGAAACATTTCTCCTGCACCTTCACAGTCACTTCCTGTGATCAATGGTGTATGTACATACACGAAATCTCTCTCCTGGAAGAACTTGTGGATTGCATATGCACACAGAGAACGTACTCTGAATACAGCCTGAAATGTATTAGTACGAGGTCTTAAATGAGAAATAGTACGCAGATATTCGAAGCTGTGACGCTTCTTCTGTAAAGGATAATCCGGTGTGGAATCGCCCTCTACTTCTACTGCTGTTGCCTGAATTTCAAAAGGTTGTTTTGCGTCAGGAGTCAGTGTTACAATACCTGTTGCAATGACTGCTGCACCTACATTAAGTTTGGAAATATCTGCAAAATTAGCCAATGCATCACTGTATACAACCTGAAGTGGTTCAAAAAATGTACCATCATTTACCACTAAAAAGCCAAAAGTCTTGGAATCTCTCTTGCTTCTTAACCATCCTCCTATCGTCACTTCTTTATCCGCATACTCTTTATAATTGCGGTATAAATCTCTAATGTTTATCATAAGAAACCTCCTACTAAAAAAAGTCCATTACATGCTTTCCATTATACCCACTTTAGGCTATGTACGCAATGTATTTGGACTTTTTTTATTGTAAATTTTGTCAATTTAGTGCTCGATTCGTGCGCTAACGAAATCAATCAGCTCATTTGTGCCTGTGCCAATTGGATAATATCATGTATCTCCATCCCTGATTTTTCCACTGCTGCACGCAGCTCATCCAGTTCTTCCATCTTTTGCTGTTGAACTAATTCATTCAGTTCTTCTTTTTCTTTCTTAAGTCTGGTGGTCAAAGCTTCGATCAGTTCTTCCTTCTGTGAGATTTTCTCCTGCAACGACTTTCTAGCCCCTCTTGCCATAGTCTCTCTCCTATCCTTATTCTCTATTTATGACAGCAGATGATACACTGCTGTGCATGTATCCGCTGCTGTCATCTGCTTATAGTATATGGACAAGATTACTATTTTATTCTAAACAATTATATTTTTATAAATAATATTCAATTCCATCCTTTTTGTAAAAATATCAAATAATTTGACATTTTTACAAAGATGAGTAAAATTATTATTTGTAGAAGTATAACTTATATTAACTGAAAGGGCAATCAATATGATCAACATACCCATGAAATCGTCTGGTGCAGTTAATAAACAAACTGTTATGACAATAAACAATATTAAAATTCAAGGTTCCAAATCTTCTTGTGACATATCTTCTAACACTTCCACTAAAAATTATGTCTCTCCTGTGGAATCAAATGACATTCACAATATAACAGGAAATACACCTATTACGGTCAAAGCCATTCCACCTTTGATCAGGCAGATTGAGAAAGGTCAGAAGTTTGCAATTGAAAATCAAACGGGACTTACCAAAATCAATGCAAAGCTTGGGTGGAACGTTACAAATCCCGATTGCGATGTGGATGTATCTGCTTTTCTTCTGGATAATACAGGAAAAGTCATTGGTGATTCATGGTTCGTTTTTTATGGTCAGGAAACCAGTCCGGACGGCAGTACAGTTTTTTCTACTGACCAGGGACAAGACCGGGAAATTATTTCTATAGATTTTACTAAACTCAATCCTGACGTTTCAAAGATAGTTTTTGTGCTTACAATAAACGAAGCTATTGAAAAACATCTGAATTTCAGCATGCTTAAAGATGCATATATCCGCATCATGGATAGTTCCAATAACGAACTGGTCAGTTTCAAAATGAAAGAATATTATTCCAATATTACCTCTATGATGATCGGTGAAATATATCGTTATAATGGTATCTGGAAATTTAATGCTATCGGGAATGGTGTTGCCAGAGATCTTGCGGGACTTTGTGAACTATATGGAGTCCAGGTGGTTTAAACTGATTTATTTAAATAAAATAAGGGAGGATACTCAATGTTATCATTTGAAACAGTTAACGAATTAACTTTAAAAGTAACATGTACCGGTAACGATGTACTTTTTGTCAAAGCAGGAGCATTTATAGCCGGAGACAATGTTGGCCCCAAAAATTATAAATTTGAAAAAGTATTGCTTGGTCCTCAAAATAATATCGGGCAGGCTTTATTAGGACAACTGGCCCGTAGAGTAACAGGCGAAAACCTTCCATTAATGAAGGTTAACTTAAATGGTGATTCTGTTACATATTATGCAGACTATGGTCAGCATGTTGTTATATATCATTTAGAGCAAGGCGAAACCGTTTCAGTCGAATCTGAAAATATCCTGGCATTTACGCAAGATTGCGATTATAGTGTTCGCTTTATCGGTGTTGGTGTACTTTCTCAAAAAGGTCTTGCTACTTCTACACTTACAGCCAGAGGCAGAAATGCATACGTTGCAGTATTATCAGATGGTAATCCAATCGTATTAAGTAATGTTGGTAACAATAATACAATATCTGTAGATCCTGATGCGGTTATTTGCTGGGTCGGCAATGGTCACTGCGATCCAAGTGTAACTGCTGATGTTTCCTGGAAAACATTTATTGGGCAAACATCCGGAGAATCATATCAGTTTGAATGGCATGCCGGAGCAAATGTCTCTGTTATTATCCAACCTTCCGAAAGAAAGGGCGGAATCAAAGTAAGCATGGATTAAGCCGTAACAAACTTTAAACATCTCTCACAAAGGGGTAAATAACAGGCAGAGTCTGATCAGTTTAACTCTGCCTTTATTGTTAATACTTTCTCTGATAATGCTTCTGAAAAAATTGTATCTTCTTCCATTTCCAGTAGATTTTTTTTACAGTTATACATATAAGTAAATCCATGTGGTACTATACCATAATCTGCTTCCTCAACCATGGATACATCAAATTCACTATCACCCGCTGCAATTATATATTCAGGATGTAATTTTTCTCTTAATCGATTTATTGCTATTCCTTTACTCAATTTTTTTGGAACAACATATACTTTTTCTCCATTATTAAAAACATCGACTAACTCTGTATCTAATTGTGTTTTTAGATTTTGTACCACTTCATAAGGGTCATTGCATTTTGTAAATACAAATAATTTTTCAATGAACCTTAGTTCAAACTTTCTTCGTGCATCACCAGTCAATAGTGACATTGCCTTTTCTAATTCAGAATTACTCTCATTAACCAGTTGTAATGAAGCTTCATACCACTCATTATCCCGTTCTCCATTAATTAACAATACACCACCATTGCATACCAATGCATATGTAAATTCTCCAATTCCGAGATCAATTCTCTTATATTGTTCTATCGTTCTGGTCGTCGTTGGAACTATGACGTACTCTTTCTTTAGCCTTTCAAGTAAATTATATGTTTTCTTCGTGATAAATGATATTTCCCTGCCCTGGTAAATTTCAACATTTATTTTTTCTTTTCCAATATTATGTTTATAAGAATAAATAATTGTATTATCCAAATCTGTGCATAATATATTCATTACCCTGTCTCCTAAAAAGAGGTGTGATACTTCACCATGTACCACACCTCCATATTTCATATGATTTATTTATCTGGATACAATTGCCTTTCTGATCAAATCAACTGGAATGATCAAAATAGCCAAAACCATAGAAACAAGTAACGCCTTTATATTAAGCATCATTGTTTCAAATACTTTTCCACCAATCTCAATAATAATTGTCTGGAGGACGAAAATTGCACCCATTACTCTTAAAAAGTTCTTATTCTCACTAATATGTTCAAACAGATTGAACCTCTCTGATCTGGTATTTAAACTGTTGAAAATAATAGAGTATATAAAGAAAGCAAACATAAATGTTTTCTTGTATAACTCCGGATCAGCACATCCGGCGGGGGTAACAAAACTTGTTATACCTGCAACATCTTCAAGGATCAAAACAGAGCCTAATGTAATAAATATAGAGCTTGTTCCAATAGCAGATTTAATATATGTCGTCAAAATATTATCTGTTCTCTTAGCTGGCTGATCTTTCATATATCTATCAAGAATTGGTTCTCCACCAAATGCCATAGCAGCTAAAGTATCCATGATAAGATTAATCCACAAGATCTGAACAATTGAAAATGGTTCTGTCCATCCAAGGATTGGCGCAATGATATTCATTAACAATGTACTAATATTAACAGTAAGCTGGAAAATAAGGAATTTTCCGACTGATTTTGCCATTGTTCTACTATTAAGTACACAATCCTTAATAGATGTTAAACTGTTATTCAAAATAACAACGTCTCCGGCTTCCTGAGCAACAGCCGTACCATCACCCATTGCAAATCCTATATCCGCCTGTTTTAATGCTGGAGCATCATTAACACCATCACCAGTCATACCACATACATTATCAAGCTGCTGTGAAGCAGATACCAGTCTCTTCTTATCAAGTGGTTTCGCTCTACTTACAACTTTTAAGTTAGGAAGAACCTTTTTAAGCTCATCGTCTGACATTTTCTCTAACTGCTCATGTGTAAGTACAACATCCTTGTTTTCATCTTTAAGTATTCCTGCTTCTTTAGCAATTGCTACTGCTGTTTCTTCTGCATCACCAGTAACCATTACTACCTGAATGCCTGCATGATTTAAAATCTCAACGGTTTCAATGGCATCTGTTCTAACATTATCACGCAAGCACAATACTGCCATAAGAACAGTCTTTCCATTACCAATTTTAGCTACAGAAAGAAGCTTCATTGTTCTCTTAGCTTCTGCCAGCATTTGATCTTCAACATTTTTCTTATCACTTGCAGTAAATTCTTTTTCTTCTCCATCCGGAAGCATATAATGTGTTACCTGATCAATAATATTCTCAGTAGCACCTTTCCAATAAACAATACCATTCTTTAATTTAACAGTAGCACATTTCTTTTCAGAATCAAAACCACTGATATCTTCAATTTTATCAGGATCATTTTTTGTATCATCATAACCATTGTTAATTGCATATGAAAGCAATGCTCTATCCATATTGTTGCTTCCTATTGCTTTACCTTCAGATGAAATTTTGGCAAGATTGTTTAAAGTAATAGCTTCAATAAATTCTCTGCTCTGAATATTGTCAACAATTTTTCCATCTCCGGTAATAAATTCAACCAATGATAAATTACCCTGGGTAATAGTTCCTGTTTTATCACTGAACAAAACATTCATATAAGCTGAATCTGAGAATGCTGCCTTATGGCTGACAAGAATATTTTTCTTATACATTGATTCAGTATTCATTGACTGAACCAAACTGTTCATCATTGGAAGTCCTTCCGGAACAGCCATAATTACAATAGAAGCCATAAGCATTACTGCCTCAGCCACTAAAAGAAGAACTGTAACAACAGTTATTGCTTCATTCGCTCTAACCAAAGTAAGAACAACATGTAAAATTCCTGCAATTGCTGCCGCTGATACACCTAATTTTCCAATTCCAGCCGCTACTACTTCAAGTTTTAAACTGGAAGTATCTTTTCTTTCTTCCTCTTCACTGTCATCTGTTAAAGCTTTATTGATTTTACCTAGTTCTGACTCATCACCAATAACTGTTGCAACCATGTAGCCTTCACCAGAAGTTACAACAGATCCCATGAATACTTTACTTGCTGAACTGTAATCTGTAGATTCTGCTTCATCCATATTATTGGCAGCTGTCTTGTTTTCATCTCTCGATTCACCATTCAATGCAGCCTGAGATACTTTAATATGTCCTTCAAACAATACACCATCAACCGGAACCTTATCTCCTGCCTGAACAAGAATTGTATCTCCCTTTACAATTTCACTTGTAAGAACATTAACAAGTTTTCCATTTCTCATTACCTTTGCATAGGCTTTATTGTACTCCTCCTGAAGAGCCTCACTTCTTGAAGTATTTCTATACTCTGATAATGTGCTAAATCCAGTTGCAAGAGCAATCGCTATGATAATGCTGACAATTTCAATGACATCGTTCCCACCTGATATAGCAGGGACAAATACTCCTAATACAGCTAAAACAATCTTTAGAACTAACGCTGCACATAATACTTTAATCCAGATGTCGTCAAATGCACCAATAAACATAGACCACAGTGACTCAGTTTCTTTTTTGGTCAGTTCATTGGTTCCATACTTTGATTTACTTTCATTAACCTGAGAATCTGACAATCCTCGCATAAATTTTTCCTTTTCAATATCACTCATATACTTGAATGACCTCCTCACTTAATATTAAAAGAGAAACTACACCATAGTTTCTCTCATTATCACACTTAAAGCCTGATATTATGCATATCTTCTGCAAAGCTCTGCAAGTCCAGGATCTGTTGTACCATTTCCTATAGCACTAAATTTCCACTCACCATTATGTCTGTAAACTTCACCAAATATCATTGCTGTCATTCCGGAATAATTCTCGGTCAGATTGTATTTACAAATCTCGTTGTTATTTCTGGCATCTACCAGACGAATAAATGCATTCTCAATCATTCCAAAATGCTGTTTTCTTTGAACAGCCTGGTAAATATTTACAACAATTACAATTTTATCATACTGTTCCGGCACTTTAGATAAATCAATAACGATCTGTTCATCATCTCCATCTCCTGCGCCAGTGAGATTATCTCCCATATGATTTACTGTTCCTGATTTGTGCTTCAGATTGCCAAAGTAAACCAAATCACTTTTATCAGTAAACTTTCCATTTTTTAATAAAATTGCAGATGCGTCACAATCAATCGCCTGTGGCTGTGAGCCAAATAATGACCCAAATATTCCTTTGCCACTTGACTGCTTAACTTCATCCCATCCAAGACCAACAATTATTTTTGCCAATCCTGCATTATCCTTTGACAGACTTACTTTCTGTCCCTTCTGTAAACTAATTGACATATACTCCTCCTACTTTCTTCCGGCTTTCCACTGCATTCCCCAGTTAAATGCTTTATCCAAAGCCTGATGACCATTGTAAAACTGCACTATTTTTTCAACACTGAATGTCTGATCGTTTTGATTTTCAAATAGTGCCAGACCACACATGATATTAGATGAATTAAAGGTATCCATCTTTACAATAATATCTTCTGCACCCGGATATTTAATTGTAACAACCGCATCTGCCTGTTGCCAGTTTGCAACCCCTTCATAAATGAAAGTGTAGACCAGAATTCTTTTAAATTCAGAGAGCTTATTTCCATTGATACGCAGATTCTCACCTGATGCAGCCGCACCAGTTCTGTCATCTCCGTCTAATGAAATATATGGGGCCTGATTAAGACTTCCAAAAGAGTTTCCCAATGCTTGTACAGCTCCCTTTTGACCATTTTTCAGTTCATATAAACATCCAAGATCCAAATCAATTCCCTTGCTGCCTCCAAGAATACTCGATAAGAAACCTTGCTTTACAGGTCTTGAATTCCAGTTTAAATTGACCAGAATCTCTCCAAGACCTGTTGAAGATTTTTTCTCAAGACTTACTTTTTGGCCCTTTTGTAAATTAATAGCCATAAGTAATCTCCTATTCTACATCTACACCATAATTATTACATAGTGCAGCTAATCCACCCTGGTAACCGCTTCCAATTGCATTGAATTTCCACTCATCACCATTCTTGTATAATTCACCAAATACAGCAGCCGTTTCAATTGAGAAGTCCTCTCCAAGATCATATCTGATAAGTTCTTCTCCGGTAACTTCGTTAATAATTCTGACAAAGGCATTGGAAACCTGACCAAAGTTCTGATGTCTGGATTCTGCTTCATAAATTGTTACTGTGAATGCAATCCTGGTAATATTTGCCGGAATCTTAGACAAGTCAATTTTGATCTGCTCATCATCCCCATCTCCTGCTCCGGTAAGGTTATCTCCCATATGCTGAACTGCCCCTGATGGATGTGTTAAATTTCCAAAAAACACAAAATCCTTCTGATCAGAAACTTTTCCGGCATCTGTTAAACAAAATGCAGCTGCATCAAGATCAAAATCTCCACCTGTGTCAAATGCATTTATATCCCATCCAAGTCCTACTACAACATTTTTAAGTCCCGGATTGCCTTTTGTAAGGCTAACCTTCTGACCTTTCTGTAAACTTACTGGCATGCCACATACACCTCCTATGCAACTTCAATACCATAATGTCCACAGAGTGCAGCTAATCCACCCTGGAATCCACTTCCAATAGCATTAAACTTCCACTCTCCATTATGTCTGTAAATTTCCCCAACAACCACTGCTGTTTCAATTGAGAAATCTTCTCCAAGATCATATCTGATCAGCTCTATATTGTTTGATTCATCAACCAGACGGATAAATGAATTGGAAACCTGGCCAAAATTCTGGTGTCTGCCTTCTGCATCATAAATTGTTACAGTAAATGCGATCTTCTGTATATTGGCAGGAACTTTTGATAAATCAATTTGAATCTGTTCATCATCTCCCTCACCTTCACCTGTAAGATTATCTCCCATATGTTTAACAGCTCCACTTGGATGAGCTAAATTTCCATAAAAGATAAACTCCTTGTCAGTAGGGCATTTACCGTCTGCGCCCAGCATAAATGCTGCCGCATCCAGGTCAAAGTCTGCTCCTGAATCAAATGCATTGACATCCCATCCAAGTCCTACCATGATATTTTTAAGTCCTGGATTTCCCTTGGTTAAATCTACTTTTTGCCCTTTTGATAAATTAATTGGCATAATAATTACCCTCCTTAAAATTTTATTTATTAATATATGTTAGTAATAACTATCTCCTTGCTGGTGGCATATGATACTGATTATTAAAATCCTGTTTAATGGCTTCCAGTCTGGCCTGATCTTCGATACGCTTCTTTCTGGCATCCTCTTGAATTCTCTTTGTTTCTTCAATTCCGCTTGTAATTGTTCTCCAGGTATTTTCGAGTGTTTCAATCTGTATTGAACTTCCAGATGCAAGTCTCGCCGCTGTTTTAGATACTTCTACTGTATTCTGTGCGTTCTTGATCAACATCTCATTTGTTTTCTTATCCAGCTCTGACATTGCCTCAGCCTGGATCTTCTGTCTCTTAAGAAGAATAGCCTGAGCTAATGCCTGTTTAAATACAGGAAGAGTAACAATAAATGCTGAATTAATCTTTCTTACCAAATTATAGTTACTAAATTCCATCGTCTTAATCATCGGAATAGATTGCATAGCCACATTTTCAGCTGTTCTCAAGTCCTGAGTTCTCTGTTCCATCATCATAAGCGCCTGATTCAAACTTGTAAGTTCAAACTGTATTGACTGATCTCCGGTAGTTTCCATATCCTGCTGTCTTTGGGCAATATATGCCTCAATTTCCTTACAAGCCTGTTCTCCAGCCAATATATATTTTACCAATTCATGGTAATAATTAACATTTGCTTCAAACATTGTATTTAATTTTCTATTAGACTGCTTGATCTCAGATTCATATCCCTTAAGCTGAACATAAATCTTATCAACTTCTTCACCCATAGTATGATACTTTGCAAGTACCTTATCAAGCTGTTTTTTCAGATTTCCGAACAGCTTTCCAAAAAGTCCGGGATTCTCCTTGATTTCATCAATATCAAACTGGTCCATAATTTTAGCTAATGTCTTGAGCATTTCGCTTGTGTCATCCAGTTGTGACATATTCATGCTGTTAAGGACAACATCAGATGCCTTTGAGATTTCTTCTGCAACCTCTGCACCAAATGAAACAATTGTGTCCATGTTATTAACTTCTATTGTGCTTACAATACGGTCAACCTCTTCTGAATTGACTAATTCTGCATTCATTTGCTGTCTGTCAGCTACAATATCATATTGTTCTACTACAGCGATCTCATCTTTTGCTCCTGGGAGATTGCCAACCGTCTGAGTTGGTGTTGCTGTGGTTGTTGATTTACTAAAGTCAAGTCCCATATTTAATTACCTCGCTTAAAAATTTTATCGCGCCATGTATGACGTGTACTATTTAATGAAAGACTGTTCAGATCCGGAACCTGCATATCGTACTTATATTCTCCGATCTGGTGTTCCTCCATTAAGTTTCTCGTAAAATATTTCTCAATGCTCTGATAACCTGTAGGTACAAAAAACACGATATCAAAGCCTATTAAATTTAGAAATGCCACTAAAATAGAATCTTCCAGTGAAATAACTGTTTCACCTGTATTTATATATATCAATTTAGGGTTCTTTTTTGTAAAATCAAATTTCTGGATCAGTCGAACTATATCCTTGGGTAAATTCAAAATCTGAGCTATCACCGTATATTCAGTACCATTTTCTCCTATACCTTTTATCAGTTTCTGTTCAATCAGAAGTTGTAATTTATCCAGCATAAAGTCCTGCATTTCTTCCCTGAGAATTCCATACGGATATTTCGGATGATTCTTTATTTTACTTTTCTGAAGTTTTCCGTTCTTAAAAAACTCTGCTGAAAAAGCTTTCATTGGATTCACGTTTATGGATGAAATATATGGAGCTTTTTTTATCAATATCGTATCTTCTGTAATTAATTCTTTCACCGATACCCAATATTGAGCTATTAATCCGTCTTTTACTCCCGATATCTTTGAAAAGATAACAGGAATATTTACTACCCCGTCAATTGTACTAAAGCCCGGCCTGTATTTTAATTCCTGATCCCATAGTATTTTTATCTCTTCATACATGGTCTGTAAATTAATAATATTTGCCTTATCATATTGCTGATTTCTATACATTCCACTATCCTGATACATTAATGTATCAAGATCTCTTTCTGCATGATAAGCAACAGTTCCCATCTTCACCTGGGAATTCTCATCCGGGTAACATGTTATCGAAAGACTTTCCGTGTAATTTATTTCATACAACAAATTATCTTCCAGACAACACTTCGTATTCAAGTTAGGGCATAATATCAAGACATCCACTGGAAGTCTGCCAAGAAAGCTCATAAACAATGCTTCATTGTCGTTCCTGCAACCTCCCATATAGATAAAGCATCCCACATCAGGTGCCTTCCAGTTCGAGAACAACTGTGACATATATCTCTTAAGCCAGCAAAGTAAATATACAGCCTTACCTGTTAATCTGTTAAGATTTTCACCATCTCTTTTTGCTTCCATCAAAATAACATCTACAAATGCCTTATGCAGAATTCTTTGTAATTCAATATTCGCAGAATATTGGATGTTACTTGATAAATCCAAAATCATCTGATCCTGTTTTGTATAATTATTTCTTTTTATTCCGGCAATTTCCTCAGGTGTCGGTCTGGGAATTTCCTCATTAACAATAACCAGTTTTCTTTTTGAATTTTTAAGTTCCTGCTGTAACTGAAATAATTCATTTGTATACGTAAGCTTATCTTCCGCGCCGTTAATTCTGCAAAAACAATTATAAAAGAAATGATCATCATTTCCTCTTAATGTTACACTCTCTCGAATATCATCAAAACCTTTTCCTTTTATCCAGGCATTTGTACAATTCAAAATACTTGGTCTGGTGCCATACAGCCTTTCATTATTCATGCTGTTCTGTATTTCATCTCTTACCTTTTTGATGCAATACCCTTCTGGAAACGGTTGTAGATCACTCCTCTGTAAATTATCCGAAAAAGCAGAAGAAGAATCCGCTTTCAAGTATCCCTGATCACCTGCATACTGTAACAAAATCACATCGCATCCGGCATTCGAGAGAATTGAAATAAACATTAATTCATAATTACTTATTTCACCCTCATATAATATTTTGGGAAGGTTATTCTCTCCCAACTGATTTACTATTCTTTCAAATTTGTAGTATAGCCAGCACATAAACTTTATATATGCATTTTTCAACATATTCTCAGTTTTGCCGGCTTTTCTCATAGAATCCAAAAAATTGAATATGGAATCAGCTACGTTCTGTCTTTGGAAATCGTTCATTCTGGGAAGCCATTTTTTCAGGCTTGTAGAAATAAACTCCAAATTCATCCGAAAATCCATCCCCATTATTTCATCATAATATGCGAGATTTTTTTCATCTGGATTCGGTATCTTTCCCTCTATTACAACACCTGATTTTCTTGCTACGTCATAATATTTTTTTACAAACTCACCAATTTCCTCTGAATAACCATTAATTCGATAAAAATACACCCCTTTATTTTGCCTGTTGTTTAATGCGACAAAATAATCACTAAGGTTCTGAATCTTCTTGTGTTCTAACATACAGTATTCTCACCTTCACTATCTATTCATTTTGTTTTTGTTCATTATAAAACCTGAAACAAAAACATAGTTCTCTCTCAATAAAGATCCAATAACGAAAATATCCTGCATGTCTGTAAAATCCTGCTAAAGCCGCATGTAGATTTTACCACGTCCTTATCTTTATTTCAAGGAAAACTCATTAACGCCCTGCAGTTTAAGCCCTGTTACATAAAACCATTCGTAAATAATTGTATATTTTCATACCCTATTGCCAGATTGATATTCTGTCCACTATCAATTCCTGCTGTACTAATGCCGATCACTTCGCCCTGCATATTCAACACAGCACCTCCTGAGCTTCCATGAGAAATCGGGGCAGTAAACTGGATCATATCTACATCATTAATATTTCTAAATCCGGATATAATACCATCAGATACAGAATTAAAGAGCCCCAGAGGACTTCCTATCGCCACAACTTTCTGCCCTCTGACCAGTTTTTTTCTTCCTTTATAAAGCGGGATTGGTTTCAATTGTTTTTTTATTCTTATAATGGCAAGATCGATCACAGAATTATACTTTATTACTTCATTTGTTACATAAGTTTCTTCGTCATCTTCAATTCTGACAGAATAAAAACAGCCTCCAGATGCAACATGATTATTCGTCAATATGTAACCATCATTTCCTATCATAATTCCTGAACCAGTACCAATCACTTCACCGTCTTGATCATGAACAGCTATAAGTACTACAGATGATGCAAGTTGAGCTAATTCTTCAAAACTCTTCTCGCTATTTGAACTTCTTACAGTATTACTGTTTGATATATAAATGCCTGTATTGGCATATGAATTATCTTCAACACTCTTCCTGCTGTTTCTTACCGGTATGACTACCTTTTTTATAGTCTGGTATTCTCCATTATGTTCTGGATTCTCATTTTTCTCCTGTACGAATTGACAGTAATTCGGAATAATCTGTTCTCCAAAAGTTCCTATAGAAAAAGCACTCGAATATTTCAAAGCCTTTTCATCAATCGAAATGTCACTTCTGTTTTCTATCAAAAGGACATCACAGCCTATGCACGTAAGGAATAAATAAAATAGATACTCTTGTTCTTTAACAATGTTATCCGCAACTACTTTTATGCATGATTTTTCAGACCATGACTTAAAGCAACTGCTAATTTCCTGATCAAACCAAAACAATAACTTGGTTCCAAAGTTTCTTATCATTGACTCAGTTACATTTTTCCCCAAACCTTTATATAAATTGACTGTTATAAGAAGTGCATCCATTATCACCTCTTCCAGTTCCTTGTTTGGCACAATATTTTTTAATGTAACTTTCCGGTCAGTTTCAAACGTGGCAAATGATTGCGTATAAAATTCTGAATCTGCCTTTTCTACCAATAATGGCAGCCTGCTGATTCTTTTATACGAGAGTTTACCCTTTGCCATTTCCATATCCATTTGCCTATCAGCTTCCAGAATAATTGTTTTCAACTCCTGGTTTTCGCCAATTACCCGTACGAAATACACATCCCGAACATTATTATTGCAGCCACCTCTTATACTGTAAAATGACTTTATTGACCTTATATTCATAATATTATGTCTGAAGCTGACCTTCCCCATAACATATCTCACTTCCTTATCAATATTTTCTATAATATCACATGTATACAACTTTTTCACAATAAACTATATTTTTTTATAAAAACATGTTACAATAGGTAAAATTATGCATTATAGGGGGAAATATGAAAAATAATGTTTTATATTACAGTATAGGTGCTCTTTTATACTGTCCCGCAAACAAAGAATCTATAGCAGATTCGATCATCAATGAAAAATTTGGGACAAAGTTCTCTCTGGCTCTGTGCTTAGAAGATACAATAAATGACAATTATGTAGCAGAAGCTGAACAGGTTCTCATAACTTCGCTAAACCGGATTTTTACCCAATATCAGATCAATCCTTTTTATTTACCCAAAATATTTATCAGGGTAAGAGACCCTGAACAGATTAACAGACTAACAAAATCTTTGGGCAAATTGATTGAAATAGTAACCGGATTTATCATTCCCAAGTTTAATTTAGATAATGCCCAAAATTATATCAATGAGATTATCCGCGCTAATGAACTGGTTTCAAAAAAAATATACATGATGCCAATTTATGAGAACTCCTCAATTATTGATTTAAGAAATCGTATTGATATTTTGTACTCATTAAAAGATTCTCTTTCCCAAATTGAAGACCTTGTATTAAATATTAGAGTTGGTGGAAATGATCTATGTCACATGTTTGGATTCAGAAGACATTCAAATGAATCTATTCATCGAATCAAACCAATATCAAATATCTTTTCTGATATTATTACAGTATATGGATTGGATTATATTGTTTCCGGACCTGTATGGGAATACTATTCCGGTGATAACTGGGAAAAAGGATTGATTCAGGAAATTCAGGATGACAAGCTTTGCGGTTTTACCGGCAAAACAGTTATCCATCCAAACCAAATTCCAATAGTTAACAAAGAATATCAAGTAACACGCACTGACTTTAATGATGCGCAGGCAATCCTCAACTGGAATAAACATTCTAATGCATTTGTTTCAGGAAGTGAAGCTAAAGAGAGAATGAATGAATATAAGACACATATCAACTGGGCTCAGCAAACTGTATACAGGGCTGAAGCTTTTGGAATTACAGATTAGTATAAATGAAGCAGGAATCATAGTTCCTGCTTCAAATTTTATCCTATAATATTATTCACTTTTGCGGTATGTTCATCTTTTGTAATAATTCCCATTTCCAATTGCATGTCAATTTTTCTTAACTGCTCATAGTTATCGTATTTCTTCTGAACAACACTAAGTTTTTCATCATACTCATCTTTTGAAAGAATATCCATTTCTAATGCTTTGTCCAACTTTGACTTTTGCATTTCATACTCATCCAAGGCTTTTTTCTGACGTTTCTCTGCTTCCTGTCGTTTAGCCTCTTCTTCTTTCTCCTGTAAAGTAGTAACAATCTCATCCAGTTTATCCAGATCTGATTTCATTGTTTCCAAAATATCTGTAACATCAAAAGCCTCACTGCCATCCGTCTGATTCATATACTCAACATATCTTTTACCAATTAATGCATATGATTCTTCCAGCCTTCTCTCAATGGCTGACTTCTGCACTTTCATTCCAGCAAGTTCACTTTGTTCTTTTGACGTACTGTAAATTGATGTTCCTATACTTTTAGCTGAATCAATTACATTTTCTCCAACTTCTTTAACTGCTTTTGCCGCTCTACCAAACATGTCCACTTTACCTCCTTTTTGATATGTAGCCAAATTATACCATAATATTTCAGGAAAAATACCTTCTTAATACTCTTTTTATCATTATTTAGAATTCGTTTATAATGCAAAATGTTCTGATATTTAACATATTTCTCTATCTGATTATCTGTGGTATTTCAATATATGACACTACGCATTCTCTTTTTACAAAAGACCAGTCAATATTTTTCCCCAGCAGTTTCTTCAAAGCAATATTGGGAATATTTATCTTTTCAGCTTCACATGACATCTGCAGACCACCAGACATTCTGGTATTAACTTCAAGAAGGTAAGGCTTATTGTCCTTTAACTTGTACTGAATATTACATGGATATTCCAAGTTAATCTTATTCATAATGTTACTTGTCATTCTCATAATATATTCATCAAAAAGAATTCTCTCATGTCTTGCAGAACTCTTAAAACGTGGAATAGCAATTAATCCCTTATCAGTTTTGAGGCAATCCACACTAATCTCACGTCCGGGAAGATATGGCATAACCATAAGATCGTCAAAATGATCAACCTCTCTTAATGCCCCTGCATAATCTTCATATGTAATCTCTGCACCAGGATATATTCTAAGCCTCTTAAATCTGTCAACATGATCGATTATCCTTCTGTAGCTCATTGCTCCTTCATCTTTGACAAATTTTACACAAACCTGATCATACTCTTTCCTCAGTTCACGATACGCTGTTTCAAACTCATCTGCTGTATTAACCATTTTATATGCAGGAATATTTACACCTTCGCAATCCTTCAGAAAATCATATGCAGCTACTTTATCATTCAGTAATTTTATGATTTCATATTCATCAACCATTACCTTGACCCCAATGTCATGGAACAGTTTAATGTTTTGACTTATTTCAACCATTTTTCTTCGTGGCACGAATACATCTACCTTATGTTCCCTGCAGAAATCTAAACAGTATTGAATATATTCTTCTCCATCCGCCAATGAATCCTGATACCATTCATCACACACTTTTTGAATTACAGAATCTATTTGCTTATTACTTGCAATAACATAAACCTGCTCTTTATCGTCTTGTTTCATCAGTTCTATTAAATTGTATGATGTACTAAACCAGTGATTAAACCATACCCTTACCATTATACTTCCCCCCCTATGCATCAGCTAATTTCTTAATAATACCACAACATTTATAATGCGTAAGTGGATAATACTCAATCGGGACATTTTTTTCTTCAGCAAGTCTGACCAAATGTCCCAGTTGTGGATTATCTTTGTACCTTTTATCAATCAGAATTTTCCAGGGAACTCTTCTCAATAACACTCTTGTGGCCTCTCCAATTCCAGGTTTTATCAGATTAATATCTTCAATGCCAAAGTGCTTACCTATCGCAATTACTTCATCGATTCCTTTTCCCTCTATCACTTCATTTCCATTATCACTTCCATTATCTAATGAAAAATCTTTTTTTATCGCATCGATAAAAGCGTATGACAGATCGGAATCCTTCAATTCTCCATAATAAACTGCACCATGGAAATCGTCCTTTCCAATTATATCATCTCTTAGAAAAGTTCTGCTGATCAGTCCCGACACTGTACTATTCAAGCAGGAACTTGGAATAAGAATATCATCATGTGTACCACACAATTCCGTAACATTCGCAGGATCAGCAACAACAGCAATATCGGATGATACCCCTTTATATTTTGCAATATCTTTTTTCAGTTCATTTAAAATCGCACCTTTTCCAATCCAGCCATCAACAAACAATAATTGTTCCGCATTATATTTCTTTAGTAAATATTGCATCGCATTATCATCTATTCCTCTTCCTCGAATAATTGAAATGGAATAATGAGGCACATCTATCTGATACTTATATTTAATATATCTTTTTACCAAAATTCCGATTGGTATCCCAGCTCTTGCAAGTGATACCAACACCACATCATTTCCCCTTTTTTTGATAATTTTGTCCGAAAGCAGTCCTACTGCTCTGGCTACAGGTTTTGAATAATTCTTTAATCCCTCATAATATACATTCATATACTTTTCAGTTGGTACGTATTCTATGGGGAGCATTTCACTATAATGTTTTCCTGCCTGAATAAGTTTTTCTCTTTCCTCTGTAGATTGTGGCTCAACCAAACCAGTAATGTCTTTCAGCAATAGAATTACATCTTGTTCTGAATACGAACTTCGCACCTTAACACCACCTTACTAATGAAATGTTTTTATTTTGAGTTCTCAAAGCATTGATCAGTGTTCTCTGACTTTCCTCAATCTCAGGAGAATCAGTAATAACAAACACTCTATCATACTTACCTATATCGTAAATAAATGTTTTTCTGTCTGCATCATATAAACTTTTTAATTCATATCTGCAATGTAATGGATAATCTTTCTCTAAGCTGACTGCAATTGGGCTACGCGTTGTTGAATGGCAAAAAACCTGATTTCCTTCTTTCTCCAACTGTTCTCCCACATAAAGTGCCGGAAACATAAATTCCTCAGTACCAACTACCAGAATTTTTTGGTCAACAATATTTCCAATTTTCTTCTTCAGTCCATTCCATAATTCATCACAACCATTCTTATATTCACAGGAATCTACAAGTCTTCTGGTGTCCATTCGATTCGGAATATTAATAACTGTATAGTCACCATCTGTTTTATTTAAACATTCGTAATAACATCCATCTTCTGCAAATTCATTTGCCTTCTCCGCATACCTGCTATGATCTGTCTTTACAAGATAGTGTAAATCAATGCCTTTACTCTTATACTGTTCCATATGTTCAGATGTCATACCATTTAATAGTGAAGCAACTGCATATTTAAATTTTCCATCGTATTTCTTATCAAGAATATTCACAATATTTAGTATAGTTTTTCCTGTTGTAACTTCATCTTCAATAAAAACTATTCTGTCAATTTCATCAGTAACACTGTCAATATCATCTTTAACAAGTTTTTGTTCTGTAGCATGACTGTGCTCTTCAGAAAAAAACAAGTACTCCACATTGGGTATTGGTTCCCTTGTGGTCTGAATGTATTTTGTACCAATAGTAATAGCAACCTGTGCGCCTATCGCTGTTGCGGTTTCTGCAAATCCTACTAACAGCAATTTTTCATTCTGGTATTGATCCCGAAATGTATCTGCCAAATTTGTAAATAAATTTAATGCTTTTGATGGTTGCACAGGAATATGCTTTCCCTGCAATGGATCAACCACCAAATAATTCCTTTTTGTATTATTTTCTCTCTTTGCAATTCTTACCAAATCGCTTTCAACATACTTCACTCTCTTTTTCCTCACTTTATACGTATTTTAGACGTTTGTGAAACGTCACAAGCCGCATAAATGCAGCATTTTTGTTACCAAAATAAAAATAACTCCTCTCCGGATATGGTATAATAGAGTTGTCGAAAAACTAAAAACCATCATCCAAGAAAGGAGTTATTATGATACCATATAAGCAGCTTTCTTTGACAGATATTTTTTGCAGATTGCCAAGATAAAATCGATAATGTCAATATGAGTTTCTTTCTCTATCAGAAACTCATATTGACAAATCTGAACCCGCAATACTAACTAAATTTTCCATCTTTCGCCTTTTTGAAAATCAGGCGGTATATTTATATTTCAACCGTCTGTGCTTTTAAACTTAATCTTCTTTTTTGGGTTTGTACTGTTCTTCTCCTGTCTCGATATAGAGTAGAAAATCATTAATTTTCTTTTCACTCCAACCGGCACTTCTTAATCCCAGTACAAGTCGTGCATTCTCATGCATGTTCATATCTTCCATCTGTTATCCTTTCTGGCTTTCTCCTATTGCCTTTTGACAACATAACTATAAACTGTTTTTGGTTTATAATTAATGTATTTTTAAATCTTTTTAGTTTATTTATCTTCTATATATTTTATAATGTTTCCAGGCTGCATATCTAATAATACGCATAACTGTTCTAGCGTCTTAATCCCTACCATTTCCCCCTTTCGTAACTTTTGCATGGCTGATTGACTTATTATATTTTCCTTTAATATCCTCGTGCTGTTATATCCTGCCTCTTTTAACGATTCTATCACATCTATCTTATATGTTAACATCTCACTTTTCTCCTTTATTTTATTGTAATTTATCATTTTTACTTTGTCAATTTTAAAATAATCTAAAAACAGTTTAATAGTGCTTTTGTTGCTAAACTATTTTGAGTTTATTATTATCTCAATGACAAACGAAATGAAGGAAAACAAAATAGAATTTTTACACTGGGCAGTAATTGCAAAAACAACATCAAAGAATAATGAATTAGAGGAAACTGTAGAACATATTGAAGCACTCTTCACATATCCGGATTTAGCACAGGATTTTATAGATAAATGTCTACATTGTGTAATTACAGTGGTTATAATTGAGGGTATAAGTTTGATGTGTAGATCAGGCGCGGCTTGCTTCGGTAAGCTGCTTTTTGCAATAAAAAATGAGAAAAGTACTTGAATACTCTTCTCATTTTTAGGCTATATCATGGCTCATATAATAGTTACATAGCGTACACACTTTTACACATTTTTCGTATTGAAATACGTGTGCTTTTATAGAAATTTATATTTCTACCAAAGTGACTCAAAACAGCTATTTTGCAGTATTTCTGCGGTTTTTCCTACAGTTCGTAAGGAGTTGTCTGGTAAACATAATAATTGAGCCAATTAGTATAGAGGTTATTACTATGTGATCTCCACTGCAGGTTCGGTTTCTGAGTAGGATCATCATTCGGGTAATAATTTCTTGGAATATGGATCGGCAATCCCTTATCCAAGTCTCTGTGATACTCCTTGTCCAATGTATAGCGATCATATTCCGGATGTCCGTTTACAAATATTTTCTTGCCTTCTTCTGCATATGCAAGGAACACACCAGCCTCTTCTGACTCCGCCAGAACGGTGATGGCATCACATTTATGGATTTCAGAAGCAGGAGTCTCTGTATGTCTGCTGTGTGGAGCCAGAAAATAATCATCGAAGCCACGAACCAGAGGTATCTTTCTATTCTGTACTTTATGGGAATACAGGCCGAACAGCTTCTCAGGCAACAGACGCTTCTGGATGCCATAATAGTGATAGAATCCTGCCTGAGCACCCCAGCAGATATGTAGGGTAGATGTAACATTCTGTTCTGCCCAGTCCATGATCTTGCATACTTCGTCCCAATAATCTACTTCTTCAAAAGTAATGTCTTCTACAGGTGCGCCCGTGATGATCAGTCCGTCAAAACGTTTATTTTTGATTTCGTCAAAAGTTGTATAGAATCGGTTCAAATGGTTGGCTGATGTATTCAAAGATACATGACTGGTTACCATGAGGAACGTAACATCTACCTGCAAAGGTGTATTGGACAATGCGCGTAAAAGCTGCAATTCCGTATCCTGTTTCACAGGCATCAGATTCAAGATGCATACCTGTAAGGGACGAATATCCTGATGAGAAGCTCTGTTCTCATCCATAACAAATATGTTCTCGTACTCTAGTATTTCTTTGGCTGGTAACTCACTTTGTATCTTGATAGGCATTCCTGTATCCTCCTTATGGTGTCATTCCTAAATATTGATTCATAAACTCTTCTTCTGTAATAATAGGAACTTCCAGCTCCTTTGCCTTCTTATTCTTTGATGAATTGGAAGTAATATCATTGTTGATCAGACAGACTGTTTTGGAAGTTACACTTCCTGTTACTTTGCCACCCTTTCGTTCTATCAGTTCCTTCAACTCATTCCTGCTGCCGAAATGCTCCAGACTTCCTGTTACAACGAATGACTGACCAGTCAAAGTCTGCTCACTTTCATTTACTTCCTCTTTTTCTATTGTGATCTCCCGTAGCAGATCATCTAACTTCTGGTTGTTATCTTCCTGTTCAAAATACTGTGCAAAGGCTTTTCCAATAACTTCACCAATGCCATCGATCTCGCTTAATTCCTCGACGTTTGCGTTGCGCATGGCATCCAGATCAAAGTCAAAATGCCTGCAGATCACTTTTGCATTTGCAAGTCCAATATTGGCAATTCCCAGGCTGTAGATCAGTTTGGGAAGCGTTACATTTCTTGCCTGTTCAATACTGTTCATCAGGTTTTGATAAGACTTCTCGCCAAAACCTTCCATATCTACAATTTCATCTTTATGATCAGACAGATGGAAAATATCACTGTATTCATGAATAAAACCTTTTGCTATGAACTTCTCAAGAGTTGCCTCAGATAATCCGTCTATGTTCATGGCATCTCTGCTTACAAACAAAGAAAAGGACTTGATCTTCTTAGCCACACAGTCCGGATTAGTACAATATAATGACTGCACATCATTGATTGCCCTGATCTGTGTTGCACCTCCACATACCGGACAGACTGCCGGGATTTCAATATTATCGCTTCCTGTCAGGTTCTCCGCGATCTGAGGAATGATCATATTCGCCTTATATACCGTTATTTTATCTCCAATTCCCAGTTTCAGAGCATGCATGATGCTGATATTATGAACAGATGCCCTGCTTACGGTCGTACCTTCCAGTTCTACCGGTTCAAAAATAGCCACAGGATTGATCAATCCTGTTCTGCTTGGACTCCATTCTATATCCTGCAAAGTTGTTTCTCTTATTTCATCAGCCCATTTAAAAGCAATGGAATCGCGTGGAAACTTCGCTGTTCTGCCAAGTGACCTTCCATATTCAATATCATCATAAAGAAGCACCAGACCATCGGATGGAATATCGTAATCCACAATTTTCTTCTCATATCCTTCTATTGCTTCCATGATGTTCTCTGCACTGACTCTGACATATTCCACTACATCAAATCCCTGTTTCTTCAGGAAATTAAACTGTTCTTCTCTGGAATTTGAGAAATCCACACCCTCTGCCTTCACAAGGGAAAAAGCATAAAATCTCACGTTTCTTTTGGCAGTGATTTCATTATTAAGCTGTCTGACCGAACCGGAACAAAGGTTTCTGGGATTCTTATACTTGGCATCCACATCCTCTATCTCTTCGTTGATCTTCTCAAAATCGGAATAGGTGATGATTGCCTCGCCACGTAATATCAGTTCTCCCTGATACTGAATGCGAAGTGGAATATTCTTAAACACCCTGGCATTATTGGTAATGACTTCTCCTACTTCTCCATTTCCTCTCGTAACTGCCTTAAACAGAGTTCCATCACGATAAGTCAGCACAATGGTCAGTCCATCCAGTTTCCAGCTAAGCAGTCCTTCTTTATCTTTGAGCCAGCTTTTGAGTTCTTCTCTGTCTTTTGTTTTTCCAAGGGACAGCATAGGACTCTCATGCGCTTCCTTGGGAAGCTCATCCACAGCCTCATATCCGACACTGACCGTCGGGCTTCCTGTCAGAACCATGCCTGTCTCCTGTTCCAGATCAGACAATTCATCATAAAGCTTATCATATTCATAATTGCTCATGATTTCTTTATCCTGCGCATAATATGCCTTAGAAGCCTCACGCAGTATCTCTATCAGTTCTTTCATTCTCTGAATCTTCTGATCCATATATCTATACCATGCCTTTCTTATCCGTCATAATGTATGATCCTTATCCCAGAATCAATCCTGAAATCACACCTGCAACAATGCCAAGAACGTATAAAACTCCCGTTATTGTTACATTTTCTTTTACATGATGATTTACTTTATACAAAATCAACAGTCCTACACCTGCGTTCACAAAAAGTCCTGTCATCATAGTTCCGACATCCATAATTCCCTGCACATATAAATTGGTAAGCAGTACAGATGCAGAACAATTGGGAATCAATCCGATCAATCCTGACAAAATATGTCCCCACACAGGATGATTCCATAAAATAGCAGCATACGCAGTATCTTCTGTATATTCAAAGAAAATATTCAGAACAATAGATACAAGGAAAATCAAAATAACAATATTGACCGTATGCTTCAATGCAGACAGAAAAATATTATGGTCATGATCGCAATCACAATGTTCCTGTTCGCAGAAATCATGAATATGATTCGCCTCTATTTTAGGTTTTCTCTTATAAACCAGATCTACCAGATATCCGCATACAATACCTGCTACACACTTTATAACCAGAATCTTTACGATCATCCACGGCTGTATTGCAGAAGAAATAAGAATTGGCAGCATTTCATCCGATGTTGCCATAAAAATAGCAATCAATGTACCCAATGTGATACTATGAGCTGCATAAAAACTTGCCGCTGCACCAGAAAGCCCGCACTGTGGAATTATTCCAAAAACACCACCGATCAGCGGTCCCATTTTGCCTGATACGCTTATGATCCCCAGTGTTCTATCTTTTGCTTTATGCTCCAGCCATTCCATCAAAAGATATGTAATAAGCAAAACAGGAATCAATACTATACTATCCTGAAATGCATGCTCTATTGCATGTAACATATTAAACCTAACCTTTCTGACTATTCCTGTGTGGCTGCCTCATGCCACATAATTCATATAACTTTGTCCGTTCTTCTACTGTCAATTCACGGTACTGATTACTTGTCAGATTACCCAGTTCAATATTGAGTACTCTGATTCGTCTCAGGGAAACTACTTCATATCCAAAATACTGACACATTCTTCGAATCTGACGGTTCAATCCCTGGGTCAGGACAATATGAAATGTATATTTTCCCTTCATCTCCAGTTTACACGGACGGGTCGTTGTATCCAGTTCTTTTAAATAGACTCCTTGTGACATGCCATTTAGGAATTCCTGTGTAACAGGTTTATTTACCTTTACAACATATTCCTTTTCATGTCCTGCTGAGCCTTTCATCATTCGTTGGATCAGATCTCCATCATTTGTCATGATCAACAAGCCCTCTGAATCCCGGTCAAGTCTTCCCGCATAGGTCAGTCTCGTTGGATACCTGAGTGCCTGATGTATCGTTCTGGCAGCATGGACATCCTTCTCCGTGCAGGTAACTCCTACCGGTTTGTTGTAGGCAAGTATGATTTTAGATTCCACAGGTCTGACTGCTTTGCCATTGACCTCAACCAGATCTTTCACACTCACCTGCATACCACTTACCGCCGTTACATGATTTACAGTCACTCTGCCCTGGTCTATATAACGGTCAGCCTCACGTCTGGAACACACTCCACATTCTGCCAGATATTTATTTAATCTTGTCATAAATAATCCTTTAACTTTTCAATGCATTTTTCTTCAAAATCCATTAATTCTTTTGCTATTTCCATAGACATTTTCTGTGCATTATCATGATGGTTTATGGTTTTCCACATACTCATAATGCCACGATTGTTTCCCTGTATCATCAGTTCTGCAATCTTGCTGGTGCTGTTATTAAGCATCGTGTTCATATGGATGGCTCCCGATAACATCATATCTTCTATTGCACTTGGATGATATACATCTTTGCTTTCCCTGGTCAGCATATCCACTGCTTTATTATGCAGGTTCGAAAAAGTCAGATTCTCCTTTGACAGTTCATAACCGAGCTTATCATTACATACTTTATCAGATATCGTCTCTATGGCTTTCACTGCCATTCTTGTGTTTTTCTGTACTTCCTTTAAAAGTTCTGTATCATCCCTGTTCATAGCTACCTCCTGTCTGCATAATATGCAGTTTATGATAGCTATAGAATATCCTTTTTTATATTCTTTTATTCCTGTGTTAATTCCTCAGGTTCTTCTTTCTCTTCGATCACTTCAGGCACATCTGCTGATTCCGGCATTTCGAAAGGATACTTTACTCCCCAGTTCTGTCTCAGCCCATCCATCATTTTCATGATACGCAAAGTCTCCGCATGAGGCATTTCCCAACATTCTGTAGACTTCTTGTCTATTGCATCCAGGCATGCAGCAACTTCATATTCATATCCTGTGATCTGTGCAGGAGCTTTCAGTGTTTTGATAACTTTACGGTTTCTGTCGTATACTGTAACTGACTCGAAATTATTGATATTCTCAATCTCCATATAGCCATTTGTTCCATATATGATTCCCCTGCGGTCACTGATACCAAGCATTGTGCTGTTCAGCACTGCCATTTTGCCATCCCGGTAAGTCAATGTAATGCTATCTGAAGCATCTACTCCTGAGGGAGTCAGCGTACAGCAGGAATCTACCTTTACAATATCAGTTCCGAACATCATAGATGCAAAGTTCAGTGTATAGACACCAACATCCAGAAGTGCACCTCCTGCAAGAGATGGCTCGATCAGTCTTGGCACATCAACAATATGATAACCCAGATTACATGTAAGCATGGACGGTTCCCCGATCATACCCGAAGTCAGCAGACCTTTGATCGTAGTCAGCATTGGCATATATCTTGTCCACATCGCCTCTGAAATAAAAATATTGCGCTCTGCTGCCAGTTTGAAAATTTCTTCTGCCTGTGCTGCATTGGCTGTAAAAGCCTTCTCACATAATACTGGAAATCCATTCTCTATGCACAGCTTCATATTGGCATAATGTTCCGAATGTGGTGTTGCTATGTATACCAGATCTATTTTAGTATCTGCCATCATTTCTTCATAAGAGCCATATGCCCTTTTTACACCAAATTCTTTTGCAAAAGCCTGTGCCCTGTCCATATCCCTGGATGCAACTGCATAGCACTTTACATTTTTCATTCTCTTTATTGTACGTGCCATTGTTCTGGCAATATTGCCTGTTCCCATAATGGCAACTTTCTTCTGATTGAACATAAACATCCCTCCAAAATTGAGAAACACAATATATAGGCTCAAAAGCCCATGTAGCCTCGAGGCCACATGGGTTTTCTATTGACACTCTATTCTATTATATATGATTCAGACGCGATTTCAACAAAATTTACTCAAAAAACTCTGCTTTCACATAGCCTGTCTGACCATTATAATCAATTTTCAGCCATTCGCCCATGTCTTCTAACACCTTGAAAGTAGCTTCGCCCTGTGCTACGCCGATCTTATCTGCATCCTGGCTGGCTGCATTTCTTACATTAACATTTGTCTTGGCTGTTACTGTCTTTACAGTTGTGTCTGTTGTTGTACCGGCTGTTGTATCTGTACTCTCTGTTGATACGACTTCCAGATAATCACTCTTTATATAAGCTTCCTTGCCATCATAAATCACCTTGCTCCAGCCATTGTTCTTTTCTTCTGTACGTGTAAGAATATCACCTTTTTGAGCTTTACCGACTTTGTCTGCCACTTCACTGTCAGATGCTCTGACATTTACTGTATCAGTAGCTCTTACCTGCTGATTTACTGTCTGGTTCTGTGTCTGTTCTTCTGCTGCAGCTTCTGTTGTCTCCTGTGTATTTTCAGTTTCTGTCTGCTGCTCTGTCTGGGTTTCTTCCTGTGATTCCTGCTCTAATTGTGCAAGTGCTACACCAACAGAAGTTTTGATCTCATTAGGGAATTCTGCAAGGAATGTATTGAGCTGTTCATCTCCTGCAATTGCTTCTTTATATTCAACATCCACTTTATTATACAGATCCACCACGTCATCCTGACTGGTCACAAGTTTCAGTGCTGCTGTTACGCTTTCTTCCATATCGCCATCGATCTGAAGTGCACCTGAATCATTCGTATAGACATACCATGCATTTAAACCTGGTGCCATCGTATCAATATCTTTAAATTTCACATCATAACATACATATAGATAATATGTATTGGGATCAATACCATCCTTTGTATAACAGGTCAGATTGTTATATGACTCAATGTATTCACTCTTTTTCTCATATGTGATCAGTTCTTTGTCATTAGTATAATCTTTCAGGCTCTGGACAGTTGCCATATCTCCATCTGCAAGCGCTGTGTAAAAGTCATTGACCAGTTTATTTACAGCCGGATATGCATTTTCCTGCAACGGCTCATTCAACACCGCTGAAGATACTGCATTTTCCGTGGACTCTTCTGTAAAAGATGCCGCCGTTTGTGTATCCTTTTTATTTTTGGAATGTACCAATGATACAATGGTTGCTATCACAATGATCAAAGCTGCGACCGGAAGTAATATTTTTGCTGCTGATACAGCAACGATTCTGGAATTTTTCTTATTTAATACAGTGGTCAATTTCTCTTTGGCTGTGCTGACCCAATTGTTGTTATCATTCTTTTTATTACTGCTCATTTCATACTCCATTCTGATGCCAAATAGCATTTATTACATGCCATGGCACATACTTAACATCCAGATTCAGAGATCATACTCTATGTCAAATTGAAAAGTTGCGCGTAGATACGCAAAATGCACCCGACAGGAATCGAACCTGCATTAAAGGCGTCGGAGGCCTCCGTTCTATCCATTAGACTACGGGTGCATGTGGCATATGTTACAAATTTGTTACATCACGTTTGTAATCATAGCATACTTATATTTATTTGTCCAGTGTCAGCCTTTAACATTTTATGTCAATACAGGAACCTGCTGCCACATATTACTGATTTTCTTTTCCATATTTGGAATACCTGTCGAACAACTCCTCGAACTGTGAGAACTGCTTCTGTAATTTAAGATATTCTTCCTGATGGTCCCGCTCTAATTCATCCACAAAAGCATATAGCTTCTCCTGCTGTTTATAATGCTCTCTCGCATCTACTCTGTATGTATTCGCAATACGAATGACTTTGTCCAGATATTTAGAGATCTGACGCTCATTATTCTTATTTAATGCATTGTTCAACAGTTCCATGTTATCAATTTCTGCCTTATCTGTTATTTGTGCAAAAATATTTGCTCCCAACGCATAATATTTTTCTCCGATCTGATAAATAAAACCATGCTTCTGATAGATATTTTCCTTAAAGCTGCTCATGCCGTTCTCATACCTTTCCATTTCCGTAACTGTTCCGTAATTTTAATAATCAAGTCTTTTCTGCGTTTCCCAAACAGTTACGATTTTATCATTATTTTTTCCTTTTGTCTACTGTCATGCTCCACCCGGCATACAGAAAAGTCTGCAGGACATCTTAATCCCACAGACATCTGTTTTATTCCAGATTCGAAGTACAGTGAGGACAACGGGTTGCTTCCTTTGCAATCTCACTTCTGCAATATGGACACATCTTGGTCGTTGGCTCTGCCGGTGCTTCTTCCTCTTTCTTAATTAGTTTATCTCCGATTTTATTGATGGCTTTTACAAGAACAAAAATCACAAACGCAGTGATCAGAAAATTAATAACAGCCGTAATGAAATTTCCATAACACAGCACAGGCGCATTCTCTCCACTTCCCAGTGTGACCTTCAGGTTAGAGAAATCCGTACCGCCAAAAATACCAAGGATAGGAGTCAGAATATCCTGATTGAGTGATGTAACGATGGAAGTAAATGCGCCACCTACGATTACACCGACTGCCATATCCATGACATTGCCACGCATGATAAATTTCTTAAATTCTTCAATAAAACCTTTTCCTTTGTTCATACCCAAGACCGTACCTTTCTGCTATTTATCGTTACCTGTTTCTGCACCCTGTTCTGTCTGCATCTTCTCTGGACTTTTGTACTGTTCCCTTGGGATGTGCAGGCGGTGCATAGGTAGAAGATAATTTCAGAGGTTCTCTGCCGATATTTCTGATATTATGCCAGGTGCCAGTCGGTACAAATACAACATCTCCCTCACATATCTCAAGTTCCATGTTAGGTCTGCACTGGCAATTACCCATCATGGCAATGCCTCTGCCCTGTTCCACACGTATCATCTGATCTGTTTTTTCATGTACTTCCAGCCCGATCTCTCCACGGGGCGGTATGCTCATTAATGTCATCTGCATACATTTACCGGTCCATACGCTCTTGCGGAAGTTGGAATTTTCTTTTGCTACCTTACATACATCCATGATCATCGGCGAGGACTCTCTGTCCTCCATACCCGAACAACGATTACAACACATATATAATCCTGCCTTTTTCTTTTTCTATAATATATGTGTCGAATCCTGTAACGTGTATCATTGTAGCACGCCATAAGGGCTCTGTAAATATTTTTGCTGTATTAGTGCAGATAGAATAAGAAAGATTCCAATGCATTCATCAGGTTGTCATCCTCATCCGCATCAACTGCCAGATGATACAATGGCAAATCAGTGTCTATTCCTGCAAGTTCCTGCACAAAAGCTGTATTTTCATAGTGGGGAGCCACTGTTATAACAGCGCTTACATGCTGTTGCAATCGTACTTTTGCATATCGGTATCTGCCATTTGCACCCGCGTATCCCGGGAATTTATCATCAGCGACAGCAAACAGTTCCTTCACCTCCGGGCAAAAGGCGCTTCATCCTGCGCCGCCTGCCATAATATGCTTCCAAGAAGTGCCGTAAAAGTAATACACTCCCTAGTACTTGTTACATCGCGCCCCATCTGCAACTGTTCTTCTCCTACTGGTGGCAGAACTATTGCCTGTACCTGATAACTTCGTCTGTAATAATCAGCCAGAAGTTCTGCATAGACCGGCATATATGGAATATACAGCTTCCGCTCTCCCGAAGGCGTCCTTCTGATCTCAAAATGCTCCACAGGAATTGCCCTGACATCAAAATCCTCAGGCACAATACAGGACGGCTGATGTGTCAGGCTGTTCAGGAAAGCTTCGATACGCGTGATGATTCCAACCGGAGAATAATGTTCATCTACCTCTATCTGCAAGTATGGTTTACCCTCCATTTCCTTGCGGAATACGTGAGTGAGCATCGTGTCAGGTCCACAACCATGATTGGTCAGATATACAGCATACAGATTAGGATGTCTGCGAATCTGTTTCGCCCCTGTTACGATATGCTGTGAAAACGGCCAGTAAAAATTGGGATACTGATCGGAAATATCCGTATCTTCTGCCGGCAAATGCTCTACTGTGATCACCTTGTATCCCCTGTCTATCAACAGCTTACCGATCTTCATATTCAAAGTAGGATCTCCGATATTATATGGTCTGGAAATCAGCACCAGCACTTTGTCCTCTGGTTGAAGGGATGCCAGCAGTTTCTTACCCTGTGCTTCCATATATGAGGTATATTTCACCAATGCTGCCGAACCTTTCATCAATGCCACGGCGCATACTGCTGGCTCAGTGCAACGGTATGTTCATTCGTAGGTGTTGATAATAAGGAACTCCTACTGTCTTCTTAGACGGATCGATCCTGCCATCATAACCATCTAACAGTGCCTGCATGGAACGCTCCATAAAATATTCATTTTCCTGTGTTTCCTGAATGTCTGCCGTCTTTTGCTCACTGGCAGCGATTAGCGCAACACCCAGTGCACCACTGATTGGGAAATAAGGATTAACTGACACTCGTGTCGGAAATCTTCTTTTAAAAGCTGCTACTATATCCGGATTGTAGGCTACTCCACCCTGTAATACGATATGCTGTCCTATCATAGAGGACTCTGTGACTTTGTGCAGATAGTTGCTGACGATTGCTTCACAGATTCC
>ULWY01079086.1_pt1 | contig 112224 bp, 81 predicted proteins | sample 1960761 | NCBI WGS metagenome assembly ULWY01 (sample SAMEA4835824, study PRJEB28245) | human gut metagenome | biome: gut microbiome; material: fecal sample | place: Denmark | collected 2008 | reverse complement strand
AATGGGCTATTTCGGAAAGCGGAATGTATCTTTTCGGACTATGTTATGGGGTATATCAAAAGACGATATTATCCTAAACATCCTCTATTATGGACGATTTAACATTCATTTACACCTCTTTCGCGAAAATATTTTGTCAAAATTTAGTCAAGAAAAATCGTAAGTTTACGGTCTGAGTTTTCCATGAAAACATTTATACATGACGTCAGAAGGGGCACGGAAAATATTTATCCGGCTCACAGAAATCATGCACCGTGTTTGCAGAAACGATTTATCGTTTGCGGCAACGCGGATTTATCATTAAATGATCAGCCGCGCTGTCGCGTTTGATTTCATCCTTTGTCGTCAGCAAATTTTCCGTCATTCTATGGTGCTTCAAGGATTAAACCAATCTCCTATGAATTTCCTTTTATCCGGTTTTGAGTATAATGATATCATTTTTTCGTCCTGAACCCATATTAATAATGTGTGGCCGGATGATTGTAAGTTACATTTAATCAAAAAATTATGACAATTATTTTGTGATATTTTGAATTTTATTTACTTTTGTGCACAAAAATATGGGATATGGATAACAAACTGATAGAAACGGAGCTTGAGAATATCTTTTCAGGATTTCATGAGAGACTGTACTATTATGTGTTGCATATTGTTCAAGATAATGAAGTGTCACGGGATATAGTGAGCGAATGTTTTGGTGACGTATGGAGAAACAGAAAGCAGGTGGAAAAGATAAGGATACCGGCCTATCTGTTTGCTTGCGCAAGAAACAAGAGCATAAAATACATATCAAAGTCAAGGCATTGTACTGACATAGAGAAATGCGTAAACAGGCTGTTTGTGGAAGACGGCGAGAACAAATGGGAAGAACGCGAAAGGCGTTATAACCAGGTTGAGCAGATAATGAAGACATTGTCGCCGCGCACACAGTTTGTCTTGCAGAAATGCTATGTCGAACACTTCACCTACAAAGAGGTCGCGCAGATGCTCGGAATAACCACCAGCGGTGTGAAGAAGCACATTGTCAAGGGAATGTCCATATTGCGTGTAAAGGTGAACATGGCTGTTTCTGCCTGAATCTGAGGCAAGAGAGTCTGTCCGCTTGTCGCTGTTTGCCGTCCGGTGAGTCATCTTTCTGCCGCAGACACCGCAGGTATGCCGGTGAAGGAAGCGCGCCGGTGTGATTGTCGCGCGCTTCCGTTCAGTGTCAGTTAATGTCACATCCGTATCGTGTGTGACGGTTTGTCGACCGTCACGTTTTTTCCTACGTTTTTCTTTTTTTACGTTCATGACATCTGTCGTATGTCATAACCCGTCGTTTTCTGCCGCGGGGTTGATGGTCATGAGCTTCATCCTGTATCCTCAAGTCTTTTTCTCATCGTACGGATGTGGCGGTGTCATGACGTTTTTCTTTTTATAATGATATTTTCATTAAGTCTTTCTATTATAATAGATGTGGTTTTATTATAATTAGAAATTTTTATTGAAAAAATTATAATAAATCGGTACCCAAATTCAATTTTTACGGTCATATTGTTATAATTTCTATTAATTGGTTAAAAATATGAACAGTATGAAAATCAACTTTAACTGTTTTTGCCTGATTTTCTTATTTTTGATTTGTACGGCAAAAGTAAGGGCACAAGGGCAAAGCGTATCTCTTGCGTGTAATGAAACACCGTTGCCGGTGGCTTTAAGGGATGTGGAGCGTCAGAGCGGTTATTATCAGATTGTGTTCGATCGCGACGAACTTGGTAAGTACAAGGTGACGGCGAAAATTAAAAGCAGCAGCGCTCCCGATGCGGTGAACGTTTTGTTGAAGAATCTGCCTTATTCATCAACCGTTAATGGAAAGACCATACGGATAGAGAAGACACAGGAAGACGGACCTGATACGCACGTGACCAAGGGTCGCGTGATGGACAGCAACGGCGAGCCTGTGGTGGGAGCGGTCGTGTCTGTGGTGGGCAGCAGCAAGAAGGATGTGACCGACGCAGACGGATACTACTCCATAAGCGGCGTCAAACCGTCGGACGTGCTCGAATATAAATATATCGGCATGAGGCCTTATAAGAGGAAGGCGGGAACTAAACGCGCCAACATCATATTGGAAGACGATGTGCACAGCCTGGGCGATGTGGTGGTGACAGGTATGCAGAACATGGATAAGCGACTGTTCACCGGTTCTACCACGACCATCGATGCGTCTGAGGCGAAGCTCGACGGTGTGCCCGATATAAGCCGTTCGCTCGAGGGACGTGCCGCCGGCGTGAGCGTGCAGAACGTCACGGGTACGTTCGGTACGGCGCCGCGAATACAGGTCAGAGGTGCTACCTCCATTTACGGAAACAGTCAGCCGCTGTGGGTTGTCGATGGCGTGATACAGGAAAACGTGATAGAAGTCGACGCCGACGAGCTGTCGTCTGGTAATGCCGAGACATTGCTCTCGAGCGCGATAGCCGGACTGAACGCCGACGACATAGAGAGCTTCCAGATTCTTAGAGACGGTTCGGCCACTTCAATATACGGAGCTCGCGCCATGGCGGGTGTGATAGTAATCAACACGAAGCGCGGCCGTTCGGGAAAGACAAACATCAATTATACAGGTGAATTCACTTCACGTCTGGAGCCGAGCTACAACAACTTCAACATAATGAACTCACAGGAGCAGATGTCCGTCTATCAGGAATTGCAGAAGAAGGGATATCTGAATCCTGCCGACGTGGTGAATGCAAGCCAGAGCGGTGTGTATGGCAAGCTGGCCGAGCTGATAAACGAGGGCGTGGTGACCAACACGGATGCCGGACGCAACGAGTGGCTGCGTCAGCAGGAATACAGAAATACTGACTGGTTTGACCTTCTCTTCAATTCAAACATCATGCAGAACCACTCGGTGAGCATAAGCACCGGTACGGACAAGAGCCAGCATTATGCCTCGCTCAGCTTGATGGACGATCCGGGATGGTACAGGCAGAGCCGTGTGAAAAGATATACGGCAAACATCAACTCCACGTTCTTGTTCTCTGATAAGTTGAAGGTTCAGCTTATAGGTAACGCGTCTACCCGCGAGCAGTATGCGTCCGGAACACTGAGCTCGGAGGTGAACCTTATCAACGGTGAGGTGTCGAGAGAGTTTGATATAAACCCTTATTCTTACTCGCTGAATACATCGCGCGTGCTTGATCCTAACGAGTTCTATACCAGAAACTACAATCCGTTCAACATCTTCCATGAGCTGGACAACAACTAAATAGAGCTCAATACAAACGAGTTCAGGATACAGGGTATGATCTCTTACAAGCCGATTGCCGGACTCGAGCTGAACATGATGGGCGCGATAAAGCGCGCGCAGTCATCTTCTGAGCATAACGTAACGGAAGACTCTAACCAGGCAAATGCCTACAGGGCAATGGGCAACACGATAATACGCGACTCAAACCCGTATCTGTGGACAGACCCGAACGACCCGTATGCCGTTCCGGTGAGCGTGCTGCCGTATGGCGGTATTTACGACCGCAATGACTATCGCATGAACTCATGGGACTTCCGTACGACGGCCACATACAATAAAGTGATAAAGAATACTCACATAATCAACCTCTTCGGCGGACTTGAGGCAAACTCGGTGGAGCGCAACAGTTCGTGGATGCGCGCTTGGGGAGTAATGTATAACTTCGGAGATATAGGCAATTATGATCCGGATATGTTCGACAAGCTGAAGAACGAGGGTGCCGACTATTACACACTGAGCGGAACGCTTGAGCGTACGACGGCTTTCTTCGGCAACGCGACATATTCTTATAAGGGCCGTTACATCGGCAACGCGACTCTGAGATATGAGGGAACCAACACTCTTGGCAATAACCGTAAGAGCCGCTGGCTGCCTACATGGAACATCTCGGGTGCGTGGAACGCTCACGAGGAGAACTGGTTCAAGAAACTGATGCCTACGTTCTCTCACTTCACCCTTAAAGGTTCTTACTCGCTGACCGCAGACCGTGGCCCGTACGACATAAGCAACTCCGTGGCCATAATCAACAGTCTTGTAGGATGGAGACCGGTGGGAAGCGACCAGGAGACGACTTTACAGATAACCGAGCTCGGAAACTCGGAACTGACTTATGAGAAGAAACACGAGCTCAGTCTTACCGCCGACATGGGATTCTTCAACAACCGTGTCAACATGGAAGTGAGCTGGTATGACAGACGTAACTTCGACCTGATAGGTCCCATCACCGTTCAGGGTGTAGGTGGAGAAGTGGATAAGTTCGGTAATGTGGCTGACATGAAGTCGGGAGGTTTCGAGCTTTCACTCAACACGAAGAACATAAAGACAAAGGATTTCGAGTGGAATACCACTTTCCTTTATTCACATCAGTACACGGAAGTTACCAATCTGAAGAACAATGCACGCGTGATTGACCTGGTAAGAGGTAATGGATTTGCTTTGGAAGGTTATCCTGTGCGTTCAATATTCTCGATTCCGTTCAACAAACTTACCAACGAAGGACTGCCTACGTTCAAGGTTGCAAACGGTGAGATTACTACAGACGACATCAACTTCCAGGAATATTCAGACTTAAGCTGGTTGAAATATGAGGGCTCGAGCGATCCTACTGATTATGGATCACTTGAAAACACGTTCAAGTACAAGGGACTCAGACTCAGCGTGTTCATCGTTTATTCGTTCGGAAATGTCGTACGTCTCGATCCGGTGTTCTCAAACACTTATACCGACCTTGACGCTACGCCGCGCGAGTTCAACAGCCGCTGGTCTTCGTCTGGCGAGGAAAACATAACTACGATACCGGTGATACCGTCGGTACGTCAGAACTTCCTCAATCCGAATCTCGAGATTGCTTACAATGCTTATAATTACAGCACAGAGCGAATAGCTAAGGGTGATTTCATACGAATGAAAGAGATTTCTTTGGATTATACTTTGCCGAAGTCATGGCTCAGACCTCTGAAACTTGAGAACGTGAATCTCAAGCTGCAGGCAACCAATCTCTTCCTGATATACGCGGATAAGAAACTCAATGGTATGGATCCGGAGTTCTTCAATTCAGGAGGTATTGCTTCGCCAATGCCAAAACAATATACGTTTACTGTAAGATTAAGTTTCTGAAAACAAAAATTAAAAATCCGATTGATAGTATGAATAAGTTGAATAGTTTGTTGATTATATGCGCACTCGTGTCATTCTCGTCATGCAACGACTTTCTCGACGAAATGCCCGACAACAGAATCACGATTGACACGGAAAGCGAATTGAAGGCATTGATGAACTCTGCTTATCCACAGTGTTCTTTTGTCAGAGTGACAGAGCTGGCATCCGACAATGCCGACGACTTGAATGGAGAAGCCAACGGTTATTATGACTGTTTCTCCGAGCAGTGCTTTTACTGGAAGGAAGTGACTGAGAGCGATAATGAGAGTCCGGTTATGATATGGCAGGATTATTATGCAGCCATCGGCGCTGCCAACCAGACCCTGAAATCGCTTGAAGAGATGGGCGGCGCCACAGACGACACAAGAAAAGCCATCATGGGTGAGGCTCTGTTATGTCGTGCTTATGCTCATTTCATGCTCGTGAACATATTCTGCCAGAATTATTCAAAGACACATAGCTCCACGGATCTCGGCGTTCCGTATATCACCGAGCCGGAGACGACTCTCGATCCGAAGTATGATCGTGGAACAGTGGCTGAGGATTATGAGAAAATAGAGAAGGACCTTCTGCAGGGACTCTCACTCATGAACGACGCCATATACACCGTTCCGCGTTATCACTTCAACACAAAGGCGGCATATACTTTCGCTTCACGTTTCTATCTTTTCTATCAGAAGCCTGAGGAAACCATCAAGTATGCCACTCTGGCTTTGGGTGATAATCCGGAGAGCAGCATGCGCGACTACGATGCTATGGCCTCAATGCCTACCGACGACATGCAGCCTCGCTCAATACAATACACCTCGTCATCGGAGAAGGCTAACTTCCTCCTGCTGCCGGTTTATTCTACAGACCAGTATTATTTCTCAGGTACATCGACTGGCTCACGCTTCAACAACAACAGTTATATAGCACAGGCCGAGGAGTTTTTCCTCACTCCGTGGGCTCCTGAGAACGAGAGCGCACAGCAGTCGCAGGCAATCTTCAAGTTCTATTGGTTCTATACAGCGACTTATAACAAGTGTATGTTCCCTAAGCAGCCTGCTTATTTCGAGGAAGTAAACGAGAATACGCACGTTGGTTATCAGAGAACACAGGTAGTCGCATTAAAGGCCGAGGAGGCATTGCTGAACAGAGCTGAGGCTTATGTGCTCACAAATCAGTATGATCTGGCTCTGAAGGACATCAACGTATGGACCGACAACTTCGTTGCAGACAGCGTTTCGTATAATACGTATCAGTATGATGAGAACTGGAACTACATTTATGCAACCGAGCCTATCAACAAGAAGCTTACTCTGGACCGCATACGCGAATGGGTGAATAAGTACGGTTATTATACTCCCGATACGCCGCGTCCAAGAAAACATCTGCATCCTGAATGGATATCTCTCATCGAAGGCAGCGACCAGGAGAACCTCATACAGTGTCTGCTGTTGATACGTCGTCTGGAATTTCTGCACGAAGGAATGAGATGGTTCGACATCAAGCGATATGGCATAAAGCTCTATCGCCGTAAGATAATAACAGCCCTGAACACCATCGAGCTGGTTGACAGCATGGAATATCGCGATCCGCGTCAGGCAATACAGCTCCCTTACGAAGTCACTTCTGCCGGATTGCAGCCCAATCCACGCCCTGAAGACGATGGCAACGCATCATATACCATGTGGGAGAATACAGGTAAACACTTAACATTCAAATTAAAATAAAAGCTATGGTTATATTAAGAAGATTCGCAATATTATTGTTTGCAGGTCTGAGTCTTATTTTTGCGGCTTGCTCGGATGATGATGTCGATACAAGCTATAGTGTCATAAAAGATTCTCAGACTCCAATGAACGAATTGGACGAATGGCTGATGGAAAACTATGTTATACCGTATAATATAGAACTGAGATACCGTTGGGAAGACAACGAGACAAGTATGGACTACATCCTTGTTCCGCCAAAGTATGAGAACGCAAAGAGGATGGCCCGCATCCTTAAATACATTTGCTTCGATTCTTTCGACGAGGTTACCGGCAGCAGCGAGTTCATACGCTCCTATTTTCCAAAGCAGGTTGATCTTGTAGGTAACCCTGGCTGGAACTCCAACGGCGGATGGATGTCGCAGGGAAGCTACACCTTGGGTTCGTCAGAGGGCGGATATAAGATTAATCTGTGGTATGTCAATCATCTGAGCGACGTGCTCTACGATGAGAACTACATGCCGACAGACAGTGTGATAAGGGATAGGGCTGAGCTGAACAAGGTTTATTTCCACACCATAATCCATGAGTTCGGTCACGTGTTCCATCAGAAGATACCTTACACAACCGAGTTCAACCAGATTACAGGTACTGAATATCTCGGCGGTATGTGGAGCTCAACGTTCCTCAGCGAGACCGATCCGCAGATTTACGCGCTGGGATTCGTGACAGCATATTCTTCTTACAGTGCCGATGAAGACTTTGCCGAAATCTTCTCTACATACGTATGCTCCACCAAGGAAGAGTTCCAGGCCATTCTCGATAAGGCAGGAACCAAGGGCAAGAACGCCATAGAGTCCAAGCTCTCTCTTGTTAAGACATACTTCGCTGAGAACTGGAATCTTGACATAGATGCTCTGCGCGATACCGTACAGAAGCGTGAGGCAAATCTTGATAACGTGAATTTTGATGTTTTAAATTGATGTAAATTATGAGAAAGATATTCTATATAGTCGCTGCGGCATGTATTTTTGCTTCGTTCATGACGTCGTGTCAGCTGAAGGAAGACGATCTTTTCGACATCGACCCTGCCACACGTCAGGACAACTGGATGGCAGACTACCGGAGAGTTTTCAACAACAATGAATACGGATGGGCGCTTTACACCTCGCAGCCTACATACGGACGTCACCCGAGCATTGCCACATTTGCAGTGAAGTTCGACCAGGAGATGTGTACGTTCTACAGATCTTCAGCTACGTCGCGCATCCCAAGCGCAGCCCTGAAAGACAGTGTTCAGAGCACATATTCGCTGAAGATGGACAACGGCATAGTGCTGTCGTTCGATACATACAACGATTTCTTCCATTATTATGCCGACCATTCGGAGTATTTCTCACAGGATTTGCAGGCGGATTTCGAGTTTTGTCTCGACCGTTATTCCGAGAACGAGGACACCATCTTCGGCCGCGGAAAGACCAAACAGCTGCCGTTCATGATGGTGAAGATGAAGACCACTCCGCAGGAATATCAGAAACTGTCAGACGAGATCGATAGTTATGTCGCCACTAATTGCGTCATGATAATCGAGGGTGACACCATTCAGGCATCGTTCCTTGCCGGTTACAAGAATCTGCTCCTGTACTTCCCTGACGAGGAGGGTGGCGAGCCTGTGGAGCATATGTACTCGTATGGCAACCTTGTCAACGGCATCTATCTTATTGAGAACATAAAGTATAAGGGTACGACTGTTGTAGAGATGGCGCTCGACAGGGATAAAGGAACATTCAGCGACCCGTGTACCGGTGCCAAGATACAAAGACGTGCACTTACCGACTACTTCATAGTAGATGACAACTATGACAATATGTTCTTCGGATACAGCGGACTCGGTTCCTACACCAAGCAGGAATGGGACAAGGCAAGAAGTGCTGTCGATGCCAGCGGCAAGTTCTCTTCAAGTAGTCTTGTGTACATAAACTTTGAGCCGTATGGTGACGGAACGATGGATCTTGTGATAAATAAATGGTATGGTATTGACGAAGTTCACTATCCGATGGAACTGAAGAAGATTTCAGATGACGAAATAGCTGTACGCCGTACGGGCGGAGAATCCTCCGGACGCGACTACAGTTTCTATGACTCAGGACTCAAATACATTGTCGATGCGTTTGCGAAGACCGACACATGGACTACATACAAGATCACTTTCAGGGAAGGATCGAGCATGAATCCTGTAGGACTTGAGCTTACGGACGAGTCGAATCCTGACAACAGTTACTACATAGAGAATAACTTCAGGTATTACCATTCAAGTATATGGGATTAAGAATAAATGATTATTTATATTGATGCTTAAAATGTTCTGGCAGAAGCGATGTTGGCATATCCTGTATTTAAATTTATAATATTGCTTCTGCCGTATTTTATTAAAGATTAGATTGCGTTCTAAACCGAAACTCCCGAAGGTCTTGTGATAGACTTTCGGGAGTTGCTTTTTTGTTTCTGTGCTGTCTTTTCCACTGATGCCGGCGACGGTGCTGTCGCGTGTCACCGGACTTTCATTGAGCTTTATTTCGTGTAAGGAGTATAGACTCCCAGCTCAGCTATCTTCACAGTGCCGTCGTGGCGTGTGACGGTCACTCTCACGGCATCGGCCTTCACCGGTGCGAAACGGTGTATCTTGACACGGCTCTGCGTCTTTGCCTTGCCGCTGAAAAGCGTCTTCCATGTGCCGCCTGAGCGGTATTCCAGCGTGTATTCCTTCATCACGCCGCCCTCTTCCTCGGTTATCGTCACCATGTCGATGGTCTTTCCGTCGCCCAGTTCAACGCTCCACCACGGTGTCTCAACTCTCGGATTCGATGTCCATGCACTCACGAAGTCGTCGTCGTTGGCGAAGTCCATGATGCCGTAGTCGTAGCTCCACGACGATTCAGACGGTTTGTTCTTGGCTATGTTCTGCTCCGTTATCGGCGCGTCACATTCCGGCAGCTCAGCCACACGGCCGTCGTTCTTCCACATCTTGCCCATCTTGCGCAGCTCCTCCAGCGCGTTGTCGTCCATCAGACCGTCGCGGTTGGGTGCCACGTTGAGTATGAAGTTGCAGTAAGCCTTGTTGTATGGTATTACGTTGTCGTTTATCATCTCCTCCGCCGGTTTCATCTTGTCTGTCGGGAACGATTCCTTCCAGAACCAGTTTTTCTGCAAGGGCAGGCATGCCAGTGCCGGCAGCTGGTTCTCAGATGTAGAGATCTTCTGTCCCGCTCCCTGCTCGTATGATTTTATGTCGGTGTAGAACAGAGCCTCGCGCGGATATTTCGCTGCGTTGAGGTCCATCACCAGACACTCCGGCTGCAGCGACTTTATGTAGTTGTAAATCTCCGGGAAGGGCACGTCATCGTAGCTTATGCGCGACCATGGGGCGTCCCATCCGTCGATGATGAGTGCCGTGATGGGACCGTAGTTGGTCAGCAGCTCCTTCAGCTGAGCCTTTATCATGTCAATCTTCTCGCGTGTTATCATGTGCGGACGGATTCGGTGATGCGTGTCGAGGATAGAGTAGTAGAGCATTACCTTCAGTCCTGCCTTGCGGAAAGCATCGACATACTCGCGCACCACGTCGCGCTTGAGCGGCGAGTTCATCACGTTGTAGTCGGTGGTCTTTGTGTCCCAGATGCAGAAACCGCTGTGGTGCTTGGTCGTGAGGCATCCGTACGACATGTTGGCCGACTTAGCTGCCTTTGCCCACTGCGTGCAGTCGAGCTTCTTGGGGTTGAATACCGATGCCGGCAGGTCAGGGTCGGGCCAGTCGTCGGGCGCGAAAGTAGGAATGTTGAAGTGGATGAACATGCCGAAACGCAGGTCGACAAAGTCCTGCTGCAGCTGGTGCAGCGACTTCTGTTGCGCCGATGCCGACACAACGCTCAGCACCATGAGCAGTGCGATGAAAAGGCTTTTTCTTGTCATAATAGGTATTTGTTTTTATTTATGAATACTTGTCAGGTCTTTCGGGGTGGGGCGTCGTTTATGCGACGTCGCTTATAATATAATAACAAACGAGCATGGACGGAACGTGCGCCATGCCCGTTAAAAAAACAAAACACGTCCTGTTTGCGTGTCGTTATGGTGTTGAGGCGTAGTGGTAGGCGTGTGGATGTGCCTATGATGTCGGCGCATGTCGGCGTGCTTTGCGCCGTTTGCCGCCGCTATTTTGCCTGCACTCTCGGACATACCGTTATGCGGCGGTCCTTCTTGCTTGCGCACATGTCTTTCGTCGTTGCCACGAATTTCTTCAGATGAGCGGTCTGTCCGTGCTTGTCCAGCTCGGCCTGGTTCTTCCATTCCTCGTGTATGAAGAGGTGAGTGCTGTCATCAGCGGCCTGATACACGCCGTAGTCCAGACATCCCGGCTCCTTCAGCGTCTGTTGCTTACATTCGATGAACGCAGCCTTGAAGGCTGCCACATATTGCGGTTTTACGTGGCGGTGAAGATCGAGCACTATGTTCATTGAGTCTGCCGGCGCACATTGTCCGTCACATCCGTGGTGTCTGTCGCAATGACCCGAGCATGCCGCGAGCATGGCGGCAGCGCAGATGGTTATGAATGTTTTTGTTGTCATATTCTCAGGTTTTGTCATTGGTTGCTTTATATATATAATATAGGTATGGTAATTCCCGTTAAGCATGTGTCATTTACGGCCGAAGTCAGCCGGCACCTCGCCCCATTTCTGCGTCTCCCATTTCAGTATGGGTGTGTTGATCTGGTGTGTGCGCAGCCAGTTTTCCGCTCGTGCTATTATCTGGTATAGCTGTTCGGTGCGTGGCGTGCGTGCCAGTTTGGTCTTACACTGCTTCTTCTTCACCCACAGCATGGCGTTGCGGCTGTCCGAGTATATTATCTTTCCCTTTATTCCGTCGCGCTCCATGAGAGCCAGCGCGTGCACGATGGCGAGGAACTCACCTATGTTGTTCGTGCCGTGCACCGGTCCGAAGTGGAACACCTCGGCACCTGTGGCAAGATCGACGCAGCGATATTCCATCGGTCCGGGATTGCCCGAGCAGGCGGCATCCACTGCCCACGCCTGCGCCGAGACCTCCTGTGGCAGAGGCAGTACGGTGTCGTGACGGTAGTCGGGGGGATTAAGCGGTTGGTTGTTCATTGCTTCTTATTATTGAAAAGTGCGCAACCCGTCGGCATGCCTGAGGCATGATGAAGAGTTGCGCACCTTGTTTATGTGTCCGGCAGAACCCTTACATGCGTTCCGGCACTTCTATGCCGAGCAGGTCCATGCCGTTTTTGATGGTCTTTGCCACGTTGGCCGCAAGCACGAGGCGCACGGTCTTCTCCTTGTCGTTGTCGGCGCCCAGGATGCTGTAGTCGTGATAGAACTGGTTGAACTCCTTGGTCAGCTCATAGCAGTAGTTTGCTATGCCGCTTGGCGAATAGTCTTTTCCGGCCTGCTCCACTACGGCTCCATACTCGTTCATCTTCTGTATCAGCTCCGTCTCCTTCTGGTTGAGCGGCATGTCGGCGTCGAGATTCTCCGGCAGCTTCATGCCTTCAGCCTCGGCCTTACGCAGGATGCTGCGTATGCGGGCGTGTGTATATTGAATGAACGGGCCCGTGTTGCCGTTGAAGTCGATGCTCTCTTCCGGATTGAAGAGCATGTTCTTGCGTGCGTCAACCTTCAGTATGAAGTATTTCAGCGCGCCCAGACCCACGATGCGTGCAATCTCGTTGCGCTCCTCTTCGGTCATATCCTTGAACTTGCCGAGCTCGTCGCTTGTCTTGCGTGCATCCTCTATCATCTCTGCTATGAGGTCGTCGGCGTCCACCACTGTTCCCTCGCGGCTCTTCATCTTGCCGTTGGGCAGTTCCACCATGCCGTAGGAGAAGTGCACAAGTTCCTTGCCCCACTTGAATCCGAGGCGGTCGAGCAGTATTGAGAGCACCTGGAAGTGATAGTTCTGCTCGTTGCCTACGACGTATATCATCTTGTCGATGGGGAAGTCGCGGAAACGCATCTCGGCCGTACCGATGTCCTGCGTCATGTACACGCTGGTGCCGTCAGAACGCAACAACAGTTTCTGGTCCAGTCCGTCATTAGTGAGGTCTGCCCATACGCTGTTGTCGTCCTTTCTGAAGAAAAGACCCTTTGCGAGTCCCTCTTCCACCTTTGCCTTTCCCTCGAGGTAAGTATCTGATTCGTAGTATATCTTGTCGAAGCTCACACCGAGCGCCTTGTAGGTCTCGTCGAAGCCTGCATATACCCATGAGTTCATCTTCTGCCACAGGGCACGCACGTCCTTGTCGCCCTGCTCCCATTTCACGAGCATCTCGTGGGCTTCCTTTATCAGCGGAGCCTCGTCCTTGGCTTTCTTCTCGGCTTCCTCTTCGCCCATGCCCTCGGCTGTGTATTTTGCCTTGAGCTCAGCCACCTCCTCACGGTAGTGCTTGTCGAAGGCCACGTAGTAGTCGCCTATGAGGTGGTCGCCCTTCTTGCCGCTTGTCTCGGGTGTCTCGCCGTTGCCCCACTTCAGCCATGCCAGCATCGACTTGCAGATGTGTATTCCGCGGTCGTTCACAATGTTGGTCTTCACCACGCGGTTGCCGTTGGCCTCCATTATCTTTGCGAGGCTCCATCCCAGCAGGTTGTTGCGCACGTGTCCCAGATGGAGCGGCTTGTTGGTGTTGGGCGATGAGTATTCGATCATCACCAGCGGCGATTTCTCCGTCGCCTTGCGCTCTCCGTAGGTCGGGTCGGCGTTGATGTCGTTGAGCAGACCTATCCATGCGCCGTTGGATATGACGAGGTTGAGGAATCCCTTCACCACGTTGTATGAAGCCACGCAGCTCTCGTTCTCCTTGAGCCAGCGGCCCAGGTCTTCGGCTGTTTCTTCGGGTTTCTTGTGAGATATTTTCAGGAACGGGAACACCACGAGTGTGAGGTGTCCCTCGAATTCACGTTTTGTCTTCTGAAGCTGCACCATTTTTTCAGGCACATCCTGTCCGTACAGTTCCTTCACGGCCTTGATGACCGAACTGCATAAAGCTTTTTCGATGTTCATGATTTTATGAAGATGATTGTGGATGCAAAGTTAACACAAACCTCGCAATATACAAAATAAAATACGCGCAAACATCAGCCTCACGGCATTGTCGCGTCGTCGGGCCGTCCGTTCACGCGCTGCATCTCTAAGATGTAGTGTGTGAAGACGAGCGGCGACCGTATGCGCATCTTGTCGTCGGTGATGTATTCCAGGTCGAGAAGCGTGGTGGTGTATATGCTTTCCACCATGCGTATGTCGTCAGGATTGTCGGAAACGGGATTCACTTTGAGCCGGAGATAGTCGTAGCCTTTGTGCACCAGACTCCATTCGCCGCTAAGCGTGTAGTCGCCTTCGAAACATTCATCGCCCGAGGCGGTGGGCGAGCCGTCTATACGCCATGCCTTTATCCTCAGCCGTCCGTCCATGCTGCCGTCGGCTTTCAGGTTGTAGTATTGTTCGAGATTAAGAAAATACTCCTGATTGTTCTCTTCGTAGATGCATGGCAGGCTGTCCTGCATCACATACCATTGGCCTATCGCCTTGTCGTGATACTTCTCGTAGAGTTCACGTGTCAGCTCGCCGTCGCTTGGAGGCTCGTTGTAGCAGGAGGTGAACGCCAGCGCGACGAGCAGTATCAATGTCGTCAATGCTTTATTCATTTGCTGATATTTAATTTGTTATCATAAGTTTTCAGTGTCCGCATCACTTCCCATGTCTGCCGGTTCGCCATCTACACGGTGCATCACTATTGTCTGGTTCAGAAACGTTATGGGCGACTCGATGCTGAGAATGTCGTCGTCAGCATGGTACAGATGGAGATCTGTGTTGCTGAAGAGAGGCAGCATGAGGGTGTCGTCGGTATCGTCCTGACTGAGATGCACTCCAAATCTGAGCCGGTCGGTGTCGTCGGATGCTCTGTGTATGAGTCCCCATGAACCGTTCAGGCGATAGTCGGAGATGAACCATTCGCCTCCTGTTGCAGACGGACTGCCGTCGGCTCTTTTGGCCTTCATAATCACACGGCCTGTTATTTCGCCGTTTTCATGAAACTCATAATATTGTTCCTGACTGATGTAATACAGTCTTTCGAATTGCTTGAAGTAGTATTCCTGCGGCTCTTGTTTCAGATACCATTTGCCGGTTACCTTGTCTGTGTATTTCTCGCGCAGCTCTAAGGTCTCCTCTGAGTCCTCGTCTGTTGTCGGGTAACGAGGGTCGAGGTCGCTGCATGCGGCCAGAAGAAAGACAGACAGAATGAAAAATGTTGCTTTCATAGGCTTGGCGTTTGATTTATTAAAAGTATTGCCGGTTTGTCGTGTTTATGATTATAACGCTCTCCGGGTGTGTATATTGTGCGCGTGATTACATTTTTACAATGCGCGCGTGATTTTCTTCCGTCGGGTCGTTTTGTCAAAATTTTTTACCATTATTCGTCCTCAAGGCTCGCGTTTTTTCGTCCGCCGGTGTGTCCGGCCATAAATTCGCGGATTTTGAGAGGTTTTCGTAAACTGTTGATACATAGACAGTTGACTTTCGTGCTGTTTTCTCCGTGTTGCGATATGGCCCGTTTCGGCATCCGAAATGGGCTCTTTCGGCTTATGATTCGGCCTATATCGTGCTCCGATATGGCCTGTTTCGTAGTGCGAAAGAGCCTTTTTCGCATCGCCGTCGGTTCGCCACTGCGTTGCGATTTCGTTTTTACGGGGTAGGTAAATTGCGGAAAGGGCCATTCCGGACGCCCTTGCGCTCACAGAATTGAAGGCGGAGCCGCAGGTGTTTTGTCAAAATTTTTTAATGTCGTGACGTTTTATTTTGACTTTCGGGCTAATTAGCTTAACTTTGCATTCATAAACGACAATAATTAAAAAAACATACAATATGGCTAATTTGAAGAAAGACTTCGCATCGAAACTTCTGAATGTGAAGGCAATAAAGTTGCAGCCAAACGACCCGTTCACATGGGCATCAGGCTGGAAATCACCGTTCTATTGCGACAACCGCAAGACTCTGTCTTATCCCGAACTGCGCAACTTCGTGAAGCTCGAGCTGGTGCACACCATCCTCGAACACTTCCCGCAGGCTGAGGCTGTAGCCGGTGTGGCAACGGGAGCGATAGCTCAGGGCGCGCTGGTTGCCGACGAGCTGAACAAGCCGTTCGTATATGTGCGCAGCAAGGCAAAGGACCACGGCATGGGCAACCTCATCGAGGGTGAGCTGGAGAAGGGCACCAAGGTAGTTGTGGTTGAGGACCTCATCTCCACCGGCGGCAGCAGTCTGAAGGCCGTTGCGGCACTGCGCGAGGCAGGCTACGAGGTTGTGGGCATGGTGGCTTCATACACCTATGGATTCCCTGTCGCAGCCGAGGCGTTCGCCGAGGCAGGCGTGCAGCTGGAGACTCTGACCGACTACGACCACGTTGTGGCCGAGGCACTCGCTACAGGCTACATAGCCGAGAGCGACGTAGAGGTGCTGGCAGAGTGGCGCAAGAACCCGTCTGAGTGGCGCAAGTAATAACGGCAGGGGCGGGCGTGGCCTGTCCTGACTAAAACAAACACATATCATGTCGATGACAACATTCGAAAGCAGCATACGCCAGATACAGTTTCCGCAGCAGAAGGTGTATGACATGCTCAGCAATCTCGAGAACATCGAGAGAGTGAAGAACCGCATACCGGAGGACAAGATAAAGGATCTGACCTTCGACAACGACTCCATATCCATCAGTGTGCCGCCGGCAGGCAGCGTGAAACTGCGCATAGTAGATCGCGAAGAGCCCAAGTGTATCAAGTTCGAGACGGAGTCGAGCCCCGTGCCTTTCAACCTGTGGATTCAGATTCTGCCGGTGACAACGACATCGAGCAAGATGAAGCTCACCATCAAGGCCGAACTCAATCCGTTCATAAAGGGCATGGTGCAGAAACCGCTGCAGCAGGGCATCGAGAAGATTGCCGACGTGCTGCAGGCTATAAACTACGAATAACAACCGCTTCGGCGTACGGGCCGGAGAAAGAAAACTGACAGATGGCTACAAAACTTTGGGAAAAGAATTTTGAGGTGAACCGCGAGATAGAGCGGTTCACAGTGGGACGTGACCGCGAACTCGATCTGTATCTGGCACGCTACGACGTGCTCGGATCGATGGCTCACATCACCATGCTCCAGTCGATAGGACTCATGGAGAAGGACGAGCTGGACGCCCTGCTCGTCGAACTCAAAAAGATATACCGCGACTGCGTGGAAGGCCGGTTCGAGATAGAGGAGGGTGTTGAGGACGTCCACTCGCAGGTGGAGCTGATGCTCACGCGCCGTCTGGGCGACATGGGCAAGAAGATACACAGCGGACGGTCGCGCAACGACCAGGTGCTCGTGGATCTGAAGCTCTTTATACGCCACGAGCTGCACGAGGTGGCCGACGAGGTGATGACACTCTTCAACGAGCTTCTGGAGAAGAGCGAGCAGTGCAAGGATGTGCTTATGCCGGGTTACACCCATCTGCAGATAGCCATGCCAAGCTCGTTCGGGCTGTGGTTCGGCGCCTATGCCGAGTCGTTGGCCGACGACATGCTCTTTCTTCAGGCCGCCTACCGCATGGCCAACCGCAATCCGCTCGGCTCTGCCGCGGGCTACGGTTCGTCGTTCCCGCTCGACAGAAGCATGACCACGCGCCTGCTGGGCTTCGACTCCATGGACTACAACGTGGTGTATGCGCAGATGGGACGCGGCAAGACAGAGCGCAACGTGGCGTTCGCCATGGCCTCGGTGGCAGGCACTCTGTCGAAGATAGCGTTCGATGCGTGCATGTTCAACTGCCAGAACTTCGGCTTCGTGAAGCTGCCGAAGGAGTGCACTACGGGCAGCTCCATCATGCCGCACAAGAAGAATCCCGACGTGTTCGAGCTCATTCGCGCCAAGTGCAACAAGCTGCAGGGACTGCCGGCACAGATCACTCTCATAATGAACAACCTGCCCGTGGGCTACTTCCGTGACCTGCAGATAATAAAAGAGGTGTTCCTTCCGGCGTTCGGCGAGCTGAAAGACTGTCTGCGCATGGCGGCATACATTATTAATAAGATGGAGGTGAACCGCTCGATACTCGACAATCCGATGTACGACCCGATGTTCTCCGTAGAGGAGGTGAACCGTCTCGCCGCAGCCGGAATGCCTTTCCGCGACGCTTACCGCAAGGTGGGCATGGAGATAGAGAACGGCACTTATCATGCCGACCACCACATTCACCATACGCATGAGGGCAGCATGGGCAACCTGTGCAACGACCGCATAGCCGAGTATATGAGGAGCATATACGATGCCACAGGCTTCGACCGTGCCGAGAATGCAGAAAAGGAATTGTTGAAATGAGAAAAAGATTGTTTGCAGTTGCGTGCGCCGCGGTTCTGGCGTTTATGTTTCCGTCGTGCGGAGACATAATATCTGAATATAGCACTCATCCATGCTACTTTGTGTTTGAAACTTCCAGACATGGCGAACCTACGACCCTTGGCAGTGCAGTACATGGTGTCGGCATATTCTGTAAAGTGACTACGGTGATAAAGGGCGGTGCAAAAAATTTCAGATTTTCCACGAATGCAAGCAATCAGGTTGACGATGTTCCATTCAACGCTATAGACAATAGCAGGACCGTTCTGCTCGGAATGAATAATGCTATATGGTTTGGCTATGGCAATTTGGATATACCTGCCGTGTTCTATGCCTACGACGCCGAGTGCCCTAACTGCTTCGATCCAGACATGGTTCCGGTGAAAAGCCATCCGTTGAGCGTGGCATCTACAGGCATTGCAACATGTTCTACTTGTCACCGTGAGTACAATATGAACACTGGTGGAAACATTGTCAAGGGTGACAAGGGCAATCCACTCACGCGATATCATGCTACATACAATCCAGCAGGAATAGTGTCTGTAACTAATTGACGGTGTATTTGTTTTTCCGTAAGCATAAATAATTTACCATTCAGGCATCTTTTTCAACCGCCTGAGCATTGTCGGCCTCATTCCGGACACTTGTTCGGGTGAGGCCGGTTGCGTTAATGACATTATTTTATTATTTTCGCTGCATCATATAATTCAGTTTTTTGTATAGAAAGGTGCAATGATTCCTGCAACCGCGGATGTCAGTCTGGCTAACGCCTGCCGCGGTTGCGGTTTTTCATCAATGATTAAGGAAAGACATAAAGATTTAGTTATGAACAGATATTTTATTCAATTATTGTTGCTTACGTTGTGTGTGGCGGCGCCGGCACAGAGCCTTAAAGACATTGAAAAGGCTCATAAGGACAAGATGAAGGAGTTGAAGAAGTCGCTCGGACTGAAGAAAGTGGAGATAAAGCAGGAGGATGACGGAACTTACTACATGCTTCTCACGTCGAAGGATAAACGTATCGGACGTGCCGATATTAACGGAAACGTTATTCTTCCGGCGGTTTATGATGGCATATATAAGTATAAGGTGGATGCCAATACCATGATGTTTACTATAAGTAAAGGTTATCATAAGGTAGGGCTTGCCGACCTTTCGGGCAAGATAATAGTTCCGACGGAATACTCGGACTTTATTTTCTGTCCTGCGATAGAAGAGGGGAAAAGCTGGGTCTATGAGAATCAGAGCCTGAAAACCGGCGACTCCGTAGCGGTATATCATGAGGCTGCGCCTGCCGTTATTTATGCCAAGGGAAACATAAGTCGTATATATTCAATGACAGGCGAGGTGTTGCGCGACAGCATAATGAATGACAAGTGTGCGTATATTCCGGGATTTTTCTTTATAGGTGCAGAGAAAACACGTGTCAGCAACATTATCATGTCGTCTTATGTTTCTGCATATTGTTATGGTAAGAGTGCCTTTCTTACGCAGTCAGGAAAGGCGTTAATTCCTCAGGAAAACATCAACTCTGTATGTATATATGCTCCAGCTTGGTATAAGGATTCATTTATAAAGAAATATGGAAAAGAACGTAATTGGTGTATATATGAAGTAGAAAGTGATAATATATTAAGGAAGGGCGGTTTCATGATGATGGCTGATGGTCTGCACATACCGCCCAGATTCAATAACGTAAGGTATGATGACTTTTATGATAGGTGGTATGTTCAAAAGACTGATATGGGTGAAGATATCGTATATACTCCTGATTTGGTGGATGAAGAAACCTTTCGCGACAAAGGCGAGGAATATTATGAGAAACAGGAATACGATAATGTAATATCATTCTATGCTCATGAAGGAGTGGAACAGCCTTGGGCTAAATTCTTTACAGCAATGGCTTTGCAAAATAAAGCAAAGGAGCATATTAGTAATATGAACACAATTTCATATATAATAGAAGAAAAACCTGGTCATGAATTCCTTATTAGGAATATTTCATTCGATATAGATCTTGCAACAAAACAGTTTGAAACATCGGCAAGTTTATTCGATTCTTATTTGCAGGGAGGGGATACCACTTATGCAAAGAATGCAGAAACTTATCTCCGTTATACAAATATTTATCTTGACAGTATTCCCAAATGCGTTGCACGTTACGAAGCAGCGATTAATACTTATAAGCAGCGTCAGGCAGCGCAGGCGGCCGAACTGCAGCGTCAACAGGAGCTGAAGCGTCAGCAGAACGCGGCTTTCTGGGGTGGCATACTCTCTGCCTTTATTCAGGGTGCGGCCAATGCTGTCACCGGAGGTAGTGGCTCCGGCTCTTCAGGAAAAGCTGCTGCAACTTACAGCGGAGGCACAACGGTGAGCACTTCGTCGTCTTCCGGTTCATCATCAAGAAAAGCTTCGCAGATAGCTGAATGGGAGGCAAGGCGACGGGATGCTGAGAGCCAGCTCGCAAAATACAAGGCGCAACAGCTAAAGGATCCTAATTCTGCTTATCTGAAGAGCGTTATAGAAAGTACAGAGAACAGAATACGGACCTGTAACGAACGTATTAATTCTTTGCGTGCGCAGTAGAATTGTACGATTGGAATCATTCTTACATAAGATATAAAAATGTATAGTATATGTGGCTGACGGCATGGCTGTGACATGAAGAATGGCATGCTGTCAGTCATTTTTTTCTTTTTCTCTGAGTCATACAGTGAATTTTATGCCATTCCAAAATATTAAATTGTGTAAATTGTTTTGGATGTTATGATTTAATACCTTAACTTTGCATTTGCAATATAATTGAAGGCCTGAGGCCGCCGGGCGCGTGCGGCGAGACACAGAAATGCTGTGTGGCAAGCCGTAAAACCGCGACCGATATTGCAAAAATGATGCCGCAATGGTGGAATTGGTAGACACGAGGGACTTAAAATCCCTTGGCCAGAAATGGCTGTGCGGGTTCGAGTCCCGCTCGCGGCACTTATTTTAACAAACTTTTATTATGCGAAAAAATCTGATTTATACCCTTTCAGCATGCTCCGTACTTGTTTTTGCGTCATGCTCAAAGATGGGACCACTCTCAGCTGATAACTTTACGGTAACTCCTAACCCGCTTGAGTCACAGGCAGGACAGGTGCCGGCAACGATAAGTGGAATGTTCCCGGAGAAGTACATGAAGAAAAAGGCGACTGTTACTGTAACCCCAGAACTGCGCTATGCCAACGGTCAGGTGGCTAAAGGCCAAAGCGCTACCTTCCAGGGAGAAAAGGTTATGGGCAACAATCAGACCATATCATATCGTCTGGGTGGCCGTTACACAATGAAGACAAGCTTCGACTATGTGCCTGAAATGCAGCAGAGCGAGTTGTATCTCACTTTCGACGCACGCAAGGGCAAGAAGACTTATGACGTGCCGGCAGTGAAAGTGGCTACCGGAGTAATCTCTACTTCAGAGCTTTACAAGAAGACCATCCTCACAGACGGCGGTTGCATAGCTCCTGATTCATTCCAGCGCGTAAGAGCACAGAAGCAGGAAGCTAACATCAAGTTCCTCATCAACCAGGCTAACCTGCGCAAGAGCGAGCTGAAGAACAACTCGGTTACTGAGTTCGTTAAGATGTTGAAGAAGATCAACGACGACCGCGAGGGTCTCAACATACAGAACGTTGAGGTTCAGGCTTACGCTTCACCGGAAGGTGGTGTTAAGTTCAACGACAAACTGGCTTCTAAACGTCAGGACGTTTCTGAGAAATATGTAAAAGACCAGCTCAAGAAGACTAACGTGAGCACAGGCGTTGATGCTCATTACACAGCACAGGACTGGGAAGGCTTCCAGAAGCTCGTTCAGGCTTCAGACCTTCAGGACAAGGAAGTCGTTCTGCGCGTTCTGTCAATGTATAAGGACCCGGAGGAGCGCGAACAGCAGATCCGCAATATGTCGGCCGTATTCCGCGAGCTGGCTGACGGCATCCTGCCTGAACTCCGTCGTTCACGTCTTATCATCAACTATGAGACAATCGGACGCAGCGACGAGCAGATACAGCAGCAGTATGCTGAGGATCCTACAAAGCTGAGCGCTGACGAACTGCTCTACGCAGCAACTCTCGTTGACGACAACGCTAAGAAAGAGGAAATCTACAAGAAGACCGCCGAGCTCTACGACCGCGACTACCGCGCATACAACAACCTGGCTTCTCTGAGCCTGGCTAAGGGTGACAAAGAGGCTGCCGCTTCTTATGTAGAGAAAGCTCTGCGCATAGACAACAACGCTGCTGAGGCTTATGCTAACCGCGGACTCATCAACCTGATCAACGGAAACGTTTCAGAGGCTGAGGCAGACATCGCAAAGGCTGCCGGCTCTGAGAATGTTTCTTACGCTCTCGGTGTGCTCAACATCGCTAAAGGCAACTACGCTCAGGCTGAAAAAGACTTCGGTGACGTGAATACCAACAGCGCTGCTCTGGCTCAGCTCCTTAACAAGAACTACGCCGCAGCTACCGCTACTCTCGACAAAGTGCCTGCTCAGAACGGAATGACTGCCTATCTGCACGCTATCGTTGCAGCTCGCCAGGCTAACAAGTTCGCAACTTCTTCTTATCTGAAAGAGGCTCTTCAGAAAGATCCTTCGTTGAAGGCATACGCTGACAACGACTTGGAACTGTCCATACTGAAGTAAATGAGAAAACTCATATATTTCTTTCTGCTCACCCTGGTTTTGGTGTCGTGCTCGACCGACGATAAACATTTCAAGATCGACGGTCGTCTGCTCCACCTCAACCAGGGTGAGTTTTATGTTTACAGTCCTGACGGCGACAACGGAAAAATCGACACGATAAAGGTCGAGGCGGGACGTTTCACTTACGAGATACCGTGCAGCCGCCCGATGACTCTTATGATTATATTCCCCAACTTCACCGAACAGCCGGTGTTCGCAGAGCCGGGAAAGACGGTGGAAATAAAGGGAAGCGCATCCAATCTGAAGGAGATGGAAGTGAAGGGAACAGACGACAACAAGCTGATGAACTCCTTCCGCGAGCAGATTGTATCCGCGTCGCCTCCCGAAGCGAGGAAATACGCACGCCAGTTCGTCCTCGATCATCCTGAGTCGATGGTCGGAGCTTATCTCGTGCGCCGCTACTTCATACAGTCGCCCAATCCCGACCTCGCCGTGGCCGACGAGCTTATAAGCCTGATGATAAAGCATCAGAGCAAATACGGATATCTCCGTCAGCTGCAACAACAGATAAAGGGACGCGGCAGCTCAAAGATAGGTGCGCCGGTGCCCGCTTTCTCTGCCAAGACCATCGACGGCAAGACGCTTACCGCTGCCAGCCTTTCAGCCACACCCACTGCCGTTGTATGCGTGTGGGCTTCGTGGAGCTATGAGAGCATAAACATGCTCCGCCAGTTGTCGCTGCTTAGAGACAACGAAGGAAAAAACTTCACATTGATAGGTCTTTCGGTGGATGCATCCATCGACGACTGCCGCAATATAATTAAGAACAACATGCTCAATGTCGATGTTGTGTGTGACGGCGACATGGTGAACGGCAAACTTTTCAGAACACTGGCATTCAGTTATGTGCCCGACAACATCGTCGTGAAGAACGGACGCGTTGTCGCGCGCAACCTAAACATGGAACAGCTGAAGGATCAGCTTAATAATTGATTGACACCATAAAACCTTTTTAGATGCTCGTAAAGACTTATTGTGCCGCCGTGAACGGCCTTGAGGTTACGACCGTTACCATTGAGGTGAACCTCAACCGTGGGGTGATGTACCACTTCACAGGCCTTGGCGACACGGCCGTACGTGAGGGACGCGACCGCATTGCGTCCGCCCTTCAGTATAACGGATACAAGTTTCCGCATGCCGACATAACCGTAAACATGGCGCCGGCAGACCTGCGCAAGGAGGGAAGCAGCTTCGACCTGCCTCTCGCCATTGCCATTCTTGCTGCGGCGGGAAGCATTGTTTCCGAAGAGCTCGACCGTTATATGATGGTCGGCGAGCTGAGTCTTGACGGCAATCTGCAGCCTGCCAAGGGTGTGTTGCCCATCGCGATACGTGCCCGTGCCGAGAAGTTCAAGGGACTGATAGTGCCTAAGCAGAACGTGCGTGAGGCCGCCGTGGTGAACAATCTCGAGGTTTACGGCATGGAGAATATACGCGATGTCATCGCGTTTCTCACCGGTAAGGAGCATCCCGAACCCACTGTCATCGACACACGACGCGAATTCTACGAGCAGCAATACAAGTTCGACCTCGACTTTGCCGACGTGCGCGGACAGGAAAACGTGAAGCGTGCGCTTGAGGTTGCGGCCGCAGGAGGCCACAATATGATTATGATAGGTCCGCCGGGAAGCGGTAAGTCGATGATGGCAAAGCGTCTGCCGTCCATCCTTCCGCCGCTCTCGCTAAGCGAAAGTCTCGAGACTACGCAGATACACAGCGTGGCGGGAAAGCTCGGACGCGGCACTTCGCTCATATCGCAACGCCCGTTCCGCGCGCCGCATCACACCATATCAGAGGTGGCTCTCGTGGGTGGTGGCGTCAATCCGCAGCCCGGTGAGATATCTCTTGCGCACAATGGCGTGCTCTTTGCCGACGAGCTTCCCGAGTTCAACAAATCCACTCTCGAGGTGCTGCGCCAGCCTTTGGAGGACCACAAGATAACCATCTCGCGCGCAAAATACACCATCGAATTTCCCTGTTCGTTCATGTTCGTCGCCTCGATGAACCCTTGTCCGTGCGGCTACTACGGCGATCCGACCCATCACTGTGTGTGCACTCCTGGTCAGATACAGCGGTATATGAGCAAGATATCCGGTCCGTTGCTCGACCGAATAGACATTCAGATAGAGATAACTCCCGTGCCTTTCAAGGACATATCGAAGACAGCGCCTGGCGAATCGAGCGCCGTCATACGCGAACGTGTCATCGCCGCGCGTCAGATACAGGAAGAACGATTCCGCCCTTACAAGGGAGTGCACTGCAACGCGCAGATGTCCGAGCGCATGATACACACTTTTGCCGAGCCTGACGCCGAGGGCGTTGCCCTCCTACGCACCGCCATGGAGCGGCTGAGTCTGTCGGCACGCGCATACAACCGCATACTGAAGGTGGCGCGCACCGTTGCCGACCTTGCCGGCAGCGAGAAGGTGAAACCCGAGCATCTGGCCGAAGCCATATCCTACCGCAACCTCGATCGCGGCGACTGGGCGGAGAGACAGTTCCGCTGAACGCCGCAATTCGCTGCGCCGTATGCTTCCCCTGGTTTGATGGAAGCACGCACGGCGCCCGACCACAACATATATAATAATGAGAAAATTCGAAAATATAGACGTCATAGCATTCGATGCCGACGACACGCTTTGGGACTGCCAGTCGCACTTTTCCGACGTGGAGCGCCGCTATTGCGACATACTTTCGCCATACGCCGACGCCAAAACGGTGTCCGACGAGCTTTTCGCCGTTGAGACATCCAATATGTCCCTGCTTGGATACGGCGGCAAGGCATTCACCATTTCGCTCGTTGAGAACGCCCTGCGGCTCAGTGGTTACCGCATAGCTGCTGCCGATGTGGCGCGCATTGTGGATCTGGGTAAGTCGCTGCTTCGTCTTCCTGCCACTCCGCTTCCCGGCGTGCGTGAGGCTCTCGAGGCATTGAAAGGCTATCGGCTCGTGGTGTTCACCAAGGGCGAATTGCTCGATCAGCACAGTAAACTGATGCGTTCCGGACTGTCGCAATATTTCTCTCACGTTGAGGTCGTGACCGACAAGACCGAGGCAACCTGCCTGTCGCTCTGCCGTACGCTGCGTGTTGAGCCGTGCCGTTTGCTGATGGTGGGCAACTCTTTCAAGAGCGACATAGCGCCGATGCTGTCGATAGGTGCTTCGGCGGTGTATGTTCCGTTCCACGTAACGTGGAAATATGAGCACACGGAGGAGTTCGCTCACGAACGCCTCAGGCAGATATCTGACATCGTTGAATTGCCCGCCTTGCTCTGACGGCGGATGTAAGAACAACGGTATAGCAGCAAAACGATGTGCCGTGTGCGGCGTATGTAGTGGCTGAAGCATCGCAAGTTGTCTGCCAATACCTCTCGAATGACAATTGTCCGTGCAGTAACGGGTATGTAAATGAAAGGGAAATATCAGTCATTTATTGGGTGTATGGAACATCATACAATGTCCGTGTTTTGCATAATTATGCAAAATAGACGTCAGAAAAAACTTCATCCGTAAATCGAAATCCGGAAAAAGAAACTGGGAAATCGGCCACGTGGCAATCGCTTTTCGGTGCGATTAAGCCGTTTTCGAAGCCGTAACACGAAATGATGAAAACGAAGTGAAATGGCGCGAATTATGTGTTTTAACCGGATTAATATATACATTCGCAGCAAAATAGGGCTTTTCGGTGCAATTCCGGCCACCGGAATGTGGACATAAAATCGCAGTATGACGATACGAAAAAGTAGATGGCACGCTGTGTTAGAATGTCGGTTTTTGTATATGATGCAGCAGTCCGGTTTGCGAAAGAGTGCTTTCCGGCCTACGATAAAGCCTGTTTCAGGGTGCGATAAAGCCCATTTCGGAGCGCAATATAGGCCATTTCGGAGCACAATAAAGCCCATTTCGGGATGCAATAACGCCTGTTTCGGAGAATGATAAAGGCTGTTTGAGGGTGCGGAACGCATTTCCCGACACCTTCAAACAGGCTCTTTCGCAAGAGCAATAAGCTGTTTTTGCTGCACGTTTGTGCGCAAACAGTTGTATATCAGAGATTTAAATGAAAAGTCAAAAATTCGGGAATTCGTGTCCGATCGGTCGTCCGAAGGTTCTGACAGAGTTTTTCCGGCCTTATGATTGCATATTTATTCGCTTGCAGAAACGCTTCCGTATAAATATACACTTCTGTGTTTCTGTCTGTAATATTCCCTTTAGACCAATTTTATTTGTTCGTTATTCCTTGACGTAAAGCGGTTTTTGAGGCTATGTGACTGTGTTTCCGGTATGTCATTTAAATATTTCTTATGCGGTCGTCGAACTCCTTTGCGCCACCTTTCACGCCGAATATCTTTTGCAGCAGACGCGCCCTTGTGTTGGTGACCGACTGCGACGACATGCCCGTCAGCACCGCAATCTCCGTAGGTATGAAGCGCAGGCGTGTCAGTATGGTTACGTTTATCTCGTTGGGAGATAGCTTGGTGTGCTCGGCGAACAGCGTGTTCAGTCTGCCGTCGTAGCTGTTTGTCAGCTGGTGAAGCGCGTCCCAGTCCTGTTTTTCAGCCGTCCGTCCTACTGAAGCCAGGCGGTGCAGGGCATACACACAGTCGGCGTTTATCAGCCGGTCCTCCATATTCCACTGTTCCGGATTGCGCCGGTCGTTCTGGTATCCCGCCAGTTGCGCCTGCATTTTCTCAAGTTCGCGCGTCTTCTCCTCAATCAGTCTGACGTCCTTCTCCCTTGCCTGTTGCAGTTCGTCGAGCCGCTGTCGCAGGGCGCGATAGTTCTCAAGGTCGCGCGTGTAGTCGGCGTTCAGTTCCTTGAGCGTCAGTTTCTGCCTGTTTATCACGCGTCCGTAGTGGCTGACTCTGCGGCGGTGATAAACCAGAAATCCCGCCAGTGCCATTATCAGTATGGCCGCCGCGCCACCCAGACGCATCATCTGCGCACGGTAGATACGTTCGCTCCGTCGGCTGTCGTAGTTATTCTGCAACTCCACGAGTGAGCTTGCCGTCTCGGTGGATACGTCACGGTCGTACACGTTGTTGAGCCTGTCGCTCAGGAATAGTTGCGATTTCTCGTCGTTTCTTATGCGAGCGAGTGTTATGAGTTTCTTCAGTGCGCTCTTGCTTATGGCCGGCACGTCGGAGTCGGCGGCGTCATACCACATCCGTTCAGCCCTCTTCATGTCGTTTGCAGCGGCGTATATGTCGCCCAGACGGAGCGACGCCATACGGTCAGGACAACCCACATAAGCCATCGTCAGCAGCCGGTTGGCACGCGCGGTGTCGCCGCTGTTCATATAGTAACAGCCCAGATTGGTGCGTATGAGCGACTGCACCTCCGGGCATGCCTTTGGAAGTAGCGGCCGACAATGGTTCATGCACATCATGAAACTGTCTGTACGGTTTATCCGCATATACTCCGTCGCCATGTCGTTCCACGCCCGTGCCACGTGGTCTGTGCTTCCGGTGCACTGCGCCGCGTCGAGTTCCATACGGCGATATTTCATCACCAGGTCGTGATGTCCCGTCACAATGTTAATCTGTGCCAGCTCTGCGGCAACCCTGAAGCTGAGAAAACTATCGTCTGTACCGGCCGCCGCTTCCTCCGCTACCTTCAGGTTGAGCACGGCGTCGTGCAGCTGTCCGTTGTCGTAGAGACACAAGGCAAGCTGCACCAGCGCCCTTGCCCTGCGGCGTTTGTCACCGCATCGGTCGAAGTAGGCGACACTTTCGTTTATATACCGGCTGTTCGTCAGTTTCACATCGAGTCCGTGCACCGCTTCGGTGTATGCCAACTCGTAGAGCGCACTGTCTGCCGGGCCGGCGCACAGACTGTCCTTGTGGCCGTAGAGCAGCGTCAGCGCGCCGTGCGGATCGGTGTCGGTCATGCTCTCGGCGCGTATGATTGTGCTGTCATACTTATTCCTTTGTCCACACGCCACCATGAGTATGGCTGTGGCGAGGAGTGTGATTATCGTGCCGCTGCGGTTCATTCTCAGTTCATTCTGTAAGTGATAGGAATGGCGAACTGCACTCTCACTTTCTCTCCTTTGTTCATTCCAGGTTTCCACTTCGGCATCTTCTTCACTGTTTCCACAGCTACCTTGTCGAGCGTCGGGGTGGCGTGTTTCTCCACCTTGAAGTTGGTCAGCGAACCGTCTTTCTCAACAACGAAGCTCACAAGCACGCGTCCTTCCTCGCCGCGCTTTATCGCTTCCTCCGGATACTTCTGGTTTTCGCTCAGGAACTTATACATGGCAAGCTGGCCGCCCGGATATTCCGGCAGCACCTCACACTTTTCATACACTTTCTCTTTATTCTCTTTTGTGGTCTGTGCGGCTGCCGTCGATACCATCATCATTGCGGCAAGCGCCATCATAAGTATTCTTTTCATAATACATCAGTTTTTTTGCGTTAGACATTTTTGTTCTTGTCCGGACGCTGCAAATATAGGATGAAAAAACAAAACGAACAAAACGATTCGTTACACAATATTACACTACGAGGCCGTAGTGTAATGATTTTTACTTATGTTGCTTATGTCTGACCACCGAGCGCAGCATTCTGTTGGCGCGGCATAGTACATTCACGCCCATGATGTCGAGCAACAGAGCCTTCAGACGGAAGTTCTTATCCACGCTCATGATGTTCTGTCTGATGGTTGGCAGCTGCGGTTTGTCGCCCGTGAGTTGGCAAGTGTATATCTGGATGTTGAGCACCTGCATGTAGTAGTTTGCCCATTCCACAGAGTCGCACCGCGTTTTCTTCAACATTCTGAGGTGAGGTTTGAGCAGCGATCTCCATGCCTTTCCGTCGGCGTTGTTGGATATTCCTTCGCTGTTCCAGCAGTAGTGATACAATCCCACGCACGTGGTGGCAATCATCTTTGCTTTTCTTAGCAGACGGGGCAGGATGTGCATATCCTCGAAAATCATACCGTCGGGATATCTGATGTCGTCGAACAGTCTGCGCCGATACATCTTGTTCCAGGCATAGGCGTGGTTGTAGGCACGGCAGGAGAGCCAGTATTCGTTCATGTTACGGTATTCGTTGTTCTCGAATGTAAGCATTATCTGCTCCCCGTCAGCTGTCTCCCGGCATACGGGAAACTCTATCATGTCATATTCGGGATGCTCCTCCGCCACGAGACTGAGGTCGTGCAGCGTGCCGGGCTCAATGTAGTCGTCGGAGTCTATGAACATAAGTATGTCGCCGTGTGCCGCATCTATTCCGGCGTTCCGCGCGCTGCTCAGTCCACCGTTAGGCTTGTGCACCACCCTTATACGCTTGTCGGCTGCGGCCCGTCTGTCGCATATTGCAGGACAATCATCGGGCGAACCGTCATCTACGAGTATTATCTCGTAATCTACGTCCTCCTGTGTGGCTATGCTGTCAACACATCTGTCGAGTGTTGCCGCAGTCTTGTAAACAGGTATTATGATGCTTATCATTGATTGTTTCAGGCTTGTTTGATGAGTTTTTTCAGTTTCATCTTCAGTGTCCATGGCAGTCCCTGCACGAAAAACTGCACAATGTTGTATTTCCAGTAAGTGGCGCTGTTCTTCAATCCGTGCCACGGATTGTCGGTCGAGCGTTCATAATCCATAAGTATTGAGCACAGTTCGCGCTTGTCGCCCTTATCGTTTATAAGGCTCTGCGGCACGTCACCGGTCTTTCTTATCACGGCCGCGACATGTCCGTTGCCAGTCAGTCCTACGGTCAGCTCGGCAAATCCGGCTATCAGTTCAGCCACGTCGTGCCGCTCCGATTTGTTCCATATTATCATCTTTCCGTTCTCGCGGCAGATGTTATACTGATGAAATCCCTTGTAATGTTCGGTCTCCGCTTCGTTTATGTGGTGGTTGAGGTATAGGCATCCGCCTTTTTTCAGCACGTCGATGCTCTCGTATATGCTTTTCATGGGGTGGGCGGAGTGGTCGAGTGCGTTCTGTATTATCACGAGCGAGACGTCGTGTGCGGGATAGAATGCCGACAGGTATTCAGCCATTCCGAATTCTATTCTCGGCAGTTTGCGGCGGTGGCGCGCCAGTATTCTGTTGAAATAGCCTGCCAACGGATCGACGTAGTGTATGTCGAGCGGTGCCAACTGACCGTTGCGCATGATGTAGTTACCGGTAGCGTAGCTCATTCCACAGCCCACATCGAGCACTTTCGGCTTATCCGCCTTGGCCAGGAAAGCGTTGGCGTCGAACCCTTCAAGTGTTATCACGCCACCATATTTCGACCAGTTCATCATACCGTCGAATGTCCATTTCCATCTGTACACGTTGTTCCAGAAGGCCACCTCATAAGCGATGCCGTTCATCCATCTTGTGATAATGTTCTGTTCTTTGTTCATCATTCTTGTCAAACGAGAGTCAGGAGCCGGTCCGTCGCCCTTTTACCGTGTTTATTAAGTATGTTGTTTGGCGGCGAGTTCCGGTGGTGCCGGTGCAGTAATATAATATGTATATAGAGTGGCTGCATGCGGAAACATATTTTGTCTTGTCCTTCCCGAGCGCAGCATGTCTTATGCAAAGACGTTGCCAGCGAGTGCAATGAGAGCTTGTTCTCCTATTGCCGAGCGCAGCATGTCTTATGCAAAGATAATTATAATTGCTCTAAATCATTCATTCATTACAAAATAATCGACAATAAAAATGGCTATTGAGTGTTATTTTGCATATCTTTGCATTGATTTTTAAGCCTCCGGGAGTATGCGGGCGTGTCGTGAGGATGCACGTTCCGGCTTTCGGTTAAATAAGTATCACCGTTATGAATAAAACCAGTTTGCTGTTGGTACCGGCCGGAGGACTGGCCAACAGAATGCGTGCCGTTGTGTCGGCATACAATTTGTGCCGCACCGTAGGCGGCAGAATGCAGGTCGTTTGGTTCCGCGACTGGGCGTTGAATGCCCCGTTCCGCGACATCTTCAAACCCGTTGACAGTTCTCTCTTTGCCCTGCGTGAGGCGCGCGGACTGGATTTTCTCGTCAACGACAGGCCGCGCCGTCGCAACTTCTGGATACCAAAGGCGTTTCAGAGTGTTGTTTTCGATGCCAGGATATACGAGCAGTTTGTCACTCCCTTGAAGCAGAAAAACTTTGATTTTGAGGCATGGCTGCGTGGCAGACGGTGCTACATGAGCTGTTATCAGGAGTTTGGCACGTGGGATACGGCGCTTTATAAGAAGATATTCCGCCCCGTTGACGAGGTCATGGAGCGCGTTGATGCGTTCCGCAAGAGTTTTTCCGGTTACACGATAGGAATGCACATACGCCGCACCGACAATGCCGAGTCGATAGAGAAAAGCCCGACAACACTGTTTGTCGAGGCAGGACAGCGCGAGCTGAAAGAACACCCCGACTTGCGAATATTCCTCGCCACCGACAGCGAAGAGGTGAAACAGCAGATGCGTAACGTCTTCGACGACCGCATAATAACACCTTCCGACGCCGCCGAACGCGGCAATACGGCCGGCATACGCGGCGGACTTGTCGATATGTGGACGCTTTCGCTCACACGCCGCATCTACGGTTCGGCAGGCAGCAGCTTCTCAACCATGGCGTCGAGCATAGGTGGCAACGAGCTCGTTATTTTATCAGTTCAGGCATGATAAAGACCGAGTGAATCTTCTGTTTCTCTTTCGGCGGTATCTGCATGTAGTTGTTGTACAGGTCGCGCAGGTAAGCGTCAGGATTACACGGCGCGCTGAACGTGCGGCCTTCGAATGTTATCGTGCCGAGCGGGAAGATGCTTTTCTTCAGGTGCATTATGCCGTATCCGTTGTTCACGAGCGTGTTCGACATATACGTTCCCTTCTTTCTGAACATGAAGGCCAGCTTCCATGCAAGGCTGTAAAGCGCGTATTGCGCGGCGAACCACGGCAGTTCTGCCGCCGAGCGCAGCGAATATCTGTGCGGACTGTGCAGTATGGAGTAGCACTTTGATATGCCGCGGCCGTATCGTTTCACGAATTTCTTTGAAACGTCCGGATAGTCTATGAACGGGAAAATGTCCACATAGAGTCCTTTCTCGTAGTTGGCGCTGAAGTCGTCGCCCGGTTCCACGAAGAACGAATTGAGGTCGCGCACCTTCACTATCGGCTCTTTCGTGTCCTCGCTCTGCGGTGTCTGCAACGTCAGAGAGGCAGGCAGCTCCTTCGGCGCGACGCTTTTGAACCGCTCAAGGTCGGCAAGGCTCATGGCGATGTCGATGTCGTCGTCCCACGGAATGAACCCTCCGTGGCGCACGGCACCGAGCAGCGAGCCGCCGTCGAGCCAGTAAGATATGTCGTGCTTGCGGCATATTCGGTCTATTTCTTCCAGTATGCCGAGCTGTTTCAGCTGACATTGTCTCAGCGTTCTGCGCTTGTATTCCTCGAGAAAAGTATTTTTCATTGTGACTTGTTTGTCTTTTCAGTTCATCATTTGTTCTCCGGCGTGGCGCGTCTCACGTCAACCACCTGTCCCGTATAGTCAGATGCGAGCGTGCGCAGCGTGGCTTCCGCCACCTTCTCCGGCTTCAGCAGCGTGTCGTCGGGCTCTGTTCCGAAGTTCGCCAGGCGCATAGGCGTCTTCGTGCGCTCCGGGTTTATGCAGTTAATCTTTATTCCGTCGCCTTCCCATTCCTGCGCGACGGCCTGCACGAAGTTCACTATTGCTGCCTTGGTTGACGAATATATGCTGTAGAAGGCACGTCCGCGGGTGTACGAGCTTGACGTGAAGAATATGAGACGTCCGCCCGTCTGTTTCAGATAAGGATACGACTCTATCGCCACGTTCACCGTTCCCATGTAGTTGGTACGCACGGCATTCTCTATCACGGAGTAGTCCATCGACGCCAACGGCTCCTTGTTCAGTATGCCGGCAGTGCATATCACGAAGTCTATCTTGCCTGTCTCTGCCGCCACGTGAGCCAGAGTGTCCGTCACACACTGCCTGTCGCCTATGTCCACACCGCCCATGCTGCGCGAGAATGCGAACACTATCGATCCGCGTTCGCCCAGCATCCGCACGATGTCGGCACCTATTCCGTAGCTTCCGCCGAACACCACGGCCACCTTGTTCTTGAAATGGCTGGCGTCGGGCATGGCCGTTCCCACCTCCGTGTTCTTCAGTTGGAACAGCTTGTCCAGCATGTATGTGTCCTCCTTATAGGTCAGTTTCATGTTGCTTTCCTCGCCGCGCACCACATATACCGGCGTCTCCGGCAAGTAGCGGCGCACAACTCCGCAGTCGTCCGTCGTGCGGAACGCCGGGTCTTTCAGTGCCAGTTCATACGCCTTTCTTATCACGTTGATGTCGAAAGCCTGCGGAGTCTGTCCGCGGCGGAGCCTTGAGCGGTCGGGTATGTTGCTGATGAAGTCGCCTTCCACTTCTATTATCGTGTCGGCAGACGGCACAGCTACGTCTATCGCCTCATACTTTCCGAGCGCATCAATCACGTCGTCGAGCACTCTCTGGCTGAGCAACGGGCGCACCGCGTCGTGGAATATCAGGTTCACGTCTCTCTTTTCGTAAGCCCTGATGGCCGAGAGACTCGAGTCGTAGCGTTCCTTTCCGCCCTTGAGAATCTTCTTCACCTTGCGCCATTTGTTGCGCAGCACGATGTTCTCGAAGTCGGAAATGAGCATCGGGTTCGACACAATGGCAATCTCGTCAATCCTCGGATTGCGTTCAAAAACGTCGATGGTGTGTTCCACCACCATTTTTCCTGCCACCTTGTAAAATTGTTTCGGTGTCGAGATGCCGAGTCGTGTGCCAACGCCTCCGGCCAGTATTACGGCGATATTTTGTTTCATTATGTTGTCTTGTTTATTTGTTTTTCTGAATTGTCTGTCTGTTTTTGCAATTCAAGATAATTAGAAATTGTATTATTTATATTATAGATCATTGTCTTTTGTCATCTGTTCTATAACATCATCACTTGTCACATATGAAAGTGTAACATGACATCTTGTTTCATTAGATAGATTAAAGCTATCGATACGTAAAACGATGTAACCTAAAAGGGATGTGATAGGATTATCAGATGCGTAAAATCTAGCGTCAAATGTTGCTTCGTTTTTAGATAGTGCAAGGAGTTTTAGTTCATCATCGTTTGATTTTTCCAAATATTCATCATCGAATGATTCTATACATGAAAACATGTGATACTTTTGGCTCAGAGAATATTTTAATTCATCATATTGTCTTTTTAAACTTTTAAATGAATAATCTTCGGGAAATGTGATTAAGATTTTTCCTACAATATTTTTATCATTCGTAGTGGGATATATGTATATTTCACAATTTCGTGTGTTGAAGAACGTTCCTTTTAGCCAGTATGCGTTCTCCTCCTCTTTGGCTTTATCGAACCATGTATCTTTCTCCAATCCTTTTTTTAAAAATACTTTCAGTGCATCTTCCATGAGTAAACCTGGTTTTAGTTCAACCCCTTTGATGGTAAGATATTTTAGATCTTTTAGCGTAAGACTATCTTTGGTTTCCTCTGTTTGTGCAAATGCAGAAAAAGCAACGGTTAGTTGCAGTAACAGTGTTAATAATATTTTGTGTGCCATAGTCGTAATTATTATATTATGCAAATATATGTCCAACGAGTGGAAAAAGAACTTGTTCTTAATTTCCCGAGTGCAGATTATATTATGCAAATATAGACAAAAACTTCGAGTTTACGCCCCGCCATGCTGAAAAAGTGGTGACTGCGAAGGTAATACGAAACAATAATGTCTGCCGTGGACAGTGTTGTCGCCACACGGCGTGCCCCGAACCTCACAGGTCGAACTGCGAGCAGCGGTAAGCAAATATCATCGGCCAGCAGAAGCCGCGCACCATTCCCATTATTCCGTTGGTCTTCGTCGCGTTGGGATATATGTCGCGGCGGTGCTTCATACATATCGTGCAGAGGCGCAGCATGGCCAGAGGACTGCGGCTGAGCATCAGTCGTGCCATGGTGTGATGAAGATGGAAGCGAGGGTCGCGCGTGTTTTCGAGAATGTGCGAGTAGAGCCGTTGCCACGTCGGTTTGCGCTGCAGACGGCGGAAATGAGCATATCCGAGCACGTAAGGCTGCCACGTTGGCCGGCTCTTCGGGGCAGGATTTACGCTCAGACTCTGCAACAGCGCCGCCTCCTGCGGATGCGAACGGTGCCAGTTGAGCGGTTTGCCGATGTGCGTTATTGCCTTTTCGCCGTGAAAATAAGCGTTCAGTCCCAGGCTCCAGTCGTAGTAAATGCCGTCCATCCACACATCGTCGCGCTGCACGAAGTCGCGCCTCAGAAGCATGGTGTGGCCCGCAAAACCGCCGAACATCAGAGCCTCGAGCGAGCAGCGCGGGCTCACCGTGTGCGCACCCTCAAACGTAGTGCCCCGCAGATGGTCGGAGTAGCAGATGTTGTATGGGCCTATCGCCTCCACCTGACGCTCTATCTTGTCCGGCATCCACACGTCGTCCTGGTCGGATATTGCTACGAAATCTGCCGTTGCCTTCATCACCGCGCTTCTGAAGTTGCGGTTGAACCCCAGGTTATGCTCGTTCACAATCACCCTCACACGGCCGTCGCGAGCAGCGTAAGAGCGGAGTATCGCCACGGTACTGTCCGTCGAGCAGTCGTCCTGCACTATTATCTCGCTTATCGGGTAGGTCTGTCGCAGTATGGAGTCGAGCTGTTCGCGCAGGAACTTCTCGCCGTTATAGGTGCACATCACCACCGCCACCGTTTTGCCTTCAGTCATGTTGTTCAGTGTTTTTTCCTTATTCTTGACAGTACGAACGACATGCATTCGTCCAGTATCTTCACTCTCGCAATCTTCATCACAGCGTAGTATGTAGCCACGGCCAGCACTATGCGCACCACGAGCAGCAGCCACAGACTGCTTATGGGCGACGTAACCACATAGACCAGCGTCATCACTCCGCCCGCCGCAAGCGCGAAAGGCACGGTGTCGCGCAGGAACATCGTGACGCCGTAGCCCGAAAGCCTGCGTACGAAGAAGAGCCACACGAACAGCCACGCCACGTTGAGGCACACATAGCCTATGACCATCGCACGTATGCCTAACGGCCAGATGAGCAGCATGAGCACTATGAGCGCCACGCCGAGCGAGAACGTGCACCAGAAGAACGTGCCCGAACGGCCCTTGCTTATAATCATGTTGGACAGCAGAGTGGACAGCGGAACCACCGCGCCGCTGATGCAAAGAATCTGTATTAGATAGACGCTGGGCAGCCATTTCTCGGTTATTGCCAGCACGATGAACTCGCGCGCCACCAGTCCGAAGCCCAACAACAGCGGGAAGGATATGAACGCCGTGAAGCGCATCATCTTGCGGAAGGCGTTCATCTGACGCTCGCGCTCGTTGTCAAGATCCACGAGCACCGGCTGCGCCACCTGCGCCACCATGCTCTGAACGAGCGAGTAGCACTTGGTGTTCCACTGATAAGCCTGGTTATATACGCCCGTGTCGTGCGGCGTGAAGTAGTGGCCCAGCAGAATGTTGAGCACGTTGTTGTTTACGTGGGTCATGATTGTGGTGGCCAGAATCTTGAACGAGAAGCGGAACATGCGCCTCACCGGAGCGAAGCTGATGCCGCGCAGCGACGGCCGCCACGGCGAGTAGTGCCACTGCATGAACGTGTTTATCGACACATAGACCAGTCCCTGCGTGGCCAGCGACCAGTAGGCCATGCCCTGCCACGCCATCACCGAGCCCACGATGCTCGACGCCAGCACGGCCGTCATGGCCGCCTTTGCCTGCTGTTTGGCCTGCAGACGCTTGAAGAGATAGGCCGACTGAGCCGTGCCCAGCGACGCTATGACTATGCTCAGGAAGGCATAGCGGCATAGCGGCACCACGTCGGGCGAGTTGTAGTAGCGTCCTATGAGCGGCGCGCAGAAGAAGAGCACGAGATACATGGTCGTGCCCACTATGATGTTGAACCAGAACACCGAGTTGTAGTCGCTGTCCTTAGGGTCGTGCAGATTGGTGAGGGCTGTGCGGAAACCGCTGTCCTGCAGTGCCGTGGCCACGAGCGAGAACACGCTTATCATGGCCATCATGCCGTAGTCGGACTGCGAGAGCAGACGTCCGAGAATGATGCCGAACACCACGCCCACAATCTGTTGCACGCCGTTGTTCATGCTTCCCCAGAACAGTCCCTTTGCCGTTTTTTCTTTCAGTGATTCCATACTGTCAGTTCAGGATTATGCCGGTTTCGCCATATAACAGATGTCCGAAACCAACGCAAAAGTACTGCTTATCGGCTAATAATCAAAGAAAAACGCCGAAATATTTTCCTTTCGCCACCGCTCCGCAGGCACTCCTGCACCGCCTCCCGCGCTTTGCATGAACATGCATTGCGGTCGATTGCGGTTAATAGAAAACAGAGTGGAACATGGTTTTATTCGTAAAGAACAATGGAAAGGCGGAAAATGCACTGACAACATAGGGCTGTATGAACAATGAGGGAAGAAGTATCGCGTAGTGATGAATCAGTCTTTACACGATGATAAATTGATGTTTTCATGACAACATATCATTCTTTCCACGGCAATGAATCCCCGTTATATCAATAATGAATCCATATTATATCAATAATAAACCCGCATCGTATCATAATAAACTCACGTTGTATTAATGATAAACTCATATTACCGTAATCGTTATATCGTCATCACAACCGCGTGGCCGTCTTCCGGTTCATCTGATAAAATATTTCCGTGCCTTTTCTCACGCCTGACATCAGCTTTTTTGATGGAAACCGGGGAGGCGAACTTACAATTTTTCTTGACAAAATTTTGACAAAATATTTTCGCAAAAGAGGTGTGAATGAATGTTAAATCCGGCATATCGGAGGCCATTTCTGTGTATATCGGCTTTTCATATACCCCGAATCGTAGTCCGAAAATACTGATTCCGCTTTCCGATATTGCCCATTTCGCAGTGCGATAAAGCCCATTTCAGGGTGCGAAATGGTGCTTTTCAGCCTCCGAAATGGGCTTTATTGCATTGCGAAATGGTGCTTTTTGCAAAACGGAGAAATGTCCTTAAAACATAAATCGTTGATAATCAATACGATATGAAAAGCTCTCATAATCCACGTATTTGCGTCCGAAGACGACTCTGCCCGCAAATACGCGCTTATTTTTCGGGGTATATCAGAAAACTCTGAGTGAAAAATCAGAATCCGGTTACAATCTGAAAGTTGCACATTCGGTTTTATTTTCGTGTTACGTGTCAGTTGTTTGCCGTATGTCGGAAAATGTTTGTAACTTTGTAGCCACGCGTGGTGCATTGTCGCACCGGAGGCTTCCGCCTCAGAGAAGCAACAACCAAAACAAGAGAAAAACAAATGGGAAAAGTAATTCTTACCGGTGACCGCCCAACCGGAAAACTTCATCTGGGCCACTATATAGGTTCGCTGCGCCGCAGAGTGCAGCTGCAGAACGAGGGCGACTACGACCGCATGTTTGTGTTTATGGCCGATGTGCAGGCCCTCACCGACAATGCCGACAATCCAGAAAAGATACGTCAGAACATCATAGAGGTGGCTCTCGACTATCTGGCTGCCGGACTCGATCCGGAGAAGTGCACGCTCTTCATACAGAGCCAGATACCCGAGCTGGCAGAGCTCACCACATATCTGATGAACCTCATCACCGTTTCGCGTGTACAGCGCAACCCGACGGTGAAGACAGAGATAAAGATGCGCAACTTTGAGGCCAACATTCCGCTGGGCTTCTTCTGCTATCCGGTGAGCCAGGCTGCCGACATCGCCATGTTCAAGGCCACCACGGTGCCGGCAGGCGAGGACCAGGAACCGATGCTTGAGGTGACCCGCGAGCTGGTGCGCCGCTTCAATCAGATATACGCCGACGTGCTTGTGGAGCCGAACATCCTGCTGCCCGAGAACGCCACCGCACGCCGTCTGCCGGGTACGGACGGCAAGGAGAAGATGAGCAAGAGCCTCGGCAACTGCATCTATTTGAGCGACTCGCCTGAAGAGGTATGGCAGAAGGTGCGCTCCATGTTCACCGATCCCGACCACCTGCGCGTGGAAGATCCGGGCAAGGTGGAGGGCAACGCCGTATTCACCTATCTCGACGCATTCTCGACAGACGATGACTTCGCGCAGTATTGGCCGGAGTACAGTTGTCTGGACGAGCTGAAGTGTCACTACTGCCACGGCGGACTGGGCGACATGAAGTGCAAGAAGTTCCTCAACACCATAATAAACAACATGCTGGAACCGATGCGTAAGCGTCGCCGCGAGTTTGAGAAGGACATACCGGAGATATACAACATACTGCGCCGCGGCACCGAACAGGCACGCGAGGTGGCTGCGCAGACCATGAGCGAGGTGCGCCACGCCATGCGCATAGACTATTTCGACGATGCCGAACTCATTCGTCAGCAGGCTGAGCGTTACGCTGCCGGAAAATAAGAAATGAGGATGCGGGCGCGTCCGGCGCCCCTCGATATATCGTAATAAAGCGGCAACGCCGTAAGCATCGGATGCTTGCGGCGTTGCTGTTATTTTTTATTCTCTATCTGGCGCTGCCTGCGTTCGTGCGCCCATATCTCAATGCTGTTTATTATGTTCTGCCACAATATGTAGCAGCCCGGTCCGACGGACGACAGCGGATTGAGGTAGGTGTAGGCTATCCAGATGGCGAATGCCGTGTTCTTCTGTCCGAGTGCCTGTCCGGCATTTATGGCGTTGTCGAAATAGTGGCCTATGAACTTGCCCACGGCAAACTGCATCAGGCAGAGGACGAACACCACGATGGCTATCGTGACGAGGAAAGTCCAGGTGGTGTCGGCGTGTACTATGTTCTTGACGGTGGTGCCGGTGACAATCATCAGCGAGCCGCACCACATGTAGTATGCCAAATCTTTCACCGATATTATGGCGCGGTGAAGCCGCTTCATCCAGTGTTTCACTATGTATGCCAGCAGCATCGGTACAACGAGCACCATGCAAACTTTATAAAGAATGAGCGCGAACGACTCCCAGAACGACATTTCTGCCCTGTTGTCTATGAGCGGGAAGCATATAGGAATGAGTATGGCGGTGATGAAGTTTGAGAGAAACGTGTAGGTGGTCATCTGCTCCATGTTGCCGCCTATCTTCTTCACCACCACGGCTGCCGCCGCCGCGCACGGACCGATGACGCACAGGAGCATGGCCTCCATTAGCACAAGGCTGTTGCCGGTCATGTCGAAATCTATCACAATACCGCTTATGAGCGCCACGGTAAGTATCTGGAACGCGCTCACCCACAGATGCCACGGCACTATGCGCAGCTTCTTGAAATCGACCTTGCAGAAGGTGACGAAGAGTACGAGAAACATGAACATCGGGAGCATTGCGTCGAGAATGGGGGCAAAAAAGTCGGCGGCGTCGCTCAGTTCGGGAGTAAAGGCAAATGTGAGATAGATTGCGGCGCCCACGGCAATGGCTATGGCAAGCGTCCAGTCTTTTATGAATCTGATGACGTTCATAACAGTAAATTTTTATTATCCGCACACAAATTTAGTATAAATTTGCCATATACGTTGTACGGATGTCGCTTTTTTTAACATTGGCGGCGGTGTGGTTGGCATAATAGGACCGTGTGTTGGGACTTTTGTCGTTTTTTTGTCTTATCTTTGCATAAGATATAGCTGCACTCGGGAAATAGTGAGCAAGCTCTCTTTCCGCTCGTTTGCGCTATACTGTTTTATTAAAATCTTGAAATCATGAACATACGTAGAGCGTCAGTAAAGGACATTCCTGAAATAAAGAAACTGCTCGGTCAGGTGAATGCCGTGCATCATGAAGGACGCCCGGACCTCTTCAGGCTCGGACGTAAATATACAGATGAGGAGCTGACTGCGCTATTGTCTGACGACAGCCGTCCCGTTTTCGTGGCTGCCGATGCTGACGACGTGGCACAGGGATATGCCTTCTGCGTGTTCCAGCACAATGACGACAGCCACATACTCGAGCCTGTCACCACTCTCTACATAGACGACCTGTGTGTGGACGAGCAGCATCGCGGACAGCACATCGGTACCGAGCTATATAATTATGTGCTCGGGTTCGCACGCAAAAGCGGCTGTCATAATGTGACGTTGCACGTGTGGAGCTGCAACCCTTCGGCCGTGAAGTTCTACGAGCATTGCGGACTCACGCCGCAGATGGTGTGCATGGAGAAGGTGCTCTGAACGTGAATGTGCGGCGCAGGGCGTATAATCAACATCAAGTAAAGTCTGAGATTATGGATAAACAACCGGCAAAGGTGGATGTGGCGGTGCTGATTCTTTTCTTCAACCGCCCCGAACGGCTCAAGGAAGTGTTCGATGAAGTGAGAAAGGCACGGCCCTCGCGCCTCTTTCTCTATCAGGACGGTCCGCGTGGCGAGGCCGACATGGCTGGCATAGAGGGATGCCGCCGCGTGGTGGAGGACATCGACTGGGAGTGTGAGGTGCACCGCATGTATCAGCAGCGCAACTACGGTTGCGACCCGTCGGAGTACATCTCGCAGAAATGGGCGTTCTCCATCGTCGATAAATGTATCGTACTCGAGGACGACGACGTGCCGTCGCAGTCGTTCTTTCCTTTCTGTAAGGAGATGCTCGACCGCTACGAAAATGACGAGCGCATCACGATGATAGCCGGTTTCAACAGCGACGAGGTGACGCCGGGAGTGCCGTGCGACTACTTCTTCACGTCGGTGTTCTCAATCTGGGGATGGGCATCGTGGCGGCGCGTCATCGACACCTGGGACGCCTCTTATGCCTTCCTCGATGACGAGTTTGCCATGCGTCAGCTCAACGGAGTGATGCGTCAGCGCCGCTATTGCGCCGACACCCTGCGTGCATGCTACGACCACCGCGCGTCGGGCAAGGAGTATTATGAGACCATTTTCTGGTCGGCAATGGTGATGAACAGCGGACTCGCCATCATGCCGACACGCAACATGATAAACAACCGCGGCGCTACCGAGGGCTCGACCCATTTTGCAGGAAGCCTGGAGACCATGCCGCGACGTCTGCGCCGGCTGTTCACCATGAGACGCTTTGAGGTGGACTTCCCGCTGAAGCATCCGCGTTATGTCATTGAGAATGTGGAGTATAAGGAGCGCACATACCGCACCTACGGCTACGGACACCCGTGGATAAAGATAGGAAGGTCGGTTGAGGAACTGTTGCTCAACCTGCGCTACGGCAATTTCGGCATCATAGCGCGGGCTGTGAAGCGCCGCCTGAACAAATGGACGGGGCGCGACGGCCACAAATAATGGACGGCTTCTCAGTCCAAATAAATCTTTTCGTATTCTGTCTGCATAAGTCTTATGCCGAACCGCGACAGGGCGTATGCCTTGGCTTCTGCTCCGAGCGAGCGGAGGTCGGAGTGTGGTATGACTTCGCTGAACAGGCGGAGGAAGGCCTCGTCGTCGTTTCCGCTCACCTTCAGCGGCCACGATGGAGGCAGCGTGTCGCCCAGTCCGGGACAGTCGTTTGCCACGACGGGCAGGCCCGCCATGCTCGCCTCGATGGACATTATGCTGAGGCCTTCGAACTCGGAGGGCATGAACAGACAGTCGAACGACGCCAGGACAGAGGACAGTCCGAACATGGGTGGGGTGAGTGTGGCGTTGTCGCACTGTGCCACGGCGCGCTCCACGTCGGGTCGCAGGGAGCCATCGCCCATGATGTGGAAGTGGTAGCGTCGGTCGCCGGCCATGCTGTGGAGCAGTCGGACGAGGTGTACTATGCCCTTCTGCTGCTCGAAGCGTCCGGCGAAGAGCACGTTGATGCACCCTTTCTTTATGCCGGCGTATGGCTTCTGATCCACCGGTTGCACACCATTATATATGATAGGCAGGCTGAGGCCGTAGGCTTTGGCGTAGCACGACTGCACCGACGGCGATATGGCCACGTTGTGCGCGACGCGTTGGTAGAAGCGTTCCATGTGGCGGCCCAGCTTGTCCTGACCTGTCCAAAGGCGTGTGTTGTGCACCGTCCGCACTATGCGGCAGCGGCGAAGCCGGGGAAACAGTAGGAAGAAAGCGCGCAGACTCATGTCCGGAGTCTCGGTGTGCACGTGTATGACGTCGGGTCGCCAGCGCAGATAAACGGGCAGGAACCACAGCGGAAAGCACAGCGCGGCAATGCGCTCGAAGAGGAAGTGGAAACGTATGTCGGGCATGTGGGCGCGGTGGAAGCGTATGCCGGCACGTCTGAGTCCGGCGATGAACTCGTGTGTGAAAGGTGTCGAGGCACGCATGACCTCCACCATGTGATATTCGGTTCCGGGCGTTTGCGAGGCTGCTATGTTTGCCGCCACCTTCTCGGCACCGCCCATGTCGAAGTGGGTTACGATGTGGAAGATGCGCACGGGGCGCTTCTTCTTGTCTTGTTTTCCTGCGTTTGTCATAGCGTTGTGCTTTTTACCGTTGTTTCGTTTGCTTCATTATACAAGGTAATCGGCTATGAGCCATCCGTTGTAAGCCCACAGCCAGAGGGTGAGCAGAAGCGTAAGTATGCGTGCATAGCGGCTGATCCGTACGCCGGAATTCTTAAAGAGGAATGCCGCGGCTATAGGTATGACGAACGCCCAGTGGGCAGCCATGATGTAAACCTCGTTGAGGCCGAAGCCGAAGATGATGTGCATGGTCATGTCGAAGGCAAACCACGACAGGACAAGATGGAGCAGGCGCGAGTGGCGGCCGTACCATATTCCGGCGGCGAAAAGCAGCACTATGAGTGCCTCGACAACGTAGCTGACAGCCCATCGGTAGCTCACGAACACGGGACGTGTCTGCTGCACGTCCTCGAGAAGATGGTCGCGGTGGAGCTGGAGCGACTCGCCAAAGAGGTTCTCGGTTATTGATTGCAGGCGCGGAGTGGTCATGTCGCTCCACTCAAGCAGCGGAACGTCCTTCGTCATCGCCTTTCCGTTCTGCTTCTTTACCCATTCGTCGTGAGCCTTGAACTTGTCGCCGAAGTTCGGATTCTTCTTTTTCAGACTGTCTTCTATCTTCTTTATGTTCTGCGACTGCGGCAGAATGATGGCCTGTTGCTGCCAGTAGATGATTCCGGCGAAGAGCAGCAGTGGTATGACAAAGGCCACTACGTAGCGCCACGAGAAGGCTTTGCGTCCGTTGGTGAAAAGGAGTGCCAGACCGGTTTTTACTCCGTTGGACAGCGTCATGCCTGCCGACAGGAAGAAAAGCGTGCCGGTGAGCAGCGGCGACAGGGGCTTGCGTTCCTTCAGTTTTGTGCCGACGATGTATATGGTAGCCACGAGCAGGAACATGGAGATGCCGAAGTGGTCGGGCACCATGGTTGCTATGAGCACGTGGGCGAAGCCGTAGAGCATGGCGGTGAGTAGGATGGCGTCACGCCGTGACACGCCTGCCAGCTCGCGGAGTATGCGCAGCATGAACACTGATGCGTAGGTGGCGCAGAACACATTGATTGCCGCGATGAAGAAAACGGCGAAGTTGAAGCCTGTCACTTCCATCAGCCAGCTGTTCAGCCAGTATAGAGGCAGCAGCAGGACGATGTAGAGCGGGTGGCGCAGGGTGGAGTAGTGGATGCGCAGGCACGACACCGCTATGCACGAGAACACGTCGTAGCCTGACATGTTGAGGTGATTGTAGAATATCGTCCAGAAGCCTCCGTGGGCGCCGATGGTGAATCGGTCGAACTTGCTGTATATCAGAAGACCGTTGAACAGGATGAATACCATCATCGAAATGAGTGCGAACAGCCGTTCACCTTTTCTTATCTTGAATATTGTTTTCATCTTTTTGACTGTGTTATAAGCATTTCTTTTATAACAGATATGACGCTATGAGCGTGATGTTATAGCCCAACAGATAGAACGTGAGCAGGAATACCACTGTGCTGACAGCGCGTCGCAGGCGTCTGCCTGAGGCGGCGAGGATGTATGCAATGGCTATAGGTATGGCGTATATCCAGTGGGCCGACATTATGTATACCTCGTTGATGCCGAAGCCCAAACCCATGTGCAGGGTCATGTCGAGCAGGAAGTATGACATGACGAGCCACATAAAGCGCGACTGGCGGCCGCACCATATACCAGCGACAAACAGCAGGACGATTATCGCCTCGACTATATAATTGAGCGGATTGCTGTAATGTACAATCATCGGACGCTTGCGGAACTCATCCTTCAGCAGGTAGTCTTTGTGCAGTTGTATTGACTCGCCGAAGAGATTCTCTACTGCCGACAAGGTGCGCGATGTGGAGATGTCGGTCCATTTCATGAATTCTCCGTTGCTGATTGGCTTACCCTGCTTTGCGGTTTTGGGCTTCGCGTCTTTCTTCTGCGCCGGTTTTGTGGCGGCGGAAGCAGTCGTGTCGCTGTGTGTTGAGGCTGTGTCGCGTTTTGCGGCGGCCGTATCACCGGGCGACGCGACCTTTACCGTTACCTGTGCCATGGCTTTCTGCTCCTTCTGCAGCTGCGCTTCCTTTTGCTTTTGTGCTGCTTCTTTCTTGGCTTTCAGTTTAGCCTTCGCCTCGTTGCGTGCCATGTCGCGCGGCCATACTATCTTGTCATACTCCAAACGGCTGCATGTCCATAGCAGCGCCGAAGGCACTATCACCGCCAGGAGAATATAGCGCAGACGGAAGAAATGCCGGCCGTTGACAAACAGTGCAGCCATGAATGTCTTCAGACCATTGTTGAGCGACGTGCCGGCTGTGAGCAGAAAGAGCACTATGGTGTGCCATGCGTCCATGCGTGGGCCGCTTTTCATCCACTGTCCTGACAGGTGAAGGGTGAGCAGGATGAGCATCATTGAGATGATGAAATGGTCGGGAACCATTGACGAAAGCATGACAAACGCGAACGAATAGCAGAACAACGACAGGAGCGAGGCAAGGTTGTTGCTCAGTCCTACGATGTCGCGCAGTATGCGGCGGAGGAATATCATGGCGTAGAAACCGAAGAAAATCTGTATCACCGCTACGATGAATATGGCGCAGTTGATGCCTGTCAGTTTCATCAGTAGCTGGTTTATGAGATACGGCACGTACATGTAGAACGCCAGAAGCGGATGGCGATAGACGTTGTAACCGGCCGTCCAGTCGCTCACCACGGAATAGGTGATTGGATCGAAACCCGATATCTGGAAGTTGCGGATGAACAATGGCCAATAATATTTGACCATAGGAGTGAACTTGTCGAAGTATCTTATGATGACAAGTGAGTTGAGTGCTACGAGCAGAAACAGCATTATCGCTGCGAAAAGGCGCTCTTCGTGGCGCAGTCCGAATATGCGTGAAGCCGCCTTTATTAGTCTGTTGTCTTTCAGTTTCATCTTTTTGATGTTGCTTCAGAATTTTGTTGACGATGTATCAAAATTGTTGTCGTGTCGCGACAAAGCCTTTCCGACGTCGCGATAAAGGCTGTATTAGCCTCTGATAAAGTTTTTTTCAGTCTCTCATAAAGACTTTTTCGGGGTATGATAACGCCTTTTTAAACCTCGGATAAAACCTTTTTTAGTCTCTGATAAATACTTTTTCAGTGCGCGATAAAAGCTTTTTTATCTTCTCATAAAGCCTGTATTGAGATGTGATAGAGCCTTTCCTGCAGTGCGATGGGATTGGCCTTGAGACTAATCGGAACGATTATCGTGTTGCGACGCTTATGTCTTATTTCTTCATGAAGAACCTTACGAGCAGGAAATTCACGGGTACGCAGATGGCGAACATGGGAATCGGCGCCCAGTGTTTGCTCACTCCGAGATGGATGAAAAGATTCAGCGTCACCATCTGCAGGACATAGTTTACGGCGTGTGCGGCTATGAATCCGGCGCCGTGGCGTGCGTTTGCCTCCACACGGAAGGTGAAACGGGTGGTAGCTATGAAGTTGAACGCGAAGCTGACGATGTAGCCTATGGTCATGGCGGGCGTCGGACTGACGATCATCAGCAGCAGAGCATATACGCCGTATTGTATCGCCGTGGCGGTTGCGCCCACAATGCCGAACCGCAGTATCTCGTTCAGTCGTTCGCGTCGGCTACTGTTCGAATGGTTTGTAGAATCGTTCGTCTGCATAATCAAAGAGTTCTTTGTCGCCCCGGCTGTCGCCGTAGGCAATGATGTGAAGACTGTCGCGGTCGGTCAGAACGGCTTTCAGACGGCGCACTTTTTCCTTGCCGTAGCAGTTGGGAGTGGCGAATCGTCCGGTGATGAGCCCGTCTTTCACCTCAGCCTGCGTGGCTATCACCCTCACACGGCCGGCTCCGAAGCGGTTGTTGAAGAATGGTTCGACCCATTTGCCGATGCTTGCCGTCACCACACAGACCCTTTCGCCCTTTGCCAGAGCGTCGCCTATGTGCTGCATTGCCGCCGGCCGGAGTATCTCGGCACATTCGTTTGCGAAGTCATTACATATCTTGTCGAACTGCGCCACCGGCATTCCCTTGAACAGATGGGCGAAGAGACGCTCCTTCACAGAGCCTCCGTCGATGAGCCGCAGCTTCATCATCACGAGTAGCGGACTGTAGCGCAGCAGTCCTGTTATGAGCGCAAGGTCGCCCTTCGCGTGTCTTATGAAGGCGATGAGCGAGTCGCTTGACGTTATCGTTCCGTCGAAATCGAGGACGTGTATCCTTGTTTTCGGCTCATTCAAATCCTTTTTTACAAATGTCATCCTGTGCTTACAGATAAATCATTATGAGGAACGTGAGTCCCCAGGCAATAAGTATGAACTGCGAGAAGCGGTCGTGCAGTATCACCTTCGTAGGGTCGCCGCTTTTCTTGTCTACCACCGTTATCTGTATGTAGCGCAGCAGTCCCAGCAACACGAACACCGATGTGAGATACAGATTGTCCGTTCCGAACTGTCGGGTGACCTCAGGCGACACGGTGTACATGATGTAGCATACGAGCGTTACTGACGCCGTTATGGTGATGGCCTGGTTGATGAAGGTGAGGTTGTAGCGCGTAGTGTTCTTCCGCGGAGCCTCTCCGGTCTCGTTCATCCGTATCACGTCGTCGCGTCTTTTGGCGAAAGAGAGGAACAGTGTGAGCAGGAACGTCATCAGAACAATCCATTTGCTCAGCATTATCTCGCCTACGATACCGCCTGCGAGGATGCGCAGCACGAATCCGAATGCCACGATGCACACGTCGATTATGGCATACTGTTTCAGTCGCGAGCAATAAGCCAGGTTGAGGACATAATAGAACACCAGCACAGCCATGGCCGAAGGCATCACCGGAGCGGGCAGTGTGAGCGCCGTGCAGATGCTCAGTATGAACGTGATGGCCATGATCCTGTAGCCCGTACCCACCGACACCGTGCCGGCGGCTATCGGTCTGTGGCACTTCTCAGGGTGGTTGCGGTCGTCGTCGGCATCCACTATGTCGTTGTAGCAATATATCGACGACGCGGTGAAACCGAACGCCACGAACATTATCAGACCGTTTATGAGCATCTCTGTGTCGAACAGTTCGCTGCTGAAGAACATCGGGATAAAGACGAACAGGTTCTTTATCCATTGCTGCGGACGGATGAGTTTCAGAATCTCTTTCATATAAGCAGATGTGTATTCTTTGTTTTCTATTATCTTATTTGCCTTTTGCCGGCAGCAGCAAGCGTACTATTGGCGACGCTATGCGCTGCAGAAGCCATGCCGCCGGAAGCGTTATGGCTGTGGTGAGAAGGAATGTGGGCCAGTAGCCCAGGTGCAGAGGATGAAGATGCACGAGCACGAAGTTGCTGTGTATGAGATAGCACTCCAGGCTCAGCGCGCCCACTCCGCGCAGCAGGGCGTTTATCTTGTCGGGCGTATGGGCCAGTAACTGTGTGAGCAGTATCACCGTAGTGAATGTCAGCGGAATGTATATCATGCGCTCGACAAACAGTGGGAACTCGCCGTGCAACGCCTGTTCGAGATACAGACACGTGCCGAACGTCATCACAAAAGCCACAATAAGCAGCGACATTGAGCCACGCTGAAGGCAGCGGCGCTCCAAGACAAACTGTCCGGCGTTGATGCCTATGAAGAATATGGGCACGCGGCTCCAGAATATCTCTATGTGACCGACAGCCGAATGTATGGGCGTCACCCATTGCACCATGACACACCACACCACCATGAGCACCGGCAGCCATCTGAATATCGGTCTGTCGCCGATGAGTTTCATGTAAAGCGGCGCGGCTATGTAGAGCGCCATGATTGCCGGTATGTACCAGAACGTCAGTTCGTCGTGCATCCAGAAGTCGAGGTTTATGGTGATGTCGCCTATCAGGTCGCCCACGCTGCTGCTGTAACGTCCGCGTCCGAGGAAGTCGGGCACGTAGAAAAGGCACGCCATGATGAACCATGCCGGGAATATGCGGGCGAAGCGTCGGGTGTAGAATCTGCGCAGGCCGGGATTGCGTGTCCATGCGAACCACAGTCCGACACCGCTCAGAAACAGGAATATATCCACTCCCACGTTGCCGCAGCGGTGGAGTCCGAAGAACGGATCGTCGCGTCTCACCCATACGTGGAACAGTATGATGAAGAGCATCGCCAGCCCCATGAGCTCGCCTCTGAAGCGGCTTATGTCTGCCAGACACAGAATTCCTGCGTCCGTTCCGCCTGTCTTTTCCTGACTGTTTGAGTTTGAATACATCTTCAGAATATGTTTTTACGCCTTTGGGCAGTGCGTGCCGTCAGCGTGTTTTCACCATTTTGATGATAATCTTTGTCGCCCATGCCAAAGCCACGCAGGCTATGATGTAGAGCAGCAATCCGGTATATACGTCGCCGCGGCGGCTGATGTCGATGAATATCTTGCGTGCCACGGGATGTATGACGAACAGCGCGGCAGAGAGCTTTCCCAGATGCGAGAGCTTGATGTTGGCATATACGGGCAGCAGCTTCACCGTTCCCACGGCGGCGGAGCATACGAACAGCGGTGCCCACAGCCATGTCTGGAAGTTCAGACCGAAGACAATCACGGCGATGTATGATATTATCGTCATGCCGACCCAGAACGCATGAGACATCGGACGGCCGTATCTGGCGTATAGAAGTCCGGCGCAGAAGGGCAGCATGCTGCCTATGAAGTTGTAGCGCAGACGGTTGAGCGTCTCACCCTGAGGGTCGCACACCACCTGCAGACCCCAACAAACTACCACTACGGCCACTGCCGTAAGCCAGCCCTTGCGCCTTAGCAGTAGTATGTAAACGGCATAGACCTGGAGCATCAGACCGAAGAACCAGTATGGTCCGGGCCATATCACTTTGTCAGGGTTGGGCATGAGGTTGTTGAGCATCACCAACTGTCCGATGATGTCGGGCACGGCATAGTGGTGTGAGCCGGGCGTTATGGCGTCCACCATTATGAATATGGCGAAGCCGACAATCATCATGTCGAACAGCTTATGGAAGTGTGTGCGCATGAACGACATCTTGCTCGGTATCGGCACATGCGGTGTGTGCTCATATTTTGCCACCAGTCCGTAGGCACTCAGAAACAGGAACACCGGCACGCCGTAGTGTCCGAAGAACGACAGCAGATGCACCGGCAGGTTCATGTCGGGTTGGAAGAGCGCGTTCATCAGTCCCAGACTGCGCCCCTTGTCAAATGTATATTCATTCTCTTTCACGGCGAATCCCAGCCAGTGGCAGTAGTTGTGGAGCACGATGCCTGCGATGGCTATTGCCCGTAGAGCCGAACATTCGGTGCGCGAAAGCAGTTGGTCGTTATTTATTTTCAGCATATTCAGTTTGTGGTTGTTTGTTCTTTTGCCCGTCGTCCGCCTATGGTGGCGCCGCGTGCGGGCTTATTGTCAGATGCCTTTCAGCTTGTCGTAGTCGGTCGTTCCCTTGAGCAGTCGCGGCCTTGTCTCGTCGTAGTCGGGCGAAATCAGGTCGTACTTGCTGTTGTAGCTTGGTGCCGATATGCCCGCCAGGTCGAATAGCAGGTGCGGCAGGGCGTCGGTCATGAACCGTCGGTTGCGTGCCTGCACAATGGCCTTGAATACTTCGGGACGTCGGCGCGCGTATTTCGACGAGCACCATATCCAGAACGGGATGTCGAACTCGGCGTGTGCCAGGCGTGCATCTATCTCAGCCGAGTGCATGCGGCAGAAGAAGTGCATGTCGCCTTCGTAACATTCCTCGCCGTGGTCGGGCATGTATATTACGATGGCATCCTCGTGCTCGAATCGGTCCACGATGCAGTCCACCACAGAGTCGTTGTAAAGCACGGCGTTGTCGTAGTCGGCAAGGATGCGCCGTTCCCTCGCGTCGAGGTTGGGTTTCAGCTCCTTGTAGTCGTCGCCCTTGAAGTGTTTGCGGTCCTTCGGACTGCGCTGGCGGTAGCTCACGTGCTGTCCTATGAGGTGGAAGATTATGAGATTGTTATCTCCGCCCTGTCCTTTCAGTTGGTCGTAGTCCTCGAGCAGACCCTCGTCGTAGGTGTGAAGCCTGTCGTTGCGCGTGTCGAACTGCGCTGCGCTGAGCGTCGGGTTGTTGAGGAAAAATCCGCCGCTGAAGTCATAGACGGCCTCGCGTGCCTTGGGCAGGAACTGGTTGGTGAGGAACGTCACGTGGTAGCCCGCCTTGCGGAACACCTCGGTGAACAACGGATAGTCGCACCATTCGCCTTTCTGTCCCTCCACACGTGTTGAGAATACGTTCTTGAACACGAAGCTCGTCAGGTTGTGTGGCGACACCACATCGGTGAACTTCACGAGCCTTCCCTGGCGCTCCAGCTTCTGCTGGCGTGGCGTTGTGGGCATGGTGTAGCCGTACATGGCAGAGTGGTGGCGGCTGTAGCTCTCGCCGATGATTAGGACAATGGTCGGACTCTTGTATGAACAGCTGTCCACCTTCACTTTGTCTATGCCGGCTATGAGCTTGTCTATCTGCTTGGCTGCGAGCGAGTTGGCATACACGCTGAACACAAGGCGGTAGGCGGGAAGATACAGTTGGGCATGTCCCTGTTCGGTGAGTGTGTGTTCCACATCGCCGATGTTTGTGCCGCTCATCAGCTTCCACGTGGCCTGTTTGTTGTCTGCCGACACTACGGCAGCCCATATAACCATCACCACTATAACGAGTCCGGTCACGGCCTTGGTCATGCTTCTCGACGCGAAAGCCGCTACCAGTTTGCCTATTTTGCAGAGTTTCTGCTCAATGTGGTGGGGTATGATGTGCGGGAACTTCAGCCGCAGGGCGGTGAGCACGTGCACTATGAGAAGCAGAAGCACCCATCCCACGCTGCTCGTTATGACTCCCGGCGATACGCATGAGCGCAAGAACTCGCCTGCCTCGCGCGGATCTGTCTCGCCGACGAGCATGAGCATTGATGGTGTAAGCGTGGACTGGAACTTCACGAAACAATATACATCGATTACGGATGTGGCGTAGAGAGCCACATAGAGTAAGCCTCTGACCCATCGTCTGACGACAAGAGGCAGGATTGACAGCACGATGCACACCACGTAGGTGTCGAGCAGCAGTTCGAGATAAAGATTATCGTAAACCTTGGCTCCGCGGCTGTCGGGCAGCACTGCCCACGAGCTTACGCATCCGAGTGCATACATGAAGAAGAAAAAAGATGCGTTGGCGCTTATCGGTCTGACAGCTAATGAGAGCGCGTCGCACAGTGCTTTCACAACTTTTGGCATGTTTATGGAATTTTTGGCAAAGTTACATCAAAATTGCGAAATATGGAAATAAAGGTTTCCGCGATTGTCCTTTTTGTCGGTAAGTGGTACTTCTGCCGTCTTAACGGCGGCTTTTTCGGGCTCTTGGGGCATATTATGGTGCCGTTGTTTGCGGCAGTCGGCGCCTGCCGTGCCGCCTTCTTAGGCGGTTGAAGGGGTGGGTGTGGCCGTGCGCCTTATGCGGAGTGGGCGCACGACGCCTGCTTGTCAGTCTTTTGTCTGTGCCGTGCTGCCGGTGAGCACATTTATCTGGTGTGCCGTGTCCGCAGCACTCTTGAACACAATGCCGTGCATTCCCAGCCGGCGTGCGGTGGCTATGTTGGCCTCCTTGTCGTCGATGAAGATCGATTCCTCCGGCTTCAGATTGTATCGGTCGAGCAGTATGTGGTATATCCGTGGTTCGGGTTTCACCTCTTTCTCGATGCCCGACACCACCACGCCTTCGAAAAGCGACAGGAAGTCGAAGCGCTCGTAAGCCACGTGTATGTTCTCCGCCGACCAGTTGGTGAGGCCGTACAGTTGGTAGCCCTCGTTCTTCAGTATGCGCAGCAGCGCCACACTCTCGGGCTTCTCGCTGTGCAACATCTCTCCCCAGTGCAGCGGAAACATCTCTATCGCCTCGCTGAACTCCGGATGCTTGGCCTTGAGCTCGGCTACGCCTTCGGCATAGGTGCGTCCGCGGTCGTTCTCAAGATTCCACTCGTCGTTGCATACGTTGGCGAGAAAATACTCCATTCGCTCGTCGTTGTTGAAGTAGCCGCGGTAGTAGTAGCGGCTGTTCCAATCGACGAGCACTCCTCCGAAATCGAATACGATGTTCTTTATCTGTGACATTTCTGTGTGGTTGTGGATGGTGTTTCTATGAATAGCTGATAATCATGTGGTCATGATTATGCAAATATATAAATTCGTCGGCACAACGGCAAATTGTCGCCTGAGTTTTTGATGGGCGCGAGCCAAAGTGGCTTGAAAATGTCTCGAACTGCATAAATATACATTTCCGGCTTGACTTTTTTTTGACAAAATTTTTTCGTAAAATAGAAGTGAACAAATGTTAATACGCAAACGAAAAAGGCTCTTTCGCATTTTCACGGGTCGGAAAATTCCGGTTCGTGAGCCCGATTTTTGAGCCTCGGATTGCGAAATGGGCTTTATCGGCTTGCGAAAAAGGCTCTTTTGCATGCCGATGTGGGCTTTATCAGGTGCTGAAATGGGCTTTATTGAGTGACGAAATGGGCTCTTTCGCACAGCGGTAAAATACGGATGGAATGACAAAAAAGCGTATTGCGCTGACTGACAGTGCGTTGCGTAAAGTCTCTGAGAATGGGCTGTACGCGGCCGAAGGAGCCTTTGCACGCAAATATTCGATTCTCGTGAAGTTGACGATGTATAAATATTCATCCGCCGCTGAGTTTTGCATAAATATTCATTTCCCGTCTCCGGCTATTCCGTGCGCCGGAGGATGATTGCCGGAGCGCTGCCTGCGGACTGCAGTGCGGTGGAATTATGGCATAAAAAAAGACGCTCTCTGCCGCCCGTAAGGCAGCGGAAAGCGTCATGAGTATGATATTTTTCTGTAGGCTCACATATTATTTTATGAACAGCAGCTCGCGGTATTTAGGCAGAGTCCACAGCTCGTCAGAAACGATGAGCTCCAGTTTGTCGATGTGACGGCGTATGGAGTCGAGTTTCGGAGCTACGGTGTCGTGATATGCTATCGCCTTCTCGCGGCAGTTCTCTATCTTGTTTGCCACCTTGCGTGCATTGATGAGTTCCTCCACTCCGGTCTCTATTATCTGTGTGCGCTGTGCTATCTCTTCTATTATCTTCTTGTTGCGTGCTGTCAGCTCGTCGGCCTTCTCCTTGGGGAAGATGTCGTACATGCTCTGTACGTTCTTTGCCAGCTGGCTCTGATAGTGTGTGCAGACTGGGATGATATGGTTCATGGTGAGGTCGCCCATTACTCTTGCCTCAATCTGTATGCGCTTTGTGTAGGTCTCCCATTTCACCTCGTTGCGTGCCTCGAGCTCCTTGCGGTTCATCACGTTGAGGCTCTCGAACATCTTGATGCTGTCCTCGTCGAGGTAGCGGTCGAAGATTACCGGGCACGAAGTCTCGCAGTCGAGTCCGCGGCGCTTGGCTTCCTCTTTCCACTCGTCAGAATATCCGTTGCCCTCGAATATGATAGGCTTGCAGGTCTTCACGTCTTCTCTCAGCACGTCGATTATTGCGCTCATCTTGTCCTCGCCCTTGGCTATGAGTGCGTCAACGCGCTCCTTGAAGTTGTTGAGGGCCTCTGCCACGGCCGAGTTGAGCACGATCATGCCCGATGCGCAGTTGGCTTCAGAACCTACGGCGCGGAATTCGAAGCGGTTACCTGTGAATGCGAATGGAGAAGTACGGTTGCGGTCGGTGTTGTCGATGAGCAGTTCCGGAATCTCAGGTATGTCGAGCTTCAGTCCCTGTTTGCCTTCCACGTTGAAGAGCGACTGCTTGTCGGCTTTCTCTATGTGCTCGAGCAGATGGCTGAGCTGGTGGCCGAGGAACGAAGAGATGATTGCCGGTGGTGCCTCGTTGGCGCCCAGACGGTGTGCGTTTGTGGCGCTCATGATGCTGGCCTTGAGCAGTCCGTTGTGCTTGTATACACCCATGAGTGTCTCGACGATGAACACTGCGAAGCGCAGGTTGTCCTCAGGAGTCTTTCCGGGAGCGTGGAGCAGTATGCCGGTGTCGGTTGACATACTCCAGTTGTTGTGCTTGCCCGAGCCGTTGATGCCGGCGTATGGCTTCTCGTGCAGCAGTGCTCTGAATCCGTGGCGGCGCGCAACCTTCTTCATGAGCGACATGAGCAGCATGTTGTGGTCTACGGCCAGGTTTGTCTCTTCGTATATAGGTGCTATCTCAAACTGGTTGGGCGCAACCTCGTTGTGACGGGTCTTGCACGGTATGCCCAGCTCGAGGGCCTGAATTTCGAGGTCTTTCATGAAAGCCTGCACACGTTCCGGAATTGTTCCGAAGTAGTGGTCGTCCATCTGCTGGTTCTTTGCCGAGTCGTGACCCATGAGGGTGCGTCCGGTGAGCAGCAGGTCGGGGCGTGCTGAGTAGAGTCCTTCGTCAACGAGGAAATACTCCTGTTCCCATCCCAGGTTGCAGATAACCTTTTTCACGTCGGGATAGAAATAATGGCAAACAGCCACAGCTGCCGTGTCGGCTGCGTGCAGGGCGCGCAGCAGCGGAGCCTTGTAGTCGAGGGCCTCGCCCGTGTATGATATGAAGATTGTAGGGATGCAGAGAGTGTCATCGATGATGAACACCGGTGAAGTCGGGTCCCATGCCGAGTAGCCGCGTGCCTCGAAGGTGTTGCGTATTCCTCCGCTCGGGAAAGAGCTTGCGTCGGGTTCCTGCTGAACGAGCAGCTTACCTGAGAATTCCTCTATCATGCCTCCCTTGCCGTCGTGCTCGATGAAAGCGTCGTGTTTCTCGGCAGTACCTTCCGTAAGTGGCTGGAACCAGTGCGTGTAGTGTGTCACTCCGCGCTCCACAGCCCATTGTTTCATTCCTTCGGCCACTGCGTCGGCTATTGAACGGTCGAGCGGTGTGCCGTTGTCAATGACGTCGATGAGCTGTTCATATACGTCGCGCGGCAGGTATTTGTACATTTTCGCACGGTTGAACACATTCTTGCCGAAATATTCCGAAGGACGTTCGGCAGGAGGAATGACTTCTTGCGGCTTCTTCTTGAAAGCTTCGGCCACAACCTCAAATCTTAAGTTTGCCATTGTTTTTAAGAGTTGTTATGTTTGTTTTGTTTCGTGCATCAGCTTGCATGCACAGGCTTGCAACGTGTGGCGTTAGGGCTGCCACGGTGCAAAGTTAAGTTTTTTTTGTCAAATAACCGCCATTGTAGGCGTTCTGATATAATCAAAAAATGCGGCGCACCGTTTTGGCATATCATTTATAATCGGTGCGTCGCATATGTAGCCGTCGGCAGTGGTCAGCGTCCGGCCCATGCTGTTATACGTTGCATGGCCTCGTGGCAGTCCTCACGGCGTCCGAAGGCGGTGAGTCTCACGTATCCTTCGCCGCTCGGTCCGAAGCCTGCGCCCGGAGTACATACAACGCCTGTGGCGTAGAGCATCTGCTCGAAGAACTTGCGGCTCGGCGTGTTTTCCGGCGTCTTGAGCCAGATGTAAGGCGCGTTGCGGCCTCCATAGACCTCCATGCCGGCGTTCTTGAGCGCCTCGAGCATGTATGCCGCGTTGTCCATGTAGTATGCTATAGTCTCTTTTATCTGTTTCTTTCCTTCCGGAGTGTAGATGGCCTCGGCAGCTCTCTGGCTGATGTAGCTTGTTCCGTTGAACTTGGTGCTCTGTCTGCGGTTCCACAGATGGTTGAGCTCCACGCGGTTCTTGTTGTCGAGAGTGGCTGCGGTCACTTCCTTAGGTATTACGGTGTATCCGCAGCGCACGCCGGTGAATCCTGCCGTCTTTGAGTAGCTTCGGAACTCGATGGCCACCTTGCGCGCTCCCTTTATCTCGTATATTGAGTGTGGTATGTCGTCGTCCTGTATGTATGCCTCGTATGCGGCGTCGAAGAGCAGCAACGTGTCGTTCTCCAGGGCGTAGTCAACCCAGCGGCGCAGCTGGTCTTTGGTGAGCACTGTTCCCGTAGGGTTGTTCGGGTAGCAGAGGTATATCATGTCGACACGGTGGTCGGGTATCTGCGGTGTGAAGTTGTTCTCGGCTGTGCAGGGCATGTAGTTCACGTTGCTCCATTTGCCGTCTGTGAGCACTCCGGCGCGTCCGCACATCACGTTGGAGTCGATATATACGGGATAGATAGGGTCGGTCACGCCTATGCTGTTGTCCCATCTTACAATCTCGCCGATGTTTCCTGTGTCGCTCTTTGCTCCGTCGTTCACGAATATCTCGTCTATGTCGAGACGCACTCCGCGCGGCAGGAAGTCGTTCTTAATGATTGCTTCGCGCAGGAAGTCGTATCCGTGTTCCGGACCGTAGCCCCTGAATGTCGCAGCCGATGCCATTTCGTCAACGGCCTTGTGCATTGCTTCGATGACAGCCGGGCACAGAGGGCGGGTCACGTCGCCTATTCCCAGGCTTATCACTTTTACCTTAGGGTGTGACAGCTTGAAGGCATTCACCTTCTTGGCAATATCGTCGAAGAGATAATTGTCGGACAGTTTCAGATAATGTTCGTTTACTAATGCCATATATATATGATGTTTTTATATGTTTGTTGTTTCAAAGATAAATCTCGCCGTCGAACACAAATTCGGCTCCTCCTGTCAGATATACGTGGTTGTCGGCCTCGTTCCATTCAATGTGCAGCTCGCCGCCGTCCATCACGATGGTGCTCTTGCGGCTGGCACGGCCTGTAAAAGCGGCCGCCACAGCCGTGGCACATGCTCCCGTGCCGCATGCCATGGTCACTCCGCTTCCTCTCTCCCATACTCTTGTTCTTATTGTGTCTTTTCCTGTTATCTGGGCAAACTCGATGTTGCAACGCTGCGGGAACGCTGCGTTGTGCTCGAGCTCGCTGCCGTATTTCACGATGTCAATGTTCTCGACATCATCGGTGAATATCACGAAATGAGGGTTTCCCATCGACACGAATGTGCCGTTGAATGTGCGGAATGCTGCTGTCAGCCGTCCGCACGACGTCTCGTCATACTGAGCCGGGCACGAGAGTGCGGGCTCAAGCATGTCCACCGTCACGCTCTCGGTCTTTCCTTCGGCATCGAGACTGAGCTTCAGGATCTTTATTCCCGACAGAGTGCTCAGGCGTATTGTCGTCTTCTGTGTCAGATTCTTGTCGTGCACGTATTTTCCTATGCACCTTGACGCGTTGCCGCACATCATCGCTTCGGAGCCGTCGGCGTTGAAAATGCGCATTGAGAAGTCGGCGTCGATGCCTGCCTCAGGCTTTCCTATGAGCACAAGACCGTCGCCTCCGATGCCCGTGTGGCGGTCGCTGAGCTTTATTGCGGTCTTTTCCGGGTCCGGTATTTCGTACAGTGATGTGTCGATATATATGTAGTCGTTGCCTGCACCGTGCATCTTGGTGAATCTGACTGGATTTTTCATTTTGTCTGTTTTTATTTGTTCTGTTCCACCTTTTAATAAAGGCATTTGCAAAAATACGACAAATTGGCAAGAAACTTGCGGATTGCCGGCCTAAATAATTATTTATTTTATATGTAAATTACGATTTATCAAAATTATGATGCTTTATTGTTCAATCTGTAAGCAAAATTAAGCTGAACGGCCGATAAGTTATATCCGGCGACTGTTTTTCATATTGTCGAGGAATGAGTTACGGAATGTTGCGGCGTGAGTTTCGGCATGTCGTGGCATAAGTTCCGGTATGTTGCGGTGTGGCTTGTGTGAGAAGTGTTTACGGGTTTTGCGGAGATGTATCGCGGAATGGTTTTGTTGTTAAAAAAATATAAATATAATGCATCCGTTGTTTATATTTGACAGTCTCTTGCGTATAAGTTTTTAGAGCACCCAAAAAACGAAATAAAGAAAATAAAAACTAAAATATTTGAAGAGATGAAATTCAGAACGAGAATGTTGATGATGATGTTTGTCATCAGCTCAACGGTGGCGGCGCAGACCGGTGCCGTGTCTTTCAAGTTGAAAGGTGTACTGCTCGACTCGCTGACCAATGACGGAGAAGCGTATGCCACGGTGTCGGTGGCAAGCAAGAAAACGCCGTCGGAGCCTGTGGCAAAGCAGGTGACAGACAAGAAAGGAGGTTTTGTGATGAACCTGAAAGGTGCAGGCGACTACGTAGCGACGCTCACATCGATGGGCCGTCAGCCTGTTGTCAGGGAATTCAAGGCATCGGCCGACGGTGGAACGGTGGATTTGGGAACGATGTATGTGCACGATGCCGCCAACGAGCTCAAGGGTGTCGAGGTGGTGGTGCAGAAACCGTTGGTGAAGTCGGACATCGACAAGATAGAATATAACATAGCCGACGACCCTGACTCAAAGTCGAACACGATGCTCGAAATGCTGCGCAAGGTGCCGCTCGTTACGGTAGACGGAGATGACAACATAAAGGTGAACGGCAGCAGTTCGTTCAAGGTTTATGTCAACGGACGTCCGAACAACATGATGAGCAACAACCCGACGGAGGTGCTTAAAAGCCTTCCGGCAAACAGCGTGAAGCGTATTGAGGTGATAACCAACCCCGGACCGAAATACGATGCCGAGGGAGTGGGCGGCATACTTAACATCATAACCGAGGGCAGCGGCCTTGTGGGATACACCGCTACGGCGTCTGCCAACGTGAACAACCGCGGACAGGGAGGCGGACTGTTCGGCACTGTGAAGAGCGGAAAGCTCACTGTCAGCGTAAACTATAACTACAGCAACACCAACCGTCGACCCAGTAACAACAGCTGGAGCAAGCGTGAGAGCATAGGCGAGATAGACGAAAACTCGTCGGATGTCGAGTCGACCGGCTCGCAAAAGAGCAGATCCAACTTCCAGTATGGTTCGTTGGAAGCCAGCTACGAGATTGACACGCTGCGTCTGGTAAGCATGTCTTTCGGTATGTATGGCGGTGGAAACAAGGGCAGATCCACAAACACCACCAATGCCACATCGCCTCTTACGGGCAACCCTATATACGGTTACACGTCGCATAATATAACGAACAACAGCTGGTCTTCCATCAACGGCGGCATAGACTATCAACGACTTTTCCATGTGAAAGACCGTATGCTGACCTTCTCTTACAGGATAAACTCGAATCCGGACAGCTCTGACGGCAGTTTCTATTATTCGGACATGAGTGCCGACGACAGCTGGCTCGACTTCCTGCACCGCATGAACGAGCAGCGCAACAAGGGCGAGGAGAATACGTTGGAGAACACTTTCCAGGTGGATTTCACAACGCCTATCGACACGATACACACCGTTGAGGCCGGTCTGAAATACATTATGCGCAACAATAAGTCGAACGACGACCGCTACCAGAGGCAGGCTGGAAGCGACGGAGAGTATGTGTTCTCCGACGATTACAGCTCGCATTTCAGACACAACAACGACATTCTGGCGGCTTATGTGGGCTATGGCATCAAGCTGAAAAGATTCTCCGGCCGTCTGGGATTGCGTTATGAGCACACCATTCAGGACGTGAAATATCTCTTGGGACGCGGCGATGACTTCCGCAAGGACTTCGACGACCTGGTGCCTTCTGTGAGTGTCGGCTACAAGATTACGGACATGTCGAACCTACGTCTCGGCTATAACATGCGTATATACCGCCCGGGTATATATGTGCTCAACCCTTATATAGACGACAGTAACCCTACAAGCATAAGTCAGGGTAACCCTAATCTGGACAGCGAGAAGAGCCACGCGTTCAGCCTGTCGTACAACAACTTCACGCCGAATCTGAGTCTGAGCGTCTCCACACGCTATGCGTTCACCAACAACAGCATACAAAATCTGTCGCAATACATCAACGATACGGAAATTCCCGGATTGCTTAATCCTACGGGAAAGGACGTGATGTATCAGACATACAAGAACATAGGAAAGACCAGAAGCCTCGATTTCAGCGCGTATGTCAACTGGAACATCACTACGAACACGCGTTTTTACACCAATCTGAACGGCGGTTACAACTATCTGTCCGACGGCAACGGACTGAGCAACCACGGCTGGATGATGTTCTACTATGCCGGTCTTCAGCAGACATTCCCCTACGACTGGCGCATCGGAATAAGCACTTCGGGCCAGACGCCTTACATCTCTCTCCAGGGCAAGGGCAGCAGTTACTTCAACTATGGATTGAATGTCTATAAGTCGTTCATAGACAAACGCCTCACCATTTCGTTGTTCGCAAACGATTTCTTCACTCCGAAAAGAAAATCAACGTCAACACTCGAGAGCACCAACTTCACCTCCAACAGCTGGTATGAATATACTTCCATGCGTTACGGAGTGAGCGTAAGTTTCCGCATCGGCAAGCTTACGGCGAGCGTGAAGAAGGCAGCCCGCACCATCACCAACGACGATGTGAAGGGCGGCGGAAACAATGGTCAGCAATAAGACTGCGTAATCTGCCGCCGCATGCGGCTTTTCTCGGCTCAACAGATGGATAAGTGAGGAAAGAGAAAGTATCATGTTGGACCCGGTTTCAGCCTTTGACAAGGCTGAAACACGGTGATGTGTGCGCTCCAAGAAATCTTTAAGTATATATTGACACACATAAAACGAACTTGCTGAATAGAAATTCAGCGAGGCGGGAATCATACGTCATAAAAAACAATTTTATGACTTCGCTTCGGATGAAATATAAAGTGTTGGAATTATAAAATCCTTGGATAAGGATATGACTTATAAAATCAGGAAAATATGAAGATAAGATGTACATTTGCAATGCTTGTATTACTCATGATAAGTGTGTTGTGTTATTCACAAAATAATCAGTATATCCTGTCAGGACAGGTCGTTGACAAAGCCGGAGCAGCTCTTCCAGGTGCGGGCGTCTCCGTCACAAACGATTCCGCCGTCACGGTAATGCGCGCTTCGACCGATGCAGAAGGATACTTCTCACTGCAAAAAATACCGGAAGGTAATTATCATGTTACGATAACCTATCTTGGGCTTGATGATTATTCAAAAGACATATACATGGGCAACGACGTGTCGCTCGGCAAGATAAGGCTGCAAGAATCGTCACACATGCTCAATGAGGTTACTATCATGGGACGTTATACCGACATGAAGCCTTCAGGCGAAACGGTAATACGTGTGGCCGGCAATCCGTTGGCAAAGGGACAGTCTTTCATCAATTTCCTGCGAAACGTCCGCAACCTTGACGTTACAGACAAGAGCATAAAGGTGCAGGGCAGAGACAACACCCTGTTCTACATAGACGACAAGGAGGCATCTTTCGACCAGCTGAAAGCTTTGTCACCGTCAATGATTTCACGTGTTGAGATAGTTCCGCATGCCGACGCCTCTTACGGAGTCAATGCTACGGGCGGCGTGGTAAAGGTATATCTGCGCGAAGGAGGAGGCATGCTCGGCTCACTGTCGTTTTTCGGTCAGGCTGATAAATACGGATATGTGGACGGCACTCCGAGGGTCAATTTACTCTATTCAAAGGGAAAGTTTACCGTAAGTAACATGTTGCGGGGCACACCATACAGTCATTTTGTAAGCAAAAACGACCAGGACAACGGCGATGGACAAGATCATACCTTCACTGACGTATTGAACAAGGACAGGGCTTTGACCGATAATCTGTCGTTAAGATACGCGTTCAACCAGAATGACAGGATAGACTTTTACGGTTCGGTTAACCTGTTGAAAGAGAAGATGGTTACCAACAGTACTACCGGTACAGACAAACTGCGGCTCGGCAACAACCTGAAATCTAACAGTTACAGTGCCGGCCTGCAACTGCGCAAAGGCTTTGGCAAGAACGGAAGTTACGTACTCTTGGTGTCCGAATACAGCAAGAACAAGGATAATAAAGACGCTAACTATACTTATAACGGCGATGCTGACCCGGCAAACCAACGTACAGATATGGACAATTTCAACATCCGTCCCCGTCTGTACTGGAACTTTAAGGAAAACATGACCCTTAGCGCGGGAGCCGAATTTTACTATCTCATCGACCGCCACAAGGATGACGGAACACAAAAGTTCAGTTACATAGCGGACGGCAATTATAATGCCTTGAGCCGCGACTATGGCGCATGGGTGCAATATTCCGCAAAATTGGGCGACAGACTGTATGTACGTGCAGGACTGAATTACCACGGAACGGATATAGACTATAAGGATTTTCTTGACAATTCAAATAATGTCAGAATTTACGAGGACGGCATATACCCGACGTTGTTCGCCCAATGGACTTTCAACCAGAAGAAGTCTCATTATATATCCATAGGACTCAGACACTATTATTCACTCCCTAATTATAATTACAGCCTCCCTACGGTGGTATGGCAGGGCGAGAACCTGTACAGCATAGGAAACCCCGATCTGAGGAAAGAAAATTATTATGACGCCGAGATTTTCTATTCACCGAACAATGCCTGGTCTGTATCCTATGATTTCAATTACGGCGACAACATGGTGAACGTGATCATGCGCCGTGATGCCGACCGTCAAGACGTGTTCTATACAAGTCCGGAGAATACGGGCAACAGACAAAGACACACCGTGATGGTGGGTTATTCTGACAGAATTACGAACTTCTGGTACACCAATACAAAGGTTTACGGCGTCTATGTCAACGAACACGTAGGCCAGGAAGGATATGACTGCGCGATGGCACACTTCAGCAGTTATAACGATTTCAGCGTATGCGACAATTTCGGACTTACCCTCGGCCTGTATGCCGAGACAAAAAGCAGGAACGCAAGTTATATATCAAACGCGAAATACAGTGTTGACATGGGTGCCCGTTTCTCGCTTTTCAAGGGGAAGGCAGACGTAAGTTTAGTGTGGGCAAACATGTTTTACAACCGCGGCAACATAAAAGTCAAGGGACAGGATTTCACCTACATGCGGCGTGATTTAAGTCCTAATTCACGTGTTCAGCTGTCCATAGCATGGAACTTCAGCGCAGGTCGTAAGATAAAGAAGACAAGTTTGCCGACCGTCAGCGGAGAATATAGAGAAACGCCTACATTCTGATGAGATAACGTCTTAACGAATTATTTTTATGAAACGCTTTTAATGTCTGTCTCCGACACTGTTCAATTGAACGTAGAGTGACTTTTCTGCGCATGGTGTGCAGGTATTACTGGGCGCAATACACCCCGAAATACTTGCCGCACCATGCGTTTCGCGTTTCTTCGGATAATGCGTTCCAACGGAGCAACGCATGCTTTTCGTTCTGATTTTGCGGACAGACTTCATGACAGACAGAGAATCTCTTCCCGTATAAGCATTGTTTTCTCCTGCCGGTAAGAAGACGATACGTACGACTTTCAATTTATAACCTGATTTCGTTTTTTCCCTATGAGTTTCCTCATATACCCCGAAAAATAAGCGCGTATTTGCAGGCCGAGTCGTCTTCGCGCGCAAATACGCGGATTATGAGAGGCATTTATATCATATTGATTATCAATGATTTATATTTAAAGGGTATTTCCTCGCAATGCAAAAAGCACCATTTCGGCATGCGAAATGGCCCATATTGGAGTGCGAAATGGTGCTTTTCATCCCCTGAAATGGGCTTTATCGCACTGCGAAATGGGCAATATCGGAAAGCGGAATCGGTATTTTCGGACTATGGTTCAGGGTATATCATGAGGCGGTTCGGGGCGGAACAGCCTTCATAACGCCGGATTTAACATTCATTTACATCTCTTTTGCGAAAATATTTTGTCAAAATAAAGTCAAGAAAAATTGTAAGTACATATTTCGTTTTTACGTTGAAAACGATGATGTCCGACGGAGAAAAGGCACGCGAATGTTTTATCGGACGGGCCTGAATGACGGGCCACGCTTGCAGTAATGAGTCATCGGCTTTGGCGGTATGGATTTGAATGAAAAGAATAAAGGCCGAAATGTCGTAAGCGATAAGGATAAAGGTGAAAGGCAACCGAAACGGTTGAGGCCGTCAGTAAACACCATCCTGTCACCGCATTTGTGTTTTTTTCGTGTGTTTACAGTGTGTATTCAGAAATATTTTCCGTATATTTGCACATTCATAAACATTTATCCGTCAAGGCATTATGTGGCGGCAGCGTGGCGGGAACACCGCTGTGCCGCAGTCATGTCAATGTAACGTAACCGGATTTGAGCAAAAGATTACGCATACAGATATCTTTGTTCCTGCTTGTACTCTTCGTAGTGTTCAAGGCAGGCACGACGATGTTTGTGCACGTCCACACCATTGACGGCGTCAAGATTGTCCACTCGCATCCTTATTCGGGCAGTCATCACTCTCATTCAGCGTCAGAATTCCACACCATCGCCGTAGCTTCGTCCCAACAGATGACGGTGCCGGGCGGTGCCATGCCATTGCAGGTGTGTCTCCATCTTCTCTATGTCCTTCTGCAGGACAATACGGAGCGTAAACCAATGGCGGACTGTGCGCTGAACATCAATCCACGTGCCCCTCCTTCATTTTATTAATATGTTTTTTCAGTATGCCGGATAATGTCCGGCAGCATCATTCATTCTATTCTGTCGGAAACGCGCAGTTGCCGGCAGACAATACACATATCATACATATTAATAAACAATGAGACATTATATATTAATGCTTGCGCTGATGGTTTTCGGCGCATCCGGGGCCGTGCGTGCCGACGAAAACAAGCCGGTGACCGAGGGAAACGCGGTGACCGTACACGTGATAGAGAAAGACAGCGAGGAGAATCTGCCGGGCGCTGTGATAAAGATTGAGGATACCGGACAGGCCGCCGTGACCGATGCCGACGGCCATTGCGTGTTCAGGAACGTTCCTGCCGGAACCTACACGCTGAGCGTGCGGCTGCTCGGTTACACATCTCAGGAGAAGAAGATAAGCGTGAGCCGTGACTTCGCGGCCGACGTTCATTTTGTAATGACGCCCGATGTCACCGTCACGGACGAAGTAGTGGTGTCGGCCAACCGCAACGAGACCAACCGCCGCGACGCGCCCGTCGTGGTGAATGTTCTTAACAGCAAGCTCTTCGAGGCCGTCAACTCGTCAGACCTTGCCAAGTCGTTGAACTACCAGTCGGGCCTGCGTGTGGAGAACAACTGCCAGAACTGCGGTTTCTCGCAGGTGCGTATCAACGGACTGGAGGGCCCTTACTCGCAGATACTTATCAACAGCCGGCCGGTGGTGAGCGCTCTTTCGGGCGTTTACGGACTTGAGCAGATACCGGTGAACATGATAGACCGCGTAGAGGTTGTGCGCGGAGGAGGTTCGGCCCTGTTCGGAGCCAACGCCGTGGGCGGCACTATCAATGTCATAACAAAGGACCCGGTGAACAACTCTTTCCAGGTATCCTCAACGCTTTCTGATATGAACGGCAAGGCGTGGGAACAATATTTCGGTGCCAACGCGTCGCTCGTGTCGGACAAGAACACCTATGGCATAGCCCTGTATCAGACATATCGTAATAGGAATCCGTACGATGCCGACGGCGACGGGTTCTCCGAGCTCGGCAAACTCAACATGAACAGCTTCGGACTTCGCGGATATTACCGCCCGTCGCAGTTCAGTAGGCTGGGCATAGAGTATCATGTCACCAATGAGTTCCGCCGCGGCGGCAACAAGTTCGACCTCGAACCGTTCAAGACAGACATCACCGAGCAGACCAAACATGTGATAAACAGCGGCGGTCTGACCTACGATGTGTTCTTCAACTCATACAAGCACAAACTGTCGTTCTACTCGTCCATACAGCATACCGACCGCAACAGCTACTACGGTGCGCAGCAGAACACCGACGCATACGGCAAGACCAACGACCTGACATGGGTTGCCGGAGCAATGTACACTGGCAATTTCGAACGCCTGCTCTTCGCTCCCGCCGTCTTCACTTCGGGCATTGAGTATCAGAGCAACTCATTACACGACGTCATGCTCGGCTACAACCGCGACATGAGGCAGGACGTACGCATAGGCGGCGGATTCGTACAGAACGAGTGGAAGATAAACCGCTTCACGCTGCTTGCGGGTTTCCGCGTGGACAAGCATAATCTTATTGACAATCCGATATTCAGTCCGCGCGTCAATCTTATGTACAAACCGTCGGACAAACTGCAGGCGCGCCTCACGTGGTCGACAGGTTTCCGTGCTCCGCAGACATACGACGAAGACCTCCACGTGACGGCTGTCGGAGGCGAGGGAGTGCTCATAAAGCTGGCCGACGGACTGAAACCCGAACGCTCCAACAGTTTCAGCGGGTCGATAGACCGCACGTTCAGCTTCGGTCACTGGCAGGCAAACTTGCTTGTGGAAGCCTTTTATACAAGCCTCGACGATGTATTTGTTCTCGAGAAGACAGGCACCGACGATGCCGGAAATATAATAAAGGAACGCCGTAACGGCAACGGTGCGCGTGTATATGGCCTTAACTTCGACGGTAAACTGGCCCATGGCTCCAGCCTTTCGCTGCAGGCCGGCTTCACGGTGCAGCGCAGCCGTTACGCCGAAAAGGAAAGTTGGAGCGAGGATCCCGACGTCGCTCCTACCAAATACATGCCCCGCACGCCCGATTGCTATGGCTATTTCACACTCACGAGTGCGCCGTTCCGCAACTTCGACTTCTCGCTTTCGGGTGTCTATACTGGCCGTATGCGTGTGCCGCACATAGCTCCCGACGCCTCGGAGATACCTGCCGGATATGAGTATAGTTACATCACGAAGGACGAACTCGTGCATACGCCCGACTTCTTCGAGCTGAATCTCAAGCTGAACTATACCTTCGTGCTTAGCGATCATGTGAAGTTGCAGCTCAACGGAGGTGTGCAGAACATGTTCAACGCCTTCCAGAAAGATCTCGACAAGGGCGCCTACCGCGACTCGGGATACTTCTATGGTCCGGTGCAGCCGCGCACTTTCTTTATCGGTGTCAAGATAACCAACTGATATATAAGCGCCGTGCGCTCTACAGCCGAGGCGCCGGCGTGGTACAAAACAAAAGAAGGCGCGGAACAGTGATGTGCTGTTCCGCGCCTTGTCCTTTATTCTTGCCGGTCGTATAGAGTCATTTCCGGTTCGTCTTTCAGTCTTGTTCAGAATCCCGGTACAAAGCGTTTGTGTGGCGATATTGCTTTGTGCTTCATCCTTTGTAGGCCGTTCTTCTGTCTCGGTTTGATGTTGTCCTGATCCAGCAGATAGTTTGCCTGACGTGCGGACAGCACCTTGCAGAACTCCTTGAAATATTTTTCCTTTATGTCTATGCGCTTGCGCTGTGTGTCGAAGCCTTTTACAGTCATTTCAGCCACCTGCTCGTCTGATAGAGCTTGTCTCTTGCTGGCTTTCTTGTCGGGCTCGTCGCCTTTCACCTCTTTCATGTCGCTGCGCTTCTCTTCCTTCAGTTTTGAAAGCTCGTTTATGTAGTCGCAGTAGGTACTTTCCATCTGTTGGGCCTGCTTGTCGGTGAGCATCAGGTGTCCGGCCAGTGCCTGCCATCTGTTCTTCACCATTTCTTCTCTCGACGGTCTGTCGGCCCTGTCGGTCTTGTTGATGCTGTCCTGTGCGTAAGCCTGCATTCCTGTGGTGAGCACCAGAGCCATGACTAATACTTTGATTCTACTCATAATAACTCCTTTTTTACTTAATCCTTTAATCAATTTTCAGTTAAATCCTTAATCAATCAATATGTATGTTCTTCTCTAAATGCTGTTTTACATAAATCCTACCACCTTATACTTCTTTCCTTTAGGTGTCTTTACCTTCTTGTATAACACTCCGTCGGACAGATAAAGTTTCTCTTTGTTGCGCTTTACGGTCTTAGGTTTGTGTATCTTCTCAACGAGAAGACCTATCGGCGGGCGCACTATCTCATATCTTGACGGCGCGAGTTTGCGGTAGTATCTGCCACCTTCGTCGTAGATGAACTGCAGTCCGTTGAAGCTGACGTATATACTTTTTGAAGGTATTACGCTTATGGTTCTGCTTCCGAATGTTCTGTGGCTCGGTGCAACCACTTCAACTTTCTTTACTTTCTTTGCCTTCTTAGGCTTGTGCGGCTGTGCGAAAGAGTCTGTGCATGCGAGGCTCATCAATGCTGCCATCATGTAAATCATAACCTTTTTCATAATCGTAAGTTTTTTGTGGTTGTTATTAGTTTGATGTTATTTCTCTCGTATGGTTTAATCCGATTACGTTTTGATAACGGTTTATAACCATTTGTGACATGTTGTCAATCGCAGGTCTGCTGCCTTGTCCGGATAAATCCGGTAGGGTGAACGGTTGTCCGCTCTGTGCATCCCCTGTTTTGTTTGTCTGATGCAAAGATGGGAATAATATATGGCTTCTGCAAAATGATATCCCTAAAATGCAGTAGGGAAAAGCCTAAACGTTGTGGGCTTTTCCCTATCTGGGGGATGACGGATGCGCTGTTAATGCAATGAGGCAAGGGTGGGGAAGGGCTAAAAACAAAGGGTTTTGTTTTGTCGGAAAGAGCGTTTGCGCTATCTTTGCATAAGATAGGCTGCGCTCGGCAATTAGAGAGCAAGCTCTCATTGCGCTCTCTTGCACTATCTTTGCATAAGACAAGCTGCGCTCGGGAAAGCAAAAGCGAGCTTTCTTTCCGCTCTCTTGCACTATCTTTGCAAAAGACAAGCTGCACTCGGGAAAGTGGAGGAAAGTTTTATATCCACCCGTCTGCACCTTATTATTTAAAAGAAACATTCACGCGGCATACACATAAAAGGCATGAAAGTATATTTTTATCACACACAGGACATAGCGTATATACGCAAACGCATGGAGAACGGAGAATTTCCGGCGCATTTCCTTTACGGAGCGACAGGACTGCCTGCCAACGGCATTGAGGTGGTATGGCACCGTTCGCGCCTCGGACTGCCGCGCTGGCGCATGATGTTGCGCAATGCCTGGCTCATACTTACCTCGCGCGAGCATTTCGACGCCGTGTATGCCACGCATTACCGCGGACTCGAGCTCATTGTCCTTCTGCGTGCCCTGCGTCTGTTCCGACGCCCTGTCGTGATATGGCACCATCAGCCTGTCATCACATCGCCGAGTATATGGCGCGAGCGTTTCGGCCGTCTGTTCTACCGTGGGTTCGACCGCATGATATTCTTCTCGCAGAAACTCATCGACGATTCGCTGCGTTCGCCCAAGGCGCGGCCCGGACGTGTGGTGCTCGGACACTGGGGAGCAGACCTCAGGTTCTACGACCGTGTGATGGCGGCAGGCACTCATGAGCGCACGGGATTCATATCCACGGGCAAGGAACTGCGCGACATGCCGACGCTCGTGAAGGCATTCAACCGCACCGGAGCACGGCTCGACATATACACCGGACGCAACACCGGCGGAGTGAACTACGAGGAAGTGTTCGCCGCCAATCCTCCGGCTGAGAACATCACGGTGCACTACGTCAACGGTCTGTGTCCCTACGAGCTCAGTATGAAGGTGGACCGCGCAGCCTGTGTGGTGATATGCTGCAAGGAGACGAGATACACCGTGGGCCTTACTACGGTTGTTGAGGCTCTCGCTCTCGGCCTGCCCGTCATCTGCAGCCGCAATCCGCAGATACCGGTAGATTTCGATGCGGAGGGCTGCGGCATCACTGTGCCCTACTATGATGTGGACGGATGGGAGAAGGCTGTGCGCTACATAATGGATCATCCCGACGAGGCGCGTGAGATGGGACGCCGCGGACGCCGGTTGGCCGAGCGGCTGTTCAACGACGAACGGTGCGCGCGCGAGGTGGCGGGAGTGCTGCGCGAGGCGGTGGAAAAACAGTAGTGAAGAGCGGATGATGTTAATGTAACTTTTCTGTATGATGGTTATCCCTTTTTTTATGAACACGGTATTCTTTTTATTAAATTATATAAAAATACATATAATTTATTATTTTATTGCGTGTTATTATAAAAATATTCACTATATTAGCATCCGTTAATAATAATCTTTCATTATGAATAAAACCTTAATATATATTATATCCTTTACATTTTTACTTTCTTGTACAGAAAGTGTAAATATAAGAAAATGTAGTAAAAAAAATGTAAGTTATGAGGAAAGGCAAGAAATCATATCAAATTTAGAAATTAATCCTAAAAAAATAGAATTGGGCGATGTTCAGAATACGGGTGAGCATATAAAAAAGATAGTGGAGTTTTATAATAAAGGTGAAAAACCTATTGTGATACAAAAGTTAGATGTATCATGTGGATGTATGAAAACAAAATTGTCAAAAAATATTATTGCACCAAAGAAAAGTGTAAAGATGGAAATAGATATTAATCCGAAAAATAAAATGGGATACTTTAGTAAAGCTATCTTTGTAAGATCTACAGCAAACAAAAAACCAGATTTGATACGTGTTAAGGCAAATTTTATTGATTAGTAAATTATGTTTAATGTAATAAATTGACTGATTATGAGAAAGTGTTTGTATTTTATTGTATTCATAGTATTGACCGGTTTTGTTTCTTGTTCTGAAGAAGAAACGGTCTATAGTTGTGATGAACAGACAAATGAATGGGTAAAAACAAATTTATCTGTCATACGTAATATGTCAAGACAGCAATGGAAGACGTTGTCCCAAATAAAAAAAATACCTGTTTATAGAGCATTTTCTCAAGTGCAGAAACTTAATTTTTGGAAAGATAAATTAGCTGAGACATTGAAGCTTGATTGGACAGATGAAGAAAAAAAGCATATATTACAATTATATAATTTTATTACAGAAAATCCTGATATATTCAGAGACGGTGGTATGTCCGATGAAATGCAGGATAAGTACGATTTGTTTTTCTATGAATGGACTGAGTTTGCAAAAGAAAAGCTTGGGTGGAAAATGAATACAATGGTGGCTATTGCTGGTTCTGGTGATGAAATGACGAATAAATCAGGTACTGTAAATGAAAAAAATAAATCTAAAATTAATGGCTTTGGTGATTTTGGAGTAGTTGATCGTTTTTCATGTAATTGTAATTTGACATATGATTTCTGTGCATTCCCAATGGGTGGTGGTTCAACTTGTGTAGATTTTGATTGTGATGCAACCTCTAGTGGTTGTGGATGGTTTCTTGTGAGCAGTTGTAATGGATCGTGTAATGACTTTTATTAATTATTAAAACTTACTAATATTAAACACATATCTGCCTATGAAAGGATACATTCTTTCTTTCTTTATAGTGTTGGCAGCCCTGATGCTGTCCACGCTTTCGTTTCTTGTGCACAATATGGATGTGGTTCATTCGCTTCCGGGAATTGTGCTCGCTGTGATAGTGTTGCTGCGAATGCGCTACGTGCGTCGCAAAGGTCTTGACGAGCGTCGCCATGCTTTGGCTTTGGTGTGCGGATGGCTCTTCTTTTTCTTCATTCTTGTAGGACCGGTGTTTGTCGATGATTATCCTTTGTACTCAATGTCGATTGTTCTCGGCTGGGGGCTGGCGATAGCGATGGCATGTCTCTACCACAGATACAGCAGTGTGGCTGTAGGAGCAGCGAGTGTCGTTGTGTGGCTTGCCTTCATTTTCCTGACCATTCCTACATGGGGTGAGTACTGCGAGAAGGTGAGAAGCGCCCGCGGAAACAAGACTGAGAAGTGCAGGAAGGTGGAAGCACGGTTGGCTGATGCCGGCAGCACGCTGTCGGTTGTGGCCGGAGGAACGACGTCAGACGCGCAGGCTTAGGCTTGTCGCGCCCTATCATATAGCCGCAGGGATGGTTTTCCTTGCGGCTTTTTTGTTTTGCGGCGGTCGGAACGGGGCTTCTTGGTGTGTCCGTCTGTCGGAATGTGGGCGGTGAGCGAGGCGTGAAAACGGTGCGACAACGTCGTGTCCATACACCGTCTGATTCTGTATAAATATACACTCACGACTGTATATTTATGCAACACGGCCGATGCTCAACTGCGTGAGAATTGAATATTTGCGGGCAACAGCACGTTTGGACGCAAATACGCGAGTTTTGAGAGGTTTGCGTAATGCGCTGATAATCATACGGGTTACGCTTATGCGCACTTTCATCTGCCTTCCGATGCTTTGCAAAAGAGCCCATTTCGCCTTGCAAAAGAGCCCATTTCGGCCTGCGATAAAGCCTATATCGTGCCATGAAATGGGCTTAATCGGACTGCAAAACAGGCCATTTCGCAGAGCAACCCCCTCCAAAACGCTCCGCCGGAATATGAAAAACGCCTCGTAATTCACCGATTTAAGGTTCGTTAACTTCTCTTTTGCGAAAAATATTTGTCAAAATTTTTTACTTTCAGAAGTGTATATTTATTCATTTATAGCGGCTGAGCGGGCGTTGTGGGGAGTGCGGAGAGAGTGGAGGAAAGGGTGAAGAGGGATGATGTAATATGTGTGCGCGTATGGCTGCGCAGACATATCATGAATGTTATTTTTTATTAAGATCTAACAGTCTTGGCTTATTCACCGGTCTGTAGTCTTCGTCAAGTATAGCTGCGTTTGAGAATACAGTATTGCCAATGCGTGTCATTCCATAGCTGTCGTGTACATGTCCGAAAAGATGGTAGGTTGGAGATATCGTGGTGATTCGGGCAAGCAGGAACATACATCCATAGTTGGTGCCTTCTGATAAATCAAGAATCCCCATCGGAGGCTGGTGGGTTACTACTATGTCAGCATCGTCGGGAATTGCCTCTGTGTGTTTTATGTCATCACCGGTGATGATATCTTCCGGAAACATCGGCATACCATGAATTTTCAGACCTTCTATTGTTACATGTGAGTTGTTGAGATAATGTACGTTGTCAGGCAGCCCGTAGATACCTGCGTCATACATGCACAGGTCATGGTTGCCGGCAATGAATATCTTATGACGGTGGGGAAGGTCGCACAACCAGTTTATGAAGTCGATGGCTTCCTGCTCTTTTCCGTCGAGCGTGAAGTCACCGGAGTGCACCAGTATGTCGGCGTCCGGCAGGCGTTGCAGTTCTTTGTGTCGGCCGTGGGTGTCTGATATGTGTAGCAGTCTCATTCTATTTCGATTATTTTATTTCCGATTTGTGTCGCTGATGGCATCCTCCAATCTGGTTAGTACCGTGATGGACGGTTATTTTTCATATCTCGTTAATGTTGGAAACTATGTTGTTCGCGTCGAGCAACTCTTTGATGCGTTCTACGCGTTCGCGGCGTCTGACATGATTCGGATCACCGTTTGCATATCCGGCGAACAGAAGTCTCGCTTGTGAAGACACCCCTTTTATTTCCCGATATGCAAGCGGATTGTTTACGCCGATGCTCCTCATTATCTTCTGTATCTTCTTATAATATTCTTCGATGTCTTGTCTGTAATCGTTAATGAAGCGGTTGTAATCGGACATCTGTTTTAATATCTCCGGCTCTTTTTCGGAATCTTCCTTCTTTAGCAGACGATTGTCGGATATGCGTTTCAGTTCTACGAACTCAATCATTCCGTCTTCACGTATGGTTGTAAGGTCAATGCGTATTATCAGTCGCGGGTCTTCGTAAACGAAAGAATATTCCGTATCTATGTATTCTCCGTTGATATACAGGCGGCCTTGTATTTCTTTTTCACATCCGCCTTCATTGTTGTTTTTTCCTTTTTTATATACATTGTTAATGTTGTTTTTTATGCGTTTGAGGTCGGCTACTATCTTTTCAGGTTGTGTTTTATAGTATTCCTTAGGTTTAGCGTTCCAATCAGAATCGAGATATTGGGGATGTATCAAGGCTGCAAGTTTCTTGTTCGGATAATAAAGCTCCATTACCGAAGCGCCATTATAATATACGTTGATATGATTTTGTTTCCTGATGTTGATGTATAAATCATGGTCTTTGCAGATGATAGTCCACCATTCCGGTTTTTCTCGTTCCAATATTCCGAACATAGGAGCGTCAGGATTCAGATTGAAATAATAGCTTGGGGGCATAATATATTTGTTTTTTAGTCAAGCGCAAAGGTATGCAAAATTTATGATGAGGCCCTTGTTTTATCATGGATTTATACTTGTGGCGGCGGTATGTTTATATAAATAATACACCCGATAGGGTATAATAATTAAAAATAATAATAAAATTATACCCTAAAAGGTATAATGAATGTGTTTAATTTGTATATTTGTACCCAAACGGGTATAAAATGGAAGACAGGGAAATAGCCGCTTTTGTGAAAGAGATGAGAAAGAAGTTCAACCTCACGCAGGTGGATCTGGCCGACAAGTCGGGCGTGGGGCTGCGCTTCGTACGTGAGTTGGAACAGGGCAAACAGACCTTGCGCATGGACAAGATAAACCAGGTGCTGAGCCTTTTCGGCCGGCAGGTGGGTGCCGTGGAGATAGGAGGCGAGGGCCGGACACGCGGGGAATGATTGCCGGAATATGAATATTAAGACACATCAGTGAGTATGAAGACAGCGCTTGTATATCTTTACGACCGCCTTGCAGGGCGGTTGACGGAGGACGAAAACGGTTTCACGTTCTGTTACGACCGTGAGTTTCTTGCTTCGGACGATGCTGAGGCCGTGAGCCTTACTCTTCCGCTGACCGACGAACCGTATCACGACACGGTGCTGTTCCCCTTTTTCGACGGACTGATACCCGAGGGCTGGCTGCTCGGGATAGCTGAGAGGAGCTGGAAGATAAACCAGCGCGACCGCATGTCGCTGCTCATGGTGTGCTGCAAGGACTGCATAGGGGCGGTGAGTGTGATACCCGAAAAGGATGAGGAGTGACTCCGGCGGCGCATCGCTTCTGACCATGCGGCGGACCGGAAACGTATTTTATAAAAGACAACAATCATGGACTGCGACTCTAAAAGAATATGCCTGCATTGCTACAAACCGCTGAAGGACGGGCAGACAGACTATCATCCGGCGTGCGCACGCAAGTTTTTCGGTACGCGCGAGGCACCGTCGCTGCCTTACGTCCGCTCGCAGTTGGGCGACCTGGCGCGGCAGGTGGTGCGCAGTCAGAGCACTCTGACGGGAGTGCAGGCCAAGCTTTCGCTCGACATAGACAAGGGCGGGCGCAACCAGCCCGACCGTTTCACCATCGTGGGGCTGTGGGGACGGTTCATCCTCAAGCCGCAGACTGGAACGTACAGGGCGCTGCCCGAGCTGGAGGACCTCACCATGCACCTGGCCGAGGCGGTGAAGATAAACGTGGTGCCGCACAGCCTTATACGCTTCAGCGATGGCGAGCTGTGCTACATCACGAGGCGTGTCGACCGCACGGAGACGGGCGCGAAGGTGCCGATGGAGGACATGTGCCAGCTCACGGAACGTCTGACGGAATATAAATATAAAGGTTCGTACGAGCAGATAGCCAAGGCGATAAAGAAGTATTCGTCGGCTCCGAAGCTCGACCTCGTGAACTTCTGGGAGGTGGTGGTGTTCTCGTGGATAACCGGAAACGCCGACATGCACCTCAAGAACTTCTCGCTCTACAACAACATGGGCACGGGACATACGCTCACTCCGGCCTACGACATGGTGGCTACGGTCCTCATCATGCCCGACGACCCCGAGGAACTGGCCCTCACGCTCAACGGTAAGAAGCGCAAGCTGCGCCGCTCTGATTTCATAAAGTCGATAACGGCGTCGGGCATCGACGAGAAGGTGATAGACAACATGGCAAAGAGATTCAGCCGCGCTATCACAAAATGGTTTGAGATAATAGACCGTTCGTTTGTGCCCGATGACATGAAGAGGCAATACAAGAACCTTATACTGCGTCGCATAGTGATGCTGAAATGACAGCGGGGACGTGTGTCCGGAGCGCGCGATATTATAATATGGTGCTCACATTATCATAATTCGGTTTTCACGTTATCATAATTCGTTTCTCACATTATCATAATTCAGTTTTCACAATATCATAATATGGTTAGCGCATTATCGTTATGTTGTCCGCAGGTTTATGGTTCAGTAGAACTTAGGTGGGCATGTGTTGCAATGGAAAGGTTGCGATTACGGTATCTTATAGGCATTTTTCGAGATTGGATAAGCCGTTTGAAATCACTGATAATGGCTGTTTCCTTATGCAGGGAAAATAACGATATGGGCAACTTTCAGATTGAAAGCAGATTTTGATTTTTCCGTCTTGGTTTCCTGATATACCCCGAAAAATAAGCGCGTATTTGCGGACGGAATCTCCTTCGGGCGTAAATACGCGGAAAATAAAAAGCTTTTGTAAGGGGTTGAATATCAATGGCTTATATTTGAAGACTGTTTTGCCGTATTGCAAAAGGCACCATTTCGCATTACGAAATGGCCCATTTCAGGGGCTAATATAGGCCATATCGCACCCTGAAATGGGCTTAATCGCACTGCGAAATGGGCAATATCGGAAAGCGAAACGGACTTTTACGGACTACGATTCGGGGTATATCACAATGCAGTATGATGCAAGACGGGCCGCATCATACGTGATTTAACATTCCTTTACATCTCTTTCGCGAAAATATTTTGTCAAAATTTTGTCAAGAAAAATCGTAAGTATGTCTTCCGGGTTTCCTTAAAATGTGATGGTATAAGATGTGGAAAACGGTGCGGAAGGAATTTATACGATTGGCCTGAGGTATATGCCGCGATTGCGGGTGGAGTATGTCAGTTGCGGCAAAGTGAATTATTTGTCGTTGCGATATCGGTTTATTATTATCCGAACTCCGTGCGGTTCGGGTTTTATATCACTCTGTCCTTTCGATAGGTTTTCCGGTGTTCAGTGATGGTTTGCGTATAAGACCAATCCCCGCATGGCTTATTCCGGCCATCGTAAAGCGTAGTAAAGACGCCTATTTCGGATTTTCCATAACGCAGAGGAATACTTTTCTCTTTCCACACATTATTTATATATTGTGCCGGTTTCATTTATATATTGAGCCGTTTTTATTTATATATTGAATCTTTCTTATTTATATATTAAGTCATTTTCATTTATATATTAAGCCATTTTCATTTATATGCCGAACCGTTTTCGTCACGTCATCCCGTCAGACCGGTATCCGGCGGACAGCGGTCATTAGTCAAACATCGTTGCCGGCGGTGCTTCACGCGGGGCATTTCAGCGACTCTGATCGGCCGTATCGTGCTTTTCCGCAGTCGTGCGGACAATCCACAGCGGTCGTGTATGGCGGTATGCTCGTGTTGATAACGTTATTAATAATACATAAAACAGTTAAACTTTATTAATATTATATTCTTCCCCGATTCCGTTCTTGCTTTCAAAAAATAAAATATGTAATTTTGCAGTCCGATTATTTCGGGGATACACTTAGAGTCCCCCGCGTGAGAGTGTTAATAGTGTTGGTCTTTGGCCGGACCACGCGGTTAGTGAATCGCTCGCGCAAAGTTATAATGTTTTTTAGTAGTAATATTTAAATTAAACAATGAACACTTTAAGTTACAAGACTGTTTCCGCCAACAAGGAAACTGCGAAGAAAGAGTGGGTTGTTGTTGACGCAACAGATCAGGTGGTAGGCCGCCTCTGCTCTAAAGTAGCAAAACTTATCCGCGGAAAGTACAAACCAAACTTCACTCCTCATGTAGATTGTGGAGACAACGTAATCATCATCAACGCTTCTAAGGTGGTATTCACCGGAAAGAAGGAAACCGACAAGGTTTACACCCGTTATACTGGTTATCCAGGCGGACAGCGTTTCAATACACCTGAAGACCTGCGCAAGCGTCCTAATGGTGTTGACAAGATCATTCGTCACGCTGTGAAGGGTATGCTCCCTAAAGGTCCGCTCGGTCGCAAGCTGTTGAATAATCTTTATGTATTTGAAGGCGCAGAGCATGACAAGGATGCTCAGAAACCGAAGGCAATTGATATTAACCAGTATAAATAATCAGGAAAGATGGAAATGATAAATGCAATTGGTCGCCGCAAGACTTCTGTAGCCCGTGTTTATCTGACTGAGGGCACCGGTAAGATCACTATAAATAAGGTAGAACTGGAGAAATATTTCCCATCAGCTATTCTGCAGTATGTTGTAAAGCAGCCGCTGGAGCTCCTGGGTGTTGAAGGCAAATATGATATTAAGGTAAATCTTGACGGCGGTGGTTACACCGGACAGAGCCAGGCTCTGCGTCTTGCAATCGCCCGCGCACTGGTTAAGATCAATGCCGATGACAAGAAGACTCTGAAGGACAAAGGCTTCCTCACACGCGATTCTCGTGCTGTTGAGCGTAAAAAGCCGGGACGTCCGAAGGCTCGTCGTCGCTTCCAGTTCAGCAAGCGTTAATGTCATCCGATGTCGGATGTGCTGTCCTGCCGGTTGTACGGCAATGCGTGGCAGCGTGATATCTGACGTCATGGCAGCATAAGTTTAGTATCCAAGCCTGTGAGACTTCGACACAAGTATGACGGATTACCCATGGGCTGGTTCGAGAAAACTAAAAGGAAAGTAAACAATTTAAACAAACAAAACAACAATGTCAAGAACAAACTTTGACCAATTATTGGAAGCAGGATGCCACTTCGGTCACCTGCGTCGTAAATGGAATCCGGCAATGGCTCCTTATATCTTCATGGAGCGCAACGGCATTCATATCATCGATCTGCACAAGACTGTAGTTAAGGTTGACGAGGCTGCTGAAGCTCTCAAGCAGATTGCCAAGGCAGGCAAGAAAATCCTGTTTGTCGCTACTAAAAAACAAGCAAAGGAAATCGTTGCTGAAAAGGCAACAAGCGTAAATATGCCTTACGTTATCGAACGTTGGCCGGGCGGTATGCTCACCAACTTCCCGACAATCCGCAAGGCTGTCAAGAAAATGGCCAACATAGACAAACTGATGAACGATGGTACTTATGCCAAACTGTCAAAGCGTGAGCTTCTGCAGATTACACGTCAGCGCGCAAAGCTGGAGAAGAACCTCGGATCTATCTCAGACCTTACTCGTCTGCCGAGCGCACTCTTCGTTGTTGACGTAATGAAGGAGAATATCGCTGTAAGAGAGGCCAACCGTCTGGGTATTCCTGTCTTCGCAATGGTTGATACAAACTCTGACCCGAAGAACATCGACTACATTATCCCGGCAAACGACGACGCCAAGGATTCTATCGATGTAGTGCTGACAGCTTGCTGCAACGCTATAGCTGAGGGTCTGGAGGAGCGCAAGGCTGAAAAGGCTGACGAGAAAGCTGCCGCAGAGCAGGCTGAGGCTGCCGCTGACGCTAAACCGAAGCGCGCACGCAAGGCTCGCAAGGAAGCTCCCGCAGAGGAAGCTGCTCCTGCTGCCGAGGCTGCTGCAACAGAGGCTCCTGCCGCTGAGTAATGTATTGGAAACCATTTATTCAACTATAATTCAAAAGAAAACGATAAACTATGGCTGTTTCAATTGAAGATATAAAGAAACTTCGCGCAATGACCGGTGCCGGTCTGGCTGACGTGAAGAAGGCACTCACAGAGGCTGAAGGCGATTTCGCCAAGGCTAAGGATCTGCTCCGCGAGCGTGGACTGGCTATCGCTGCAAAGCGTTCAGACCGCGAGACATCAAACGGATGTGTGCTCGTGAAGAAGGTAGGCGACTTCGCTGCCATCATAGCTTTGAAGTGTGAGACTGACTTCGTTGCCAATGGCGCTGACTTCATAAAGCTGACAAGCGACATCCTCGACGCTGCAATAGCTGCCAAGGCTCACACTCTTGATGAGGTGAAAGCACTCACACTTGCTGATGGTACAAACGTACAGGATGCTGTTATGCACCGTTCTGGTATCACAGGTGAGAAGATGGAGCTCGACGGATACAACGTTCTCGAAGGCGACAACATCGAGGTTTACGACCACATGGGCAAGCACACTCTTGCAACAATGGTTCAGCTCAACAAGGAAAACGTGGAACTGGGTCACAAGATTGCAATGCAGGTTGCTGCAATGAAGCCTATCGCACTCGACGAGGCTTCTGTTCCTCAGGAAGTAAAGGACAATGAGTTCCAGGTAGCTGTTGAGAAAACAAAGGAAGAGCAGATTGAGAAAGCTGTTGAGGTTGCTCTCAAGAAGGCTGGCCTGAACCCGAACCTGGTTGACAGCGAAGACCATATCGAGTCGAACATCAAGAAAGGATGGCTCACACGTGAGGACGCTGACAAGGCTCTTGTTATCAAGAAGGAAGCTGCAGAACAGAAAGCTGCTAACCTGCCTGAGCAGATGATACAGAACATCGCTAAGGGTCGTCTGGCTAAATTCCTCAAAGAGTGCTGTCTGGTAAATCAGGAATTCCAGTTCGGCGACGGCGACAAGACAAGCGTTGCCGACTATCTGAAGAAGCAGGACAAGGATCTGGCGATTGTTGCTTACAAGCGTTTCACCCTTGTTGCCGAATAAGAGTATAACTGAATATACAATCACAAGATAGAAGACGGAGTTATGAGGAGTGAGAGCTCTTTATGACTCCGTCTTTTGTTAATTATTCGCAATGAAGATATTTGCAGTAGGAATGAACTACATCCAGCACAATAAAGAGCTGGATGGAGCGTTATATAAACCGGAGAACCCTGTGATTTTCACCAAGGCTGACTCCGCTTTGCTGAAGGACCGCAAACCGTTTTTCGTGCCCGACTTCATGGGACGCATCGACTACGAGGCCGAAGTTGTGGTGAGGATATGCCGTCTCGGCAAGTCCATTCCGCAGCGTTTCGCTCACCGCTATTATGACGCCGTGACGCTGGGCATTGATTTCACTGCCCGCGAAATGCAGCAGGAGCTGCGCAAGAAAGGTTTGCCTTGGGACCTGTGCAAAGGTTTTGACGGTTCGGCTGCCATAGGCGAATGGGTCGATATCAACAAGTTCCGCGACATACAGGCCATACATTTCCATCTCGATATCAACGGTTCCACCGTTCAGGATGCCTGTACGAGCGAGATGCTTTACAGCGTTGACGAGCTCATTGCTTATATAAGCAGATATTTCACACTGAAGACCGGCGACCTCATCTACACCGGAACGCCCGTCGGAATAGGGCCCGTCGCGATAGGCGACAAGCTTGAAGGCTGGCTCGACGACCGCAAAGTGCTCGACATGTGGTGCCGTTAGAAGCCGGAAAGCACGCCGAAGGTCGGTCTGATAAAAGCTAAAACGAAAGACAAGAGTGAAGAAAACGTTTTACAACATACTGTTTCTGATGCTTCTGCTCATGCAGCCTTCGGTTGCCGGAGCACAGAAATTCTTCAATCTGACGGCCGATCAGGTTAGGACAGATTCCGTGCTTCCACTTTTCGCAAGCACCATGCCGCTGCCTGCCAATTACGCTGATTCGGTCTATACCGTGTCGTTTGCATATCCGGAGTTCATCGATATGCCCGACAGTGACATCTCTTCATACAAGAAACTTGTCCGGACTTTGCCTCCCGCAATGCCCGAGATAACCAGCCATATCGTGTTCGACCGCAAGAAACCTTCGCTCGAGACGAGCTTCTGTCCGGTGGTCTATCGCGACGGACGCTATCGTCTGCTCGTGAGCTTCATGCTGAAAGTAGAGGCGCGTCCTGTGTCACGCCAGCGCCGTTCAGCATTGCGCGATGCCTCGACCCCTGCATCGCGCTATGCCGAACATTCGGTTCTTGCCTCGGGACGTTGGGCAAAGATACGTGTGCCTTCCACCGGAGTGTATCAGCTTAGTGAGTCGCTGATACGTCAGGCGGGATTTTCCGACCTGAGCAAAGTAAAGGTTTACGGCTACGGCGGCAACCTGAAGAACGAGACATTGTCCGGCAGCGACCTTGTGGAATACGACGACCTGCGCGAGGTTCCGCTCTGCGATGTGGACGGCCGACTGCTTTTCTACGCTCTCGGTCCGGTGTCGTGGGAAAGTAACAGCAGCAGCCGTCGTACACGAAATCCATATTCTGACTACGGATATTATTTCATAACGCAGAACGATGAAGGCACTCCTGCCCGCATAAGTCAGGAAGACTTCCTCGCGTCTTTCTATCCGTCACCTTATTATTATCACACACTCTACGAGGTGGACGGCTATTCATGGTATCAGGGCGGACGCAATCTGTTTGACAGTCAGCAGATTACCAGTACATCGCCATACACGGTTGATCTGTCAGGCAATCCTGAAGCCACATACGGAAAGCTGTCAGTCAACGTGTCGGCGGGCAGTGCGTGCCGTGTACAAATAGAGTTCAACGATTCCATTTTAGGCACTCTCAACATCAGCCTTGCGGCATACGACGAAGGCAATGAGGCTTCGGGCACTTACACTATAAATAATCCACAGGCTCAGAACAAGGTAAAAATAACCGTGCTCTCGGGCGGACCGGCGCGCCTCGACTATGTGTCCATGGCGTGGAACAAGCCTTTTGCCGCTCCCGACCTCACCGCGTCGTTCCCCGTTCCGCAGTACGTGTATAACATAACCAACCAAGATCTGCACGCCGACGGCCCTGCCGACATGGTGATAATCATCCCGACATCGCAGAAACTCAGGAAAGAGGCCGAGCGATTGAAGGAATTTCATGAGACACACGACGCGCTTCGGGTGCGCATAGTACCTGCCGACGAACTGTTCAACGAGTTCTCCAGCGGTACGCCCGACGCCAGTGCCTACCGCAATTACCTCAAGATGCTCTACGACCGGGCAGCGACCGAGGCCGACATGCCCAAGTATTTGCTGCTCTTCGGCGACTGTGTGTGGGACAACAGAATGCTCACATCAGACTGCCGCAACCTCAATGCCGACGACTATCTGCTCTGTTTCGAGAGCGAGAACTCGTTCAACGAGGTGAGCTGTTACATCGACGACGGCTACTTCTGCATGCTCGACGACGGTGAGGGCGAGAACCCGCTGTTGCGCGACAAGCTCGATGTGGCGGTGGGAAGATTCCCCGTAACGACGGAGAGCGACGCCAAGGTGATGGTGGATAAGGTGATAAACTATGTCACCAACGCCAATGCCGGAGCATGGCAGAACACCATGATGTTCATGGGCGACGACGGCAACGCCGACATACACATGCGCGATGTGAACGATGTGGCCGACCTTATCTCGAGTCTGCATCCCGGATACAACATAAAGAAAGTGTTGTGGGACGCATACAAGCGTGAGACTTCATCCACAGGAAAATCATATCCCGACGCATCGAAAGCCATAAAACAGCAGCAGACTGCCGGCGCACTCATCATGGACTATGCCGGTCACGGGCGTGCCGACCAGATATCACACGAGTCGGTGCTCAGACTCTCCGACTTCGCAAGTTTCACCAACACCAACCTCCCTTTGTGGGTGACTGCGTCGTGCGACATAATGCCTTTCGACGGAATGAAATCGACAATAGGCGAGACTGCCGTGCTCAACCCGAAGGGTGGAGCCGTGGCCTTCTACGGCACGACGCGCACAGTATATGCCTCGCACAACAAGACGATGAACACAAACTTCCTTACCAATGTGCTCACCGTGACCGACGGGAAACCCATGACCATCGGTGAGGCACAGCGCCTGGCAAAGAACAGTGTCAAGACAAACGGCAACATGGAGGTGGTGAACAACCTGCAATACTCGCTGCTCGGCGATCCTGCCATGTCGCTCAGCCTGCCTACGCTCACGGTTGTGGTGGATTCCATCAACGGAGTGGATGTTACCACGGGCACCACGGTGAATGTAGGGGCGGGCAGTATTATGCGTGTGAGCGGATATGTCAAGGACGCGCCGCAGTTCAACGGTGTGCTCGCAGCCAGCGTACACGACAGCCGCGAGCTGATAACCTGTCTGTGGAACAACCGCAACGAAGACGAGGCGGCGTCAAGCCCATTTACATATTACGACCGTCCGAAGGTGCTCTTCAACGGTAACGACAGCATTGTCGGCGGACGGTTCGAATTCTCTTTCGCCGTGCCTAAGGACATAAACTACACCGACGGCACAGGACTCATCAATCTTTATGCCCTGAGCAACGACCGCACACTCATAGGCAACGGCTATTGCGAGTCGTTCATCGTGGGTGGAGGCGACGTGGCCGAGAACGATTCCGTGGGCCCGTCAATATACTGCTATCTCAATTCGCCCTCGTTTGTCAACGGCGGCAACGTGAACAGCACGCCTTACTTCGTGGCCGAGATAATGGATAAAGACGGCATCAACTCCTCGGGCAACGGCATAGGACACGACCTGCAGCTCGTAATCGATGGCGAGATGGCGCGCACATACAATCTGAACGACAACTTCAGCTACGACTTCGGAAGCTACACCCGCGGCACGACATACTACAACATTCCCGAACTCGAGGAAGGCGAGCACACATTGCAGTTCCGCGCCTGGGACGTGTTCAACAACATGTCGAGCACGCAACTGCGCTTCAAGGTGGTGAAAGGACTCACGCCGTCGCTCTTCAGCGTGAGCTGCACAAACAATCCTGCCACCACATCTACCACATTCATCATCAGCCACGACCGCGCCGGCAGCACCGTGGATGTGGGCATCGACGTGTTCGACATGAGCGGCCGGCTGCTCTGGACCCACGATGAGAGCGGAGTGACTACGGGCAACGCCTACACGGTGGATTGGGATCTGACCGTTGACGGAGGCCAGCGTCTGGGCACGGGTGTATACATTTACAGGGTGCGCATGTCGTCTGAAGGCAGTTCGCAGACCTCAAAGGCAAAGAAACTTATAATCATTGGCAATAAATAGAGCGCATCGGCGTTTTTTATTCAGTGCCTTATTAGGATATAAATTAACGACAAACATCATAAGAATGAACAATAAGATAAGAATATTGGCCGCGTGCCTGTTTTCAGGTATTGTGCTGACGGTCTCGGCTCAGGACAAGCAGAACATGTTCAACCCAGTCAACACATCGGTCACATCGCAGACCATCGCCCCTGACGCACGTGCCGCCGGTATGGGTGATGCCGGTGTGGCAACCGACCCTGACGTGGTTTCGCAATACTGGAACCCGGCCAAGTATCCGTTCACCATCTCGCGTGCGGGCATCTCTCTCAACTATACTCCGTGGCTGCGACAGCTTGTCAGCGATATGGACCTGGCCTATCTGGCAGGCTATTACCGCATAGGCGACTACTCAGCCGTGTCTGCTTCGCTGCGCTATTTCTCGCTCGGTGAGGTATATACCAGCATGGGTGAGAGCGACGACAACAGCATGACCATCAACCCATACGAGATGTCTTTCGACGTGGCTTACTCGCTTATGCTCAGCGAGAAGTTCTCTATCGCAGCCGCAGTGAGGTGGATATACTCCGACCTGACCTACTATTACACCGAGGATACGTCACCGGGAAGCGCCTTCGCCGCCGACCTTGCCGCCTACTATCAGAACTATTTCACCATCGGACAGCGCGAATGTCAGATAGGTCTTGGTCTGAACATATCGAACATCGGTAGTAAGATATCGTTCGGAGGCGATGACAACAGCGAGTTCATACCTACCAACCTGCGACTCGGAGCCGCCCTCATGGTGCCCGTTGACGAGTATAACCGATTCACCATCACGGCCGACGCCAACAAGCTGCTCGTGCCTACTTATCCGAAGCAGAACGAAGGTGAATCGACCGAGGACTACATGGAGCGTGTGCAGAAAGACTATTACGACGTGAGCAGCATAAGCGGTATATTCAAGAGCTTCGGCGATGCGCCCGGTGGTTTCAAGGAGGAGCTTCAGGAGATATACTGGAGTGTCGGCGGCGAATATGTCTATCACGACCAGTTCGCCCTGCGTGCCGGTTATCACCACGAGTCGGAAAACAAGGGTAACCGTAAGTATTTCACCGTGGGTGCGGGCTTCAAGATGAGCGTGTTCTCGCTCGATGCCGCCTACGTCATAGCCACGGCCAAGAGTAATCCGCTCGACCAGACGCTGCGCTTCACCCTCAGCTTCGATATGGACGGCATAAAAGACCTGTTCAGAAGGTAAACCGTCTGTCGGCGGACGAATACGTATGACACAGCAAAAAACATCTTAGAATATGAAAATACGTGTAGGATTCGGTTTCGACGTGCATAAACTTGTGCCCGGCCGCGACCTCTGGCTCGGCGGAATAAAGCTCGACCACGAGCTCGGACTGCTCGGTCACAGCGACGCCGACGTGCTCATACATGCCATATGCGACGCTCTGCTCGGTGCGGCAAACATGCGCGACATAGGCTATCACTTCCCCGACACGTCGGACGAGACGCTCAATATCGACAGCAAGATATTGCTGCGCAAGACCGTCGAGCTGATAGCCACCAAGGGTTACACCGTGGGCAACATCGACGCCACGGTGTGTGCGGAGCGCCCGAAGCTCAATCCTCACATACCGGCCATGTGCCGCTGCCTTGCCGAAGTGATAGGCACCGACGTTGACAATGTGTCGGTGAAGGCCACGACAACCGAGCACCTCGGTTTCACGGGGCGCGAGGAAGGCATCAGCGCCTACGCCACCGTTCTTATATGCGGCTGACCTTTGAGGTCGGCCGTTGTTGTTTTTATACCGTTCCGTCGTTTCCCTTTTTCCTTTTTTGCACGTCGTGAATGTATATTCATACCTTTCTGAAGGTATGGAAATATGATGATCGTTTTCCGAAAAGAAGGCGTTGATAAATCTTATATCCGATAATTATGAAGCGTTTTTAATGTCCTGACAGGCCTGTCGCATGGCGCTTGCCGTTCGGAACGGGATGTTTCGGGAAATGAAAACGGGCAGCTTTAAGTTAAGCGGATATTATATATAAATGTAAAGACCGGAATTTTCCGGTATCGGATAAGACGTTTTTTATCTTTAATAAAGCATTCTTTTATTTTGGATAAGGCGTTTTTTTCATGTATAAAGCGTTTTCTATATTTTGAAAAAGCGTTTTTCATTCCACATAGACCATTTTAAATGCCGAATAAACATCGTTTTTATCCATTTAAAAATAAGCCGAAATATGCGACTTTCAAATTGAAAGCAGATTCTGATTTCTCCCTCTGAGTTTTCCGTTCTACCCCGAAAAATAAGCGCGTATTTGCGAGCGGAGTCTCCTTCGGGCGCAAATACGCGGAAAATAACAGGTTTTAGTAAGATATTGAATATCAATAGTTTATATTTAATGGTCATTTTGTCGCATTGCAAAAAGCACCATTTCACATTCCGAAATGGCCCATTTCAGGGGCCAATATAGGCCATATCGCACCCTAAAATAGGCTTTATCGCATGATGAAATGGGCAATATCGGAAAGCAAAACGCGGCATTTCGGACTATGGTTCGGGGTATATCACAATGCAGTATGGCGCGAAATGAGCTGCATTACGCCTGATTTAACATTCCTTTACACCTTTTTTGCGAAAATATTTTGTCAAAATTTTGTCAAGAAAAATTGTAAGTTGATCTCACGGGTTTTCTTGAAAAACACGGATAATAGGAACGGGGAAAGCCGTGGAAAGTATTTGTCGTAACAGCCGGAAGCACGCCTAGCTTTTGCTATGATTATTTACCGGTTGTGGAAAATTGAGTCTATTGTTACGGCAATGCGAATATATTATTATTAAAAATCGAATCTATTGATATGGTAAATCTAATCTATCGTTATTTTAAAGTGAATCCATTATTATGGCAATGCGAATATATTGTTGTGGCAAATCGAATCTATTGTTATTTTAAAGCTAATATATTATTACATTAAAGCGTACTTATGGTGGTAGAAGTATGAGTCTATTGTTACGGCAAAACGAATCTATGGTTGTGACATAGTAAATTCATTATTATGGCAAATCGAATCTATTTTCTAAAGAAAGTGCATATATTGTTACGGCAATATAAATCTATTGTTGTGAGAAAGTGAATGGATTATTACGTCATGCCCTTATTATACTGGGTTATATCGCCCTATACCATTAAAAAGTTTTTCTGCGTTCTGTGTCAATTCAGGAACAGAATCAATCACCATGTGGTTTCCATTGGGTCGGGCTGTTCGGCATAAGCCTATCAGATTATGTAAACATATAAAAAGGAAAATGCCACTACTTTCAACAAGCAGTGGCATATTCCTATGTTTAACTAAAAAAATTTCGAAACAAATGCGAACCTCACGGCCCAGCACTGTTACCTGTTAAACAATCGTTTTAATTTACCTTAAACCTAATAACTAAAAACCTAAATCTATTACTACTAACCTAAACAATCTATTAACCTTTTGACGTTGCAAAGATACGACGGTTTTTCGGTTTCTGCAAGCAATAAAACAAATAATATGATATTTTTAATTCTTTTTTGATATATATCAATATTCTGTGTGCGCACACAGCGGCCATCAAGTGGCTAAAACTTGTCGGTTTACTTTATTTTTGTGACATTTTGCTACATTTTGGTTGCAAAGTGACATATCTGCACCCTTTCGCCACAGCCTTTGTCGGGGTGTTTTGCAAATTTGTGATAAAATGTCGGAAAAATCTTGTGTACGTGTTGTTTTCAGACTTTTCAGACCGGTTTTCGTCCGTTTCAGCACCTCAAACTGTCATTTTGTTTTATTTCGTCATATTTCGCCCGGTTGCGGAATGTTTATTTTCATGCTCCGCGCGTTTTTCCTTGACACACATTTTATATGAATATGTAATTATATAATTATATAATATGTGTATCGCAAAAGAAAACATTTTGTATCTTTGTGGGAGAAAAAACGGGCAAGCAAAATGAATGTATTAATCGTGAATACAAGCGAGCGCACCGGTGGGGCTGCGGTTGCGGCCGGCAGACTGCTGGAGACGCTCAACAACAGCGGCGAGAAAGCCAAGATGCTCGTGCGTGACAAGCAGACCGACAGCATTACCGTAGCGGAAGTGCCGGGCAGGATGTTCTCACGCTGGCACTTTCTGTGGGAGAGATGGTGCATATTCTGCCATCTTCATTTTTCAAAGGATCATCTTTTTGAGATAGACATCGCCAACAGCGGCACCGACATAACGTCGCTGCCGGAGTTTAAGTGGGCCGACGTCATTCATCTCAACTGGATAAACCAGGGCATGCTTTCGCTTGGAAACATAAGGAAAATACTGAAAAGCGGCAAGCCGGTGGTGTGGACCATGCACGATATGTGGCCTGCCACGGGCATATGTCATTACTCGGGCGGATGTCTGGCGTATAAGTCCGGATGTGCCAACTGCCCGTTGCTGCCCGATAGCGGTTCGCAACACGACCTGTCCAACAAGGTGTGGCGGCGCAAGAAGTCGCTTTATGCCGACGGCAATATCTGTTTTGTGGCGTGCAGCCGCTGGCTCGAGAGTCAGGCCAGACAGAGCGCACTGCTCAAGGGACAGCGCATACAGTGCATACCTAATGCCATCGACCATCGTGTGTTCTTCTGCCGTCACGACAAGGAAGGATGCCGGCGCGAGGTTGGGTTGCCTGAGGATAAGAAGGTAATATTGTTCGTGTCGCATCGTGTGACCGACCAGCGCAAGGGCATGAGCTATTTCATCGAGGCTGTGGATAGGCTCGTGGCAGAGCATCCGGAGATGAAGACCACTACGGTGGTGGCAGTGCTCGGAGGCGAGTCGGAGGAGATAACCGGACGCCTCGCGCTAAAGACGTGCGCCCTGGGATATGTGACCGACGAGAAGCGAATAGCCACAATATACAATGCTGCCGACATATACGTGCTGCCGTCGATAGAGGACAATCTGCCCAACACCATCATGGAGGCTATGGCCTGCGGCGTGCCGTGTGTGGGATTCCGCACGGGTGGCATTCCTGAAATGATAGACCACCGGCAGAACGGCTACGTGGCCGACTTCAGAAAGTCTGACGATCTGGCTGCCGGAATGTACTGGCTGTTGTGCGAGGCCGACTATGAGGCGATGAGCCGGGCGGCTGTGTCGAAGGTTCATGCGCGCTATTCGCAGCAGAGCGTGGCAATGAAATACATAGAGGTTTACAACGAGATGGCTGCCATGAAGAAATATATCATCTGACGGAATGGATAATAAGAATATAAAATTCACTGTCGTCACCTGCACCTACAACGCCGCGCAGGTGTTGCAGACCACGCTCGACAGCGTGAGGCGACAGACGTGGCGCAACGTGGAACACATCATTATGGACGGCCGTTCTGCCGACTCCACCGTGTCGGTTGCCGAGGCTTACAAGGCCGAGTCTGACGCCTGTGGATGCGGTCATGAGGTGATTGTCGTGTCAGAACCCGACAAAGGGCTCTACGACGCCATGAACAAGTCGCTGAAACGTGCCACGGGCGACTACGTGGTGTTCCTTAATGCCGGCGACGCTTATCCTTCATCATCTACGCTTGAGGACATAGCCGCAAGCGTAAAACCCGGTGAGGAACTGCCTGCCGTGCTTTATGGCGATACCGATCTTGTGGATATCAATGGGCAGTTTGTTGCCCACCGCCGTCTGACTCCGCCCGAACGGCTCACCTGGCGTTCGTTCCGCCACGGCATGCTTGTGTGTCATCAGGCCTTCTACGCACGCACCGACATCGCCCGCAGCGAGCCTTACAACCTGCAATACCGTTACTCGGCCGATGTGGACTGGTGCATACGCATAATGAAAAGAGCCGCCCGTGAGCGGCTCGAACTGCGCAATGTCAATAAGGTTCTGGTTAATTATCTTGCCGAAGGCATGACTACCGCGAACCATCGCGCATCGTTGAAGGAGAGATTCCGTGTGATGTGTGTTCATTACGGAACGCTTTCCACAGTCCTTATGCACCTTTGGTTTGCTGTCAGGGCGCTGATACGCCACTGACGACATGGCCGCTTCTCATATTCCTCCGTCTATTGTCCATGCGCCGCCCTTGTTGTCGTTGCGTGCGGCGACGGTCAGTTTCTCCACTTTTCCGTTCTTGTATTTCAGCTCTACAGGTACGAACACCCCTGCGTAAGTGCCTTCCTTGTATGCCTTTCCCACTGTTACGGTGGCGGCTCTGCCGTACATGCTGTCTATCTTTTCGATGTCGTAGCAGAACAACACTTCCTTCACGCTCTGTGCTTTTCCTCTGGTCACTGCTTCGAACACCTTCTTTACGGCTTGCTCTGCCGTGTTTCCGGCAAACATGCCATGGTCGGCTGTCACGTCAATCCATATCTTGATGTTGTCAGGTAGTTTCAGCATTGACGCCATGTCCACGTTTTTGTTGTATTCTATCGAAGTGCTTTCGATCACTTTCACATACACGCCCATCACCTTCATCCATACGTTGTAGCTTTTCAGCAGCTTAGTCTTGCTGTCGAAGACGTACTCAGTCTTGCTGTCTGATTCGGCTATCGACGAGTTCAGAGGTTTCCCGTCGCGTCCTTTTCCCATGGCGGGCGAGGTCACGGTGATTATTATTCCTTCGTCGTTTGTGTCGAGCGTGTATTTGCTTTGCGTGCTGCATATATGCGTCATGCCTTTTATTATGTTTATGTCTGCCGGCAGTAGCGTGAGCAAACCCTCGGCAAAGCCATCATAATCGGCATGGCTCTCATAGCCCTTTGTGCCGCCACGGCCCCACATATACTGTCTTTTGCTGTCGCAGACGATGGTGCGGCCGTTCTGTTTTTCTATCCTCCAGAACATGATGTTGTTCTTGTTGACAAACGTCAGTACCGTTTCCACGAATCCGCTCACGGGTGTCACGTATGCAAAGTTCTCGTTAGGAGAGGTGCGCACGTTCAGTTTCAGGCGTATGGACGACGGCTCCGGTGGTACGGCGTTGTTGAAATATTCGGATGCCTGCGCCCTTGTTATTGTTTCAGATGCCGCGTTTGCCGTGCTGCTGTGAAGCAGTATGCCGGCTGTTGTCACTGCTCCGGCCAGAAGAACGAGCACCGATGCCGCAATGGCCGCGTAGCGTTTGAACATAGGTATGGTCTTTCTGCGCTGTCCGTCGGCCTTTCTTGCTCCCGTTGCTATTATTCTCAGGTTCTCTTTCAGAGTGTCCGACGCCTTCACGTCGCATGTCGGACGTATCGTGCTTATGGCTTTCTCGGTCTGCTCCAGATATTCTCTGCATTCTTCACAAGCCTTTGCGTGTGCTTCCATCTCACGTGTCAGGTTCTGGTCTGTGCCTCCTTCTATGAAGTCGTACACATTTTTTCTAAAACTGTTGCAATCCATATCAGTTGTTTTTTCGGTTGTTCATTCTTTCCTTTATCTTCTCAATGCCGTATTTGAATCTCGATTTCACCGTTGTGACAGGCGTTTCGGTGATATCTGCTATCTCGGTGAACTTCAGTCCGTCTATGACATGCATGCGTATCGTTTCGGCCTGTTCGTCCGGTATTTCGCCCAGAACTCTTTCGATGCGCGCATATTCCTCCATGGCCGAACGCTCGTTGTCGTTGTCTTCCTCGGCCTTTTCAGCCATGCGGCAGGTCAGCGTTTCGGTGTCGGTATGGTGCTTGCGTATTGCGTCACGGCATCTGTTTGACAGCGCCCTGAAGACGTAGTTTCTAAGCTTCTCCGGCTCGGTGGGCCTGTTGTTCTGCCTGCACACGCTCAGCAGAGTGTCCTGTACAATGTCCTCGGCCGTGCTTCTGTCGCCTGTACGGAAGAACGCGAACCTGAACATATTGTCTGTCTGTTCCCTCACAAGCCGCTCCAGCTCGTCTCCGGATGTTCTTTTTCGTAGTATTTCCAGCATCTTGTTGTCGTTTTAGGATGTTTGTATCGTTGTGCGGTCTTACGGTTACTGTCGTTGCCGCTTCTGTATATAAAGACGTGATATGGACGAAAACGACGTGTTTTTCATGATATTTTTTCGTGGATTATTGATTTTTCAGCGTTTCGTCGGGCTTTATAATGAAATTCCCGCAGACGGTTGTTATGGTGTCACCGTTTGCGGGAATTGTCTTATTTTAGAGTTTCTGCCTTGACGTTTTGCCGTGTATTGGCCGGCGTTTCAGCAGTTGTGCTTGTGTGTCATGATGTCGAGCACCATCTCGTCGGTCTGGTTCATTGTCTCAGAACCGATGCGCGTGAGGTTGTGTATGGACTGATCCACGTCGTCGTCGATTATACCTTCGACAGCCGTAACGCATTTGCCTTCTATCGCCAGAAGCGATGAGAGCAGGGCGGTGGATACGCCTGACGCTATCTTCAGCGAGCAACTGGGCTTCGCACCGTCGCATATCATACCCGTGAGATTGGCAATCATGTTCTTCACCGAGTTACAGATGCGGCTGTAGTCACCGCCCATGAGGTAGGTGATACCGCAGCTCGAACCGATGCTTGCCACCACGCAGCCGCATACTGCCGACAGTTTGCCGAGGCTCTGCTTGATGTATATCGCTGTGAGATGGCTCAGAGTGAGCGCGCGGATGAGCTCTTCCTCGGTGTTCTCGTTCTCCATTGCATACACAGCCACGGGGTTTGTGGCGCATATTCCCTGGTTGCCCGAGCCGGAATTGCTCATCACCGGTATCATGGCTCCGCCCATCCTGGCGTCGCATGCCGATGCAGTCTTCGACAGGATGTGCGAGAAGATGCTGTTGCCGAAGATGCCGTGGCTCAGCGGACGGTCGATGGTCTTGCCCAGACAATGTCCGTAGTTGCCCTTGATGGATTCTTCGGCAGCCTTTATGTTGTACTGTTTCGTCTTCAGAATGAAGGCTATCTCGTTGAGTGGAGTGGTGGTGGCGAAGTCATAGACAGTGCGCATGCAGAGTTCCGGATCGCCCTGTTCGCCGTCTTCTCCGCTTGTCTTCTTCACGTCGAGAAGCGTCTCTCCGTCTTTTGAAACATACACAAAGTTGGTGTGCGAGCCTGCTATCACGGCCTCGGCCTTATGTCCTGCTGCCTCGCAGATGACGTCGATGTAGAGCTTCTCGGTGATGTCCGACTTCAGTTTTATTTCGATTCGTTTCTCGTCAACATATTTCTTGCCTTCCTCGAGAGTCTCCGGTGTGACGTCCTTTATCACCTCCAGCTCATACTCCGACTTGCCAACGATGGCTCCCAATGCTATTGCGATGGGCAGACCTATCATTCCCGTGCCGGGTATTCCCACGCCCATGGCGTTCTTCAGGATGTTCGCGCTGAGCAGTGCGGTAATCTTTTCCGGTCTGCATCCCAGTGTCTCAGTGGCACGTGCTGTGCAAAGCGCCACGGCAATTGGCTCTGTACAGCCCACGGCCGGCACCACTTCGCGTTGTATCAGTGCTATTATTCTCTGTCTGATATTCTTGTCTAACATGCTTGTCTGCTTTTATTCAGCTTGTTATTTCTTGAATCTGTCCAGTCCGGTCTGCAGGAACTTCAGGTATTCGCTGATGTCCTTGTCGTACGAACGGCTGCCTGTGAGCGGATGACCCTCGTTGTCGAGGAGCACGTAGAACGGCTGTGTGTTGGCTCCGAACTTCACTCTCTGCAGATAACTCCACTTGTCTCCCACGGTGCGCAGCGTGCGCTGCTTGCCGTTTTCGGTGACTGTTATAGGCTGATCGAGCGGAGTCTTGTCGTCAACATACAGAGAAATGAGCACATACTTGTTGTTGAGCATGTCGGCCACGTTGGCATCTGTCCATACGGCTGCCTCCATTTCGCGGCAGTTCACGCATCCGAATCCTGTGAAATCTATCATCACCGGCTTGCCCTCCAGGCGTGCTGCAGCCATGCCGGCTTCAAAGTCCTTGAACCTCGGATGCACCTCGTTCTTATACAGATTGAAGTCCTGCGTGTTCATAGGCGGTGTGAATGCGCTTATGGCTTTGAGTGGAGCGCCCCACAGACCCGGCACCATATAGACGGTGAAGGCCAGAGATATGAGTGCGAGGAAGAATTGCGGAACATTCGTGCGGCGGTTCTCGTCGTCGTGAGGGAAGTTGAACATGCCCAGCAGATAGAGTCCGAGCAGTCCGAAGATGGCTATCCACAGAGCGATGAATGTCTCGCGGTCGAGTATGTGCCAGCCGTAAGCGAGGTCGGCTACGGACAGGAACTTGAGCGCGAACGCCAGTTCGATGAATCCGAGCACCACCTTGATGACGTTCATCCATCCGCCCGACTTAGGCGCAGACTTGAGCAGCGACGGGAACATGGCGAACAGAGTGAACGGTATGGCGAGCGCAACGGCGAATCCGAACATTCCGATTGTCGGCGCGATGATGTTGTCCTGAGTCGATACGGCCACGAGCAACAGACCGATGATGGGTCCGGTGCACGAGAACGAAACCAGCACAAGAGTGAACGCCATGAGGAATATGCTCAGTATGCCACTTGTGGATTCCGACTTGCGGTCTATCTTGTTGCTCCACGACGAAGGCAGGGTTATCTCGAAAGCTCCGAAGAACGACGCCGCGAAGACGATGAGAAGCAGACAGAAGAAGATGTTGAACACGGCGTTGGTCGACAGCGCGTTGAGCGCGCTCGCGCCGAAAAGCAGCGTCACTGCCAGTCCGAGCACGACGTATATCACCACGATAGACACACCGTAGGTGGTAGCCTCGCGTATGGCTTTGCCCCTGTCCTTGTTGCGTTTGAGGAAGAAGCTGACGGTCATAGGTATTATAGGCCATACGCACGGAGTGAACAGAGCGAGGAATCCGCCTGCCAGTCCGGCGAGGAAGATGTAGAGCAGCGACGTGTTGAGCGGTTCGTCATAAGCCGAAAGCTCATTTGTCACCGGCTGCCAGAGTGCCTTTATCTCACTCTCAGAGAGCGAAGCGTTTGCAGGAACGGTTGTTGCCGCGCTGTCGGTTGCCAGGGCCTGCTGTGCAGTAGCGGCTGTGTCGGTAGCCATTGCTCCGACTTCGGCCGTCTCCTCAGCCGCGGCCTTGTCGTCTGCCTTCTCGGTTGCGCCCGCTACGGCCGGCGACTTGCCGCTCTTTACGAACTCCACCTGTGTGGGCGGCATACACGTCTCGTCGTTGCACGCTCCGTATTCCAGATAGGCGTTGATGCTGTATGCAGGCTTTGTGAATCTGATTTTCTGCACGAACTTCACACTGTTCTTGAAGTAGCGCACCTGCATGTTGAACATATTGTCGAACTCGGAGATCTCCTTGCCTCGCGGCGTGAGCTTGCCCACGAGTTCGATACCGTCTTTCTTGTTCACGTTGAATGTCGCTTCTATCGGGCCTCCGCTGATGTTGGTCGAATAGACATGCCATCCCGCGTCAATCTTTCCGCTGAACACTATTTCGGCTTCTGCCGTGCCGTTGGTTTTCAGTTCGGCGGTGAACTTCACCGGTTCGGCCATCTGTGCCCGGCCTATCATGGCCGATATGAGCAGCAGGGTTATTGCGATGAGTTTTTTCATATAAAATATAGTCGTTTCTTTTTATCCTGTTTATGAATGTTTCAGAAAGGCAGGTGGATTATCCCACCTGGCTTCCCGGTTTCACCTTGCCGAGCAGTGATGTCACAGAGAGCGAGCCGTCGAAGTTCTCTGCCGAGAGAATCATGCCCTGGCTCTCTATGCCCATGAGCTTGCGCGGAGCGAAGTTGGCTATGAAGAGCACGTCCTTGTCTACGAGTTCCTCAGGCTTGTAATACTTGGCGATGCCCGAAACGATGGTGCGGTCGGTGCCAGAACCGTCGTCGATGGTGAACTTGAGCAGCTTGTTCGCCTTCTTTATCTTCTCGCATGCCTTGATGTGTCCCACGCGTATGTCGAGTTTCTCGAAGTCTTCGAACGACACGGTGTCCTTCACCGGAGCGGCCTTGTATGCGGCAGCCTGGTTTGCCTTCTTGGTCTCCTCGAGCTTGTTGAGCTGATATTCTATCACGTCGTCCTCTATCTTCTCGAACAGCAGAGACGGCTCGCCGAGCTTGTGTCCGCTCTTCAGCAGGTCGGTAGAGCCGAGCTGAGCCCAGTCGTATGACTCCACGTTGAGCATCTGGCGCAGTTTCTTGCTGCTGAACGGCAGGAACGGCTCGAAAGCGATGTCAAGGTTGGCCACCAGCTGCAGCGAGATGTAAAGTATAGTCTTCACGCGTTCCATGTCGGTCTTGGCAACCTTCCACGGCTCGCAGTCGGTGATGTATTTGTTTCCGATGCGTGCCAGGTTCATTGCCTCCTTCTGTGCGTCGCGGAACTTGAACACGTCGAGCAGAGCCTCCACCTTCTGTTTTACGTCCTTGAACTCGTCGATGGTCTGGCGGTCGATGTCGGTCAGCTCGCCACACTCAGGCACTACGCTGTCGAAATATTTCTTTGTGAGCTGCAGCGCGCGGTTCACGAAGTTGCCGTAAACAGCCACCAGTTCGTTGTTGTTGCGGTCCTGGAAGTCCTTCCATGTGAAGTTGTTGTCCTTGGTCTCCGGAGCGTTGGCCGTGAGGACATAGCGCAGCACGTCCTGTTTGCCAGGCATCTCCTTCAGATATTCGTGAAGCCATACTGCCCAGTTGCGCGATGTGCTTATCTTGTCGTTCTCAAGGTTGAGGAATTCGTTTGCCGGCACGTTGTCGGGCAGGATGTAGTCGCCGTGAGCCTTCAGCATTACCGGGAACACGATGCAGTGGAACACGATGTTGTCCTTGCCGATGAAGTGCACCAGACGAGTCTCCGGGTCCTTCCACCATTTCTCCCATGAGTCGGGCAGCAGTTCCTTCGTGTTTGAGATGTAGCCGATAGGCGCGTCGAACCACACGTAGAGCACCTTGCCGTCGGCACCTTCAACCGGAACAGGAATGCCCCAGTCAAGGTCGCGCGTCATGGCTCTCGGCTGCAGGTTCATGTCGAGCCAGCTCTTACACTGTCCGTAAACGTTCGGGCGCCACTCCTTGTGTCCTTCGAGAATCCACTGCTTCAGCCAGTCCTGATACTCGTTGAGCGGTAGATACCAGTTCTTAGTCTCCTTGAGCACCGGCTGCGATCCGCTTATGGTAGATTTCGGGTTGATGAGCTCTGTCGGGTCGAGGTCGCTTCCGCAGTGCTCGCACTGGTCGCCGTATGCGCCCTCGTGGTGGCAGTGAGGACACTCGCCAGTGATGTATCTGTCGGCGAGGAACTGCTTAGCCTCCTCGTCATAATACTGCTTTGTGGTCTTCTCTATCAGTTTGCCGTCGTCATACAGCTTCTTGAAGAAGTCAGAAGCCATCTTGTTGTGAGTCTCCGATGTGGTGCGGCTGTAGATGTCGAACGAGATGCCGAACTCCTCGAAGCTCTTCTTTATCATCGTGTGATATCTGTCAACGACATCCTGCGGCGTGATGCCTTCCTTCTTTGCGCGTATGGTGATAGGCACTCCGTGCTCGTCGCTTCCTCCGATGAATATCACGTCTTCGTGTTTCAGGCGCAGGTAGCGCACGTATATGTCGGCCGGCACATATACTCCGGCCAGGTGTCCGATGTGCACACCGCCGTTGGCATAAGGCAGTGCGGCGGTTACGGTTGTACGTTTGAATTTCTTTTGTTCCATTATTATGATGTTTTGTATTTTCTCTCAAAGTGTGAAAAACCGGCTTGCCCAGTATGTGTCGTGACGGGTGCTTACAATGGTGGCGACATCGTCTGTGAAGCCGTTTTGTTTATGGGATTGCGGCGCTCGAAGCATTTAATTATTGTATAATGCCGCTTTCATTGTGCAAAGATAATGCAATCTGAGGGCATGACAAAATAAAGTGGTTTATTTTTAGTGTATGCCGGCTGTGTCGGCAGATTGTCACGGCCGTCGGGGCGGTGGATAACGGTGTTTATGGAGGGTCGGAGGCATATTCCGTAATGTTCTGAAACGGCAGATTTTTGCCGGAAACCCGGGCTGCGGACTTACAATTTTTCTTGACAAAATTTTGACAAAATATTTTCGCGAAAGAGATGTAAAGGAATGTTAAATCGGACATAAAACAGCCCTTTTCGCACCATACTGCATCGTGATATACCCCGAACCGTAGTCCGAAATGCCGCGTTTTACTTTCCGATATTGCCCATTTCGCAGTGCGATTAAGCCTATTTTAGACTGCGATATGGCCTATATTGGCTCCTGAAATGGGCCATTTCGCAAGACGAAATGGTGCTTTTCGCAAAACGATGAAATACCCTTCAAACATAAATCATTGATATTCAATACATTACTAAAACCTCTTATTTTTCGCGTATTTGCGCCCGAAGGAGACTCCGCTCGCAAATACGCGCTTATTTTTCGGGGTATAGTCGGAAACTCGGGACGAAAAATCAAAATCCGCTTTCAATTTGAAAGTCGCACGTTTCGGCTTATTCTTAAATGGATAAAAACGATGTTTATTCGGCATTTAAAGTGGTTTATGTGGAACGGGAAAAGGTTTCTTCAATATAAAAAACGCTTTATCCAATATAAAAACAGTTTATTCAAGATGAAAAAATGCTTTATCCCAAATAAAAAACGTTTTATTCAAGATAAATAAAACGCCTTATACAAGATAAAAAAACTTTATCCAATATGAATAATAAACGATTTATTCAAGATATAAAACATTTTATACAAAATAGAAAAAATACTTTATTCAAGATAAAAAATGCCTTATCCGATACCGGAAAATTCCGGTCTTTATATTGAAATATTATCTCCGCTTAGTTTCCGCCGGCACGTTTCCATTGCCCGGAACATCACATTTTGCACGTTGATAAACTCGCGACGGAGCAATCGGAGCATGAAAGACGTTTCACAATCAAAGGATATTAGATTTATAAACATCTCTTTCGCGGGAAATATTTATAAGAATTCTCACCGTCGAAACAGCATCAACATACATGGTCGAGGGCACGTAATGTCGCGGAGAAATGCTTCGGCGGGCGGGCTGGCAGGCGTCGGTCGGTATGCGGGACGGTGAAAAACGTGTGGAGTAGCAGCGACAGTAACGGTGCGACGGCGTGAGGATGGGACGGGAGAAACGTGTTTGAGGATGAGCAAAATAAAAATGGGAAGATCTGTTTCACTAAACAACATCTCCCCATAAGATTATTAACCTAACGAAGCTTATTATTCACGTATCTTCACAGACACAGATTTATAATAAAAAATTACCTTATTATGGTCACAAAATTAATCAGTTTATGTTGATTTATATGATGTTTTCTTGCCAATATGTGATGATTTTTTAATTATTAATGTTAGTTGCAATTTTTTGCTATTTCTTTGTAGTAGTGTATGAAGAGTAAACAACCGAAAACCGGATATTACTGAATCTTTAGCGTTAAAATATATAAAAATGCAGTTTTTTTATTTTTCCGCGGACCGACGCTTGTTTTTCAGACTTGTTGATCGGCCTTGTGCGTTAGTCCGCGGATGGTATTATTATATGCTTTTACTGTATTTTCCGGTCTTTCACGTTGAATCCCGACAGCTCTATCACCGGCTTGCTGCCTCTTGCGTCGGCGGCATCCCAAGTGACCTCTACGGTGCGGCTCTCGCCAGGCATGAGGTGGAAGTAGTTGTCAGAATAGCTCACAGGCAGTATCTGTTCGCCGTCCTCGGCCTTCAGATTGAGCCTTATCATCATGGCAGGAGTGTCCGATGAGTTCTTCACGGTCACCGTGGCACGTGTGCCGTCGGTCGTGATGCTCGGGCTGAGTTCCACCTGCGGCAGAGTGTTCAGCTCCTGTAGGTTGCCCTCGTCGTTTGATGCTACGTAGAAGTTCTGCGACAGCGTGCGGCCGTTTTCGTCGTTGAGCCACAGACGTATGAAATATACGTTGCCGCCGTTCAGGCTCACCTTGTCGTCCACGTGCAGTCCTTCGGGTACCACGGTCGAGTCGTCGTTGCTGTTGACGGCTGCCTGCATGGTCTTCACCGTGCGTCCCTTGACGTCGGTAAGCTCAACTTTTGCGGTCAGGTTCTTGCGGTCGCCGGCACACAGGTTCACCACTTCCACGTTGCGTGTCGATGCGTTCCACTGTATGTGTAACGGTTCGCAGGCTTTCTTGCATCCGAAGAACGCGGCTGTGGGTTCGAAGTAGTAGTCGTAGCACTGCCATGTCATGCTTGGCCAGCATGCGTGACTCATCCAGATGAGCAGTCCCTGGCGGTCGCGGCTTCCCGACTCATACATGGCGCGGTAGCCGTCGTAGTTCTGCCATTGTGCCAGTTTTGTGAATGTGGCTGCGTCGTCCACCTTGCCGAACGCCTTCTCTATTATGGCGTTGAATGTCGCTCCGCGCTGCGCGCCCTGCATGCAGTAGTCGTGCTGTCCCCACTCGTTGCCCTGCGGCCAGAGTGTTTCCGGGCTGATCGTACGCGCCAGTCCTTCGTATGTCATCACGTTAGGCATGCCGCGCTCGGAGTGCAGTTTGCCCGTCTGACGGTCGAAATACTCCTTTGGAGGCAGTGCCCAGTAAGGTCCGTGACCGCTCACACCGTCGTCGGCAGAGCTTGAGATGTAGCCCAGTCCCGGGTGCAGCGTCTTCACGTCCTCGCGCAGCTGCTTGTCTATTGTCTCAGGCGGATAGCCCTCGTTGCGTCCGCAGTAGATGCCGATGCTCGGGTGGTTGCGTATGCGTTTCACGTAGTCGTCGGCGTTGCTGAGGAACATATATTCGTTCAGCGGGTCGGGTCCGTCGGCCGGATTGGCAAGCCAGAAGTCCTGCCATACCATTATGCCGTATTTGTCGCAGGCCTCGTAGAACTCCTCGTCGCCTATCTGTCCCACCCAGTCGCGTATCATGTTGAAGTTCATGTCGCGGTGGTTCTTCACGGCTATGTCATATTCGCGTCCGCGGTAGCACAGGTTGTTCTCGCTGAATCCCCAGTTGCCGCCCAGCGGAATGAAGCGTCGGCCGTTGATGTATATCTTCAGCTGAGTGTCCATGTCCTTGTAGTCCACCTGGCGTATGCCGGCCTTGAAGTTTACGGCGTCTGATGTTCCCTTCTCGGTCACGAACTCGAAGCCCGCGTCGTAGAGGTAAGGCGTGCCGTAGCCGTTGGGCCACCACAGGTTCATGCGGCGGTTGCGCAGCTCCGGGAACTCATCGGGCAGGAAGGCTATTTCCTGCACTCCGTATGTGGGCAGCACCACACGTTTCTCAAACTTCAGGTCGCCTATCCATCCGCGCAGCGTTCCGCTGACGCTGTAAGGCATGTGGTTGGTCAGTATGACAGACGGAGTGATGGTGGCGGCAGTGTCGGGCAATGCCAGCTTTGAGGTCACCAGAGGGTCGCGCATGCTCACCGCGTCGGTGGACGAGAGCCACACGTCGTTCCATATACCTATGTTGCGGCCGCGTATTGTCGATATCCAGTCCCATCCTATTGTGGCGTGGAATGTCGGGTTGTCGTATCCCAGGAGACCTCCGTTGAAGTCGGTGTCCTTGCGGTATTTCTCCTTCACCGCGCCTGGATGCTCGTTCTTTATTATTCTTACGGCCAGCACGTTCTTGCCGTTGTGCAGCAGTGAGGTTATGTCGGCGTGTCCGCGCATGAACGCTCCTTCGATGCGCTCGGCCTGATGGCCGTTCACGAATACGTCGGCTTTCCAGTTTATGCCGTCGAAGTTGAGGAACACGCGCTTGCCCTTCATCTGCTGCGGCAGGTCGAACTCCGTGCGATACCAGAAGTCGGAGTTAAAGAACGACTCTGAAATCTGCATCAGGTTGTCGGCGTAGTTAGGGTCGGGCAGTGCTCCCATGTTCACGTAGCTCATCAGAGCCGTTGCCGGCACGGTTGCCACGGGCCACGAACTGTCGTCGTAGCTGTCGGCAGATATGGTCTGTCCGTCGCCTTTCACCTCCGAGGCGCGCTGTATGCGCCAGTCGCCTCCGTCGAGAGAGAAGTGGCGTTCGTCGCCGCCTTTGACAGGTTGAGGCTTCGCCACGAGTCCGCCGCGGCCCATCACCTCCATCTCGCTAAGCACATACGGAGCAGCCGTAGCGCCCTTGAGCATCAGCACACGCACGTAACGGCCCTTGCCGCCAGAACATTTCACCTCGTCGGTCAGGCTGTTGCCAGTCGGCAGTTGTGCCACGGTTTTCCAGTCGCGGGCGTCGTCGGATGTCTCGATGCGTCCGCTGCGAGCCTTGCTTATCCAGTGCAGCTTCACTTTGTCGAACTCGCACGACGTGCCAAAGTCCACGTAAACCCATTGTGTTCCGGTCTTTGCGCTCATCCATGCGCTGCCGAACTCTGAAGAGGGCAGCACGTCGGTGACAGGTCGGTTGCCGTCGAAGAACTTTATCTCGGTCACTGTCCAGTGCACTGCTCCCGGCATGGAGAACTCCACCTTCAGGTTGTCGAAGCTCACATCGCCTGTGCCAAGGTCTATCACGGCCTCGATGTTGCGTGTCGGCAGCAGCGGTCCGTCGTCGGTGTTCTTGTTCGGGTCGCTGTGCACTTTGCTGCTCGACGCCTTTCCCGGCAGTCCTTTGCCGGCCTGCTGACCGAGAGTGCGCAGCGTCACACCCTTCTTGCCCTTCATCCGCGAGCTCACTTTGATGGAGTAGCCGCCCTTGGAGTTCTCGTTGTAAGCCATGCTGCATATTATCTTTACGCGGTTGGCCTTAACCTTCATGTTGTGCCACTGATAGTTGAGAAACGCTGTCTGGCCCATCAGTATGTTGCGTGTGTATTCGCCACCGTCTATTGCCCATTCGCGTTCGCGGCGCGGAAGAACTCCGCTGTTGGTCGATGCCGTGAGATAAGGCGGTTGGGTAGTCTGTACTATTCCGTCGGTCACGAGTTGTGCCGTGAGGTTGTAGTCGTGCGACGACGATGCGTATGCCATTCGCCGCAGGGCGATGTTGCGGTAGGAATTGTCTGTCACCAGCTCCGGTGCGAAGTTCTCTCCGGGCGCGCCCGGATATTTACCGATGCCGGCATTCCCGCCGTCGCCGAAACTTGAAAGCGTCAGCGATAGCGACAGAACTGCCGCCAGCTGTAGAGGTTGAGTATGTTTCATATTTCTGTTTTGATTTATTCGCTTTACTTATATGCCTTTTGCGTCAAAGATTGCAGGTGTAGTATGTTTGCGGCGCGGCGGCGTCAGAGTGCTGAGTATGCCGTTGTCGCCAATGTGGTTGTTTATATTTAATCACCTTAAATTTACCCAATATTTGTCATTCTGAAAGTGAACGTAATTTTAATTTACACGAATTAACAAAATTTCAATACTATTTAACGGCTTTTCATAGACCGTGCCATAAAAACATATAGTGCCGGGTGTGAGTCGGTGGATATATTATGGCGGATCGGTTTACGGTATATCGCTTTTTATTTTTGCAGAATAAACGGTTCTGTAATAATGTTTTTCCGGTGGAATAATGCGTTTACGGCGGTGTTGTATGGAGTGTCTTGGTGAGGCGATTGCTACTGTTTGTGGTGCTGCGTGTGTGTTGTCGGGGCGTTGTGGCGGGCAATAAAAAATCTAAAATATGTATATGGACTGTTTGATATTAAGGCATATTTGTGCTATCTTTGCCATAAATAGGATGGGGAGCGGCAAGGTTGTGAGTGAGATACATATGTGGTTCTCGGCAGCCGTCGCACTCGTCTTCAGCCATATTATCGTATATTATATGGCAATCGACTGATTTACGGAATCTGTTACCGAAACAAACAATAAATAAAATATACAGTTATGAGACATGGCAGGTTTTTAATTATGTCTGTCGCGCTGGCTTTTGGCTGCGTGTATATGGCCGATGCCGCCGACATAAAAATCAAGATCACCAAGAAGTATATAAACTTTCCTATTTCGCAGAAGGCTGACCGAAAGACCATGGAGCTGTCGGTCAAGGGACAGGAACCGTGCCGGTTCGTCATGCGTCTGGCAGAGGGCGAGCCCGATTACTGGACGTTCCGCGACGTGAGTGCGCTGAAGGGCAAGACGGTAACGCTGACCTACGACGGCAGTGAGGCGGCTCTCAGCAAGATATATCAGGACGACCGCATAGCCGGCGAGGATGAGATATACAAGGAGAAATATCGTCCGCAATATCATTTCACGACGCGCCGCGGATGGATAAACGACCCTAACGGACTTGTTTATTACAAAGGCAAGTATCACATGTTCTATCAGCACAATCCGTTTGAGCGCGAATGGGAGAATATGCACTGGGCGCACGCCGTGAGCACCGACCTCGTGCACTGGCAGGAACTGCCGCTGGCACTGCATCCCGACACGCTCGGAACAATCTTCTCGGGCTCTGCCGTGATAGATTACGGCAACACTGCGGGATGGAACGGTAAGGACGGCAGCCCGGCACTCGTGGCGTTCTACACATCGGCGAAGGGCATACAGCGCCAGAGTGTCGCATACAGTCTGGACGAAGGACTTACGTTTACGAAGTATGAGGGCAACCCGATTATAGACTCGCACGCCAAATGGCAGACCAACGACACGCGCGATCCGAAGGTGTTCTGGTATGCTCCGGGCAAGCATTGGGTGATGGTGCTCAACGAGCGCGACGGTCATTCGATATACAATTCGGTGGATTTGAAGAACTGGACATACGAGAGTCATGTGACCGGATTCTGGGAGTGCCCGGAACTTTTTGAGGTGGCTGTCGATGGAAACGGCGGTAACAAGAAGTGGGTTATGTGGGGTGCGTCGGGCACTTATATGATTGGTTCGTTCGACGGAAAGCGCTTTACGCCCGACGGTCCGAAGCTGTGCAACCTCAATGGAAGCGCGTATGCCGCACAGGTTTACAACAACATACCTGCCACCGACGGCCGTGTGATAAAGATAGCATGGGGTCGTATCACGTTCGACGACATGCCTTTCAACGGCTGTATGCTTCTTCCGCAGGAGCAGATGCTGTTCACCACCAAGAGCGGATTGCGCCTTGCGAGTCGTCCTGTAAGGGAAGTGGAGCAGCTGTTCACCAAGGTTTATTCGGGCGAAGACCTCGATATGCAGCAGGCAAACGAAGTGATGAAGCAGTTTGACGGCAACGATGTGCTGCGCATACGTATGACTCTGCACATGAGTCATGCCACCGACGCAGGACTGAACTACCGTGGTCAGCGCATAGTGAACTACGATCTGAACGGCAACCGACTGAACGGTGAGTTCTATGCAACCGACGATCCGGGCAGCATGTTCCTCACGGCGGACGTGTATATGGACCGCAGCATGGCCGAGGTGTTCGTTGATGGCGGACTGTACTCATACTCCATGGGACTCGATGTGCACAGTACGAGCAAGGAAGGATACGTGTTTTGGGGCAACAACATAAAGATAAGCAGCCTTGAGGTGTACAAGGTGAAGTCGATATGGGACGGCAACGTGGTGGAGAAATAAACGATGCGTGATGCCGGAATACGGAATATACGGTTGTGAATTAATATAAACGAAACACTGAAATAAATGGAAGCGGCCGCAGGAAAATCAAATCCTGCGGCCGCTTCTGCCTTTTATCATAATTCAACTATTGTTTTTCATTGCCTTCAGAATACTTTATCTGAGCTTTCAGAATATTTTATCTGAGTTTTCAGAATACTCTATCTGAGTTTTCAGAATATTCTATCTGAGTTTTCAGAATATTCTATCCGAGTTTTCAGAATACCCTATCTGAAAGATGGTTGCGGCTAATCTGTCGCGTCATTAGCTGCTCTCCGCCGCCCCGTTATTGCTCTTTCTGGTCGTCGGTTATTATCTTCGGACCTCTGATTCTGTCTTTCTGAGTCAATCCTTTCTTTATTTCTATGTTGATGCCGTCACTCAGTCCGGTGACCACCTTGCGGCGCTCGTAGGTCTTTTCGTCGCCCGTGCCCTTCACGACATACACGTATGTGTCGTTGCCTTCAAACTCGATGGCACTCTCCGGAATGGTGAGCACGTTCTTTGCCTGCGCAAGTACAATCTCCGCATTGGCGCTGTAGCCGCTTCGTATGTTCTTGCTGTCTGCCACCTTCACGGCAGCCTTTATCTCAAACTGGTTGGCTCCGTTGTTGTCAACAGCCTTCGGTGATATGTATTCGAGCGATGCCTCGAACGTCTTGTCCTGCAATGCGCCTATCGAGAGCTTCATAGGCATGCCCGTGACAAGGCGTCCCACCTCGGTCTCGTCGATGTTTCCGCGGAATATAAGGTCGTTCATGTCGGCCACGGATGCTATTGTCGTACCGTCGTTGAATGTGTTTGAAAGTATTACGGAGTTGCCCACCTTCACCGGAATGTCGAGTATCACGCCCGTGATTGTAGAGCGTACGAGAGTGGAACTTGCGCTGGCGTTGCTCTTCGACACACCGTCGCGCACCACCTGAAGGTTGTCCTCGGCTGCCGCAACCTCTTCTTTCGCCTGGCGGTAGGCCTGTGCTATCTTGTCATATTCGTCGGCCGACACCAGTCCTTTGTCGTAGAGCACCTTCTCACGTTCGTAGTCTGTGCGTGCCTGTTTCACGTTTATGTTGGCAAGACGCAGGCGCGACTGTGCCGAACTGAGCTGTCCCATGTCAGGGATAACCTTCACTTTGGCAATCACTTCGCCCTCTTTCACGGTGTTGCCCGCTTCTTTCAGCAGTTCGCTTATGATGCCTGAGATCTGCGGTTTGATGGCAACCTCGTTGCGCGGTTCTATCTTTCCCGTCACCACCGTGGTCTTTCTGATGTCTGCTATCTTGGGCGTGAACTCACTGTAAGCCACCGGTTGTGGCAGCGACTTGACGTAGAGAAACACGAATGTGCCTATGAATATCAAAGCGATAATAGCTGCGACTATGAACTTGAAGTATTTTTTCATATCTGTTTTTGTGTTTGTTTGCTTATTATAATATGTATATTGCCGTGCCATCGTGCGCTCCTTCATGCGCGGAAGGGCACCGGCAGTGTGGCGGTTGCGGGCATTACTCGTCTCTCATCGCGTCAACCGGCTTTATGCTCATAGCCCTTGCAGCCGGCGCAAGTCCCGCCAACACGCCCAGTACGCTGAGCATCACCACCGCGCCTACGGCCGTCCAGAAGTCTATCTGGAAGTGAGCCGTGGTTATGCCGTCGCTTGTGTTTGCCACCTCGAGCATCTGTAGTATTATCACTACGAACAATATTCCGCTCATGCCTGCCACGGCCGTCAGTATGATGCTCTCGCTTATTATCTGCGAGAGAATGTCCATCGGTGTGGCGCCTATGGCCCGTCGTATGCCGATCTCGGTGGTTCGCTCGCGCACAGTCACCATCATGATGTTCGACACACCTATTGCTCCTGCTATCAGAGTGCCTATGCCGACGAGCCAGATGAGGAAATTGACGCCCGAAAACAGATTGTCGAGCAGTCCGAAAAGCACTTCGGTGTTGAACACTGTGATGCCTTTCTCGTCGTCGGGAGCCACGTTGTGTGCCCTGGCAATCACCTCACGCATCCGTTGCGAAAGGTCGTCCATCACCGTTCCCGGCTTTGCCGTGGCACAGATGAGATCGACATTGTCGCCCAGATTGTATGCCTGCTGCATGAGCGAGAGCGGCACTATGACACTCTCTTCGGCGCTTCCGTTTATGTTCATGTTGCCTGCGGCATAGTCAACTCCTATTACATTATAATATATGGAGTCTATTCGGATGAGCTGTCCGCACGGGTCTCCTCCGCCCGGAAACAGAGTCTTATACACCTTCTTGCCTATGACGCACACCTTGCGGCGCTGGCTTATGTCCATCTCGTTGATATACCGGCCGTAGAACATCTTTGGACTCTCCACCTTTGCATAATCGGGCATCGTGCCCTTTACGATGCAGTTGCTCTTCTTGTCGCTGAATGTGGCGTTGCCGTTCCATCTCGACAGCATCGGAGTGACTACGTCCAGCTCCGGCACCTGCGCCTTCAGACGTTCCACATCCTTGTATGTCATGTTCCATTTACGACCCTTCCGCAGTCCGTTATACGGCTTTGTGGTGGGCTGCGCGAACACTATGGCCGCATTGGTGGCAAATCCCTCGAAGTTGTTTGAGAGCATCTCCTTCAGTCCGCTGCCGCCTCCTATGAGTCCGACAAGCATGAACACTCCCCAGAACACGCCGAAGCCGGTGAGGAACGTTCGGCTCTTGTTTCTCGTGAGAGTGTCGAGAATCTCCCTGAATCTGTCGATGTCTATTTTCATTTCCGTCTGTTTTCCTTTTGTTTATGCTTTGTTCACGCCGTCGGTGTCATTCTGCCCGCAGTGCTTCGATAGGTCTGATGTTTGCCGCGCGGCGTGCCGGTATGAATCCAGCCAGTGTTCCCGCTATTATCATCACGAGCGTTGCCTGTATGCAGACGTCCAGTCCTACGGTGGGGTTGACGAACATCGCCGCCTTGAACAGTCCTGTATCAACCTGCTGCTGTCCTATCGTGGCGTCCATATATAAGTTCGCCGCGATGCCGAGAATCATTCCTATGTATCCGAAGAAAGTGGTTATGATGATGCTCTCGGTTATGATGAGCTTCAGTATCGACCACGGTTTGGCGCCTATGGCCTTGCGTATGCCGAACTCGTGTGTGCGTTCCTTCACGGTGATGAGCATGATGTTGGACACTCCCACAATGCCAGACAGCAGCGTGAACAGACCTATTATCCACAGCGCGGTGCGTATGATGTCGGTTCCGGTGTTCATCTGCAGGTTCTGTGTGAAGCGGTTCCATATCCACACCGACTCCTCGTCGTCGGGTGCTGCGCGGTGGTTGCGGTTGATGTTGGCGCGGTAGCCCGCCTCGAATTTCTCGTTGGCATCCATCGTCTCGAGCCCGTCGAAGGTGAAGAAAATCCTGTCTGCCTTGTCGCCCCGATTATACATGGTTCTCAGAGTGGTGAAAGACGTGTATGCGTCGGAGTTCATCCGGCTGTTGTCGTCCTGGTATATGCCCACCACCTTGAATGCGAATCCGCCTATGTCAACCGTCTTTCCTACGAGCGTACTGATGTCGTGCGGAGCGAGTTCCTTGGCCTGTCCCTCGCTCAGAACTATTATTTTGCGCTGTTCATTGATGTCCGCCATGTTTACGAAACGTCCGTACAGCATGTTTATCTTGTTTATCTCAGCCTTGTTTGGATAGGTTCCGCAGATGTTGTTGCCGCTCACATATTCGTCGCCGAAGGTTATGTTGAGTCCCGTCTGCGATATTTC